>ERZ1034855.70-NODE-70-length-55892-cov-9.757132_pt1 | contig 55892 bp, 45 predicted proteins | sample MGYA00520699_ERZ1034855 | MGnify/ENA primary metagenome ERZ1034855 (study PRJEB33766, sample SAMN09781730) | gut metagenome | biome: gut microbiome | host: Homo sapiens | place: Madagascar | study: EMG produced TPA metagenomics assembly of the PRJNA485056 data set...
TCAACTGTTGATAGTAATAAGAAAATTACTTTAAGTACTAATCAGATTAATTTAACTCAAGAAAATAATTCTCAATATATTCCATTTGAGATTCCTAGATATTATGATGGTTTTGATTTATCTACAACTGCTCTTTCAATTTATTGGGTAAATGAAGTTGGAGTTGGTGGCAAATCAACGCCAGTTGACGTTTATCGTAATACTGACAAAATTCGTTTTGCTTGGTTAGTCGATGAAAACGTTACTGCAAAAGCTGGTAAAATTAAATTTGAAATTCAAGCATCTGGTAAAAATTCTAAAAATCAGAATTATTTATGGAAAACTAAAGCTAATGATGGTATTAATGTAATTCAGGCACTTCAAATTCAAACATTTATTAGACCTGATGATACTTGGCAGCAAGATTTTATTTCACAAATCTCTGGAGAAAGAATTAAAGCTGAGAATGCTCGTGATGATGCTCAAAGAGCTTATAGTAATACGAAAACGATATATGAAAGTCTACAAAGAGGCATTGGCGACGAAGTTAAAAATGCCATGGGAGATAATTATTACACCAAAGATCAGGTTGATGATAAGCTTAAAAATGTATCTGTTGATCTCACGGGATATGCTACAGAGACATATGTTGACGAAAAGATTAAAAGTGTTGATGTTTCTAACCAGCTAAAGGATTATGCTAAAAAAGAATATGTTGATGAGAAAGTTGCTTCAGTAGATGTTTCTGATCAACTAACCGAATATGCAAAGAAAGATGAATTATTTAGTAAAGATTATAATGATTTAATAAATAAGCCAACTATTCCAACAAAGGTATCAGAATTTGAAAACGATGCTGGTTATTTAACTGAGCATCAAAATCTTGATGCATATGCTACTAAAGATTATGTTCAAGAAGAAATTTCTAAAGTAGATGTTTCTGAACAGTTAAAAGATTATGCTAAACAGTCTGATGTAACTAATTTATCAAGCAAAGTAAATGCTGTTGAACAAAATGTTAATGCAAATAAGGATAGTATTACTGCTATTGGTACTAAGGTAGCAAGTATTGAAGACACTATTGGAAAGATTGATACAGACCCAAGAAAAACATATGATGTTGTGTATAACGACACAGAAAATCCAGAGGTTGGAGAAAATGTCTTTGCATTATATGAAATTACAAATGAAGATAAAGCTGGAGAAGAAAGAAAGCTTAAAACAAAATTTACTATTGTCGGTGGCGGTGGTGGAGGTACAAGCAGTACTCTAAAAATTGAGTACGTAACTAAGTCTCCGTTAATTGTTACAACTAATGATAAGGCCATTATCAAATATAATTTCTCTGGACAAGACTCTTCTGGCGACAAAGTTGCTACTGGTGATTTTACGTGGAAGATTGGTAAGCAAATTATTGCTACTGGTGTTGCCGTTAATGGTGAAAATACTTTTGATGCAACTGATTATATTAGTTTGGGCACTCAAAAATTGTTATTAACCATTACCGATGATGCTGGAAGTTTAGTAACTAAAACTTGGACTGTACAAAAGATAGATGTCAGACTGGACTCTTCTTTTAATGATAAGCTCACTTATAATATTGGGCCAGTATCTTTTGATTATACGCCTTATGGTGCAATTTCTAAAGATATTCATTTTAAGCTAGATGGTGTAGAACTTACTAAAGTGACTACATCTTCTTCTGGTATTCCAATGGCTTATTCTATTCCTGCGCATACCCATGGAGCACATTTGCTAGAGGCTTATATTACAGCAGAGATTAATAATGCAACTGTTGAGTCTAACCACATTTTTAAAGATATTATTTGGTATAATCCAGAATCTGAGGATGCGGTTATTGGTTGTGTTCAAACAACTCTTACCGTTAAACAATATGATACTGAAAATATTGTTTATACAGTATATGATCCAAAGACTGAAACTCCAACAGTAACTCTTGCCATTGATGGCAATATTGTCTCTACTCTACAATTGGATTCAAATACTCAAACATGGCAATATAAGCCTACAGACATTGGTTCACATGTTTTGACAATTACTTGTCGAGATACTGTTAAGACTATTAATGTAACGGTTGAAAAATTGGACATTGATGTTGAGCCAATAACTGCTGGTTTGCAGTTTGATTTTAATCCAGTTGGACGTTCTAATAACGATGCAAATAGATTGTGGTCTTATAGTGAGAATGCAGACATTAAAATGACTGTATCTGACAACTTTGACTGGGAAAATGGTGGATATCAAATAGATGAGAACGGTGACCAATATTTTGGCATTAAAGCTGGCACAACCGCCACTATTTCTTATAACCTATTTGCAGATGATGCAAGAAAAAATGGTAAAGAATTTAAGCTCATTTTTAAGACTGATAATGTAGCAAAGAGTGATGCGACTTTCTTAACTTGCCAGTCAGGAGATACTGCACAAATTGGATTACAAATGAACGTACACGAAGCTTATATTAAATCTAGTGCAAAGTCTTTATATGTTCCATACAGTGAGGGAGACATTATTGAGTGGGAATTCAATATTGCAAAAGATACTGATATCCCTATTGTTATGTCTTACGAAGACGGTACTCCTTGCAGACCAATGAGTTATACGTCTGACTATTCATTTACTCAAGAATCACCAGTTCCTATTACTATTGGTTCTGCTGATTGTGATGTAATGATTTATCGTATGAAAGCGTATAATACAAGTCTTTCTTCTAGTGCTATTTTGTCTAACTTTATTGCGGATGCAAGAACCGCTACAGAAATGATTGATCGTTATAAGAGAAATCAGATTTATGACGAGAATAATCTTTTAACTCCCGAATCTGTTGCGGAAGCTTGTCCAAATATGAGAGTTATTAAAATAGAAGCACCATATTTTACAAACAACAAGAAGGATTTTGTGAAGAATACTTCTGTTGAATGTATTTATAAAAATGGTGATGCTATTCTTGATAACTGGAAATTTACAAATATGTATCATAGTGGACAGGGCACTACTTCTAATGAATATGGTGCATCTGGTCGTAATATTGATATTATTGGTGGTTTCGATGGTGTACATCAAGTAACTAGCAAAGTAACACTAGACCCAGATTATATTACCGAGCTTACCCTTGGTGATGGTACTAAGGTTTCCGATGGGACTGGTAAAGTTTCATTAACTAGAAATTCTATCCCTAATAACTGGTTTAATATAAAGGTCAATGTTGCTTCTTCTGAGATGGTCAATAACGCATATCTACAAAAGAGATATAATGATTATCTTCCATACTCTACTCCTGCTACAAGAAGAGATTCTAGAATTAAGAATGATATGGAGTTTGTAAATTGTGTTGTATTTATCAAGGAAAGCGATCCAGACGTAAGTACGCATAGAGAGTTCCAAGATACAGATTGGCATTACTATGCACTTGGCAATATTGGCGACTCCAAGAAAACAGATGTCACCAGAGCTTATGACCCAGACGATATGAAGGAGTTCTGTATCGAAATTAGCGATAACACTTTAGCAAACTCCACATTTCAAACTGGTGTTAAAAATGCAGACGGCAGTATGAAATATCCAATCACTAAGGCTGAATGGGTAGCTGGCAACGAAGCCTACGATGCCCTGTACAATGATTGGGATGGTTCATATGAGTTTAGATATGACTGTTGTGGTGACTCTAAGGACGGAGACCCAATTTCAACAGATGAAGAGAAAACTAAGATTAGAACGCAAAATAAGCAAATTTGGAGAGATTTCTATGAGTTCGTTATTACATCAAGTGACGATGAATTTGTAAGTAATCTTAAGAATTGGTTTATTGTTGATTCTGCATTGTATTGGTATCTATTTACGACAAGATATACAATGATCGATAACAGAGCCAAGAATAGTTTCTGGCATTGGGCAAAACATTATATTAGTACAAGCGAGGCAGGAACTCTTGGAGATAAGGCTGCTTATTATACGATTGATGATGCTGCCGCTGCTATTAATAATGGTTATAGATTCGATTTGTGGGACTATGATAACGATAGAAATTTGTCGTTGTAAAACCTTCTCTGATATACGGCGAAAATCCAGAAGTGGACAACGCCAAGGAAGATTATTTTATGTTTCAATATTTTTAAAATACAAAAGAAAAGTGGTGATATGTATGGGAAAAGCATATACCGATTTGGTTGGAAAATATTCTTATTTAATAGGTAAAAAAATAAATAAGTGGGCAGTTCTTGACATTGTTATGATAGAGAAGGGTGGAAGAAACCGTCCTCATGCTATTTGTGAATGTGAATGTGGAACAGTTAAACCAGTATGGGTTATAAATCTTATTAATGATCGTTCTAAAGATTGTGGTTGTGGCAGAAAATCTATGTTAAGAGAAACCCGTACTAAAAACTTAATAGGACAAAAATTTGGCAAACTTACCGTTGTTGAACTATTAAAAAAAAAATAGTAATAAATTCAACCGCAGAATGTATAGATGTAAATGTGATTGCGGTAATGAAATAATTACTTCGTCTATTTGTTTAATTGGTAACCACACAAACTCTTGTGGATGTCTTGTATCATATTGGAATATGTATATTGAAAAATTTTTAAATAAGAATAATATAAAAAACCAACCAGAATATCCTGTGATTATAGACAGCGTGAGATATCAATATGATTTTTATCTTCCCGAATATAATCTTATGATTGAATATGATGGCATTCAACATTATGAACCTATGAGATTCCACGGGGAAAATTCAGAAGAAAATTTACTTGATTTTAAGAAACAACAGCGAAGAGACAAAATCAAAGATAAATATTGTGAAGACAACAATATTAATCTATTAAGAATACCATATTGGGAAACAAAAAATATTGAAACAATTATAAATAATCACCTTCAACGACTGAGCGAGAAGGGTCTTGCTATGTAATTTGGCAAGATATGCAACAGTCTGGACGTGCGCATATAACTATGAAACGAAAGCGCAGAGAGCGGGTCAACGGTAATCAGACCGTTTAAAGAAGAACCTGCTCCGCTTACAGAAATGTAAGTCATAATATAGGAACCAAGCCTATATAGTAACAGATCGACAGCACTTGGTATTAATAACTCTGGCGAATTAACAATGACCTACGGTAAAGAAGATACCGATTATCGTACAGAGGGTGATCCTTCTTCTGGTTATGTCTTTAATGCCGCAGACTCTGTATTTTTCTGTCGTATTCGTGACTTGATGAAGAGTCAGTTGCGTACATTATATGCATCTTGTGAGAGTAAAAACTGTTGGAGTTCCACGTCTTTAATTAATCAGTTCGATGAGAAACAAAATGAATGGCCAGAAGAGCTTTGGAGAATTGATTATGTAAGAAAGTATGAGCGTCCATATAGAAGTGGAAACACACGTTTCTTAGAACAGATGATGAACGGAAAGAAGAAGTATCAACGTAGACAGTTCGAGCGTGACCAAGAAATATATATGGCGACTAAGTTTGTTGGCAACACAGCCGCATCTGATCAAATCATGTTTAGATGCAATACTCCTGTTTCTGCTGTTATTAAGCCAGATTATACACTTCATTTGACTCCATTCTCTGATATGTATTTATCAGTAATGTTTGGTAACTCTTCCGTTACTCAAATTCGTGCAAAAGCTGGTCAGCAATATAACATTCCTTGCCCATATACAACAATGGATGATACTGCCGTTCTAATTTATGCCGCATCAAGAATTCAGTCCATGGGTGATGTTTCTGCTTGTTACATTCACGATAATGACTTCTCTAAGGCTGAAAAGTTAAAGGAATTAATTATTGGTAATACTACAGAAGGTTATTCTAATACATTCTTGACAAATCTTGTTATTGGCAACAATAGACTACTTGAAAAGTTAGATATTAGAAATACTCCTAACCTTGTGAGTAGTTTAGATTTGTCTAAGTGCGGAAACTTGCAAGAGCTATATGCAACTGGTTCGGGTCTTACTGGTGTTCTGTTTGCAAATGGCGGAAAGATTCAGACAGCGCTATTACCTTCTACATTGACCTCAATTAATATGCGTAATCTAAAATATCTTAGCACTATTACTTTTGCTGGATATGACCAGATTACGACTATGATTGTTGAGAACTGTAATACTATTGATTGTGTAGACTTGTTAGAAAAGGCTTCTCAAACTAATCGTGTCCGTCTTATTGGTGTTGATTGGGAATTGGAATCTACAGATTTGTTGACAAGACTCTACAACATGAGAGGTATTGATAAGAATGGTTATAATACTGACCAATCTATCGTTACTGGTAAAGTTCATGTTCCTGTCATGAGAGAGAAATTACTCGCTCAGTATAATGAGGCTTGGCCTGATCTTGAGATTACTTATAATACGCTGGTTCAGCAGTTTACTGTAACCTTCAAGAACGACAATGGGGATATCCTTGATGTCCAATATGTTGATAAGGGTTCAAAGGCGGTAGACCCAATTACTAGAGCAGAAAATCCGATTGCTACACCTACAAAGGAAAGTACTGTAAGCACCGATTATACATTTGCTGGATGGGATTCTGATTTTGTTGATGCATTTTCTAATCAAGTTATCACAGCTACATATACTGGTGCTTTAAGAAAATATACAGTAAGATACGTTTCTAAGGGATTTTCTCTACAAGAGACAGTTGCAGAATATGGCTCTATGGTTATGTATAATGGAGATATTCCACAATATACGTCAGAAGAATCAGCATATAAGTATTATTTATTTAATGGATGGGACAAGAGCGGATTTGTTAATGGGGACAAAACCATTAATGCTACTTATGATTCTTGTGAATATACTGATGGATATTTTAATGGAAAGGATTTGTCAACATTACGTCCAGTTGAAATTTATGCAATGATGCAACTTGGTATGGAGAGCAGATTTGTTGAATCTAAAGACTCTATAACAGTTACTCTTGGAAACGACATTAGTTTTGGAGATATAGAAGAAAAAGTTCTTATTTCAGAGGAAACAAAATTTGGCGGAAGCAATTATGTTGACACCGAAGAAAAGCTATTTGATGAAGACAAAGATTTCGTTTTAGCAATTGACTATTCTATGGATAGCGCAAATAAGAACGGAAATATTTTTGCTCAATGTTATTCAGATAATGGTATGAATGGCTTTAAGCTATGGAATAATAATGGGATTAAGCTTGCTTGGGGAAGTTCCTCAATGGCACCATCTAATGCCAATGAAAGAGAAATGTTAGTATTAAGACATATAAAGGGAGAAACTGGATTACACGTATATGCGTCTAATATTTCTGGTGCAAAAAGCTCTTATATTGAATTGGCTGGTTCTCGTGTTCCAATTCATGAAAATACTCTTGTATTTGGATGCGGTAAGGCTGATGATGGAGCATATGAAAATTATGCAACAGGTTCTGTATATTGGAGTAAAGTTTGGTATTCAGATTTAGGAGACGATGTTTGTGCAAAAATTGCAGATTGGCCACATGAGGAAATAAAATTTGAGATGTGCGGCTTTAAGCGTTACTATCTAAGTGATAATGCTTCAAAGAGATGCTCTATGTCTTTCTTGGCGGCTTCTCCACTTTCTAGAAAAATTGCTTTTAACTCTAAGAATTCTACAACTGGTGGCTGGAAAGACATGTATTTAAATTCTTATTTAAACAATAGAGTTTATAATGCATTCCCAGACATTTGGAAGCAGCTTATGAAACAAGTAAAGATTAGGTCTTCTATCGGAGATAAATCAACAGAAATTTCCACTGCTGATTGTTTTGTCGCTATACCTGCCGTTATATCAATGGATTCAACTAGAAGTACCGATCCATACATCAGTGAGGATACTGCCATTGATTATTTCACTACCGCTGCATCTAGAGCTCTTAAAGATAAAGAAGGCAACGACGTTATATATTGGCTACGTTCTCCTAATAAGGATTACGATAGTTATGTATTTACAGTTCGTACTGCAAGTACTAATTATGACCTATATGGATTTAATGTTCCTACTTCTGAAAATTATGTAAGAATTATGTTCTCAATTTAAGAAAGGTGGTCGTATATGTATTACAAAGTTTTAAAAAATGGCAGAGTAATTGATGTGCTTGACCATCTTATCTTTGTTAAGTATCAAATCAAGCATAATATTATGGTTCTATGTGATAAGTCAGAGGCGCAAGCAATTGTGTCCTCTGACGGCACATATATCTGGCACATTGCTGGGTTGTACAATATTCCAGTTGAAGGATATGACTCCGTTGATTTAGAAGAAATTGATGTATATGAATATAATCAATTAAAAATGTTGAATCTTAAAACTCCAGAAGAAATCATTGATGAATATACAAAGTCATTGATTGATGGAGGTGTACTATGACACAATTCGTAGAAAGTCTTTATAGACTATTTAAAAATAAACAGATTATAAAAGAAAAAATAAACGAACTTTTTGCATCTAAAAAAATAACTCAGCAGGAATATGATTATATTATTTCTGCTGAGCAGATTAAAAAATAAGGAGGTGCAATAACGTGTATACTATTTTAGTTAGCGAAGACAACGAGCTTATCACTACAATTAAAGAGCGTATTATGCAACGCAGTAAGCTTGTTGATAATTTGCACTTTTTGGTGCCACAGACATATAAAGATTTTGATATGAACAACTTTACCGCAATGCTTGAGTATATTACTCCAGTCAGTAGAGAATTACATACTGAAATTCTAGATAAGTCTGAAGAATTGTATAAAGACCATATTGAATTTAAGTTTCCTATTGATACTTCAATTACAAAAGAGGCTGGCTCTATAGAATTACTACTTACTTTTATATATGTAGAGATGCTTGCAGATGGCACAACTGTACAGCATGTTAGAAAGATTAGTCCAACAACTATTCAGATTATAGCTGTACCTGCATGGTGCAATATTATTCCAGATAGTGCATTGTCTGCACTTGACCAACGTCTAATTGAAATTGAGGCCATGATGAAAGCTGCAAATGAAATGACAAGTTATCTTGATCAAAATAAAGCAGATAATATCAGATATGATGAATCTACAAATACATTACAACTTACAGCCAATGGTTCTCTAATTGGAGATCAAGTTACTCTTAAAGGTTCTGACTCTAATATTGTATCTATGACTATTGATGAGGATGGCAATTTGATTATTAATTATTCTGATGGTAGGTCTGAGAATATTGGGAAAGTCAGTGGTGGAGCCTGTGCTGGTGTTTATATCCCATCTTATTCTGACGATGGTATTTTGACGTTTACGTTGAAAGACAAGGCAGAAGAACCAAAATATGAGTTTGATATTGATAGCTCTAATAACTGGAATCCAGTTGAAGGAGTAGAACAAAAATCAACTTATGTTTGGGAGAAATTATAATGTGGATTAAGCTAAGATAGCTTTCCAAATATATTAATTTTATTTTATGAAAGGAGAGAAATGTTTTGGCTAATTCAAATGTAAGATTTTTCTTTACTGATGACAGAAAGAAATATGAGGCCCTAGTAAAAAAAGATCCACTAGCTCTATACTTTATTGAAGACGTTGATGGTTATCGTGCTCTTTATAAGGGCGAAAATCTAATTGCCGTTGGAAGCAATGCTACTACTATGGCCGCTGGTCTAATGAGTTCTGAAGATAAAAAGAAGCTTGATTCATTAAGTTCTGGCCAAGGCGCTTCTGAATTTGTACCAGTTGATGGTACAATCGTAATCACCGATGGTGAAGATGGCAAGAAGAATATTGGTGTAGGTATTTCTTCGAGTGAAGGTAATACTTTAACAAAAGTAGATGGAGCTCTATTTGTACCAAAGACATCTGTACCTGAATATTCAATTGAAAAGCAAGAAGTTTCAGAGGAAGGCTTTATTGCAACTTATAAGCTAAAGAGAACTGAGAACGGAGAGTCTACTTATGTTGGAGATTCTGTAAATGTTCCAAAGGATAAGGTTCTACAAAGTGCAATAATGAGAACTGTTGAGACTGCTGATGAGCCTTATGAAGGTGCAAAAGTTGGGGATAAATATATTGATATGGCGTTCAATGATGAAAATCAGAGTCATATTTATATCCCAATGGGTGATATTGGTGGAGACGTAAGTGCTGAAATTAAGATTGATTCCGCAAATGCAAATGGTTTATCTTATGTTGATGGTACTGGTTTATCTCTTGCTCTTGCTAGCGCTGAGAGCAACGGTGCTATGTCTAAGGAAATGTTTATCGCTGTTAGCGGCCTATTGAATCTAGACATTGCAACTAAGGATGATGTTAAGTCTATTATCTCTGAAACTGTTGGTACTCCAAATGCAGAACAGTTCACTATTGATGAGAATGGCGTCCTAAACATTGATAGCCTTGATACAGATAAGATAGTTTATCATGGCAAGAAGCTAAGTGACGTTCTTGATGATATGAATACTTCTTATTCTTGGGAAGAGCTTCCTGAAGTTGTGAACTCCGCTGCTTCAAGTGTCGTTGCTAATCTTTCTGCCGTAAGCGATGGTGCAATCGTGAAGGTTGATGCTGGTACTGTTTCTGAAGCTGTTTCTGTCGATAAGAGCGTAACAGTCGAAGGCGCAAATGCTGGCGTTGCACAGAATTTTTCTCAGGAGGTGTAATTTATGGCAACTGTAATTTCTGAGAAACTAACTATTAATGGTGTTGGTTCTGAGGTTGTTCTTGATGGCTTTGATTTTACTGGTAACGGTTATGTTGAGGTCAAGAATGCTTCCGCTGTATCTATTAAGAATTGTCGTATTTACGGGATTGTTCCTGAAGCTGCTAAGAGTTTCTGGCTACATGTTTATAATGACATTCCTGTAAAACTAGTTGTTGAGAATTGTTTCTTTGGTAATAATCCTGCTTCTGGTTCTAACAAAATGTACAATTTGATTGAGCCTACTGCTCAATTTATGGATGGTAGCTCTATTAGTAATAACTATTTTGCCGCTGATTGTTGTGTTCACAATATCATTAATGTTTATGGTGCTGTTGATAACAGTGAAATCAATATTAATGGTAATGTTGTTGAGATGACTGCTGGTGGTGTTAGAATTGGTGTTAAGGGCGACAAGACTTGCTCTATTAATGTAAGAAACAATAAAGTTCTTGCTGAAAATCCTGCATATGCTGCTGAGGATCAGGGTCTTGTTACTATTCAGCCTTACAATAAGTCTACTACTAGCTTTGCCAAGATGACTATCGCCATGAGTGGCAATGAGTTACCTTGTGACCAGATTATTTATGCTGGATATACTTCAAAAGATACTGTTTTAAATAGTGAAACCATGCCAAAAGTTATTATTAATGGCAAGGTTGCCAATGTTACTATTTATCAATGGTAATTGACAATACAAAATTAAATTTATAGGAGGAAATTTTTATGGCACTTGTTTCTTTTAAGAAAGGTTTACTTGCTAATCTACCTGCACAGAAGACCGCTGGTACTTTTTATGTAACTACTGATGAACGTGCAATTTATTTAGATGTTGACGGCGAGTCTCGTATTCGTCTTGGCGACTTCCAGGAGTTTGCTTCTGTCGCAGAACTAACTAAGAATGCAAATCCCAATACCACTGCTCTATATTATGTTTCTGACATTAACTGCCTTGCTAAGTGGAATGGTGAAGAGTATGTTCAGATTAATAAGGACACTGGTATGACTTCTGTCGAGGTCACTGGTGATGGCAATGCTGTTACTGTTGCTAGTTATGACGCTGCTGGCCGTAAGCTCACTCTAACTAAGGGCGCTACTTACATGACCGCTGCTGATGTTGATTCTAAGGTTAAGGTCGTTTCTGATTATGTTGGTTCTATTCCTGAAGGTTATGAGGAACAGACTAATGTTATTGCTTATATCAACAAGAAGGCCCAGGAAGTTTTAGATTCCGCCACTGGTGGTTCTTCTGAGTCTGCTGCTTCCGTTAAGCAAGCACTTGATGCATATAAGGCTTCCAATGATCCCAAGGTAGCTGCAAATGCTACTGCTGCCGCTGAAGCTAAGACTGCTGCTGAGAATGCACAGGCTGCTGCTGATGCTGCTCAGAATACTGCCAATTCTAAGACCACTATGGCCGAAGTTGAGGCTAAGGGTTATGCTACCAAGACCGAGGCTCAGGGTTATGCCAACGCTAAGGATACTGCTATTGCCGAGGCTAAGGCCGCTGGTGAAGCCGCTCAGTCTGATGTTAATGCTCTAAAGGCAAAGGTTGGTACTGTTGCCGAGGGTAAGACTGTCGTTAAGATGATTGAGGAAGCCCAGGCTGCTGCTACTTATGATGACACTAAGGTTAAGGAAGATATTGCAAAGAATGCCACTGCTATTGCTGGTGTCAAAGAAGATGTTGATGCATTCCTTAATGCTGCTGATGTTGGCGATGCCGCTGTTGATACTCTAAAGGAAATTCAGGAGTATATTACTACTCATGGTGCTGCCGCTGACGAGATGGTAAAGAATATTGCTGCAAATAAGAAGGCAATTGCAGATGAAGCTGCTACCGCTCGTGCTGCTGAAGAAGCTAACGCCACTGGTGTAACTGAAGCTAAGGCTGCTGCTGCAACTGCACAGAGCGATGTTGATGCCATCAAGGCAGACTATCTAAAGGCTGCTGACAAGACTACACTACAAGGTAGTATTGATGCTGTTAGCTCTCGTGTAAAGGATATCGAGGATAAGAATGTTTCTGATGGTGCTACCAAGGTTGAGAAGTCTGATACCAATGGTAACATCAAGATTGATGGTGTTGAGACTGTTGTTTACGCTCATCCTGAAAAGCATGCCATTGCTGATGTTGATGGTCTACAAGCCGCTCTTGACGCAAAGGCTACTGGCGCAGCTCTAACCGAAGAGATTAACCGTGCTAAAGCTGCTGAACAGGCTAATACTACTGCAATTGGTGGTAAGGCCGACAAGGCTACCACTCTTGCTGGCTATGGCATTACTGATGCTTATAAGAAGACTGAGACTTACACTCAGGCTGAAGTTGATGCCAAACTAACTTGGGTTGATTTTTAATTAATACTATATGGGCTGGCGGGGAAACTCGTCAGCCCTTTAAAAAGCTTATGGAGGTGGTATAATGGCCATCTTTAATATACGTAGAGGTAAACGTGCAAATTTACCTGCTGCTAAAACGGATGGATGTATTTATTTTTGCAATGATGACAGTTCTTTGTTTATAGATTGTGTTGATGAGAATGGAGACGTACAGCGTTCACAGATAAATCCAGTTAAATCTGTTGATGGGAAAATAGGAGATGTGACTTTAAATTACGAAACATGGACTTTCACCTTATCTGATGGTTCTACCGTTACTAAAAATGTGGTGATTAAATAATGGATTTGACACTAATAAAAAGTATTACAATTCCAGAAGGAACTGTTGTTAAAATAACATCAGTTACAAATGGTGTTATTTGGGAGAAAAGCGATGTAATAATTGCTCCATATAATGAAAAAGGCGAAATGGCGGTCGCTAAAATTACTGTCTCTGCTGGAGATGTTGTGACAATTACATATTATATTACACAAAATAAAGGATACATCTACGATGGTCGTAAATGTGGTCTCAGTTATTATGGGACAGTTGAAGGAACTAAATATCCTATTTCGGATAATGATTTAAATAAACAATGCACAATTGTATTAAATGTGCCACAAGATGGTTTTATTACTGTCGGCGCAAACTCAACAATAGTAGAACGTGGAGAAGATACTCCAGGTTCATTGTCTAAATTTGATGGAGACATCCCAATTGGGAAATACATTAAGTTTAAAATTAATTAAATTTGAAAACACTAGTTGGCTTTGGACAGTAAGATACGCAAAGTTAATGTTTATATAAAAGCCAACACAAAATCGATTCTTTAGAAAGGAATGATTTAATGGCGCTTTTTAAGGTGTGCAGAGGTAAGCGTGAAAATCTTCCATCTACCAAAACTGATGGATATGCTTATTTTTGTACTGATGGATCTTTTTGGGTTGATTATACTGACGAAAATGGAGAGCTCCAACGGAAGCAACTTAATGCAAAAGAAGCAGAATTATTAGAAGGAACATCTTTATCAGAATTGCAATCTGATATTAACAGTAAAGTTAATACATCCGATTGTGGAGATATTATTTCTCATAATGCATCTGAGTTTGCTACCGCAAATCATACTCATGATGCCATAGATCAAGATGTTTTGAAAAAGATTCTAGCAGAATGTGCATACCCAGTTGGATCATATTATTGGAGCTCTGTAGATACAAATCCAGCTGATTTGTTTGGCATGGGAACTTGGGAACAAATTAAGGACAAATTCATAATTGCCGCTGGTGATAGTCATACTGTTGGACAGCAATATGGTAATAAAAGTATTAATTTACAGCATAGCCATTCAACACCAAACCATAATCACGTGTATGGTATTCAAGTGGCTGCATATGTTGGAGAAGTTGCAGTAGAAACGGCGTCTTGGACTGGCGCATTGGATGGTGGTAATGGCAATCCAACTGGATGGGCAACTTCAAGAACTGGTGACGAGGCTACATTTAATAGCAGTACAGTTGCAAGTAGTGTTAAGTATGGCGCAAATCGTATTCGTTCAACTGCAAATACATCAAGTAATAATGGCGGTAATACTGGTAATGCTCTTTCTAGCGTAGATATTACGCCATTATCAGTGGCCGCATATTGTTGGCATCGTATTGCTTAATTCTTACTCAGAGAGGAGATAAATTAATATGGCACTTTTTAAGACTTTACGTGGAAAACGTGAAAACCTTCCAGAGGAAAAGACTGATGGTTATGCATATTTTTGTATTGACGATGGTACTTTCTGGATTGATTATTTAGATAATGATACTGTACAACGTAAACAAATTAATGCTAAAGAAGCAGAAGAACTAACTGGTATGTCTATATCAAATGCACTAAGTTCTAGTATAGCTGAGATTCCTACATCAAAGGCTGTTTCTGATGCGTTAAATAATAAAATATTAGTAAGAACTTGGACTTCTTCTGACGTATAAGGCGGTGATTGAATGTCTTTATATTTTAACGGAACTCAAATTGGAAATGTAGGAGTTACATTTGAAGGCACAAGTGGTACTGATACAAGTGATGCTACTTTAACTAGTGGGGATCAAATGCTTGAAGGAGCTAGTGCATATTCTAAGGGTAAAAAGTATTCTGGAACAATTCCGACTAAGGAAGTTTCAACTCCATCAATTTCTGTTTCTTTTACTGGACAGATTACCGCTACGAATACTCAAGCCGCTGGCTATACCGCTGGTGCAACTAAGACTGCAACTAAACAATTGTCTGTTCAGGCCGCTAAGACTGTTACTCCTACTACAAGTGAACAGACTGCTGTTGTTTCTGGAGTTTATACCACTGGTGCTGTCAAAGTAGGTGCAATCAGTACTGAAACAAAGTCAATTACGTCTAATGGTACATATACTCCAACAAGTGGGAAATATTTTTCTAGTGTTTCGGTTAATGTTCCTAGTAGTGGTGGGGCGACTCCTTCTTTGCAGTCTAAAACTGTCACACCAACAACTTCTAAACAAACTATTACCGCCGATAATGGATATGATGGATTAAGTTCAGTCACTGTTAATGCTATTAGTACACAAACAAAAAGTGCGACTCCAACCACATCACAGCAAACTATTTCTGCAGACAATGGTAAATATTTAGCTTCTGTAACTGTTGGTGCAATTCAGACAGAAACTAAGAGCATTACTGATAATGGTACTTATACTCCTACTTCTGGCAAATATTTTAGCTCAGTAACTGTTAATGTTCCATACCAGACTTATCGTACTGGTAGCGGAGCTCCAAGCAACAGTCTTGGTTCTGATGGTGATTTATATTTTGATATGGGGTGATTTAAATGATTGAGAATGCTATTCAAGCAGAACAACAATATATACAAGATAGAGTAGATGGAATTGAAACTGCCCCACTTATTGATATTTTAAAAGAATATGGGTTTGATTCTTTAGAAGAATATTATAAACAGAAAACAGAATTTGAATTTTCTAGTCTTGATTTTCATGAAATGAATACCACTAGCGATGTCGCATTTCAAGTAATTGGTCAAATTCTACAAAATGAAAAACCAATTCTTTTGTTTGAAGATCATGCAACACTTTTTATTTATCATGGTAATGAAGATTATGACAGAGAGGCCGCTGAAAAGCTCGGTATTGCAGTTTATGAGGGTGGTTATAGAGGCGGCACCATTGTCGGTGGAATTGGAGATTTATCTATTGGAATTTTCTTCCCATCTTCTATTGAATATCGCTCAGAATATTTTTTAAATAAACTGATTGAAATTTTCCAAAAGCATGGAATAAATGCAGAAGTTAATAATAACGATATCATGGTAGATGGAGAAAAAGTAATTGGCGCTTCTGTTTTAGAAACTGAAAATTATTTTGGTTTTGTTGCTTATGTATCTTTCAGTGATAAAACTGAAATGATTAAACAAGTATGCGGCAATGCTGCTAAAAAGCCTGGATTTATTCGGGGCATGACTATTGATGAACTAGAGGAGGAATTAAGACTATGGCTACTATAATTCTAAGACCTAGTGCAGACGTTTCATTGGGGCATAGTTGTTCTTCTGGTTCTAATGGATATAGTTTGATTAATGAGTCAAGCGCTGATGATAACTCTACTTATATTTACCAAAGTATTAGTTCTACATCTTCTTCATCGAAAACATCTACTTTTAAAATGAGTGGAACTTTATCAACTTCAAATAAGATAAAGGTGACATCTGTAAAAGTATATGTTAGAGCTTATGAAAATGGCAATAGCGACTATACTTGCAGTGGTAAATATAAGATTTCAGTAGGTAGTAATTCAAGTTCTGAAGCAGAAATGTCAAATTTAACAAGTCAATCTTCATATACTAATTATAGTACCACTTATTCTGCATCTGATTTGAATATTTCGGCACTGAATTTTAGTGGCCTTGATGATTTGAATATGACCGTTACAGTTTCTACTTCTGGTAATTTGACTAGTACAAAAGGTGATTCGTTTAATGTCCGTATTACTCAAATTTATGCCGAAGTAACCTATGAAGAAGTTGTTTCGGGTGGCACTGGTCTATATATGAAATCTAATGGTTCTTATGTGGAAGTTCAAAAGGTTTATAAAAAAAATAACGGCATTTACGTCGAGCAAACAGACCTAAAATCTCTATTTAGCACGTCTACAAAATATAAGAAAGGAAACTGAGGAGGTGCCTAAATGCAAGAAAAAAATATTGAAACCCTTGTAATTAATAAAATTGAAAGCCAAGCAGTCTATGACGCTATGGAAAAAGCTGGCAAGATAAATAGTAATGAATTGTATTTAGTTGGCGGTAGCGATGGTGTTACTGGTGTTAAGGGCGCTAAAGAGTCTACTTATCGTACAGGTGAGGTCAATATAACTGCCGCAAATATTGGTGCTCTTCCAGAAGATACGGCTATTCCTAGTAAGACTAGCGACCTAACTAATGATAGCGACTTTGCCACCAACAGTTCAGTTGATGGTAAGCTCGATGGTAAAGTTGATAAGGTCACCGGCAAAGGATTAAGCACCAATGATTTAACTAATGCCCTAAAGGGAAATTATGATGCCGCTTATACACATAGTACATCTAGTCATGCTCCAGCGAATGCTGAAAGGAATGTAATTGTTGGTATTAAGAAGAATGGTACAGCCTTAACGACTGATTCTTCAAGAAATGTTGATATTACGGTTCCAACTAAAGTTAGTGAATTGACTAATGATAGTGGGTACTTGACAAAACATCAAGATTTGAGCGATTATGCTCTAAAGAGCGAAGTTGATGGAAAGGTTGATAAAGTTGATGGTAAGGGCCTTTCTACGAATGACCTCACTGCGGCTTTGAAGTCAAACTATGACACTGCTTACACTCATAGTACTGCCGCACATGCACCTAGTAATGCAGAACGCAATACTATTGTGGGCATTCAGAAAAACGGTATAGATGTTACTATTAATAGTAGCACTCGCAAGGTGGACATTGTTGTCCCAACAAAAGTAAGCGAACTAACTAACGACAGTGGATATTTAACTCAACATCAGGATTTATCAAGCTATGCTAAGCAATCAGATCTTGATTCAAAAGTTGATAAGGTTGATGGTAAAGGGTTAAGCGCCAATGACTTTACCGATACGCTTAAAAGTAATCTAAATACGGCGTATACTCATTCTCAGGCCGCTCATGCCCCATCAAACGCTGAAAGAAATACCATTGTAGGAATCCAAAAGAATGGAACCGACGTTACTATTAATAGCACAACTCGTAAAGTTAATATTGTAGTTCCAACTAAGACAAGCGATTTAACTAACGACAGTGGTTTCCTAACTCAGCATCAAAGTCTTGCCAATTATGCAACAAAGACCGACCTTGATGGTAAAGTAGATAAAATTGAAGGTAAAGATTTGTCAACTAATGATTTTGACAATACACAAAAGAACAATCTAAGTACTGCATACACACATTCACAAGCCGCTCACGCACCTTTAAATGCCGAGCGTAATACTATTGTTACAATTAAGAAGAACGGCACTGCTTTAAGTCCTGACTCTTCGAGGGCGATCAACATTACTGTTCCTACTAAGGTAAGTGAGCTTACGAATGACAGTGGTTACTTGACATCTGTTCCTGTAACTAGTGTTAATAGTAAGACTGGAGCAGTAAGTCTTACTGCTAGCGATGTAGGTGCAGCGCCTAGTTCCCACACTCATAACTATGCTGGTTCTAGTTCAGCTGGTGGTGCGGCTACTTCTGCGAATAAAGTAAATAAGTCTATGACGGTGAAATTGAATGGTGGCACGACAGAAGGAACAAATCAATTTACATTTGATGGTTCAGCTGCAAAGAGTGTGAATATTACTCCTTCTGGAATTGGTGCTGCGGCTAGTTCACATACACACTCTTACTTGCCTTTAAGCGGTGGCACACTCACTGGCGACCTGACAGTTGGTAGTTCCGCTGTGAGAGCGAATGGATATATCGAAGGAACCTGGTTGAAAACTACTGCGGCGACGAGTAAAGCTGGTAATTTTGCGACAATTGACGGAGATGGGTGGATTTATTACAGAACTCCGGCAGAAACTCTAGCAGATATTGGAGCCGCATCAGCTAGTCACAACCATTCTGCTTCTAATATTACTTCCGGTACTATTTCAATTGCCAGGGGTGGAACGGGGGCAGCTAATGCCAGTTCTGCTCTCAGCAACCTCGGCGCTGTCCCCAAGTCCGGCGGCACTATGACCGGCCCTCTCGTCGCTCAAACCAACACCTCCTACACCACTGCTCAAATGCGTAATGTCATTATTTCTACTGCTGATCCCTCTGGTGGTAACAATGGTGACATTTGGTTGAAGTACGAGGCGTAAGGAGGTGAAGTAAATGGGAACTCCGATTTCGGTGAAGAAAAACCAAGTTTTAAAATATGAATATACGGGAGCGGCACGAAGTGTGACGCTCCCTGCAGGAACTTATAAGTTGGAAGTGTGGGGGGCACAAGGGGGAAATTACGAGACCAACTATGGCGGCGCTGGGGGATATTCTGTTGGCACACTAACTATTACCCAAAATACTGATTTTTATATTTATGTTGGCAGTCAGCCTGCTTCAACTTCAACTACTAGAACTACTACCCATGGCGGCTACAATGGCGGCGGGGCTGGTTGCAATAGAGATTATAACGGTACTTATACCTATGGGCAAGGTGGCGGTGGTGGAACAGATATCCGTATTGGCCAAGACAGTCTCTATGCTCGTGTTATAGTTGCTGGCGGTGGTGGTGGTTCTGCTTCTAATGGTGATGAAGCCCGCACTAAATATGGTGGCGGCCTTACTGGCGGATGTGCTTCGGCTAATTTTGCAGGGAGTCAAACTTCTGGTGGAGTAGGAAATGCCGGCTCTTTTGGTAAGGGTGGGAGTGTTAGCTCTGATAATTCCACTGGTGCGTTTAATTATAAGTATGGCCCTGGCGGTGGTGGTGGCGGCTGGTATGGTGGAGGAAACACCACTGCTTATTCTGATACTGAATCCGATATTAGAGTTTATAATGGTGGCGGTTCTGGCTATGTGTATACCGCTGATACTGCCACCAATTACCCTTCCGGTTGCTTGCTGAATTCCTCTTACTATCTCGCCGAAGCTCAAACCATTGCTGGTAACACATCTTTTCCTTCCCCCAATGGCGGAACCGAAACCGGCCATGAGGGCAATGGATATGCTCGTATCACGGTTTTGGCGGTTGAGTCGTCTATTAGTGCTTCGGTAAAAGTTGGCGGTCAATGGCATCAGGCAAATGAAATGTTTGTAAAAGTGAATGGTGTGTGGAAGGAATGTGTTGAAGCCTGGATGAAGGTGAATGGTGTGTGGAAGTCGCTGGCGGAGAGCACTCCAAGCACCTCCGCTACCTATACCATCACTCTTGGTGCCAACGTTGGCAAAATTACTGCTAATGGGGAAATCCCTCAACGGGACAAACTTTCTTACCATGTCTCAAAAGGAGATACTATTGTTGTTACCAGTACCACTTTCAACGCTAACAGTTACACAATGGTCTTTAGTCATACCCCAGCAAATGTTTCTTTCTCTAAGAAAACCAATAATGGTACTGGCACAAGGGCAACAACATCGGTTACTTTCACTATGCCCGCATCTGACCTTACTGTGGGATTCACCCTGAAGTCTGGTGCAGGAGCCTAATATAAAGGAGTGATTACATGAATTTTTTCAACAACCTCTTCAAAAAGAAGAAGGCTCCCGTATCTAAGCCCATCAAGCGCCCGCCTGATGCGGAACTCCCCGCTGACCCCAACAAACCCGTAAAGAAATAATATAATTATATAAAAGGAGGTAAACTATGGCAGATAAAGTTACATTAACTGATTCTACTACAGGCGAAATTGTTTATCCACAAACCTTAGTAGACCAAGTTCAAGATGCAAACGGAACTATATTAAGCAATCTTGTTCTTATGAAAAATAACACAACTGCTTTTACTCCAACCGCAAATTATCACCCTGCAACTATATGAAGTTAATTTGAAAGCTTAAAAAGGAGTGATTCAATGGATTATTCTGGAGAAAATTCTTTAAAAAAAATATTTACTTTAATTGAGGCAAATTTTGCACGTTCTTCAACTTCTGATGGCGTAGCAACTTCAGCAAACAAAGTGAATAAATCAATAACTGTTAAATTAAATGGTGGTAATGTTGAAGGCACAAGCAAATATACTTTTGATGGTTCAACTGAAAAAAATATTGACATTACACCAACTGGAATTGGAGCTTCCACTTATTCTAAATATACCGCAACAATATCTTCTACTTCTTGGACTAGTGGTTCAAATGGATATTCTAAATCTATTACTGTAAATGGTATATTGGCTTCTGATGCTCCAATTATTAGCACAGTTTTATCTGGCACAAAATCTACTGACGAGGCTATAATAGAAAATTGGAATTGTATTTCTAGAATTGTTCCTTCCGCTAATAAAATAACTGTTTATGCTTATGGAGATAAACCAACTGTTAATATTCCGATTCAAATCTTATGTGTGAGAGGATAATGCAAAATGAGTGATGCAATTTTAATGGGACAATCTGGAATGAATATTCATGGAGATAAGTTTACAGGGAACGGAAAAGGAATTTCTATTACAGCAAAAAATGGAGATTTTGTCACAACTGGGTCTAGCGAATTAAAAACTGGTAGTTTTGGAGAAACTTCTCAAATGTTATTATCTAATGGTAGTGCGTGTTGGTTGAATAAAGAATATGGATTATATTGTAATCACGATAAAAATCCAATTATTAAGCCTTTTCGTAGAAGTTCTTCAGATCCTTTAGCAATAGAATGGATGGATACTCCTTCTTTGACTGTTACGAGTTTAGAATATTATCAACCATATCATGTTCCATGTTTGGCAAGACTAAACGACACTATGGCAATTTTATTTTATGAATCTTGTGAGGAATGGGGCAAAAGAGGTAGTGGCTTATCAATTCATGTTATTAAATATGATGGTTTAACAATTACTAAAGTATCTGAACAATATGTTGCTGATTTTATTTCTCATGGCCTTGAGGCTTATCCAGCGGTACAAGTAGTTAATGATGGAAATGATTATAAAGTGTTGTTTGTTGCTGGTTGGCCAGAGAAAGATCTTAGTGATTCATCTTATATTGATGGAATTGGTATGATTATATTTAAAATTACTAGTAATGGAACTATTTCAATATTGGGACAACAAAGCGGTACATATCATGGCGACACATTATCTAAAAATACTTTTTATGATTCAGTAAATCAAAATTTTTGGGTTTATTATTCTTATTATTCTTATTGTATTTCTTTAACTAACTACACATTAACATCTAAACAGCTTAATAGTCAAACAGATAATAGTATTACTAGCGGACAATCTTTGATTTATAAGAATTATTTAATAAGTTATTATGGCAATTCTTTGTATGCCCACAACTGGTCAAGAGAAGGCGTTGCAGAAACAAGAATTGCTAATTTAACTTTAGGTGAATACTCTGGCTACGTAAGTTTAGCATTTTTTTCAAAAGAAAATAGTTTTTATATATTTTTGTCTAATAAATCAGAATCAAAAATTGTGCTAATAGAATTTGATTTTAATGGTAGCGCTTTTATTAAAAAAAATGAAAACGTTATTTGTGATTTTGATATTTCATATGGCAATTATGGAACTGGTAGAACACTTTATAATCCAGTTTTGAATTTTGAGGATGAATTTTTATTAGATGGCACTGGATTATCTTCTTCTAACAGTGTTGTTCAGTGCGCATTAATATTGACAACTAAATATAATTTTATAAAATCTACTAAGTCTGCTTTAGGAATTAAAAAAAATTCTAATACTGTATTGTTAATTCCAGGACTGTCTTGAATTATATAAATAATAGCCACTGGAACTATAATCCAGTGGTTTATAAACAATAAAAAAAGGATTATATGGAGGTACATAAAATGGAGAATATTCTTGCAAAAATTAATGTTCCAGAGGAACTTAGCGATTATATTGAATCTTTACACTATGAGGTAAATGCTAGATCAACACTTTTGACTTTTGCTATGGGCAAGGGCATGGGAGATACTGATGCGTTTAAACAGTATCATGATGAGTATAAAGAATTTTTCATGAAATACGAAGTTGCTAAGCAGGAACTTTATGACCAATTTATTAAGAATGATTGGGATGGACAGAATGTTACTTGGAAGCTAGATTTTTCAACTCATACAATTTTGATTACGGAGGCGTAAGAATGAGACAAGAAAACTTTCAAGATCAATTAGTTCGTCTTTTCCCAGAAGAAAATAATGAACCTATTCATATGAATGGAAAGTTCACCAAGACTATTACTTTTCAAGTGACTGAGAATTGTAACCTACGTTGTACTTATTGTTACCAGCATGAGAAACGTGGAAATCGTATGACGTTTGATATTGCAAAGCGTTTTATTGATATGGTTCTTGCCGCAGATGATCGTACAAATCAATATATTACTTCTACTATTAGTCAAGGTGTTGTTTTGGACTTTATTGGTGGCGAACCATTTCTTGAAGTAGAACTTATTGATCAAATTTGTGATTACTTTTTAGAACAAGCAATGCTATTACATCATCCATGGGCAACAAGATTCCGTATTAGTATTTCTACTAACGGAATTTTATATTTTGAGCCAAAAGTGCAAGCATTTATTAAGAAGTGGCATGAAAATTTGTCTCTTGGTGTTAGTATAGATGGGAATAAGGAACTTCATGATGCATGTCGTATCGATGCAAATGGAAACGGAACTTACGATAGAGCAATGGCTGCTGTAAATCATTATAGAGAACATTATGGACAAATGGTCGGTTCTAAGATGACTATTGCTCCTGGAAATGTAAATTATATTTTTTCTGCCGTGAAGTCAATGATAGACAATGGTTATACACAAATATTTTTAAATTGTGTTTATGAAGAAGGATGGACTGTAGAACATGCTAGAACTCTTTATGAGCAGTGCAAGCAACTTTCAGATTATTTAATCGAGAATGATCTTGTTGATAAAATTTATCTTTCTTTGCTTGATAAAGATATGGCTGGTGGCCCATTACCAGAAGAAGATGATAGAAATTATTGCGGTGGGACTGGCTTAATGACAGCTATTGATTGGAAGGGAGACATTTTCCCATGTGTTCGTTATATGGATAATGCCATTTGCGGCAAACAACCATCATATACTATTGGAAATATTGAACATGGTATTATGCAAACAGATGAAGAAATACAAAGAATTAAGTGTTTTGAGTGCATTACTCGTCGTTCTCAATCTACTGACGAGTGTTGGAATTGCCAAATAGCTAAAGGTTGTTCGTGGTGTAGCGGTTACAATTATGAAGTTTTTGGAACTCCAAATAAACGTGCGACTTTTATTTGTGTAATGCATAAGGCTAGAGTGTTAAGCATTGCTTATCTTTGGAACAATTGGTATAGATGCAAGAACTCTCCTGAAAGATATTCTTTAACGATTCCTCAAGATTGGGCCGAAGAAATTATTGGACATGATGAGTATGAGAAATTGAAAAGTCTATCCGAATAAAAGGAGTTGATTAATTTTGGACAAAATTATTTCAGCTAGTCGGTTCAAAGATCTAAAAGCTGCTGTAAAACAGGAATGTCTTCGCAGAATTTATACTGGTTCTGTGGTAGATTATGCTGGAACCGATTATGATTATAAAATAGAGCCCGTCAAGGGTGAAGTAATAGCAAAAGAACATTATACTAAAAATGCAATACCGTTAAATGCAATTACTGGAGACATTGACACTTCTCTTGAACCTGATGTTGTTACCGATGAAGAAATAAAGATAATGGAAGATAAGGTTAAAGCATTGTCTGAAATAGATGCTACGGTATCGCAAGAAAATACTGGTTGTGCGGCAAGCTGTACTGGTTTATGCGCTGGAAGTTGTGCTTCTGAATGTACTGGATGCGGAGCGTCTTGTGCTGGCAATTGTACTAATACTTGTAGTGGCACTTGTAGCGGTGGTTGTGGTACTGGTTGTGGTGGTTCATGTAGTGGGACATGCGACAGCACGTGCAAAGGTGATTGCGACACAATGTGCGCAGTAGCTTGCAATGGTAACTGTTCTGGTTCTTGTGAAGATACGTGCTCTACTGCCTGTACAGACAACTGTGATTCTTGGTGTAAAGGTAGTTGTGGAAGTAATTGTGGCGATAGTTGTCATCATGCATGTAATAATGACTGTTCTGGTGGATGCAATACAACTTGTAAGGGTCAATGTAAAACTACTTGTAGCGGAACTTGCTCTGGTGGATGCAGTACAACTTGTTCTGGTGGATGCAAGGGAACTTGTAAATCTACATGTACTGGTTCTTGTAGTACTTCGTGCGCATTGAATTGTGCCGCAAAATGTTCTGGTAGTTGCTCTGGTGCAGTTACTTCTGGCAGAGTTTAAGTTGAGGTGGTAAATATGGTTAAGAGTAATAGTATTTCACTATCTAAATGTCGTATTGAAATTATTGATAATAAAAAGAAGCTACAGAATATGCGAACCTTATGGAAAACATACGGTGGCCCGAATAAGATTCTTATGAACGGGCCATTCTTTTCGTTTTCAACTTATTCACCAACTGTTCATATGAAAATTCACGGTAAGGTGATTTATAAACCTAATTATCAAGAATGGGGTATTGCGTGGAATGATGGCGAGGCTCCAGTGTGGACAAGACTTCCTGCTCCACAATATGATAATTATTTTACAAATACAGTTGTTATCCCAGATGGCAAGAAACGTGAAAATTTAACTAGTCATGTGGATGCTGATGGAACAAAAGCTAAACCACGTTATACGAGCCGTCCTGCATTTGGTTTTAAAGGCAGCAATTTTATGACTTATTTTGGTTCTAGTGGACTTTCTTTGTGGGGTTTACAAGATGTACTTTATAAAGCTGGATGGGACAGAGCTCTTATTGGAGATGGTGGAGGTTCTACAGCTTATAGAGATTCTAAGACTGAATATTATACTTCTCGCAAGATTCCATATTGGATTTTGATTACTATTGTTGATAATACAGTACAGCAACCAATATCTAAGGAAAAGTGCCCTTATAGCGAACCAACTGTTTCAGTTAAACGTGGCAGTAAAGGTGAAGGCGCAAGATGGGTACAATGGTATTTGAAAAAGATAGTCAATCCAGACCTTAAGATAGATGGTGATTTTGGATCAAAGTCTGTTATAGCGTTACGTGCATTCCAGACTAAATATGGACTTGCGGTTGACGGAGATTGTGGCCCAGCAACAAGAGCAAAATTGAAGAAAGTATTGGAGGTGATTGCCAGTGGCTAAAATAATTCAAGATGAGACATTAATTGACATCGCTGATGCAATCCGAGTTAAGGGTGGGCTTGAAGGTGAAATTAAAGTAGAAGATTTCGCACAGCTCATTCAAGACTTGCCTACATGTGATAATACAAAAAGAGCAGAAGATGCTGCAAACGAAGCAGAAGAAAGTGCCAAAGAATCAAATGCAAGCGCAATCAGTGCTGCAACAAGTGCTAGTCAAGTAAAAAAAGTTGAAAGTATTGTTATTGGCGCTGCCAATCAAGAGACAGAAAGAATAAATAATGAAAATACTCGTATTGCAAACGAAAATGCTCGTATAAGCGCAGAAAGTGATAGAGCTGTTGCGGAAAAAGATAGAGCAGATGCAGAAGCTGCAAGAGTTGATGAAAATACTGGAATTGTTGCACAGGCTAAGAGATATGCAGACCTTGCCGCAGATAGTGAAAGAGCTGTCGCTGGTGTTGCTGCCGATGCTCTTGATGCTGAGGCATGGGCAGTTGGAACTATGGATGGCCAAGATATTACAAATGAACATCAAGCATATAACAATAACGCAAAGTATTATGCTAATCTTATTAAACCAGTAGAAATAAGCGATACAGTTATTCAAAATTTATGGGATAGCATTGTTAAGTAAGGAGGGCTCCTATGATTTATGGAAATAGAGTTGGAGGAATTACTCCTGAAAAAACATATATAATTACGAATAAAGATGAAACGGTTAAGGTTTCTGCTGTTGTCATAGAACTTAATGATGATGATGCGCCATTTGTTTTTACTGCAAAAAGCGAAGACGTGGCCGTAGGTAAAAGATTTGTTGGAGACGGTGGAGTTTGTGATGGCAAAAATGATTATCCAAAATGTCGTGATTTGAGTGGTATTCATGAAGTGCACCCTAACGTTGATGTGGCTCTGCTATTAGATAAATATGATATGTGGGATTATTCTTATTTGCAAGGATATATTTCAACAAAAGATAATCCATATAAGGTTTTGATGCTTATTGCAGACAATAATGTTTATCAAGATGGAATATGGATTTCTAGAGTTGAAAAAGATGAAGCTAATAAAACTATTCGATTTAATGTAACCAATAACAGTGATGATGTATATTTATTGCATTACTTCATCTGCAAGGAGGAGAAACAATGAAATACAATTATGCAATTGTAGATGAGACTGGTAAATGTTATGATTTGCGCAAATGTACGTTTTGTATTTGTGACAAATTTCATGTGCCAGTTGATTATATTGATGTACAGTATTTGTCTGGATATTATTGGCCGTTGCCAGAATTCGTAGATAATGACGCTGATTTTACTGGTGAATGGTATTCTGATCCAGCACATACTATTAAGGGGGTGGCACATTAATGGCTACTAAAAAGTTACAAATTATAGGCGGAAATGATGAATTTAACGATTTAATCAAAGAATTAACCAAAGAAATCGTTCCAAAAGGCACCGCAACTTATGATCCAAATTCTGATAATGCGGCCAGTGGCAAGGCCGTTAGTGAGGCCATTGCGAATGCATTTGAAGATGTTGACAATGAAATTGATAGTAAAATACAGACTGCCATGGAAAATATATATACTAAAGCAGAAGTTGACCAAAAAATAGCTTCTGCTGGTGGTGGAAGCGGCAGTACTGGTGGCGGTTTTATAGTTAGTGATTCGGCTCCGTCAAATACAAATGTTTTATGGATTGATACAAACAGTGGATTAAAATATCACAATGGTGTAGATTGGGTTTTGGTTCCTGTTTTGTATAGTTAATGATAAAATACTCTACTCGAAAATTTTATAATGAAGGAGGAGAGTTTTATGGAAGCATGGTTATTATTTGCTGGGACGGTGGTTACTGCGGCTTCGTCTGTAATCGCTGTCATCATAACTAACAATAAGGCTCATAGAGACATTTTGCAACAAATAGAAGTTACAAATGCTGTTAGAGACGAAAAAATTGAAGAGCTTACAAGAGAAGTACGACTTCATAATAATTTCGCTCAGCGGATGCCAGTTGTTGAAGGAGATATGAAAGTCATAAGAGAACAAATAAAAGTTGTCAACCATCGCATTGAAGATTTGGAGGGCAAATAAGATGCACTACGTAGAAGATGTTATAAACGTTGCAAAAGAAGAAATTGGATATTTTGAAAAGGTTACAGATAAAGATCTTGACGAAAAGACCTTAAATGTTGGTAATGGTCATTATACAAAATATGCAAGAGATTTAGACAATATTGGATTTTATAATACTTGCCAAAATGGTATAAGAGATGTATTTGTGCCATGGTGTTTTGTACAGGCATTTGGTGCAAATGTAGCTAAAGAGATGTGTAACATACCAACTGATGCATGTGCCGATTATAATTCTGCTATAGAATATTATGGACAGTTATATTGCGAGCCAAAAATTGGAGACCAGATATTTTTTTATAATGATGAACACAATATATCAAATACTGCATTGGTTGAACTTGTTACGAATAAGTTGGTTTACACCATTGGTCTTGGAATTTTTGGAATTAGTCGTAATTGCTATGAGCTTGATGATGCATCAATTGCTGGATATGGAAGACCTAAATATGATTCAGCGGAAACAATTGATGGGCCAATAACCATAATAGATATACAGAAGTGGTTAAATGAAGAATTTAATTCAGAAATTCCTCTCACTGGAATCTATGATAAATGTACCAAGGAAGCTTTAGCTAATGTTGCAAAACAAGTAATTAATGTAAAATCTTTTGGAATTTTTGGTGTTAAGGACTGGCCAATCATTAAACGTGGTTCTATTGGTTATAGGGCAAAGATTATTCAGGCGGCGCTGATTTGCAATGGATATTCATGTGGTAAATTTGGAGCTAATGGTTATTTTAATGACGATTCGGTTGAGGCATTAAAACGTTTCCAGGCAACGCATAAAATGATTATAGATGGACTAGCTGGTAAGGCAGTCATGTCTCTCTTGTTTGAGTGAGGTAGATTTTATGGCGAAGAGAACTAAGAAGAAAGAATGTTCTAAAGTTGTTATGGCCATTATTTTAATTTATGGAATTTCAAATGGAATTTTATATAACATAGAGGTATTTATGGGCCTTGACCCAGACCCAGCTTTGGCCGTACAAAGTGTTATCACTATTATTGGAGCATTCATATCGTATATTCTATATAGTTTTGGGCTTAAAAATAGCAGAAATAAATATGGTGTAGACGAAAATGGACAACCATGGAAAATAAAAAATGATGATAAGGATTAAGAGGAGGTACAATTATGGATAATAACGTTGTAAATATTATAGTTTCAATTTTGACTGGTATAGCTACTGCGATTCCACTAATTGTTCAGTTAGTAAAATATGTCAAGAAGGCTATACAGGAAAAGAATTGGAATCAGCTAGTTACTATGGTAATGAATCTAATGGAAGAAGCTGAAAAGAAGTTCACTACAGGGGCAGAAAGAAAAGAATGGTGCCTCGCTATGGTGAAAGCCTCAGCAGATAGTATTAATTATCCAATCGACTTAGATGCCGTGAGCGCTCTCATAGATAGTCTATGCGACATGAGTAAAATTGTTAATGGTAAAAAATAAATAGATAAACAATATGGAAATTTATAATGATACATATTGTGTTTATGTGCATACCAATAAAATCAATGGTAAAAAATATGTAGGACAAACGTGCCAAAAAATAAACGAAAGATGGAAAAATGGTAAAGGGTATGAAAAATCAACATATTTCTATAATGCAATTCAAAAGTATGGTTGGGATAATTTTGATCATGAAATTATTGCTTCTAATTTAACCAAAGAAGAAGCGGATAATTTCGAAACATTACTTATTGATAAATTAGATTTAACGAATCGAGACAAAGGATATAATTTAATGTCTGGTGGAAGTGGTGGAAGACCTTCAAAAGAAGTGTTGGAGAAAAAGAGCAAAACAATGACAGAAAAATATAAAGACAGAACTGTTACTCCAATGTATGGCAAACATCATTCTGAAGAAGCTAAAAAGAAAATTAGTGAACATAATAGATGTAAATATAGTCCAAATTCTAAGCCAATCAATCAGTATGATAAAGATTGGAATTTTATAAAAACATGGGATTGCACAAAAGAAGTAGAAAGAGAGTTGCATATAGACCATTCAAATCTTAGTAAAGCGTGTAAAGGAAAATATGAATTTTTAGGTGGATATCGTTGGAAGTATGCAGATAATTGTTAACGGTAAAAAGTAACCGTCATACATAAAGTAGTTTTATAATGACGGGGAGTGGCGGAAACGCTGCTCCCCTCTTTTTTCGAGGAGATGATGTAATGAACAGTTCTTTAGTTAATTACACAAAACTATCTCCAAACTATAATGTTAGAGATAGAAAAATATCAAAAATTACAATTCATCATATGGCTGGAAATTTAACCGTAGAAATATGTGGTAATATTTTTGCTTCAAGTGCAAGAGAAGCCAGTGCTAATTATGGTATTGGGTCAGATGGCAGAGTCGGATTGTATGTAGAAGAAAAGAATCGTTCTTGGGCAAGTGCAAATAGAGAAAATGATATGATGGCCGTGACAATTGAAGTAGCGAATGATGGTGGAGCGCCAGATTGGCACGTGAGTAATACGGCTATTGCAAAATTAATTGAACTTTGTACAGATATATGTAAAAGGAATGGAATTGAGAAGTTAAATTATACTGGTGATACTAGCGGTAATGTTACAAGGCATAATATGTTTGTTCCAACTAATTGCCCAGGGCCTTATTTACAAAGTAAGTTTCCATATATAGTTAGCGAAGTAAATAAAAGACTTTGCGCAAACGAAGAGATGTATAGAATTAGAAAATCTTGGGTAGATGCTAAGTCTCAAATTGGGGCATATAGAAATTTAGAGAATGCTAAAAAGGTTTGCCCTAGTGGATATTATGTTTTTAACAGTGCTGGCAAAGTAGTTTATCCAGTTGTATCAAACGATTCTATTGATTATGCACAAAGTTTTGATCCATCTAAGGCGGGAAGTTATACAGTTGTTCCGTCAGTGGGATTACATTTGAGAGCTGGGGCTGGTACAGATAAAAGAAGCCTTCAGGTGCTTGAACAAGGGGCTGTTGTTCAATGTTATGGCTATTATACAGGCCAATGGTATCTTGTTCAAACATCCGATGGCAAAGTCGGTTATGTTTGTAGTGAATATTTAAAATAATTATTGGGGGGCGAAAGCCTCCTTTTAGAAAGGAGAAAAGGGATGAGGGTTTGTGGAATTGATGCTAGCACGAATAAAACAGGGGTAAGTTTGTTTATTGATGGAGAATATAGTGGACACGTACTTATAGACCTACACAAGATTAAAGATTCTCATGTTCGTCTTCCAAAAATGATGCAAGAAATTAAAAGAACTTTGGATGATTTTTCCCCAGACGTTGTAGTTATGGAGGAATGTTTATTAAAAACAAATATATCAACTGTAAAGCTTCTGTCTTATTTGGCAGGAGCTATTATTTCGTGGTCAACAGATAATAATGTGGAATTTAAATTTAAAATGCCAGCAGAATGGCGTAAAGAAGTTGGGCTGGTTCAGGGCCCAAAAGTGCAAAGAGAAAAGCTCAAACAAGAGGCTATTGAGTTAGTGAAAACAAAATTTAGTATTGATGTTACAGATGATGAGGCAGAAGGTATATTGGTTGCTTATAGTATGTTCTGTAATAAGAAAATAAAAGATATTGATATTGAAATCTAACGGCGGGGCCGTATTAAATAAATTATTATAAAGGAGTTTGATAATTATGAAGATCAACGAATTATTAGAAATGTATAAGAAGAACCAGATGATAAATTTAAAAAACGTTTTAGAAGTAGAAGAATACATTGGTACTCCATTAAAAAGAAAAATGTGTGATTTAGTACTTGATTCTTGTATAGAAGATGTTAATGGTGTGTTGCATATTGATTCATTTGATAGATATATATTATTTACTATTGCTGTAATTAGTATGCATACAAATCTTGAATTTAGTATTGACGCCGATGGAGTTACGTCAATTGATGAGTATGATGAATTGAACAAGATTGGCCTCATTGATAAAATTATCAGTACTTTTAAGACAGATTATGAAGCATGTAAAGTTATGCTTGATATGTTAACAAACGATAGGATGAAGAATCAAGAAACACTTGAGAAAAAGATTATTCAATTTTTAAATGGTATTGCGCAGGATATTGATTCTTTAAATAATTTAGAAAATAAAGAAGATATTTTAAATTTATTAGAAAGTTTGACCGCAAAATAATTTCGAAAGGAGACACTGTTTATGGCAACTAAACCTCGAAAGTCTATTGAACAAATGTTGGCAGAAGCAGATGCAAAAATAAGATCAGACCTTACCGAAATTAGTAATCTTGCAAGAAAAGATTTTAGAAATAAAGCTCAAGATGCATTAGTCACATATTATGCTAATTATCCTAAGCCTCCAAGAATTTATGAACGTACTGAAAATTTATTGCAAAATGCAATTAATGATGATATGTCTTTTGATGATTTTGTAATTTCAGATGCTGATTCTTACGGTGCTTGGGTGCATCTTAACGCTGACAATATGGAAGATTATGAGACTGGCGATAAATATGCCGTATTATCAAATTTTATGTATGGTATTCACGGTAAGCCATCAATTAAGGTGGATATTAATCCAGCAATAGTATCAATGGATTCTTTTCAAAGTAATTATAAAAAAACTCTTGATAAATATTTTACAGAAAGAGGATTTATCGTAAATTAAGGAGGTGAAAATATGTCAAGACCAAAGAAATTCAATGATTATTCTTATGGCGTAGGTTTAGAATATAATGCTTCGTCTTATAAGCAAGTTAAAGATGCAATGAAAGGCGATATGGATGCTCTTTTAAAATTGGCTAAATCATATAATGAAGCAATTAAAATAGACCCTAATGTTGATATGTCTAAGATGATATCCGCATTAAAAGAATTAGCGAGAATTATTGACCAAACTGAAAAATCTGGGAATCCATTTAGTGAGTTTGTAGATAAAGGTATTTTAAGTAGAGTAGCAGCTCTTGAACAAAATATAGAGGCATTAACAACGTCATCATCTGAACTTAAACAAACTGTAGATCATATGTTTGACGGTATTAAAAGTGTCGGTAGAGAAAAGTTTTCTGGTTCATTTGATGATATTTTTGGATACAAATCAAAAGAAATTGATGAAATTGCAGAATCAATTAAAAAACTAAGCAATGAAATTGATAAATTGAAGACAATTCCGAGTCCAACAGTAGGAACATTTAATAGATCTACAAAAGAGCAAAAAATTTCAAGTGCATCAGTAAAAGAACTTGATAGTTGGGTGGAAGAATATAAAAAGTTAGCAGATGAAGTAGACGATATAGATCCATCTGATTTTGAAAAAATGGGCCCAGCACTAAAAAGAATGCGTGAACTTGGAATGTCTATAAAGGAAGCTTTAGAATTACCAAATATTCAAAAATCTAAAAATTTTTCTGAATACCAAAGTTTTCTTAAAGACGCTGCAAAGTATTTTGAAAAAAGTGTTGATGACTTTAACGCAAATATGCAAGAAAAACTTGGAGATTTAAGACAGCAAAGAAAGGCTTTAGAAGACGAGTTACTTAAAACAAAAGAAAGTGCGGCTAAACTTGGTGGGCAAACAGATGCAAAAACAAGTGGTAAGTCTTTTAATAAAAAATCTTCATTAGGAACATTAGATCAGGTTGTTGATGTATCTGTAAAACCTAAAGTAGATACTGGCGTATGGACAGAGACAATTAATAAAAAGCTTAAAGCAGTACAAGATAAACTTGATCCAATTGTTTTAAAAGTTTAGAAAAAGAACCTGATGGGAATATAGCTGCCATTAATCATATCGTAAAGGCAGAATTTAATGTTGAAGATAATTTTGGTGACGAAAGTGATCCAAATAGTTTCTTTGGTAAATTGAGAAAGCTTGACACAGACCTCCAGGAAGCTAAAGAAAAATTATCTAGTAAAACTCAGTTTAAGGTTAGATTTGCATTTGAAAGTGCGGATGGTTCTGTTGTAACAAATGTAAAATCCTATGTTCAAAATCAGTTTAAAAATATACCAGTAACTCTACATGTTAAAAATGGTAAGTCTTTTATGTCTTCTATTACAAATATGATAAATGGAGTTAAAGGTAATTTTGAAAAGTCTTTAACGGATGTTCCTGTAACTTTTAAAATTAAAAACGAAGAGGAATTATTACAATCAGTAAAGGCTTTAAGAGAATCAATTAGTTCTAGCATGGGAAACATCAATGTTGGGCTTGTTACAAATGGAATCATCAATGTTGGCGAAGCCGCTGATGAGGCAACACAAGAAGTTGAAGAATTGGCTACTTCCGTTGAAAAACTCAACAATAATTCTAGCAAGAAGGCTAAGCCGCTTGATTTATTGTTCAAAGAATATGATGAACTTCAGGCAAAAATAAATTCTGTATATAATAATAAAAAGAAGTTTGTTGCAACATATGGTGGCGGAGAAGAAGGGTTTAAAGCTTACAGTAAAGATATTGCAAGACTTGAGCAATTAGAGAAAAAATTAGGATCTGCCCTTGAAGAACGTTCTAAAGCAAAGGAATTAGATCAATTATCTAATTCTGCTGTTACTGCTCAGAAAAATATTGTTAAAGCTAAAGAAGCATTGGCCGATTTAAATAAAAATAAATTTAATTCTAAATTTTTTATTGAAATTGGATTTGTTCAAAATGGGAAAAGTATTGGAGATCCTTCTGATTCTCTAGCAAAACTAGTGGAAGAATATGAGATTCTTTCAAAAAAGATAAGTCAAGAATCTTCTACTCCAGGAAGTGTATATTCTAATAGTAAATCTGGAAGAAGTCAATATAATAAAGATGCTGCAAGATTAACTTTTATACATAAAACATTAAATGATACATTACAAAATCAGATTCAATTATTGTCTAGAAAAGAAAGCATCAACAGAGAAATTCTAGAAACAACATCTAAAGAATTATCTTTGCAAGAGAAACAAAAGGGAAGTAAATCTGATCTTGCTCAAGGAGCGACACAAGCAGAACAAAGATATGCTAAACTTAATGAGACTATTAAAAAGACAGAAACCATACTTAGCGATTTAAGTAGTAAAAAAAGTCTTTTAACAAATAGTGATAAAACGTATCAATTTATTAAACTTGGCGAATGGGACGAAAGTGCTAAAAAATTTAAGAGAAACAGAGAAGAAATGAAGAAGCTTCTTGAGGAATATAGAAGTCTTCATAAAGCGAATAAGGATGCAAATATAACATATAAAAACGATCCTAATTTACAACGAGAATATGAACTTCGTCAAAAAATAAATAATATCATTAAAGAGCAGAAGAAACATTTAATGGAGTCTCTTAAGGAACAACAAAAACAAAGAGATGTAGCTTTAAAAACTATTGAGGCCTATAAAAAAGCTCCAACTAGTGAATCTTTAAGTTCAAAAAAAACTACAACAAGTACTGATACTAGTGTCGCTAGCACAAAGAAATCTTCTAAAGAAATTAAAGCATTACAAAAAACAATAAAAGAACAAGAAGCTATTATTGCAGACCTAAGTAAAAAGGGACGCAGTTCTGAATATTTTACAAAACTCGGTACAGTAGATAAGAGTACAAAACAGTTTCAGAAAAATACTGCAGAAGTTACTAAAATGCTTGCAAGATATAAAGAACTTGCAGCTATGGATAAGCGTACAAAAGCTCAAGATGCTGAAAAGAATAAACTTAATGGTCAATTAACTCAAATCTTAATTGCCCAAAAAAAACAAGCAACAGAAATATTAGAAAAAAACAAACAAGATTTAGCTGTTTTACAACAGAAGCAGGGAACTACAGAAAAAACCACTAAGAAAAGTGTCACAGCTAAAAAAGCTACAAATAAAGGTGTCTCATCTGCAACAACAACTACTACAACAGTTCTTTCAGGAGATAAACTTGGGCAATTAGTAGAAATAACTAGTAAGATTTTAGCAGAAATGACATCTTCAAAGTCAACTGCTAAAACAAAAAATGCTACAAAAAATACGTCTGAAAAAACTGATGTTTCTACAACAAATAAACAGTCCAATAAAAAAGTACTTTCTTTGTCACAAAGACTTGGTAAAGTAACAGCTCAAAGAGATGCTTTACCAGAAGATAGCAAAGAACGTGCTGCGATTGAAGAAAGAATTAAATTAATTAAAAGAGAAATAGCGGAGAAACTAAAATCAGGTAAAGTTGATAAGACTTTAATGATGTCTGCATTTAAACTTGGTCAAGAAGAACAAAAAATATCTATTGAAATTTCTCAAGGAAGAAAAGAAGATACTGCTTCTATAAAAGGAGTGGTTGATAAAACAAAAGAGCTCATTTCACTTTATAAACAGCTAGGAAAAGTAGAAGCAAATATCGAGTATATGGATGAAGCTGATTATAGAAAAAGTGCTTTTGAAAGAGAAAGAGATAGACTTTTATTAGAAATAGATAGAAGAAAACAGACTAGACCTATTACTGTAGACGAAGATAAAGCGTATAATACTGCAAGAGAAATAACAAATATAGAATTAGAGAAAAGACTTGGGGCAAGTTTTAATGCAGAAGCTTCAGCAGAACGTAAAAAAGCGGCAAAAGAAGAAGCAGATGCTGCTAATAAAACATTAGAAATCTATAAAAAAATCGGTGCATTAGAAGCTGAAAGAGATGCTTTATCAGAAGGTAGTGAAAAACGTGTTGCTATTCAGGAAAATATTGAATATCTTAAAGAACAAGCATCTCAAACTCAAGGCCAAATCAAGATTGAGCAAAATTTAATAGATGCATATATTGAGGAAGGCAGAGTAGAGAAACAGTTAAGTATGAGTACCAAGGATGGCGCTAAAAAAGATACTGAAGCAAGTAGAGAACGAGAAAAGGCAATTAGAGATTTGATTAAGAGCAGCGAAGAGCTTGGTAGACTTAATGCTGAAATTAATGATACTACTGGTGCAAAGAAACTAGAAGAATTAAATCAATATCGTGAAATCTTACAAGCATTAATTCAAGAGCAGCAAGAATCTTTAGGTGTTGATAAAAAGATATTAGAAGCCAGAAGAAGAGCTGCATATGACGAAGAAACAAGAAGAAGAAAATTGAAGAGAGCTGAAGAATACGATAATCGTGAAATTTATGGAACGTCAACTGTTAAGTCGGCTAAAAAATCATTGGAAGATGTTAGTGGAAAAGTTTTAAGCGATGAATTTAAAAATTCTCAAAAAATTCAAGAAGCTTTAGCTGGAGTTAACGCTTCTTATGATAAACTTGTAGCAAAGCAACAGAAATTTAAAGATTCTGATCCAGCACCAGAAGAAGTTGCAGAATTTAAGTTGCTAGAAGATCAATATAATATAAGTCTTGAAAAACTTAATAAGATAATTGATAGTTCTAGAAAGTTGGCTGGTCAAGCACGTGAAGGAAAAATTTTAAATGTCGAAGAAGATTTATCAAATATTGATGTATTAGAAAAACAATTAACAAAGGCGGCAATAGAATTTGACGGAACTGGTATTAAGGTTGAAAATTTTGATGAAAACTTAAAACAACTTGATTATCGTGTTAAGCAACAAGATGGCACATGGAAAAATTTCTCTGTAAGATTAACTGATGCTGGTACTCAAATAGTTGGTTTAACTGGAAAAGTAAAAAATACAACAAATATATTTAAGACTTTATTTAGTGGAAGTTTAGATAAATTTAAAAATGCAATACAGGTTTTCTCTGGTTATAACTTATTCTTTGAAGGTATTTCAAAAATTAGACAAGGTATTCAATATGTTAAAGATATTGATTCTGCATTAACAGAGCTTAAAAAAGTAACTGATGAAACAGATGAATCTTATGCAAAATTCTTGCAAACAATGTCTAAAACTGGTTCGGAGATCGGAGCTACAGTATCTAATCTAACAAACATGGCTGCTAGCTGGGCTAGACTTGGATATTCTATGGAAGAAGCAGGAAATCTAGCTAAGAGCACTGCTGTTCTATTGAATGTCTCTGAATTCACAGATGCAGAAAAAGCGTCCGAAGCTCTAATTAGTACTATTCAGGCATATGGTTATGCGGCAGAAGATAGTATGCATGTTGTTGATGTGCTTAATGAAATTGGTAACAATTTTGCTATTAGTTCTGATGGTATTGCAACTGCATTGCAAGATTCTGCAAGTTCTCTAATGGCCGCTGGCAATAATCTTGAACAATCAGTTGCTATGGTTGCAGCCGCAAATAAAGTTTTACAAGATCCAAATTCTGTTGGTAGTGCTCTTCGTACAATTTCACTTCGTATTCGTGGTACTTCAGTAAAAGTACTAGAAGAAATGGGAGAAGAGACCGATGGTGTTATTGAAAGCGTAAGTAAATTACAAGCCAAAATTAAAGGGCTAACTGGTGTCAATATTTTGAATGATGCTGGTGGATATAAAGATACTTATACTATCATCAAAGAAATTGCAGAAGTATGGCCAGAGCTTGACGATATGAATAAAGCCGCTACTCTAGAACTCTTGGCTGGTAAGAATCGTTCAAATGCAATGGCTGCTATGCTCACAAACATTGAAGATTTAACTGCTGCTTATGAAGATGCGATGGAAGCTGAAGGCAGTGCAATTGCTGAAAATGAGAAGTATCTTGATAGTATTCAAGGACGTATTGATCAGTTTACCAATGCCGTTCAAACAATGTGGAATAACGCTATTGGTTCTAATGTCGTCAAGATGGTAGTCAGCTTAGGAACTGAGTTAATTAAACTAGTGGATACTCTTGGGTTGATCCCCAGTGCTCTCGCTGCAATTGCCGCAGTAAAATTTGTTAAAAATGTCAGCATCCCTGCTGTAAAAGAATCTATAACGGCTGTAAAACAAGTGTTTGATGAAGCTAGAGGTGTAGTTTCTACACTTTCTTCTTTTAGCGGAGAAGGATTAGTTGGATTCTTAAACGGAAAAGTAGACGAAGAAAGCATTAATAAAATTACAAAAGCTCTTGGTTTAGAAATTATAGCTCATAAAAACTTATCTAAAGAGAAAGCAAGACAAATATTATTAGACAACGGCGTTCAGGAAGAAAACATTGAAGGTACTTTGTCAGCAATGGGATACTCCTCTGCTAATGGAGTGCTAAGCCTATCTTTCAAAGAACTTGCCCTTTCAATCAAAAAAGCAGCTATAGCCTTCTTTTCAAGTCCATTTGGAGTGGCTGTTGCAGCAGTTGCTGGTATTGCTTTAATTGTTGGAGTAGTAGATCTTTTGACTGAATCATTTGATGAGGCCAAAGATAAACTAGATGAAGCAAAAGAAGAAATTGAAACCAATGAGCAAGAGTTAAAATCTTTAAACTCTGAACTTGAAGAAACCAAAAAGCGTATTGATGAGCTCAATTCAAAAGACAAATTAACTGTCGTAGAGGAAGAAGAACTTAAAAAGCTTAAAGAACAGAATGCTCAATTAAAAACTCAAATTGGAATTCTAGAAGAAAGAGATAAATATCTTAAAAGCAATGCAGCAGAAAAAGCAAGAAACCTATACAGCAAAGATAAGCGTGTACAAGGTAGTAATCAAAGCAATATGCCAACATATGCTGCTGGCGCTGGGGCCACAGGATTGCTTGTAGGGAATACATTTGTAACTGATTCTAATATCCCACAAGCAGCGGCAGTATCCGGGACTTCAACAACGGGTGAAAATTATATAAAATCTCAACTGATGCTTCAAGTAGATAACTACAAAAAAGCACAAAAAAAATATCAGGAAGCTATAGATGCCGCAAATAAAGATAGCAATGATCAAAATATGAAAAATATGGAAACAGCTAGAAAGAATTTAGAAGATGCTGGTTCCAAATTAAACGAAACAATGCAGGGTATTGCAAATGATTATGCTGATATTGAGTGGAATGATAGTACAAAAGAATTCTTAAAACCAATTTATGACCAGCTAGATCAAGCTAGAATCGCTGTCGATACTAGCGGAGAAGCAATATTGACCGCATTTAACCGAATTGCTTCACAAAGCGATTTTGAAAATGAAGTAAAGAACATTGAAGAAACGGCAGGACTCACTGGAGAGGCATTGCAAGAAATGCTTTCATTTAATGATGATGGCACTTTAGATACTGCTGCTGGCAGTATGAATCTATTCGTGCAGTCTTTAATTGACTGCGGCGTTATCTCTGATACAAGCGCAGAATCTCTCCAAAAAGTCGTTGACCTTACTTTAACAACAAGCGAAAATGCTTCTGATGCCGCAGTTGCAAATCAAAAGCTCGCTCGTTCTCAGAAGATGCTCCAGTACTATAAACTATATAAAGAACTTAATCAATATACTAAAAAATTAAAAAACACATATGATAGTACTGGAAAGTTAACAGGTCAGTATAAAGAGCAAATATCATTGATTAGACAACAGATGTCTGTTTTGGCACAAGAAATATCTCAATATGATATTCTTAGCGAACAGATTAACGAAGCAAAAAGTTCTTTTGAAGAATTTGAAAATGCGCAGACTACAGATGAAGATAACGCATATGTAGATAAGACAAGCGAAATGTTTAAAACCATCATTGACGGTTTCCAGACTACAAATGTTGGTTCTGAAGCGTTTAAATCTGCATTCAAATCTTTGATACCAAAAGAAGTGTACGATGCACCAGATACTTTGGTTGAAAAATATGATGCGGCGGCAAAATATATTAGTGAGACATTAAGCAAATACTTCAAAATCGAATATGACGATGATGGAATTATTGAAAGCGTTGAGGTAACTTCCGCTAATATAAATAAGTTTGCTGAAGATGCAAGAGACAAAGGTCTTATTGAGCTATCTGATGATGGAGTTTGGACTGTTCTTGAAACTGATTTTAAAAAGTTCGCAGAACAAATGGGTATTACGGAAGAAATGCTTATTGCCATTGGAACCCAAATGGATAAAATGGATGCAGACTGGATTATGGGAGATACGACCAGTTTCTTTGATTCGTTTGATATGGATGCCCAAACTAATATCTATATGGCCGTTAAAAATTTGGCTCTATTAGAGGCTCAAATGGAAGACGGAATGGTGAAAACAGATGAAGAAAAAGAAGCTTGGGCAAAATCATATGCAGAATACACCAAGATAATTTCCGATAATTCAAAAGAGGCAGTTGCTAGTATCGAAGAATATAATGCTGCTACAGCTAAGGTTGATGAAGCAAGTGCAAAAGTTGATGAGGCCAAAGCAAAATTAGAAGCATTGAAAAATTCTGGAGCAAGTGAAACCGAAATTAAAATCGCTGAGGGAGAGCTAACAACTCTTGTTGAAGATCTTACTAGTGCTTTAGCAAAAAAGAACGAGTTAACCGCTCCTGATGAAATGCTTATTACTATAGCACAGGATTATTTGACAGGCCAGCTTGATACGCTTCAAACACAGTTACTAACAAGAGAATGGTTTATAACGCCAACAATAAAAGACGATGGAACCATTGAAAGTGATTTGTTTGAGCTTGGAGAAGATGGAAAATATAAGATTAAATCAGGTGTAGAGATACCAGACGAAGATAAGGCTTTAGTTGAGCAATACATAGAAGTTCTAAATGGAATAAAAACTGTTAGTGTATTTTTCAAAGACGAAAATGACGCACAAGGTAAAGCAGATAAACTTCAGACAACTGCTGAAAATATTGATGAAGTTCTTAATAGTTTAAAAGCACAAATTGATGTTTCTGACGCAATTTCTGCTCTTGAAGAACTTAAGACTGAAATTGATAGCCTAAAGAATATCAAGGTTAATGTTACCACTGAAAAGAAAACTGGATTCTGGGATTGGTTAACTGGTGGAAGTAATCATGTAAATACTACTCCACAAAGAAATACTTCTAATGGTAGACAGAATATCAAACTTCAAGGAACCGCTAATGCTACTGGTGACTGGGGGCTATCTCAAGACGAACGTAATTCTCTTGTTGGAGAACTAGGTCAAGAACTTGTTGTAGATCCAAAAACTGGAAAATATTATACTGTTGGAGATAACGGCGCAGAGTTTGTTGACCTTCCAAAAGATGCAATTATTTTTAATCACAAGCAAACTGCTGAAATATTTAAAAACGGACACATTAACACTCGTGGTCAAGCATACGCAGAAGGAAATGCACATGTTGGAACTAGCGGAACATTTCTTACTAAGTATGGACTTGCCGCTGCATACGGTGGTTCAGTACCAAATTATCAAGGGTATTCAGATGTTTTACAACATTTAGATACAATTTCTGACACTGTTGACGATGCTTCAAGTGATTCCAAGGATGATTTTGAAGAACTTTTTGACTGGTTCGAAGTTCTAATTACAGAAATCGATAATAAAATTAGCCTAATTGAAGCTAAAATTGAAAACACAACTAATGCAAGCGGTAAGAATGCTCTCTATCAGCAGGTCGTTGATCTCAATTATGCTAAGATGGCTGCACTGAACAAAGGCATTGAACTTTATTCTGGTAAAGCCCAAAAATTCTTAAATAATATTCCACAAGCATATAAAGAAATGGCTCAAAACGGTGCTGTTGCTCTTACTGATTTCCAAGGCGAGGCTAATGAGAAAGTAGTAGAAGCAATTAAAAACTACCGTGAAATGAAGGATAAAGTCGCAGACCTGAATGTTGAACTTGAGAACGTTAAAAAGAATATATCTGATATTAATGTTCAGATGCTTGAAACCATTTCTACTGAATATGAAAATAAGATTGGTTTAATTACAAATCTAAATGATCGTATTCAGAAAGCTATGGATCTTCAGGAAGAGAGCGGAGAACGTCTTTCTGCAAACTACTATAATGAGATGATTAAAAATGCTCAAGAAGCATTGAAATTACAAAAGCAACAAAGACAAGAAATGCAAGCCCAATTGGATCAAAGCGTTGCAAGCGGAGATGTCGAAAGATATAGCGAAAACTGGTACAAAATGGTTAATGACATCAACGCTGTTGATGAAGCTATTGTACAATCTGAGATTGATATCGAAAGTTTCCAGAATGCAATTAATGATCTACATTGGGAAAACTTTGAGCGTTTAATTAAGTCTATTGAAAATGTTTCTGACGAAGCAGAGCATCTACGTAATCTTATTAAAGATGATGACCTTACTGATGATGTTGGTAACTGGACAGAGGCAGGAATTACTGCTCTTGGACTAGCTTCACAAGAAATGGAGAATGCCAAGTATCGTGCCGAGCTATATGGTAAAGAAATCGAACAACTCAAGAAGGACTATAAGGCAGGACTTTATAGCCAGGATGAGTATAACGATAAACTCCAAGAGCTAAAGTCTTCTCAGTGGGATTGTATTGATGCCTATGAATCCGCAAAAGATGCAATTGTTGATCTTAATAAGACTCGTATTGAAGCTGTTAAGGATGGTATTCAGAAAGAAATCGATGCCTACGAGAAACTTATTGATAAGCGCAAAGAAGACCTTGACGCCCAAAAAGATTAAATTTTATTTAGTCCGCTATGTTGGGAAACCTCATAGTGTATCCCTTTTAATTGCTGGAAGACCCTTAGAGCTTTATAAACTACAACGTGATGTGTAAACATGAGCGTGAATGTTAAAAATTATAAAGATTGGGCAATCAGCAGCCAAGTTTCCAATACTTGACAACACAAAAATAATGTGTTATAATAATTTGGAAAAAGGTTCAACGGCCATTGCCTGAAAAGGCATTAGGAACAAGTGTTCCGAAATGGAGGGCACCTAAATCGAAAGATATGGTGAATGATATGGTCTGCACGTTTAACGAAAGCTAAAGAAAATTTACTTATTTAAGTAAAATCTATAGGGTTTAACGAACCTTTATGAATAAAATGTTTAATAATTTTTACAAAGAAAGAAGGTGATAATATGTCTAAAAAGAAAACACAGGAAGAATATATTGCTGAAGTTGCAACTAAAAATCCAAATATTGAAGTTATTGGTAAATATAATGGTAATAAAATCAAAATTGAGCATCGTTGTAAAATTCATAATAAAACATGGGAAATAACGCCAATAAATGTATTAAGTGGTCAAGGATGCGATGAGTGTAGGATAGACAAGCTTAGAGATGCAAAATTAATGTCTGAAGAACAGTATATTGATATATTAAAAGAAAAAGTTCCTCACGTTAACTTAATTGGAAAATATGTCAACATGCGCACACCAACATTGCATTATTGTACTAAACATAATTTATACTGGAAAGCAACCCCAACGAATTTAATTAGAGGATGCGGATGTAAATATTGTGCAAATGATTTGTTAAAAGCAGAAAGAATAAAAACAAATGAAGAATATTCTGAAGATCTTTATAAATTGAACCCAAATATTGTAGCAATTGGAAAATATGAAGGTGCAAATGTAGCTATTTTACATCAATGTTTAGTAGATGGAAATGAATGGTTTGCAAGACCTGGCAATGTTTTGTTTGGCACTGGATGTCCGAAATGCAATGAAAGTCATGGAGAAAAACAAATTGGAAAATGGCTAGAACAAAATAATATTACATATGAACCTCAATATACGTTCGAAGACTGTAAAGATAAAAAATTATTACCATTTGATTTTTATTTACCAGATTTTAATGCATTAATTGAATACGATGGAGAACAACATTTTAAACCAGTAAATTTTGGTGGATCAAGTGATAATATTGCAATGAAAAGATTCGAAATAACACAATATCATGATTCTATAAAAACGAAATACTGTCAAGATAATAATATTCATCTTTTACGTATTCCGTATTTTAAAAATATAGAAGAAGAATTAAACAATTTTATTCATTTAATATAGTAACATAATGGCAACATGATTGGGCAAAAACAGTAAAAGAGCATACGGATGAAATCGATTCCATCCAACGTCAAATCGATGCTTTAAATGGTGATACTTCTGCGTCCGCCGAAGCTCAGCGTAAGAAATTGCAAGAAGAGTTGGCAAAGGCTCAAGAAGAACTAGAAGAAACTTATTATGACCGTGAAATCGAGATGCAGCAAAAAGCTTTGGATGAGACTCTTGAACTCTACAAAGAAGACAAAGAAAAGAAGATGGAAGAGCTCGATGAATATCTAAAGCATGAAGAACAAGTTATTGCTGATAGTTATGAACTTGTTTTATCTAATTCTGAGGTTGTTTATACTAGACTTAATGAGATGGCTAAAGAATACAATATCGAAATTCTCAATAGCGTTGTTGACCCATGGAATCAAGGTACTGCTGCTCTCGGCACTTATGGAGAGAGTTTAGAATTAGCTACAAGTGGATATGTAGCTCAGCTTAAACTTATAGAAGATGAGTTAACTAATATTCAAAATCAAGCAGATGCAACAGCTCGTTCTTTAATTGCTATGGCTAACGCTCAATCTTCACAGATAATTAATTCTGGCACAAGTAGTAAACCTTCTAGCTCTGGTAAAACTAGCACTCCAGCAAGTAAACCTTCTGCTACAACATCTGGCAAACCAAGTGTTGGACAAATGGTAACGGTTAAAACCAGTGCTACCAACTGGTCAAGAGATGGTGGTAATGGAACAAGGATTGCTAGTTTCGTCAAAGGTAGCTCTTATACAGTCAAACAAGTATCTGGTAATGAGGTACTAATTGGTACAAGTAATGGCTATACTGGTTGGATTAATAAGAAAGACCTTGTTGGTTACGCAAAGGGTACAACAGGAGTCAAAAAGAATGGCCCTGCCGTAATTGACGAAAATGGGCTTGAAGAAATTGTTATGCATACTAAGGGTGGCAAAGTAGCTTATCTCACTAAGGGAACTTCAGTACTTCCTCATGACATTAGTGAAAATCTAATGAAACTAGGCAGTGTTGATTATCGTGCTCTCTTAGATCGTAATAAGCCAAAAGTTGGTGCTCCTTACGTTGTAAATAACGATATCGAGCTTAACCTCAATGTTGGAGAAGTTATCCATGTTGAACATATGGATAATGATTCTTTGCCAGAAATTCAAGATGCAATTCAAAAGCAGCTTGATAGTTATATTAAGCGCATGAATAATGGTGTAAGAAAATATGCTAGATAATTTATATGGGGAGCTGAGAAATCGGCTCCCCTTTTTCAAAGAGAGGTGACATGTACAATGTCTGTATATCAGCGCAAATTTGGTTATCAGAATCGTTTTAACACAGACTTTGGATTGCAAGTTGTTTCTTTTAATCCAGACAATGGAGAAATGGATACATACCTTTCTGTAGAGTCTGTATTTACTGATAAATTTGATGGCACCAAGCGTTTTGATTATGGTGCTAAATATAATGAAACAGCTACATTATATATTACAATGGTAAAAAATAATTATACTGATTTTTCTCGTGCTGAGTTGCGTGAAATTTTAGGATGGCTAACTGGTCTAAGAAAAGTTTCATGGTTAGATTTATACAACGATGACGATGGAACTTTGTCATATTCTTTTCTTGGTAGAGTTTCAAACGTTAAGTTACAAAAAATGGATGCCAGAGTAATTGGTATTCAGCTTGAATTCACTTCTATTAGCCCATGGGCTTATTCTCCAATTCAAAAAACTGAATTAACACTGGATGGAAATGGAACACTTGTTCCATTGTGTAATTGTTCTGATGAGTATCCATCATATATATATCCAAATATTACATTTGTAAATAAAAATGCCAATGGAATTTTAAATATATTAAATCGTACAACTGGAGAAGAAACCATTATTAAATCTTTGGTCGCAAATGAAAAAGTTACTTTAGATACTAATAAGATTATTTATTCTGATAATCAAACAAAAATCTTTAGTGATGATTTTAATTTTGTTTGGCCGAGATTAGTTTATGGATACAATCATCTTTACATTACTGGCACTGGACACTTGATTATTGAGTATCGTAATGTAATTAAAATTGCAGATGCATTTGATGATAATGATGAAATGAATATTGCGCCAGTTGATAAGAATATGTTACATCTGAAAAATATTGTCTTGTTGGCAAATAATTGGACTGCGATTGGTAATGGAAGATATTCGCAAAACGTTACTTTAGATTGTGCAACTCAATATTCAAAAGTTGATATTCAACCAACAGAAGATCAAATATTGGCATTACATAATGATAGAGTTGAAATTCAAATTATAAACAATAATGGAGACATTAAAGCATATTCATATGGCGGTAAGCCATCAATTAATTTGGATTTACAGGCAACAATGGAAGAAACTAATAGAACTATTAGTAGAAGATATGAAACCATTACTGTATATGCAGATGCATGGCAAGGACAAGATAATGTTTATACTCAACCAATATATATTAAGAATCTTAAAAAGAATGAATTTGTAGAAGTCATACCTACAACATTGCAAGATGAATTGCTTAATGATATTGAGACTGTTATTTTTGTTAAAAATGAGGATGGCGTAGCGACTGCATATGCTGTTGGTTATATGCCAGATACAGATTTTAATTTTAATGTTTCAGTAACAGAAACATCCACTGATGTTTACAATACGTGTGTTCTACCAGAAGGTGACGTTCTTGTTGAGCCACTATATTATTAAAGGAGTTAGGAGGGGTCTGTTTTGAGACTTCCAAAAAATATTTTATCAGACTCATATAGACCACCTGCGATATATCTATGTCAAACAAATAAAGATCGCATTGGTGAATTAAATGTGCGTAATTTTGAAGGTACATTTAAGTGGGTTGATTATAGTGAAATTTCATTTGACATAGATAGAAAAGTTAATAATGAAATTACAGGAGAAACTATTGTAAATCCTTATTATGATTGGACTGACGGATTACGTTTAGTTGAAGTTGAAGGTTTTGGGTTTTTCCAACTTCAAGACCCACAAGAAGAAAGTGATGGCATAAAGGAATCTAAAACAATGAGTGCATATTCATTGGAGTACGATTTGTCTAATCGCTATTTAGATACTTTTTATATTAATAAAGGCGTTGCTGGGAGTATAGACGGTGTACAATTATATAATCCAAACGATACAGAACATTCTTTGTTACATTTGGTAATTGCAGAAAAAGCACCAGACTGGTCAATTGGTCATGTTGATGACAGTCTTAAAGAACAGAGACGTTTCTTTGAAATTGATAGAGAGTCTGTTTATGATTTTCTTATGAATGATATGAGTAATACTTTTAAATGTGTTGTGATTTTTGATACATTTAAAAATACGATTAATGTATATAAAGAAGAAGATGCTGGGTCAGAAACAGATGTTGTTATATCTTTTGATAATTTGATTAATAACATTAAGGTTCAATATTCTACGGATGATATTAAAACTGTTCTTACTGTTACTGGGTCAGATGATTTAAATATACGTGAAATTAATTTTGGTTTACCATATATTACAGATTTGTCTTATTATCATACTGTTGAATGGATGGGACAAGATTTATATGATGCATACTCTAAATATTTGCAAACTATTCAGGACAATTATGAACCATATCATAATGCTCGTTCAGATGTTTTGAAAAACAGAAAAAAAGTAGATAATTTAAAAAATTCTGTTGATGAAAATTTGAACGATGTTAAAATAGAAGACTTCTGGAAGTTTTTAAATGATTTTCATAAAAACAAAAAAGTTGATTCAGAAAAAATGTCAGTTATATCTGTTGACTTTTCATATGTAGACCAGGAAATATGGAATAATTTTAAAACAACAATGGAAAGAACAGACATATCGGAAGAAACTAAATGGGACAATGTTTTTTATTTTCTTAATTTAATTTGGGAAAATTCTGGTTTAACTGAATTAAAAACTTATGAAAAAAAATATAAAGAACAACAAGCTGCACAAGCAGAACAAGGATTATCATCTCCAGACAGCTTTGGATATAGCCAATATTATGCAACATATGTTATTTTAACATCTATTCAAACAGAAATTACTCAAAGAGAGGAATCTATTAAAGTATTAAATGAACAAATAGATGCAGGAGTGCAAATCATTAACGAACTTGGTAATAAACTTTCTATGAAAGAAAATTTTACACAAGAACAAATAATTAGGCTTGCTCCATTTTTAAGAGAAGATGAATATAATGATGACAATTTTTTAGTTACTGATGTTGATACAGAAGAAGATAAAGTAAAAACAATGGAAGCTTTATTGGATGCTGGAAAAGAAGAATTGTCAAACTTAAGCAAGCCAAGGCTTTCATTTACAACTTCTATGGCAAATCTTTTTGCTCTTGAAGAATTTGATCCTATTGTAAATCAATTTCAACTTGGGAATATGATTAAAATAGAAATAAGAGAAGGATATATTAAGAAGTCCAGACTTATGGAAGTAAATATTAATTTCCATGATTTGAGTGATTTTGATGTTACTTTTGGTGACTTATTATCTGTGCGTAGTGAAGCAGATATTCATGCTGATTTATTATCATTAGCAATTAGTGCTGGTAAATCTGTTTCTAAAAATGCTTCATATTGGCAAAAGGGAACCGATACTGTCAATACTATTCAAAATGCCCTCAACAATGGTTTACTTGATGCTGCGACTGAAATTAAATCTATTGACGCCAATCAGAATGTTCTAATTGACAAATATGGTATACATTTACAGAGTGTTGATTCCTCTGGTAATGTTGATAAAGAACAAGGTTGGATTGTTTCTAATAAATTTTTGTACACAGATGATAACTGGAAAACTAGTAAAAGCGTATTTGGTAAATATCTATATAAAGGAACACAACGGTGGGGAATTATTTCAGATGCTGTTGTTGGTGGATACGTCCAAGGTACTGAAATCGAAGGTGGAAGTTTAAAAGTTGGAGACCGTGGAGACGGTACGTATGCCTTAGTTGTTAACACTGATGGTACTGTTGAAATTAATGCATGGGGCGGAGAACTGAATGATGTAATTGCTACTGTTGAAGCTCCACATTATGACGTTATTGTAGAGTCCACTACTAGTCCGATTTTAAATACTACTGTTACAAGTACAACATTAAAGTGTCATATTTACCTAAACAATGCTGAAATAACTCCAGCAGAGGGAACAACTTTTTCATGGATACGTTCATCTAATGATAGTGCTTCTGATGCTACATGGAATACAGCTCATGCAAATAAAACAGAAAGCACAATAACAATAAGCTTAAGTGATATTAATAATAGCGCACAATTTTCTTGTGAAGTAAATATACCATAAAGGAGGCGATAAAATGCCAAAACTTAAATCTAATCCAATGATAGTTTTAAATAATGCATCTGAGGGCACTAATTTAGAATTATTTGTAGCTAGTAATTTACCAATAGTACAGGTTAAAGACGGAACAACTATTAACCCATCTTGGGAAACCAAACCCTTGGTGTTGTCGCCTTCTGTTTATGTAAACAATGTTAAGCTTTCTAATCCAACAATAACTTGGCAAAGACGTTCTGGTGGAGGAGATTTTTCTAGCACATTAATTAGCGGTGAAAGTGTTTCAAATAATATTTTAACAGTTAATAAGAATGTTCTTGTTAATGATACGAATAAGATAATTACTTATAAATGCACGGTAATTTATGATGGAATTACAAAGACAGATGAAAAATCTTTTAGTTTAAGTGTTGTTGGTTCTTCTGGAACCGCAGGACAATCAGTATTTGTTACATATAATGATAGTAGTACAGCTCCAAGCACACCAACTGGAAATGGCACAACAAATGGATGGCATACAAGTATGACTAGTTCTTCTGTATGGATGAGTGTTAAAACTGCCGCAGATATTTCTTCTGGAACTTGGGGAGAGCCAGTTAGAATTAAAGGAGCTGATGGTAAAGGTATAACAAACGCCGTTGTCACATATCAAGCCTCAAGTTCTGGTTCTTCAATTCCAACTGGTGAGTGGGTATCAAACATTCCAACAGTTTCATCTGGCCAATATTTGTGGACTAGAACTGTAACATCTTTTACAGATGGCACTTCTTCTACTGGATATAGTATTGGTAAAATTGGCGAAAATGGTATTAAAGGAAACGATGGTAAAGGAATTAAGTCTACGGAAATTACTTATCAAGCACATACTAGTGGTACAGCAGTTCCAACTGGAACGTGGACTACTACTATTCCAAGTGTTACAGCCAATCAATTTTTATGGACAAAGACAACAATTATTTATACTGATAATACTACAACTTCTTCTTATAGTGTTGGTAAGATGGGAGCAAATGGTGCATCCAGTGTTTCGTTTGAAATTTATTCTGATACTGGTTTTGTTTTCAATAACGAAAGCGAAATCACATTAAAGACTCAGAAATTATATGGGGCAACCAATATCACAATAAGTAGTCCTACTACTATTCAATGGAGCAAGATGGTTAATGGTACTTGGACAAATACTTGGAAATATGATTCTGGTGATACTACGAATGTTACGTCCAACACAGAAACATTATTGGTTAAGAGAAATGAAGTTAACGGCACTCAATTATTTCGCTGTGTCTTAACTTATGGTGGTAAACAATATACTGATGTGGTTACAATTACTGACAAAACAGATACATATCAATCAAGCATAATTTCTATTGGTGGAAATGTATTAACAGGAGGAGAGACAGGAAGAATTGCTTATGCCACATTATTCCAAGGAGCTGATGAAAAAGATAAGCTCTTATGTCCAATTTATTCAGACAACACAACGCCAGTATTAAATACAACATATTATAAACTTGATGGAGGTATAATTACAACTCAAAAATACGTAAACGGTGCATGGTCTAAAGATGATACTATTAATCAAGAATATTTATATACGTGGTTTATTTTAGATAAATATACTGGTGTACAACAAGAAATAGGTTCTGGCAAAGTAATATATATTACAAACGATGTTATATCTCGTTCTGGTATAGTTCAGTGTGTTGTTGGAAATATATCAGTATGCACTGAAACCTTTACTGATGCTAATGATCCAATTATTGGTTCAGAAGAACCAAACGTTACAACTAAAGGTCAGTTATGGTTTAATACTGATGATGGTATTTTATATGCTTATGGAGATGATGGTTGGTATCCAGTTAACTCTGGACAAAATAGAACGTATACGTCTGCTCCAATCGTACGTAAAGATTGTTGCTATTATAAAGCTGGAGACCTTTGGATTGTTGGAGAAAATGATTCTCAATATACAAATGCGAGAGCTGGTACATTGTTAATTGCTATAAATAGTTTGCAAGATGATGTTAATTGGACTACAGCAGAATGGAAAAATAGACTTGCGGTTGATTGGAGCAACAAACTATATTACGACGAAGCTTTAAATAATATTACGGATTATCAACAAAAGCTTAGTGCATACATGAATTTCGAAGTTGATGGACTTAAGATTGGTGCGAATAATACTGAATTCTATACTAAAGTTACTCCATATGATCTTGGTTTTTATCAAGGCCCAGAAAAGGTTGCTTATGTAAGTAATAAGAAAATGTATAATACTTCTCTTGAAGTATCTAATGATATTCAAATTGCAAAACATAAGAGTGATGAACAAACAAATCCGCAAAAGCCATATTTTATGTTAGGTAATTTTAGATTCATTATTGAAGAAAACGGAAGCATGAGTATCGCAAGGTCTCTAATGACTTCTCCTCAACCAAGAGTTAGAGGATATGATGTATCTGGAAAAGTTATTACAATTTATTTTACTCCATGGTCTAGTAATGTTGCTTATGGATATAAATCCAATCACGATGCCACTGCAATTAATAACATTCAACTAGTAAATGATAGTGGGACGGTATTGACTAGAACAACAGCAACTGGAGCTGGATATATAAGAATAACTGCTTCAGATACTTTACCACAAAATGTAAATGTTCGTTTGCCATATCATGTTGTTTATAATATTGGACAGGCCAATTCTGATTATGATTTAACTGATGTTGGAAGCGATGCAATTACGTTGGCAATTGCCACTAGTGTATAAGGAGGGACAATAAATGGCAACAAGTGGTTCTTTTAGAACTACATCCTACGAGGGAAGAAGTTTAACATTTTCTTGGAATAGGACTAGTTCAAATATAGCAAACAACACATCTACTATTGCATGGTCTGTAACTGGTAGCGGTGATTCTGGATATGTTACGTGCGGAGATATTGATGTTGTGATTAACGGTACTACCGTATATAATAGCGCTCCTAGTGATCGTGTTGATGTATGGCTTGGAGGAGTTGTAGCAAGTGGTACTACAACAATCTCTCATAATGCAGATGGTTCTAAATCCTTTTCTGCAAGCGTTAATGCAGCAATTTTTAACTATGCACAAAATTGTAGTGGAAGTGGTAGTTGGGCTCTTGACACTATACCTAGAGCTTCTAATATTGATAAAGTTGCAAATACAAGCGGAACAACAGTTTCTGCATTAAATACTGGCAATGATGTACGTGTTTATTTTACGCCTAAATCTACTGCATTTAAATATAGAGTAACTGTTTCTATGAATGGTAATTCTGTTCAAAATAATTCCGCAGGTATTACTCCGACGAGTACTGCTCAACAATATTATCAAGTAAATATACCTCATACATGGCTCTCTAATAAAGAGTCAGATACCTTAGCTTGTAAATTAGAAACATTAAATGGTACATCCGTTATAGGAACAGACAATTGGTCGATTTCTATGGTCGTACCATCATCTGTTGTTCCTACTATTGGAGCTGTTTCTAGTACGCCCGTTAATAGTAATGCAACTATTAATGGATGGAATATTTATGTCGCTAATTATTCTAAGGCAAGAATTACATGCTCTGCATCTGGAAATAGTGGTTCTACTATAAGTAGATTTCAAATTTCTGGAGATACTACAGCAACTGTAAATGGAACTTCTTTATCTTATGACGTTAATTTGACTAGTAGTGGTTCTAAAACTTTTACTGTAAAAGCCATAGATTCAAGAGGTCGTTCTACTGGAAGCAAATCTGTAACAATTAATGTTGTTTCTTATTCTACTCCTACAATACAATCATTTAATGTTGTTCGTTGCGACTCTAATGGTAATATTAACGCAGAAGGAACTAGTGCAAAATTATCTTTTGTTGGTTATTATACCGCAATCGGTAACAATGCATCTACTGCGAATTTTGCTTATAAGTTAGCTTCTGCGTCTACTTTTACCGCTCTTACAAATTCAGCCACTGGTTCTGGTGGTTCTGTTAATGGAAGTATTATACTGAGTACAATTAATTTTGCAATAGCTAATGAGTATGATTTTAAAATTAGTTTGAAAGATTCTCTTGGTAGCAGTGTTGAAAGAACCGTTAGATTAAATAGTGTTGCACGTACTTTAAATGTTGCAAAATACGGTAATGGTGTAGCTGTGGGTAAAATGTCAACAGTTGCTACCAGTGGAGCTGCTGGTAAATTTGAATGTGGTTGGGACGCTAGTTTTGATAAAAGTGTTAGTATTGATGGCATCTTGAATGCTAATAAAAATATTTATATGGGTGGATCAAAAGGACAAACTTCTGGTTTGTCTATTGTTTTTTCTAACCCAGATTCTTCTGAAAATCCGCATAATTCATATATTTATGGTGGTAATCCTGCCGCTCAAACAGCGATAGGTTGTTGGGATAACAAAAATGGTAGAAATATATGGAGTTATAATGATTCTTCTAATACGTTCGCTATTGGTTCATCTGATGCAACCATATCAATTAAAGGAGCAGCGCTTTCCGATTTTGTTGTCCAGCAAGGAACTTCTGGAAATTGGTATTATCGTAAATGGAATAGTGGACGAGCAGAATGTTGGGGAAATATTCCTATTAATACTGCAATTACGGGTTCTATTGGAAGTATATATTATGCTGCAATTGAAAACATAGCATTTCCAAGTGGATTATTTATCAACAAACCGCTTGTTTTTGCAAATTCTATGAGCACCGCTGTTTTAACAGTTGCAATTCGTGGATCGACTACGACTAAAAGTGTTTTTGGTATCAATTTAATGTATCCCATGTCATATCCTAATGCTATTACATGGGAAGTAGCCGTTGAAGCTAGAGGCACTTGGAAATAATTAAAGGGCTGCACTTTATGTGCGGCCCTATTTTTTTGCGTTTATGTATTCGCTTAAAATTTTATTTACTAAACTATTTAATGTTCTGCTATCTTTAGAAGCCTCTATTTGTAATTGAAGATGTAAAGATATTGGCACTCGGATTGTCATAGTTTGTGTTGATTCTTTTTTCATGTTCTCACCTCTATTTTATTATATCATAAAAATTTTGTATTCAAAAGTGTTGACAAAGATTACAAATGATATTATGATTATAAATGAAAATGAACACAAACGAACACAATTGAAAGAAGGGGAGTAGAAATCAATGGAAACTAGTAGAATTCAAATAATAATCTTAAAACTCTTACAAAATCAAAAAGCACAAACACCAGCTACGGCTATTA
>ERZ1034855.71-NODE-71-length-55147-cov-28.967146_pt1 | contig 55147 bp, 79 predicted proteins | sample MGYA00520699_ERZ1034855 | MGnify/ENA primary metagenome ERZ1034855 (study PRJEB33766, sample SAMN09781730) | gut metagenome | biome: gut microbiome | host: Homo sapiens | place: Madagascar | study: EMG produced TPA metagenomics assembly of the PRJNA485056 data set...
CCTTGTTCTCGTATGCACCGAGAATGTAGAACCACATATTGCCGTACATCACGATACCGCGATAGTAGGCATTGCACTTGCCGTTCGTTCCGATATAGCCGGATTTGCTTCCGATGCCTTCGTCGGCAATGTTCACAAGCCCGTGTACCGACCAGTAGTTCGCGCCGGTGACAGTAACAGCTTGGTCGAGCGTAACATCAAGGTACTGCGCGTCTCCGACATTCGGTGTTGCGGAAACGACAACAAACGAACCGACCTGAGTGCCTCCGTTCGATGTACCGATGTCAAAGATTGCGCCCGGGATGCAATACGCGCTTCCTGCCGCCGCAAGTACCTTGACGGTCGCGCTGTTGGTCGTGTCCTCCTGAATCAAATCAGACGACTGCCGGTAAAGGTTCGATACGCCGTTGCCAATGGCATTTTGCGTATTCATCGTCGCAAATTCAACGACGCACAGCAGAGTGTCTGCATCGACGGAATAGATGCTGTCAAGCGTCGCGCCGAAATTCTTCGCGCGGGTGTGCAAGCCGCTCATGGAAATGCTTTTGGCGGGCATACCGACGGACGGGATAAGACAGCCTTTTTCTTCACCTCCGATTGTCCTATTTTCCTTTCTGCCGTGCCACCGCCCAACGATTGCTTCGGGGTAGTGAACATACGAGCCGATTGCCTTTTCAGACACATCGAAATAGCGGTATGTATCGTCCTCCCAGCTCTTGCCCCAAAATTCGGGGCGGTATCTCCACACGCCGTTCGCGTCGTTGTAGGAGAAATCCACATCGCCCTCCCATGCCGTCACGCACTTTGTGATGCTGTCTCCTGCGGCAAGGTTGCGGTAAAGGTCGATACTGATGTTGCACAGCTTGATTCCCGCCCACGGGTAGATGCTGTCGAACGGGTTGGAATAGTTCGCGTTGACACTCCCGCGATGTGCGAAATTGGTGATGGTGGTCGGGAACGATGCCGCGTCATACATGCGCGTCATCTGTGCCTGTGTCTTGTTCCACCGTGCGCCGTAGTGACGGATGTTCGGGAGGTCGGTAATTGCCTTTGCGACATACTCTTTGAGACTCACGACGCTCTCACCGCTGTCTTTGAGATTTCCGTTGGCATCCAGCGCGGCAAGATGCTCCGCCGTTGCGCCGGAAACTTTATCCGCCTTTCCCGCCATCTCGGTCGGCGTAGAGCCGGAGTAAGGCAGAGCCGACCATGCGCTCGTTCCGTCACCGACTTTGATTTTGTGTTCGCCTTTGGCAGTCTTTTCGATTCCGAGTTCGCCTTTGTTCAGCACGATGTCGTTTGCCGCCCATTCGGCGGTCGTGCCATAGACATTCTTTACAATATCCATAGGTCTTTTTCCTTTCTTGATTTAGTGTGTGCTTGGGGTTCCGCAGTCGATGACGACGCTATGCGGCGAGTCAATCCACTCGCCGTTGGACGCGAGCACTCTGCGGTTGCTTCTGCCGCTCTGCGGTGTGATGACGGTTGCGGTAGAGCCGGTCGCCGCAACGCGCCCTCCCTTTTTCCGCCTCTGTGTCGGAAGCGCGGCTACATCGCTTTCCGTATCACAGAGAAAGTCCACGATGCTGTCGTCGCTATCCTTTGCCTTTCGGCTGTTCTGTACGCTGATAGCCATGTTTACTCCTCCTCTCTGATGAAATCTTCGAGTCTGGCAATGTCGTTCATTGACATCTTAAGCTCGGAAAGCTCTTCGAGAGTGAAATCAAGGTTCGGTTTATCAATTTCGAGGTTTTCGACCTCCGCGAGAGCCTGTTTGCACTCGTCGAGTTTCTCTGTATTTATGAGGGCGTTGCCTTTCTCGTCATATCGTGTTTCGCCTTTCTTGTTTTTCAGACTGTATCTTTCAACAATCTCACCGAGTTTTGTCGCGTAGAACTCCTCGTGCTGTGTCGCTTCCTTACGGAATCGAAACAACTTGAAAGCGAGTTTTACGCCGACTTTTTCTCCGGCGTGTTCTTCGAGTGCGCGATGCGCGTTGATAATCTTTCCAAGAGTGATTTTTTCCATGACCTTAATCCTTTCTTATCCGTTATAGGTTCCTTTTGAATAATCGTAATAGCCATCGTACTTGGAGTCCGAAATGCCAACAATCAGGCCGTTAAAAATCAGCAAATAGCGAGATGTCCACGAATCCGTCTGCACATGGAGTTGCCCCATTGTAAGTGCAAGTTTGTTGCTGACATATGTTCCATATCCGGTGGAGAGTTGCAGGCCGCAAGCCCGTATTCCGCCGTCAGCGCAAAACAGAGTTTTGCAACTCACGCCATTTACCGTTCCGCTCGTGTTATTCCACGGAATGTAATTCGTTCCGGCTTGCAAATACCCGATGCGTGAGCTTCCGTTGTAGAACCCGATTGTCGAATCAGAAATACTGATTCCGTAGCCGCTGTCCTTTAGGTTTGAGAATGTGCCGGACAGCTTAGCAGACTTTGCATACAACACACCATCGTGCGAAACTCTGAACGGGGCTGTTGACCAGTCTGAGTCACTTGTATATGCGACCGCAATCGCCCAAACGCCGGAAGATGGAATTTGGAAGCCCGTCCCCTTGCCGCTACTTGAACTGTAGCTTTTCAACTCATTCGTGCCTATCGTCCATCCGCCGATTGTGCCGGTTGGCGCCGACAGTTTCCCGCTGAATACTGCTCCCGCTGCGTCATCTACTCGAAATCCGGGCAAATTGATGTAATACGATGTATCATCGTAGTTTGCATTGATGTAGTAGCTACTGTTATTTCCGAAATACAGTTTTCCGGCAACTGTGAGGTTTTTAATGTCACCCGATGTCGCGTGCAACTCGCCTGTGATTGTTGCTTTCGTTGCGACGAGTGAGCCGTCTTTCTTTACATAGAAAGCTCCCGCACCAAGCCCGATTCCATCCGTGCCGACATATACACCCGCCGTCTGGTTCGTTCCGAGATACGATGTCTGCGCGTTGTAGAGGCACGAGCTGTTGATTGTGAATCCGCCAATTGTGCCGGATGGAGCTTGCAAAGAACCGCCGAAATAAGCGTTGCTGTCATCGACACGGAAATTTTTCAGGTTAATATAATACGAGGTGTTCCCATAGTTCGGGTCAATGTAGTAGGTCGAATTGTTCCCAAACGACAACCTACCCGTTACGGTGAGGTTTGCCAGCGTTCCGGCTGTTGCGCGAATTGTGCCTGTTATCTCCGCGTTGTTGGCTGTCAGTTTTCCTGCGCTACCATCAAGTGTGATATTGTAGTATCCGCCGTTTCCGTCGCTTACGCCTCCAACAGAAATTCCATCCGTGCCGATGTAAACACCGGCGGTTGAATCCGCGCTCTTTGTCGTCTTTCCAAAGAAAATGAAAGAACGAGTGGAATTTCTTGCGACCGTAAAATCGCCGATACTGACGGTGTTTCCTGCGGCATTGATAAGCACATATCCGCCGGCATTCCGAATCACGAGAGAGGTTGCGGTGATGTCGCCGTCGATATTCGCAGACTTCACATGGAGGTTCGTCGCATCAATCTTTTCTGCGGTGATGCTTCCGGTTGTAATCTTTCCGCCGTCAATCGTCGTCGTTGTGTTTCCGTTGATAGCAGTGATAAGACCGGCAATGTTGATTTTGCTCGCGTCAATGGAAACCGCTTCGGCGCTCTGGTTGATGGTGGAGATAATCTTTCCGGAATCGACTTTCAGCAGAATGTTCTGCGTGTTGACCTCGATGCTTGCGCCAAACTGATTGAGCGCTTGCGCCAGCGTCGCGGTGGTGTAGCTCGTCGTTCCGTCCGTCCAGTCGATTTTTGAGCGCGTCCAGATATATTTGCCGCTCACCCATGTCGGGCAAGTCGTAACCCACGAACCGCCCGTCTGCGTCGCGTTTGACGAGGACAGATAATACTGCTCCTGAATACTGCTGATGCCCGTTCCTTGCGCACCCGCTGGACCTTGTATCAGACCAACATTTTCCCAATCGCTGTTGTTCCATACATAGAGATAGCCGTTTACAAGGTAGCCGTCCCCCTCGTTTCCTGTCGGGTGCGCCGCTTTTAGGGCTTCGATGCTTTCGTAAGAGCCGAGAATTGTAACGCTCTTTCCGTCTGCGCCGTTTGCACCTGTGATGCAGGTTGCGTCGCTTTCGTTTGTTCCTCCGTTCGCATATGTCCAAACCGTCTTTTGCCACATATACTTGCCGTTTTCCCAAGCAGGGGCAACCGTCTGCCACCCCGTCTCCGGCGCGGTCGTATTGGAATCGGAAAGAGCATAGTACACATCCGCGCTCGTCAGCGTCGATGTTTTGTCGGCTTTCAGGGCGATTGCCGCTTCGTTGGCATCGGCTTTCGCGGAGATAGAAGCAATCGACGAAACATCGTCCTCGACACTTGATTTCCATGTCGCAAGCGTCGTTATGTTCGCTTCGTTCGCGTTCGCCTTTGCTTCTGTCGCGGCGATTGTCGCTCCGGCGCTCGTTTTCCACTCGGTCAACTGCGTAATATTCGCTTCCGCCTCTGTGACCTTGATTGAGAGTGCCGCAACATCCCCCTCCGTGTCCGTGACACGGGCGATGATGCTATTTATCTGCACCTCAATCGTCGCCGCCGCCATCTGCGCGTAATTGTTGCAGATGTCAGCAACCGCCACCCAAGACTCTCCGACGCGCTTGTAGAGCGTTCCTGCGCTGTAAAGAACACGACGGATTCCGGTTTCCTCCGGCGTTTCGGTAATGTCATTCTGGCAATACCACAATTCATCTTCCGCGCCCGCCTGTTCTTCGGTGTAAAGCGCAACAGCATCGCCCTTTACCCATCCATTTCCGTTCCATGTGTAGAGATAGCCGAGTTCAAAAACGATTTCCGCGCCGCCGGTTTGCACTCTGGCTGACGGACTTCCGCAGTCAATGATGCTCGCAGTGTATCTGTTTGTCATTCCGGCTTCCAGAATTGTCGCGCCGGTTCTGTCAGAGGCGGGGACTCCTGCATCGTGAATCGTGCGCCGTTCTGCAGATGCGTATGATTCAAGATGCGTTACTGTCGGCACATAGATTGTGCCTTTCTCCGTAATGCCTCCGGCAAGCGAATAAGTGTAGCCATAGGTCGGAGAATACCGACCAACCACATACTTATCCTTTGAGAGTGCAAGGGCTTTTTCGTTCGTGGTTACAAGCGCCGTAATTTTGGCGGAGTTCTCGTCGGCTTCTGCCCCGATTGCCGCAATGTTTGTCTGCACTCCGGCAAGCACGGAATCTGTTTCGGTTTTCCACTTCGCCAAAATCGAGATTGACGCGGTGTTATTTGCAGTTTTCTGCGAAATTTCCGCAATAGAGCTTTCGTTGTTGCCGACTCTTTGTGCAAGCGATGTTATCTGCGTCCCGTGACTGTCGGTTTTCTGATTCAACTGCGCAATGCTCTCGCCGTTTTCGTCAACCGTCTTTGTCAGGGCGGAAATCGCCGCTTCGTTTCCGCTTGCCTTTGCAGACACTTGCGCAATGTCCGTTTCCGTCAGCGACACTCGTTGTGCCAGCGAGGTAATTTCTGCCCCCTGCGCGTTCGATTTCTGTTCGAGGATTGAGAGGTTGCTGTCTGCTGTTTCCTGCCAGCTTGTGATTGCCTGAATGGAGCTTGTATTTGCCTCCGCCGTCGCCTTAATGTCCGCGATAGCTTTCGTCGCTCCGCTTTCGGAATCTCCCACCCACGAAACAAGCGTTTCAATCGTCGCGGCGTTTGCATCCGCTTTTTGTGTGACATCCGTAATTGCCTTGATTGCTCCGCTGTCGGTGTCGCCTATCCACGCGACAATGCTCTCAATACTCGACTCGTGAGCATTAACAGATGCTTGCAGTTCTGCAATGGCTTTGACTGCCCCGCTTTCTGTGTTTCCCATAAAGGTGAGCAGGGTCGTAATGTTGGCGGCGTTCGCATCCGCCTTTTGCGTGACATCTGCAATCGACTGTGTTGCTTCTGTTTTCCACGCCGTAAGCAGTTCGATTTTTGACTGCTCATCTTTTATCTCGGCGGTGATAGACACAACGGATTCCAGCAGACCGTTTATGCTCTTGTAAACATATTCGTCTGTTTTCGATGCCTTTGCAATCCAGAGACCGTTCCCGTCTTTCGTGCTTCTGCGGTACACGGTGTCCTTTTTGTACTCGACTCCGTCTGCCGTGTGCGACGCGGTGCAATACCACAGGTCGCCGTCCTCCGCCTCCGCTTCTTCCTCGCCAGCGAAACGAATTTCCGACAGATAGTGCCATCCGCCGTCCTGCCATACATACGCATTGCCTTTGATAAAGGAATAATCCGCATTTCCGGCTTGCAGTCTCTGGCTCGGCGTTCCGGCATACAGCGCATTTGCTTCGTCTCTGTCACTTTCGGGCGTTCCTGCGTCGTAAACCGTTCCTGTGATGTTTTCGCGGCTATCGGACGGGTTTCCGCAGTCAATGATGTTTTCTGCGTCGCCAACGAACCTTTCGGCGTGCGTCTCGGTTGGTATGTAGATGATTCCATCTTCCATAACTGCGGCGGCGTTTTCGTATGTTCTCCCGTATGTCGGAGACTTGTCGCCGCAATAATACGGGTCAGACGGCACGGCGAGACCTTTCACAATGTCCTTGACATCCATCTCGACCGTTTTGGCTTCGAGGAATGCGCTTTCTGCGCGATTGAATGCGTCCTGTGCTTTTTCATCCACAGCAACAACATCGCCCTCGATTTTTTCAACCGTATCCACTACGCTGTTGACCTTTTCTTCGACCTCTCCGGTCTTTGCAAGAGCTTTTTCGGCAACGATAATCGCATCTTCTACATTCGCCTCGACGAGCGCCTGAGTGTAGCTTTGAATCGTTTCCGGCACACAAGACAGCGTTACAGTGTTGCTGTTTGGGTCGTCGGGGTATTCAACATACTTGACGATACTGTAAACGACCCGCAAGCTCCGTTCGGCAACCATGAGTGTGATTTTGTCGTGCATCCGTAGCGTCAGGTGTTCGTATTCGCCGTGGTTCTGTTTTTCGAGGTCTTGCACCTGACACTCGTAACTGCGCTCCGGCTTTGCCATTGCTTCCAGTTTCTCGTATGCGGCTTCAAGCAGGGATGTCGCAACCTCGTAACGCTCATCTACCCAGTAGGCGCAGACGGTCTTTGCCTTGTAATTCTTGTTTTCGATGTAATCTTTCCCACCGTTTATTTCGGCAAAGGTCAAGCCGTTCGCGCCGTAGGCATACAGTCTCGTAGCAAAGTCTGTTGACGACCCCTGAAATGCAAGTGATTTCAGGTTAAGTTGGTCGGAAAGATACACGCCGTGTGTCCCGATTTTCTCCGGCACTCTGACTTCGAGCGTCTTTTTGAGCGTTTTCCACACGAACCGGACATCGTATTTGCTTATGCAATCGTATATCGCTTCGTATGGTGTGCAATGCTCGTATGTTCTGCCTCGGTGCTTCGTGCATTGCTCCGCACCGATGATTGTCCATCCTGCTGGCAAATTGTCGGTCAGCACCTTTGTTATGAATTGGGTCTGATATTTGTACCCGTGCTTTATCTCGGCTTTGAGAAAATCAAAGTCGATTTCACATTCGATTGCATCATCCTGAATTTTCTTTACGAGCCATGCGTTGTCTCCGTAATGGATGCTCGTTTCTTCGGAAATGACTTTGTAAACGGGGTGGCGAACATCAAGACTGAAAATCAATTTGTCACAACCGTTTTCGAGGTGTTCGACCCGCCCGTTTTTTACATCGACAAGAGGCAACGCCTCTCCTGCCGCATTGAATACTTTGAGCAACATAGCGTCCGCCTCCTCTCAAAAATAAATCGGGTAATACTCAATAGTGACGCTTCCGTTCCCACTGATTGTCACGGTGTTGTTTCCGGCTTTCAGCGTCGGAAACTCTGTGATGTCGGTCTTGTCAAAGCAGTTCACGCCGTCCTCTGTGATTTTTCCGGCAATACCATCTATTACGACCGTGCTTCCGGTGATACCGCTCACCGTAATTCCGTTTATCGTAAACGATGTTCCGCCGCCAATCGCAATCGTGTACTTTACCGCCGCGTCCATATTGCCTTTGATGTTGACCGTGCCGGAGGCGGAGAGCGTTGCGCTCTCCTTAGCCCCGTGCCTGTATGCGGCGAGCGTGTATTCGCGCTGGAATATGCCCTCCGCAACTCTCGTCGGCTTTCCTGCATTTGTCAAAACGCCTCTGTAATAGAACCCGTCCGGCAGATACAGATCTGTTTCCGCAGTGAGCGTAAAGCCAAGATTTGTAGACGCGCTTTCAGCGAGCGCGTCCCTCTCTGCGAAAAATTCACACTTGATACTGACACTTCGCAACGGCATATCCGGCGCGAAAATCGCAGGAATCAGCCGTTTATTCGGCTTGAAATAGTTGTTTTTAAGGGCGACCGCGCCCGTGTTGTAGGACAAAAGCGACGCGCCGTAGGTGGCAAGCGCAACGCCGTTTACCCTTGTGGTGTCCTGTGCCATCACTTTTTCCTCCACGCAAGTTCTTTTTCGACATACGGCGTGATTACTCTTGCCGCTTCTTTGCCGTCGATGATGATTTGATTGTCGATGAATTTCGGGCTATTCTCGCCGTTTTCTTCATCGCCGTTGCCGTCGTCCTCGTCTGCCTCGGAATGCGCTCCAGCGGAGTTTTTGGAGGTCACAGCGGCATTGTAATACTCTCCCTGCGTTGCATCCACAGCCGTTCGCACATGGGCGACCATTTCCTGCGCGTCTATCGCGCCCATGATGTCGTCCTGCATCTTGGATATGGATTCCGTTGCTTCGTGCGAGTTCTCGTCAATACCGACCGCCAAACCGAGAACGAGGTTTTTGCCGATGACATTCTCGAATAGTTTCGACGGGGAGTGAATGCCGAAAAAGTCTTTTATCCTATCGACGATGCCATCAAACAGCCCTGAAATCTTCTCCCACAGCCATTCGCCCGCGTCTTTCATGCCGTTCCAAAGCCCCTTAATGAGGTTCAGGCCGCATTCCGCCATCTTCGGAATAAAACTTGCGAACGACTTAACGATGCCGGTGATAATCTGTGGAATCGCCTTGACGATTTCGACGATGATTGTCGGCAAGTTCTGCACGATGGCGACGAACAGCTTTATTCCCGCCTCGACAAGTTGCGGAATCATGCTCAGCAGTCCGTTGATGATGCTTTCAACAATCGTCGGCAATGCGTCGAGAATTGTGGAGATGATTTCCGGTAATGCTCCGATAAGCGCAAGGAAAAGTTGTATGCCGCAGTCAATGAGCATCGGTATCAGCGTGATAAGCGCATCGACAATGGCATTTACGATTGTCGGAATCGCTTCGCAGATGGATGTTATAATCTCCGGCAACGCTCCGACCAATGCGGTCAGCAGTTGGATTCCACACTGAATAATCTGCGGAAGCATTTCCATTACGGCAGAAATTATCGAGTCGATAATCTGCGGAATTGCTTCGCATATCGTTACAATAATCTCCGGCAATGCCCCAACGAGCGCAGTGAGTAGCTGAATGCCGCAGTCGATGATAAGCGGCAGGAGGTCAAGAATCGCCCCTATGATGCTCTGGATTATCGTCGGAATGACCGCAACGATGGTTGCGATAATATCCGGCAACGCGCTCACGAGAGCCGTCAACAACTGTATTCCGCACTGAATAATCTGCGGGACAAGACTCAAGACAACATTTACGATGTTGTCAATAATGGTGGGTATCACTCCGCAAATCGACTCAATTATCGTCGGAAGCTCTGCTATCAGAGCGGTGAACAACTGTATTCCGCACTCGATAATCATCGGCAGAAGTTGCGAAACCGCGCTTATGATGCTTTCGATGATGGTCGGAATCGCGGCACAAATGGTCTCGATAATGGACGGCAATGCCGATATGAGAGCCGTAAAAAGCTGTATGCCGCATTCGACAATCTCCGGCACGAGTTCAAGCAGAGTGTCAACAATGCTCTGCACGAGTTCCGGTAGACAGGAAACAATCGCGGAGATGATTTCTGGCAACGCCTCTGTTACAGCAGTGAATGCCGTTACGAGTGCGTCGGTTATGACGCTTGCCGCCTTTTTGATTCCTGCCGCAATGCCTCTTATAAAGGTCGGCAATTTTGCCGTGATGCCCGAAATAGCCGCAGGAAGTTGCGCAACAAGCGATTCAAAGAGCGTAACCCCTGCTTCTGCAACCATCGGAACGAGTGCCGTGATTGTTTCGACTATCTTTGAACCGATTTTCGGAAGTTCCTCCGCGATGCTCTCAACAACAGCTGGAACGGCTTCAATAAGCGCTCCAAAAAGCTGTTCAATCGCCGCGAGCGATGCCGGCATCTGCGCAATCATCGCATCAATGAGTAATGCAAATGTTTCGCTTACCTGCGAAATGAGTTCCGGCAGAATTTCAGCGGTTGTATTTATAAATCCCAGCCACAAATCCGTCGCAATCGAAACCAGCGACGGCATCGCACTTAGAATGCCTTTTACTACCGCGTCAACAAGGTTCGCGCCCGCCTTAATGACTTCTGGAAGATGGTCGGCAATTTTTTCGAGCGCCTGCCCGAGGGCTTCCACCAGCGTTTGTATAAGCGTATCCGCGTTCGCCGCAAGTCCGTCGCAAATGCCTTTGATAAGCTCTCCGGCAAGCACAGCAAGGTCGCCCGTAATGCTTATGAATGCCTCGCCTAATGTGCCGAGAACGCTCGTGATACTTTCTACAATCGTCGGTGCGGCTTCCGTCAGCCCTTGAACAAGACCGGAAACGAGATTGACCGCGCACTCAACAAAGGTGGGAACATATTCGAGGATTTTTGATACCGCTTGTGAAAGGACATCGCCGAGGGCTGTCGCAAGCCCCTGAAATCCGCCCTCTTTTACCGCCGCATTAAGCTGGTCGATAAGCTCTGTGCCGTACTGAACAAGGTCTCTCAGCGGCGCGTTTACGCCCTCATAAAGTGAGATGCCGAATCCCTCTGCGGCAGATTTCAAAATTGTTATATCGCCCTGCAGGTTGTCGAGTTTTGTGTCCGCCATAGACTGCGCCGCTCCCGCGCAATCAATCAAATTCGACTTGAAATCTGCAATGGTATCCGCAGAGTTTGCCGCAATGGAGTTGAATGCTTTCAAGCCAGCGGTTGTAAATATCATCCCGCTGTATGATGCCTTTTCTTCCTCCGTCATTGTGGCAAACGCGGCGTTAAGGTCGTTTACGACATCAAGAAAATCTCGCTGTTTTCCCTCTGAGTCGTATGCGGACACGCCGAGTTCTGCCAACGCGCTCGCCGCATTGTCTGTCGGCGCATACAAGTCCGACATAGCGCGGCTCAAATATGTACCGGCGACAGAACCCTGATACCCTTTTTCTGCAAGCAACAGCAACGCCGTGCCGGTCGATTCGAGCGACTGATTGTATGCGCCCGCCATTGACGCGGCAGATGTAACCGCTTCGCCAAACTGCGTCGTACTGGTGTTCGCCATCGTCGCACCTTTGGCGTAGATGTCCGCAAGGTAGGACGCATCCTCAACGGCAAGCCCCATTGCCTTTATCGTCGTTGTAAGGAATCCGGCGGATTCTGCCATCGACATTTCGCCCGCCGCCGCGAGCGCGAGTGTTGCGTCGATGGATGCCAACTGTTCGTCGGCTTTCAAACCAGACTGCGCAAGGATGTTGAAGCCCTCGGCGGCTTCCGATGCAGAAAATGCCGTCGACGCGCCGAGTTGCTTTGCTTTTTCCGAGATTGCTCCGATTTGGTCAACTGTGGTTCCCATCGTTGCCGCAACCCCTGCGATTGCCGCTTCGTAGTCTGAACCGACTTTTGTAGCATACCCTCCGACAGCAGTAAGACCGGCGGTAGCCCATTTTATGGCTTTTCCGATGCCTTTCATCGTGAGTGCGCCTAACTTGGAAAGCCCCTCGCTAAGTCCACTCTCGTCAAGTTTTGTGTCTATCAATACAGAGCCGTCTGCCATTCAAATCACCTCTCTTTTGGCAGGGACAAATGTCCTCAGCTGTGATTTGCACGGCTCAATGGCTCAATGTGCTTTCTGTTTTGGATTATTCTGTTTGTGTGATTTGCTCCCCGTTGCATACAACGAGTTCAAATTCCTTTTTGCACCCTCTGGTGCATTTTATCCATATTCCGCGGCACTCTGCCGCGTCGTCATAGATGATTGTCTTTGCTCCGCAATGCGGGCATATCGCCCATTTGCGTTTGGTTGCCGCTTTCGGCAGAACCCTCCTCGTGAAATTCATTGATTCATCCCTCCAGCAAATATGCTTGCCGCGTGCGCGATTTTCTCCTCTTTGCTTGCGTTGTTCGGCAAAGCATAGATAACTTTGAGCCGAGCCATCCGCTCTCTTTCCTGCTTGTTTTTAATTTTGGAAAGGTCTGCCGCGCGATAGCCCATTATTTTGCATATCTTTTGCTCGTCTCCGAGAGCAGAAAACAGGGCTGAAAATTTCCACCAGTGCAGATTCTCTATACTGTTAAGGTCTATCCCGTATTCAGACATGAATGCGGCGTATATGTATGTGTCGTCGTGTTCAAAATCATAAATCCGTTTCGCCTGTTGCCCTCCGTCTGCGCGTTTTGCGAGGCGCTTCGCCGCTTTGTTTTCCCGCTTCTCGCACCTATAAAAAGCGAGTATCGCGTCAATTGCCTCTTTCGTCCTCGGAACATCGGGGTTTCCGTCGAAATAAAGGTCGAATATCTGGGCGACCTTGCTCTCCGGCTTCACCTCATCGTCGTATATGAGGAGTTCAAACAATACGCTCGTTCGGAAATCGCTATTTATCGAAAACTCTCTCCCGCCGACCTCGACGGTGTTTGGGAGAGAGTCGATAAGTAGATTTGCCCTCAACCTTTTGAATTGGGGTTAGGTGCCGTTGCAGGGTGTCTCCTCTGCGCACGATTTGCGCCATACTTCCCGCGCACTTCGTTGGCTTCCGAGATGTAATCCTGCTTCTGAATCTCAATGAAGTCGAGGAAATGGAGATATGCGTCGCGGCACACATTGAAATTGTCTTTTTTTCCGCAAATCTTCTCGCCGCTTCCGTCTCCGAAAATCCGGTCGAAAAAGTCGCGCAACCATTTGCACTGACTGCGGAGGATTACGGATGCGCTTCCCGTTTTGGGCAGTTCCTTTTCATCCTCGCGGAGTCGCGCCATGGAAAGCTCGAAAGACTCCATAGTGTCTGCGTCTGCGAAATCAAATTCCGCCTCGAAATCATTGTGCTTGAAAATGATGTTTTCGTTTCGGCTCATTGGCTCAAATCCTCCTCACATCACGCTTCCGCTTCTGCGAAAGTCTTTGCGGAAATGTCGAATGTACCCTTGACCGCCGTGCCGACGGCTTTCAGCGTACCGGTATAGATGAGTGCGTCCGTTCCGCTCCCCTTGCTGTCGGGAATGACAGCGTAGGTGCGCTTGTATGCGGTCGCCTTGCCTCCGGTCGCGTCGAAAAGGTGCGCAATCACGATGTCGATATGCGCATCGTTGCCGACCGCCTCGCTGTCGGTGATGCTTGCGATTTTCTCGCACACAGGGTCGTCCTGATACATATCGAAAGAGTAGGAAATCGACGGCGCATAGCCGACAACATCCGAGCGCTCGGTTCTTTCGTGAACATACTGCCGCGAATACTCTTTTGCGTTTTTGCTTTCGGAGAGGTCGGTGAAGCCCTCCCCAATGAGACTGTACGATGCCGTTCCGCTCGTGCCACAGTCGGCAAACGCCTGCATCTGGTCTCTCGTAATGAGTTTGGACATAGTGTTTTACCTCCGTTTTTTGAAATATTGCATCTCGAAAATCACCTGAAAATCCTCGTACCCGTTGTCGTATCGCGTTGCGATTGCCGAGGTTGCGGTCATTTCGATGCTTCGAGCTTGCGTGTCGTTTGTAAACTGCGGGAGGTTCTTATACTCCCGCGTATCTTCATCCCGTGCTTCAAGCCAATCGCCGAGCGAGTTCAGCACTCCCGTAGCGTTAAGGCGCGTTCGGGTGTCCTGCGAGTTCACGCGGATATAGACTGCAAAAGCAAGGATGCCGATATAACTGCCGTCAACATACTGCCGCACGACCCTCGCCCTCGTCAACGGCTGGAGCATCATAGATGGCGGCTGTTCGCCAAGCTCATCGAGCCGTATTTCACACGGCTTTTCGCTCCAACTGTTGACTTTATCGAGCAAGGTCTGCACAAGGTATGAGCCGTCGTTTGTGAATTTCGTGTTTCCCATCGTATTACCCCTTGATAACCCTTTCGACCCCGTCAAACCACTTTTTCTTGTTCGCCGCTTTTGCTTTTTCAAACCACATAGCGGTTGCAAGCGGATGCTTTGCCGGCGAAAAGTGTATCTTTGTGCCGTAATAGCATTTCTGCGCATACGGAGCGTTATAAACAACCTGACCGCTACCAAGCGTCGTGCCGCGAATACCGCTGTTCCGCAGATTTCCCGTGTCCATAGGCACATACGGGTCGGAATCTTTCAGTACCTCGTTGTCGAGGTATTTTTGCGCTTGCTGAAACCGAGAATGAAAGCGCGATATGGTGTAATCTTTGTTGATTTCAACCTTGATTCTCATTTTCCGAACACCTCCACATGGTGCATCCTCTTGCTACCCATATCAAATCTCGTGTACCCTATGACTGAATAGTAGTTAGGAACTCCGCTCGGCGGCAAGTTTCCATTGTCCGTTTCTCCGAAATAATCTTTTCCGTTCGGTGCAATCGTCCAGTAGGACGCTTTTTCAGCACCCGCCAACGCTTCATATTTATCCGGCTCAATAAACTTGCGCTTCTTGCCCTCGGAGTCCACGACGGTTGTGTTCTGGTCGAAAATGTAGAGCCGCGCATTGCATTCCGGCGTGGTTGCGTACTGCGTTCTTCCAACCCCGTTGTGATGTTGCAAGGAGCATCCCGAAACCGTGTATTTCTCGTATGCCGCAACATAGTCAACCTCCCCAACATAATGGTAGAGGAAAACTTTGTCTTTCAGGATTCTGCGGTCAGGCATTGTCATACCTCCCTTGATATAACCACCTGCGCATCAGCCCATCCTTTCGGAGTAGTTCGATAGCGAACGGGGAAATCGGAATACCATTTACCACTGTGAATGCGCTTGCCCCTCCTGCCGAGGATGCCGCGCCTCCGCCCACGGAATAGTCTCCGAGTCTTTCGTTCCCTCCGGCGCCATTTCCGACAGAAGAAAATCCGTGTATCGCGTCTATCCCTCCGTACTGAAAAAGGCACTCGACCTCGTATGCGGTTGCCCGCATAACATTCTCCGTAACGACCTTGATGGGTAACACCGCCGCCATGTCGATGGCATCACTGGCGGCTTGCACGAGGCGTGTCAATTCATCGTCCGCAATCTCCACGCCTTTGAAAGTGTCTTTGTAGTATTCTGCCGTAATGTATGCCATTTCCACGCTCCCTTTCTGTTATGCTTTTCCGGCTCTCTGTGCGGCTTTTGTTTCCGCCTCTCCGTTTGCCCGTCTTTCCTCTTTCGCACCGTTGGCGGAAGTTTTTGCGGCTTCCTCGGCAATGATTGTGTGCAGGCGGGAAACTTCTGCTTCAAGTTCCGCAATTTTTGCTTCCTGACGGCGGATTGTTCTGGTGTTCTGCTTGTACTGCGTCACCAGCTCGTCATATGTCAGCTGCTTGCCGACATCGACGATACTTCCGCTCGCGTCCACCACCGCATACCCCTGTCTGAGGTATGCGGTGACTTCGCTGTCAGGAATGCGCAATTCGGAATTGCCTTTGACAACTCTTACCATGCGCGTTCACCTCGTTATGCTTTGGAAGTAGCCGTTCCGCTTGCACCGGCAACCGCACGACCGTCCTCGTTCACCTCGACCACAGCAATTTTCGTGCCGTTGGTGATGGTAACGATTTCGCCGGAGGTAAACTCCGTCCACTTGCTCTTGTCGATTTCGCCGCCGAGGATGGGGGCGCTTTCGGTAGCAGAGAAGTAGAACTTATCGCCCTCGTGCTTCTTGGGAGTGGTAACGGTAATTTTGCAGTCGCCGGCAACCGCTCCGCTCTCTGTGGATGCGGCAGTAGCAAAGGTGAGCGTATCGAGGTCAATCGGTTCGCACACATATTCGAGAGCGCACTCCTTAAGAGGAACAATGAACGCATCCTCAAACGACTCCTCAAAGTAGTCGTATTTGCCCTCGCTTCCTGCGGAAGGGGGGTCAAGCTGTGCATACTCGTAGGAAACAGGGGTGATGACTGCGGTCGGGTGAACGAGGAACATGCGAATCTGCTTTGCGGTAACACCGGGCGTCCAGCCCTCGGTGAAATCGTAAGCGGTCATCATCAGTTCTTCGGGAATGACCTCGATTTCCACCTTGTCGATGTTGGAAACAGCACGGTCGATAGAGCTGTTCAGACCAGACTGACCGACCTGACGCTGAATCTTGATGGCATTTTTCAGCATCGTCTCGATGGACGGGGTGATGTACAGGATTCTGCCGGTGGAGGGAACGCGCTTGTTCGTCATTCTCTCCATCATTCTGTCAAAGACAGCGAGAATGTTGTCCGTAGTCAGCGTGTCGGTGTACGGCACTCTGCCGGTTTCGCGCCAGTCTGCGTACAGACGGCTGACGAGGTATGCGTCCATTTCGGGGAATTTCTGCTCGTTGTTGTACACCTGAGTGATGTTCTGGATGCTTGCCGTGCCGTTCGTGAAGTCGATGTCGGTCGGATGCACCAGCGTACCCCACTTTCTGTGATTGCGGAGCGTGCGCGGGAACCACTCGTTGTTGTAGCGGCGAGCTTTTGCGCCGATTCCGTCTGTGTCACCGGCGGTTCTACCGGAAGTGACGATGTGAGGAATCTCAATCGTCTTGGCGTTCATCCAGCGGTATCTGCCGTTGTTGGGGGTTGCGTACAGCTTGCCGAAATGCAGGACATAGGGATATGCCTGTGCGAGGTTCGTGCTGTACTGCTTTGCGTAGTTAAGAGTCTGCTTTTCAAAGCTCATGATAGTAATTCCTTTCGTTTTTGATTAGTTTTGTTTGGGAAGCGGTCTTACGAGGTTGAACCCCGAAAAATCGAAATTCACATTGCCGTCCTGACCTCCGCCCTGCGCGTTTCCGTTCGGGGCGAATCGCGGGAAATTGCCCGCGCCGTTGTTTCCACAATTTCCACCGTTTCCGGCGTTGCCCTTGCTTCCGTCGCCGTTATCATCAGGAGCAAAGCAGTCCGGCTCGTCAGCCTTGTACTTCTCCATAAATTCCTTTCCACCGACAATCTTGCCGTCAACATACTTGACGGATTCTGCCTTGCGGAAATCAGCGAGGACGGCTCTGCGTGCCGCCTTTGAGGTGAACTTGTACTCGTCGAGGAACTTTTCTGCGGCAAAATCATTCGCCTGTTCCGCGAGTTTGTCGGAGAGCGCTTTGGTGTCGTCGTTGTACTTCTGCTGGAGTTCGGTGAGTTTTCCGGAAAGCTCATCCGCCGTCCCTTTGTGCTTCTGCAGTTCAACGATGTCCGCATCTCTCTGCGTAAGCTGTTGCGTCAGCCCATCAACCTTTGTGCCGAGCGTTGCCTTTTCCTGTTCGAGCGCGGCGATTTTGTCGTTCTTTGCCTGAACAGAGTTACCATGCTCCGACATAATCTTGTCGATGGTGTCGTCAGCGAGTCCGAGTGCTTTGAGAAATTCTCTTTTCATTGGTTTTTCCTCCTTAATCTACGCTTTGTTGTCGCAGTCGCTCTGCGTGATTTCCGTGCAATTTACACTCCGTGCGCGGGTCGGAGATATGTGTTCGTGGCTTCCCATGTCACGAAAACAACGAAATTGAATGTGCGGCTATGTGGCTTTTCTTGCCGCCCATGCCGCTTTGCTGGCAATGCTTCTGTCATATCCGCCGACAGCCGTTCTATCCGACGCGGAAAAGAATCCGTCATGACTATCGAGGAATGATTCAAGGCGTTTCCGCCTATTCGCCAGCGTCCGCGCCGCTCTTGAAAATTCTTCGTCAAGCTGTGCGCGGGTTTCCGGTGTCGTTGCCGCTTTTCTTGCGGCATCGAGCGCCATAACTTCTTTTTTGGAGGCGCGTATTGCCCTCTCCAATGCTCTTTGTTCTTGCTGTATGTCGTACTCCGCGTCGTTGTCGGCGCTTCGCTGTTTGGAGAATGTCGGCGTAGAAAATCCGAGGATGTACGGATAGAAATTGTGATAGCAGTTCCAACCGCAAAGCCCGTCGCCGTCGCCATACCCCGTCGAGGAGTAGAAATCTTTGTATCCTTTGACCTTTCCGCTTCTGGAATAGATCTGCCCTTGCCATTCTGCGTGTTCCGGTCTCGCCCCGCTGTGCGCAGTAACCTCCACGAGGTCGCTACCAAGTTCGTCCGCCCTTGCCAATTGCAATTCGGCGGTCGTTTGGTTTGCTCCCGTGAGCAATGCTCTGCGCACGGATGTTTCAAGAGAATCGACATGCCCGCTCGGATAAGCCACCGACTGAATGCCTTTTCCGGCGATTTCTTTCACGCTTCTGCGGATTGCCGTCGCCGGGTCGAGGTTGCCTGTTATGATGCCGAGATAGGATTTGTCAAGGGCGTTTGCGAGCGCTTTCGTCGCGTCGAGCGCCGTCGTGCCGCAATAGTTGTGCAACAGCCCGTTGGTCTTTGCGATACCAGCTTTCAAAACTTCGTTGAGCGCTTCCGAATAGACAAATTTGCCCGTTGCAAGCCCTGCGGCACGGTACACAGCTTCATCGACCGCGAGTGCCTTTACGCCGGCATCCCGCAAAATGTTGCCGACCTCTGCGTCGGAGACATTGAGGGCTTTCGAGATAAGGCGCGTCGCGTTTCTGTTCAGGCCGCGCATCTCTTTTAGCTTCTCTATCTGCCAAACAGACGATGCTGTGACTGTGCCGCGCTTCACGATTCTGGCGCATATATCGGCAAGGATTTCCGCCTCCAATTCCCCGAATAGTTCCAACAGCGGTTCAGGAAGTGTCATCAATTGTGCAGGTGTCAGCACATCGCATCACCTCCCGTCTCATTTCTGCGCCCCATCGTTTGTGCCGGGTTCTGCCGGAGGTGTTTTCGCGTTGAAGCCCATAATATCGTCGTCGCTCGGTTTTTCGAGTTCCTTGATGGCTTTTCTCGCCTGTTCCTCCGTCTCCCCGTACCACTTCACGCGGTATTCCCATGCCGCCATGAGGTTGTCGCGCACATCGTCTCTATCGTTCATCCGCTCCGTCTCGGTGTCCTCGATTACCGAGTCATCCCAAGACGCGGAATACGCCCATTTACCGGGCGGGCAAATGCCGTAGAGCGTGAGCATGGCATCAATGGCGTGTGCAAGGTTGTGCAATGCCGCGTCGAGCGATTCCTGTATCTTGTGTACGGTATCGTATGTGCGGTGCTTCTGCTGACGAATTTCCGTCGCTGTGCGCGTATCCTTTTCGGGGTCGCTGAATGTACCTCTTGCGAGCGACGCATCATCCTCAACAATTTTCAGAGCCGTCTGCAGACCGTTCGTGTAGGACGCATCCCGCAATGTCGGGGCGAACACCTCCAACAGCTTGTTTCCGGATGCCGTAACAGGGACGCCGTTCGTCCGGAAGAGTCTTTCTTTGCTCTTCGGAATTATCGGTTTCCCGTTCTTGTCAACTCCGAGCGCGTCCTCCGAAATATCGACCGCCATTTCGCCGCCCTCGTATTCCCATATCAGCCGTTGGTACTGCTTGTCTGCCGCCATAATGTTATCTATGGCTCTGTGGTACACCGAAACGCCGAGCGGAGAAGTCTGGTCAACCGTGTTGCCGAGTGGGATGCCAAAGTACGCAAACAACGGGTGATGCACTTCCTCCATTTCGACTACCGGCTGAATGTTCTTCCAGTCCTCAACCTCCGCAAGCGGGCAAGGGTTTCCGAGAGCGTCCGGACTCTGCGAGCGATAGCAGGTATTTTTGACGGTGTATTTTTCAACTCCGTCCCACTCGTGCTGTTCGACACGGCAATACCAAAATTCACCCTGTTTCTTTTGGTCGAGAAAGAACCCCGACTGAATCTCCTGCGCCGCCGTAAAAGCGGTAGGATAGAACCGGCTCGCGTTGAAAACGCTGACCGCGATTTCGTTGTTGCCGTTGATATACGGCTTGAAGCAAATACCGCCGAAAGCACAGGCGTATTCAGTGTACACAGACAGCCTCGTTCTTACCGGTTTCAATACCTTGTCGATGTACTGCCACCGTTCGAGTATCTTTCCTGCCTCGGTGTTTTGCCCCGCGCCGTCCATCGGCTTTGTCGGCTTCACAATGCCGTCCGCCGCGTTCGTTTCCTCTGACGGCTGTATGCGGATTACCACCTCGTTTGTGACCTTTGTGGCAATCTCTGCGGCAATCTTTCCGGGCAAATTGAGCCAATCGGGATTTTCCGGCGTTCTCCACGAGACCTCGCCGCGATACATCCGTTCCCAATACTCAATCGCCCGCACCATGTCATCGGAGACGATGGCGTTTCTGCGGATTTCTTTTGCTCCGCTACTAATGAGAGATAGCATTTGCGCGTTCCTTTCTGCGAAATATTCAGGTAATGAGCCTGTTCGCGTCCTGCTCAATCGAGTATTCAAAGGCATCGAGCGTGTCAATGTCCGTTGTCCCGTCGTCAAGACGCACATCTTCTGTTTTTATCTTTGAGTCCCACAGTGCCTCGCGGTGCGCTTTCGCCAGCGTCTCCGCATCCTCCGTCCATCCGTATCGTTCGGTATTCATGAGGCGCACGGTGAGTCTGATTCTGCCGTTTATGCTTGTTTTTGCCGCGTATGTCACACGGCTCGGCATCGACTCTCTTGCGTAAGCTCTCTTGATGCCGCGTATCAGTATAGGTTCTGCGGAATCGCAGTACACATTGTCCGCTCTGCCATACTTTGCGATAACCCTCCTGCCAAACTCTACCGCAAGCTCGTCGAGCTTTTCGGGGTCGATGTCGCCTTTGTGGTACTCCGACGCAAGACCGATGATTTTCCGGTAGCCGTCAACGAATCCGGAGGCGACAAACGCCGTGCCAGAACCGTTTCCGCCAAAGTCAATCCCGATGTTTACTTTTGTGAGTCGCGCTTTCGGAACTGCTTCCGGCGGGACAAAGAATTTTTTCGGGTCGTTTGCAAACACCCGATAAATAATGCCCTCCGCCGCGACCCATCTGCCGAGTATGTATCTGTCAAAATAGACCGTTCCTGCGTACTCTCTTTCGAGGTTTTCAACGAAAGAACGGGCAAGGAATGGGTTATCGTAAATCTGGTATGCCTGTTGATATATATCTGCGTCGGAATCAAGGAATTTTTTGAGCCAGTGGGTTGGACCCTCTGGGTTGCAAGTGCCGTCAAATATGCTGTTCGGCTTGTCGAGACGGGATTTCAGCATGTTGAACACTTCTTCGTTCCATGTTGCCACCTCGTCACCGTAGCAATATTCGATGCCGCTTCCTCGCAAGCGGTCAACCGCTGTTTTCTTGTCCGCGCCAAACGCAAAGCATTTTCGCCCGAACAGGCGTATCGTGTTACTGCTTCCGCGCACCTTGCCGACCAGCGTATCGCCAAACATACTCCGCATCGGCTCAAAGATGTTTCTTTCGAGAGTCCCTTGCGTGTTCCCGATAAGAACGATAAGCCCGTTTCCGGTGCAGTTTCGTATGCGCTTCGGAATCACATAATAGTCCATGTGGGTCTTTCCGCTTCTGGTCGCGCCCGTCTTGAAATTCCATCTGTGCGTCGCGTTCTGAAAAAACTCCCATTGCATCGGGGAAAAGAAATTGTTAGAATCCACTCTTTATCCTCCCCAAAATGTCGTCGAGCTTTGCGAGGGCTTCGTCCTCTGTGCAGTCCCTCTCTGCGGGTGCGTGCGCCGCAAACTCTGCCGCCGCCATTTCCTCCTCGTATTTCATTCCGTCCGTCACCATTCGGATGGCATTCTTCGCAGAAATATCTTCCGCCTTGATTTTTTCAAGGGCTTTCAGACCTTTTGTCTGCAAAAGTTGCCCGATTTTAATGTGCCTTGCCCGCATCTCTGCAAGCTGTGTTGTGGCTTTTCGCAGGGCGATAGCGTCCACATGCTTCTCGTACTCACGGACGCGGCGTTGCCACTCATGCCGGCTACTCCAACGCTCCATCAACGCTTTGGATTTGCCCAACCTCCGCCCGACCTCGGCAAGACTGCGCTCGTCTTGGTTCATGTCCCGATACAAAGAGAATGCTTCATATGCTTCCGGCGACTCGTTTTCGAGTCTTTCCCAAGCATATTCCGCGAAATTATCCGCCCGCTTTCCCATCAGCCTCCTCTCCTCTCTTTTTTGCATATCGGTAAATGATGTCGCCGTTTTCGTCTCTGCCGTCAGGAACGAGGATTCCGCCATATTCTTTGTACGGCGAGTTTCCGCTGTTCGGGTTGTTCCAGTTGTTCCGCAAATACTGCGCCATCGTCAGGTCGTATCGCATCGCCCTCGCTTTGTTGCTTCCGGTGTTGTAGCCCGCCGCGCCGCACCATTGGAAGCCGAAATATTTCTGAATCTCCGGCATGATGTCGGAGAACCTTACATAGCCCTTTTCCCGCGCTATGATGATTGCGTTTCCTATGTTTCCTGTCTGGCTTACATTCCATTCCGGTGGAACACCGCAACAGTTGCAAGCGTCGTTACACTCTCTGCAGAATGCGTCGCTTACATGGAACCTCATTCCGAGAGAGTGCGCATAATCCCGCATCGCGTGAATTATCGGCGCTTTGATGCTTCTGTTCAGCCGTTTGTAACCGTGCTGTTTGCTCTGTTGCATGTAGAACGCGTGAATGTCAAAGCCGGCAACAGCAGACATATCCGCGTATCTCTTTTTCAGGCGTTCATCAGCCCGCGCCTCCATACAGAAAAACTCCGTTGTTGCGCTGTCCGCCCCCGCTTCGTGTCCGAGGCGAATGAGCGTTTTCCAATCTTCCGAAACACCGATTATGTACGGTCGCAGTCGGAGCGTTACATGCTGTCCCTGCGCCGCCAGTCTGCGAATGGCTTCCAGTCTCGCCTGTGGGGGCGCAACGCCTCTTTCGACGCGCCGCGCCTTTTCTGCGTCTGCCGTGATAATGGAAATCTTCACATGCCAATTGTGCGTGTGCCGTCTGAACAGTTCCATGTACCGTTCGTCCTCCGTCCACCATGCGGCTTTTGTGGAGAACGACAGCGGATAGTCGATTTTATCGAAATATTTGAGCAGTTCGAGCGTGAGTCCAAACCGCCGTTCGTATTCGTCAAATTCGTCCGCAAGCCCGCCCCATTGCATTATGCGTCTCGCCTGAATGTACGGAAAGAATTGCGCCTCGGATTTGCTGACTGCGGCAATGTCGTTTCGGAACGCGCTTTCAAAAAGGTTAATGACCTTTTCGGGATTCACGCACCGCACCTTGCCGTCTGTGTAGCCGGTGAGTGTGTGGCTTTTCTGGAAGAACGAAAAGCAATACAGGCAGTTGTATGCGCACTTGCTATATGTGTCCATCGTCATGGGCATTGAGCAATCCGGTATCTCCATTGTCCAGCGCGGGCTTCCGTAGTCCATTTTCAGTTCTTGCTTGTGTTCCATCCCGCGCCCCTCATTCCATCCTGATTACAGTGGTTTTCTTGCCCTCTTTCACGGCTTTTTTATATCCGCGCGCTTTTGCCCATTCCTGCGCGTAGAAATTGTTTTTGAAAACCAGCGAAACGATATAAGAGGTGCCGGGCGCGGCTTCGTATTCATCGTCCGCTCCGTCGCTTTCAAAAGAAGAAAAGTCGAAATCATCCTCCACATCGTCATTTTTTGCGAGCATCAGCGTAAGCTCTTGCGCGTCAAAGCCGGAGAGCAGTGCCGTGTCCGCCTCAAAATGCGAAAGAATCTCTTCGAGCTTCGTGTGATCCCATTCGCCTTTGATTTTGTTCAGCGCAATGTTGAGTTGCTTTTCCTCTTTATCGTCCAAATCGACGACCGACACCAGTGTGTCCGTCTTTCCCATAAATTTCAGGACGGCGAGTTTCTGGTGTCCTCCGACGATGTTTCCGGTTCTCTCGTTCCAAACAATCGGCTCAACATCGCCAAATGTCTCAATCGAGCGTTTGAGTTTCTCAAATTCCGCGTCACCGGGCTTGAGCGCGACTCTCGGATTGTACGCCGCTTCTTTGAGTTTTCCGAGTTCAATTCGACGCAGTTCCATATTCCGTACCCTCCATTCTCACAATGATGTTCTGGCTTCGGTCAAACTTTCTTTCGATGCCCTGCGCCGCGAGCCAGTTTTCCGCCGCTTCCTTGTCCGAAAACGACAAATAGATTGTGCAGGGAGTGGTATCGTCCTGCGGATTGATTTCGCCGTCAGACTCACCGACAGCTTCTGCGCCCTCGTAGTCTGCGTCCTCGTCGTACACCGGTCTTTCTTCGTCGCCGGTTTCATCGTCCTCCGGCACATATACAGCGTCGTCTGCGTCCGCGTTCATCTCAAAAATGCTCTGGAGTTCTGCGCTTGTGAAGCCCGTGACCGTCAACTCGTCTGCAGAAAACTCTTTGAGCAGAGATTCAAGTTTCCCCCATTCCCAATCGCCCTCAATGCGGTTCATGGCAATATTCAGGAGCTTTTCGTTTTCTTCGTCGAGGTCAACGACCATGACCTCTGTTTCCTGTACACCCTTTTCAAGCAGGATTTTCAACCTCTGATGCCCGCTGATAAGAACATTGTTTCGGCTGTTCACCACAAGCGGTTTTACAAATCCCAGCTTGTCGATGCTGTCTTTGAGTCTGTCGTACTCAAAGTCGCCTTTCTGCAAATCCTGACGCGGGTTGTATTCTGCCGGAATGATGTCTTTCAGCTTCATCACCTTTGTCGGCATATCGTTTTTCATCTGTCGTCCTCCGTTTTATTTTTTGCTCGCGGTTTTCTGCTTCATGTAGCCGACAAAATCCGCGATGCTCACAGACGCTTTTTTATTTCCAGACACCTCGCAATACTTGCCGTAGTCAATGTCCGAAAACCTGTATGAGCCATCCTCAAAGGTCTGTGTGATTTTGAGGTATGCTTTTCCCATCGGGTACTGCTTCAATAGGTCGTATTCCTGCTGTGCAAGTCTCCTCCGGTTTGAATCGTTGCGGATAACCGAGTTTACCGCGTCGTCCGTAAAGGCGTAGGCGAGGCAGGGAATCTGAAACAGGTTTCCGCCCTTTTTGCAAATCTCCGCAACGAACCCGACATCATCCCCCGTTTCGTCGAACGCAAGATTTCTGCGGATTCCTTTGACGAGCAACGCTTTTGCCGAGATGAACATAACTTGTCTCGGTGTCGAGCCCTTATTCACGACATATGCCGTCTGTGATGCCGGGTAATTGCTTGCAAACCTGACGCGGTGGAAATTCCCCATCACGCAGTCGTGTTTTTCAAAAGCCATGCGCGAAACCGCGCACCCGAAACGCAGTATTTTTGAATAGTCGGACTCCTCCTTTTTGGAAAGATGGTCGCCGTCTGCGTCGTGCCAAACGAATTTGAGGTCTGTTATGTCATCATCGAGGTCAACGAAATACGGCTTTCCGAGCGTTTCGGTGACATAATCAACAATGTACTGCCGCGTTCCTGCCAGCCCATTCACCGGCGGAAGAACGACAATATTGACCGTCTTGAAAGACTCCATATACGCCGCCGCCTGTTCTGCTCTGACAAATACATAGGTGTTCTTCCGTATCTCTGCGTCGCAGTTCTCGATGATTTTCGAGAGCGTCGTGTTTGCCTTTCTGTCCCACCGTTTGTAAGATGGGATGCAAATCGGGAATATCGGATATTTTACCGCCATCAGAGCTTCGATTTGCTTTCTGCCGATGTCTTTCATGTTTCCCACTCCCTCCTGATTGGCACGGCAAGCGGTTGCCGCCTTTCTTTTACGATTTGAGCGTCCGCTTCGGTCGGCAGTGGCATCGTCAATTTTCCGTTCGCGTCCGGCAAAAGCCCCGGACGAATCGGTTTGACATCGCAAATGTCGCACGGATGAAAACAGCGTTTCTTTTGCATGAGGAATTTTCTTGCCGCTTCGAGTCTTTCGTGCAGGAATGCCTGTCGGAGCGTCTGGCATTTAAGAATATTGCACACCGGGTATTCACCTCTGAAATCGTTGCAACAAATGGCGATGTTTCCGTCCCAGCGAATAAGCAAATCGCGGAAGATGATAGAGCACATCCGGCTTTCCGGCTTTTTCAGCGGCTTCATTCCCGCGCCGCAATGGTTACACAGTTTTCTGGACAGTGTGTTGTCCTCAAACTCAATCGGCTTATTGATGCAAATGCGTCGCGCCTTGTAATCTTTCGGCGCATACATAGGCACTCCCGCGCCCTGCCTCACGCATTCAATTTCCGGTGCATATTTGGCAATCGCCGTTCCGATGCCTCGCGTGTCCGTGTATTCATCAATAATCAGGTCGTTTAATCCTGCGGCAAACAAATGCCTAAGCATTTCCGGCTTTCTCACCAGCACCGTACCGTTCGTGAGCAGATGGATGTTATTTTTCGGAAGCATCGTCCGAATGTCCTGAACAATTTTGACAATGTTCGGGTGCAGTGTCGGCTCTCCGTGTCCGGCGAGAACAATGCGGCAATTCAAATTTGCCTCCCGCACCAGTTTGCAAATATGGTGCACCGTCATGAGGTCTGCCGTGTGGATTTTGTGTTCCACGCCCATACTTCCGCAAAATGTGCATCGCCGGTTGCACCCCTGAACTGCCTCAATTTGGAGCGTATTCGGTTTGTATCTCCAAGTCGTTGCGTCTGTTATCGGCTTCTTTTTATCGTCCTGCATATCCCCTCCGCCGCGCAAAAAACAGTATAAACAAAGGCACAGGAACGCTTTTCGGCTTCCTGTGCCAGTTATTCACGATACCATTCTAACATAGATTGTTTGACATTTCAATGGCGACTTTTTGACCTGAAATGGGACAATTCGCTTTTTGCCGCACAGAGAGCAGAAAAAACTGTCTCCAAGCGCGTTTGTATGCTCCGCCGTCCGTTTGCTCATTTCTTTTTAAAGACGCGACAGGGAGCATTCTGGCATACCACAGCGGCACGCTAAAAATCAGTCTTGATTCCGTCAACTCCAAAGAACAAAGGTGTAAGAACCTCCGCCGCCGCATCAACATCTCGGTACACCGTTCTGATGTCAATGTGTTCTGCGTCCGCAATGTCCTGCGGAGTCGTCGTTTCCTTTGCAAGATACAGCAGTTCAACAACGCGGTAACGCCTCTCAAGCTCCAGTTTTCCCGATTGCTCACAGTACACCCGATACACGCCGAGCATGGCATCCACATGCGTCATTATCAGTCGTGTCCGGCGCACGGATTTTCGGATGCTTTCTATGTACTGACGCTCGTTTCCGTATGCGTTCATCACATCGTAAAAAGATTCTCCATCCGCAAGCGCCTCGCGCTCTCTGCTTGCATCGTACACCGCCTCTGCAATGTGCGATTTCAGCATCCTGTAATTTCGCAGGAGCAGTTTGGTGTTTCGTAACCGTTTATCGTACCGCTCTTTTCTGTTCCTCGTGATTTCCAGCAGTAGCGCTTTTGCCGCCGACTGTGATGCGAGTTCCCCTTGTTTTGCCATTGCCTCGTCAAGAGCATCCGCAACCGCCTCTGCAATCATCTGCTTTATGACTTCTTGCTGTTCTTCGGTGAACAATGACTCTTTCTCGCCCATGTCAGAGCCTCCAAATATCGTCTCGGTAGTGGCACCCTCCTGCGATGCTCTCATACCTCGGTTTGAGCAGGTCAAGCTGTTCGATGATTCCGTGCGGCGTAAGGTCGTATTCCTCGCTGATTGTTCTTTCGATTTCCGCGCCGAGCGATTCATCTGTCGCTCCGTCCTTTAACACGCATTTCACGGATACCGATACCGGCTCCGCTTTGCCAATGGCATACGCAAGCTGTACCTCACACTCTTTAAGCTCGAAAAGGTCAACAAATTTACAAGCCAACGCACGGGCAAAATACGCCGCGCTTCTGTCAACCTTACTGGGGTCTTTGCCGGAGAACGCGCCTCCGCCGACCGCGCAGTATCCTCCGTACTGGTCGCATACGATTTTTCTTCCTGTCAGGCCGCAGTCCGCGACGGGACCTCCGAGAATCCATTCGCCCGCCGGATTGATGATTGTCTCGACGAATCTATCTACGCCAAGCGACCGCAACAGTCTCTCCGTGTAGCTTCTGACCCACGCCACGCTGTATTTATGCTTGTGGCATACGCTGACAAGGATTTTCTTGACACTGCGCATATCCGGCACCTCGTCGAGGTCAACCGTTACCTGACACTTCGCGTCGCCCTTGTAGGGCGATTTTTCGCCGTTCCTGTCGATGTCATCTTCGATGGCTTTGATGATTTTGTTTGCGAGGTCGAAACCGTAAGGGAGCTTGCTCTCTGTGTCGTTGCAAGCATACCCGTACATCATCCCCTGATCGCCAGCACCCTGCGCCGCGCCGTTGTTCCCGACGCCTCTCGCAATCTCCGGCGACTGCGTACTGATGATGTTGTAAACCCTCGTGCAATCATAGCCGAGCTTCCGCGCCGTGTTCGTGGCAATCTGCGCGTAATTGATTTTCGCGCTCGTCGTGATTTCCCCCGCGATTACGATTGTATCGCCTTTGAAAAGCGTTTCACACGCAACACGGCTGTTCGGGTCTGCGGCGAGGCAAGCGTCGAGTATCGCGTCACTTATCTGGTCGCACACCTTGTCAGGATGGTATTTGCTCACCTGTTCCGTTGAAAAAAGTCTCATGTTTTTTGTCCTCCGTTTATGTTTTTGATTTCAGTATCTTCTTGTGTTTGTGAGTCTGGCGCAATCAAAGTGCATTTCCCGCAGTTTGTCGATAACCTCCGCACCCGTCTTTTCGCCGAGGTTTCTCGTTCTCCAGAACTCTGTCGGTGTCAGGTTCAAAACATCGTAAACCGTCTTGCACCCTCTCTTTGTTAAGCTGTTGTATGCCCTCACGGAAAGACCGATTTTCCTAAGGTCAAGACTGGACGCAACAGCGATTTCGCGGTCGATTTTCTCGTTATGCCGATTGATTTCGTTTTCCATCGACTCCGTTATCGCGTCTCCCGCTCGGCTGTATGCCGTAGCAATCTCCTGTTCGATAACGCCTTTCACCCCGTATTTGAGGTATCTCTGCGGTATTGGCTCTCGGAGATGTGCGAGTGCCTTGCTTTCAATCTGCCGCACCCGTTCCCGATGTACACCGAGCCGCTTCGCGCATTCGTCCAGCGTTTTCCCGTCTCGGAAACGCGCCAGTAGAATTTCTTTGTGTCGCAACGGCATCCCCGCCAAAAGATATGCCAGCGTTTCGTAGAAATCTTCTGGACGCTTATCCGTTTCCTCAATTTCGGGGCAAACCTCCCGCAATAGATTGTTTGGGTAATCGCAAAATCTCATGCTTCATCCCGCCTTTCTTATGTCGCTTCTTTGTTTGCGTTTATCCCTCTCGTTTTCTCGACTTCCTGCCGCAACTCCGCCTTGCCGAGAAAGTCGAGAATGCCGTACTTAAATTTGATTTTGTACTGTGTCGCATCCTGCGGTGTCAAATACTTCCGTCCGTAAATCCGTTTCATGTTCTTCCACACGCCCCACGGGATTCTGTAGAACGAGAAGAAGCCGAACGAAACGACGACAAAGCACTCCGCGCCTCTTGCGCTGTAACGGTCAAGAACATTTTCCTGCTCCTCCGTTACAGCCTCGCTCTTTATTCTGTCCTGCTCCGTGTGCTTCGCTTCAAAGCACACACACCGCCCTCCGTCCAAACATCCTTTGAAATCCGGTTGCGCCCGCTTCGTAAAACATGCAACAAATTTTCCGTTTTCCATCGGATATAGCGCTCTCATTGGCTCCGGCGTCTTGTCTATCTCCGCAATGCCGTTGTCCCGGTAAAAATCGCAAGCCGCTTTGATGATATTCTCGAACTGCTCACCCGCGTCTCTGTTGTGCAGACCTACAATTTGCCGCTTCGGGTTTTTGCCTGTCTGGTATCTCACTGCTTCGGTGTCCTCGCTTTCTTTCCGCTCCTCTGGAACTGACACGCAAGTGTCATTCCGTGCCGGTCGCGGTAGATGACGATTGTTGCATCTGTCACCGTGTCCTCGCGCCGCGCAACCTCAGTCAGCTTTGTTTCTTGTCGTTTTACCCACTCTGGGGAAACTTTCGTCGCATCCGCAAAAAGCGCCTCGAACCGTTCTTCTTTGCTGATTTTGACTTTCTTCCGGAATATCCGCCTGAATATCTTTCCGAACATCGTTTTCTGTTTCAACGGGGCAGATGTCGTGACTCCATCCGTATCCCTCCGGCAGTATTCCGCCGCATCCTACACATCTGTCTGCACCTGCCATCGTTTGTTCCTCCTCCTGTTAATTTTCGCGCCAATACTCTACAAAGTAGATAAAAGCTCCGTTAGGTTTGTCTTTCGGCTTTTCTCTCCCGACTCTTGCCGCGTACCCCGCGCGGGCAAGCATCTTGATGAGTTCGAGCCGTTCTTCCTGATTGAGTTGTCCGCCATCAACTCCGTAAATTCTCTGGCGGCTTTCTCCGTCTGCCATTTATTTCTTCACCTCGATTTTCATGGTTTCTGTGACCTCTTTTCTGCTTCAAATTTTATTTTCATCTGCGTTTTGTCTATCTCGCGTCCGAGACAGGCGCAAAATGGATGACCGGCATAATCCGTTTGTGTTTTCAGACACGAATCCGGGCAACAGCGAACACCGTCAACGAATATCCCGTTTCCGCAGTTGTAGTACCCATCGCTGTGCGGAATTTCTTTGCATTCCCTCATACAGGTATCACTCCATTATCTGGCAACCGCATTTTTCACACTTTCCGTGAAAATGTCCGTTGCACCTCGCCAGAATGCCGACCATTGTGTTTTTGCCGCCGCACAGCGGGCAATCCTCTCTGACTTCCTCGGCGGGCTTCTTCATTTCTTCCGCCGTTTCGTCCGGCAAAAACTTCTGCCCACAGAAAATACACCGCTCGTATGAATACGGCATTTCTCCGCACGCGGGGCATTCTGGGAATGTGCCGTATTCGCCTCTATCCCATACGATGTGTCGCGGCGGCGCTTTCCCGTTCTTTTTATCATCGTCTGCAGGCTGATGCTCGCACTCGCCGCAGTCTTTTCCGTTCTGACATATCATTTCCGGGTGCCAGTGGCACGGAATTTTGCAGTCTGAAATATCGAAAGTCCCCATTTTCGCGCTCTCGCCTCCTCACTTGCAGAAATACGGTTTGAAAATGCCGACGAAACTGTGCCATGTCTCTTTGAGAAGCGCCGCCCACTTCTTCCGCAGAGGTTCATACGGTCTCGGCGGGTCGAGAATTTCGTTCGCCTCGTGATACAACGACGATACGCTTCCAATGTAGCACTCTTCATCGAGGGAATATGGCTTGCCGTCAGCCCCTTTTTCCATCTCTCCATTTGCGTCTTTGAGGCAGATGGCATACTTTTCGGCAAACACCTTTTGAAATGCTTTCCGAAATGCCTCTTCGTCGGCAATTTTCTTTTCAACCCATTCACCGTAATCGTCGTACCGGTGATTTTCGAGGTACTGCATCTTCTTACGCTTTCCCCATCCGAGGATAAAGCGAATGGGCGGAATCAGGCGGCAAGTGTCCCGCAAATCACCGAATATGTAGCATCCGGCATCTTCGTAGTCGTCGCATCCGGGCAGATATTCGCCGCCACAGCAGAACGGGCATTTATCGCAATGGTACTCTCCCTTTATATACCATTCGACGGCTTTGCTTTTCTTCTTTTTCTTCATGGCAATTCCTCCACATAGCACCATGACTGCGGGGGGCGGTTCAACGGCTTGCACATGATTTCACAACAGTCATCGAAAGACACAAGTTTCTTGCAGTCTCTACAACGAATTTCGCCTATATTTTCTGCATCGCATCCTCTTCCGAACTCGCTCAATTCCCGCGGATTGTCATAGATTTCGAGGTCGGAGATGCGCCAGCCATAACCAATACAGTCGTTGCCTATGTAATTGGCAATGTCGTCGTAAGGAACACAGGACTTTTCCGCACCGTGAAACATATAGTCTTGAATCGTTCCGTTCTCGAATACTCTTATTGGGAATATTTCATCACACACAAACTCGCCGATCACTTTGCCGTTACCCAAATAACAGCCACCGACATCTTTTGCATTGATAATGCTTGCACTCTTGCCATTACAAATAACCCGGAACCGCTCGGTTGTTACCCACAATTTGTCCCCCATCGTGCAATAAATATAGCACTTAAACGGTGTTTCAATCTTCGGGCGCGTCTTTCGCACCTCTATCGTCTTTTTTCCATTCACTATGAGTTCACACCATTTTGGGTTTATTGAAATCAAAATCGATGTCATTTTCACTTCTCCATTTCTGCCCTAAGACTGTCCTTGATGTAGTAATCAAGCCCCATCTTCCTGCACAAGTTTTCGGCTTTTCTGCCAAAATCGCCCCAGTTTATAGGGGACGGGTGATAATTCAGCTTGCCTATTTTCACCTTATCCGCAATCAACGAAACCAAGTGGAGGTCGATGAAAAACTGTCTTTCATTGGTTACGGGCTCAAAAGACACCCAAGTGTTGATCCCACGGCTGTGCGCCTCTGCAAGAGCGTCAACCCTCGCCTTCCATAGCGAATTTCTGCCGTTCCCAATGCCGTCGAGGGTAATACCGTACCAATCGTTCTCGCCAAGCAAATCAAAATCTCTGCGTCCATCGCCTTTGGTTAGAATTTGCACATTATTTCCGAATGCTTTGAGGAGCTTAATAATCTCCCGTGTTGCGTCCGAATCGAACCCGTTTGGGTATGGGTCGCAGGTGAAGCAAAGATGCACGGTTGCACCTGTAATGTGTTCCCGTTCAAGCTGTTTCCGCGTCTCCTCAACAATGTTTTCCCTCGGTCTGACTTCCGCATGGAATGCCTCGCGGTCTCTGCGCAACACCGACGGGGCAAAGCAGTAGAAGCACCCATGCGGGCAACCCGTGTAGATGTTTATGGCGTAATCGCCGTATTCTTTTGCCGCGCCTTTCGGCTCATATATCGGTTTCATCATCGTCCTCCGTTACAATTAAAAGTCCTTTGCAGAGTTCAAGCAATTCGGCATCGTTGCGCTTGATAGCGAGCGTTGCAATGTCTTTGAGGTAAGACGACAAAAGCTCCAGCCCGATGGCGATTGCGAACGCGGTGTTTTGCGTTTCTTCGTCGTTCTGCTTTTCTGAAACAGCATCCATTATCAGCCGTGTCAGGTTGTTGTAGTCGAGTTTCATTTTATCGTGCATCAGGCATCACTCCAATCCAGCGCCTGACCGCAAATGTCGCAGTATGCTTGATTTTCTTCAACTTCCGCCCCACACGGGCAGATGTAAGAGTAGGTCCCGTCGTCGTACTCGTCGATAGTAGTTTTTTTCGGGGTCTTTTTTTCGAGCGCCTCAACTGCAAGCCGACAAGCATCCCGAAACTTGTCCGCATACGCTTCGTTGTCAGCAATCCGTTTTAATCGTCTTATTGCCTCTTCTTTTGTCATCGTCCGTCCTCCTGTTCCATTCTTCGATTGCTTTTTCTTTCAAAGAATCTCTTGATGATGCCCAGTTAGGTAGTTCACTTTCGCGCAGTCTTAACCGAGTCAAAATAACCTTTCCACCGACAGCTCCGCCGCGCGCATGACAGACATTACATCGTACCGAATATGTTTCGCGCGTCACGGGTTCGCCAGTTCCGGTTGCTCCGATTTTTCTCCGTGTGCCTTGAATTTTAAGTTTCTTGCTTCCGCAGAACGGGCAGGGCTTCAATTCTTCCGTCATAACAGCCCCTCCGCCAGTTCTGGGTTGTCATGGATGTTGCCGATGACTCCCATTTTTTCATAGCGGTTGCCTTTGCCTCTGAACAATATCTCTCTCATTTTCTGCTCCTTTCAACTCCATCTTGCCCTTACTCGCCGCTTATGGCAGTCAAGCAAAAAATCTTTTAAGCGTTCGTAATCTTTTCCGTCAGAGTGCATCGCATAGGTGAATATTTTTCCGTGAAAATCAATGTCTTTGATGATGTCATAAATCTTTTTGCAAGTCTTGTGCGAAATCGAGCCGGCGCAATCGCTTGCAAATAGAAATTCGACTATATCTGGGTCGGCTTTTCCTCCGCCTTCTTGAAACCTCTCCTGCGACAGTATTTGTTCTGTTTTCTTGTTAAAAGCGTCGTAGTCACTTTCACGAAAACACGCTCGCAGAGTCTCATAGTGTTCTCCGAACTCCTTGTCCCATGCTTTGGCGATGTTTGCCCGCAGAACCGCGAAACTGCCATAACCGCCGCTGAAACTATATTTGCTGTTGGTTGCCGTCAGAGAAAATCCCATACTATTCACCCCTCTCCAATACGCTGTCGTCAACAATCATTTCGATTCGGTCAAGCCGTATTCTTAATTCGCCGCCGTTTTTTAGAGTGATTATGGCTGGCGTGTTTCCGTCGATAATCTGAATACTAAGAATATCCTTAATCAGTTTTTCTTTTTCGCCGTTATTGTAGTGCAAAAACACTATTCCGCACCCCTCTTCATGTTGACATTTTCATCTGCTTCGTAATTCGCAAATTCGGTTTCGGCGTTGGGTTTGTGTAATGCCAAATCCATGGTGCCGATACACGAATAGCAAGGATATTCGACCGTCATCTTGTTTCTATGCTTGCAAGTTCCGCAAGGCGGTCTATCGTAGCCATCTTTGTCGGTATATCCTTTCATTTTCCCGTACTCCCAAATCCGCCGTTTCCGCGCTCGGTATCTTCGAGACTGTCAACCAATTCAAGCTCCGGCGTGATAATCGGGAGTATTACAAGCTGACTGATTTTCTCGCCCGCCTTGACTGCATAATGTGTCTCGCTGTGGTTATACAGTTTCACGACGATGCTTCCTGTGTAACCCGCGTCAATAACCCCCTCGGAGACCAGCCCGTGCTTGCAGTTGAGTCCGCTTTTGCTTTTGAGCATCCCGACATATCCGCTCGGAATCTCTGCGTGAACGCCTGTGTCGAATGTGCAACTGCCGCCGCTCGGCACAACTCCGTCTGTTGCCGCATAAATGTCAAGACCGGCATCTGCCTCGTGTGCGCGGGTCGGCATCTTCGCTCCTGCGTCCAGCATAATTTTCAGCTTTTTATCCGTGTTTTTCATGTATCTCGATTCCTTTCTGTATGCGCTCCTCAATGAGAGCTTTGTATTCCTGATTGATTTCGACTCCGACACAGTTTCGTCCGTGACTTAATGCGACCTCCGCAACCGTTCCGCTCCCAATAAACGGGTCGAGAACCGTCCCGCCCTCTCGACATCCGGCGAGGATGCAGTTTTCTGCGAGTTTCGTCGGAAATGTTGCGTAGTGGTTTCCGTTTTCGCTCTGATACCCGCGTGTAGCAATCGACCACACGCTCCGTCTCCGCCGCAGTCCTGTCTCGTTCTCTGCGTTCCCGTGTGTGGTGCGCTCTGCGTCTGCGTTGTTGTCGTGTGACTGGTTTGCCGTGTATGCTCCGCCGCCGCGAAACGACTTAGCGTTTCCTTTCCTGCGGCGGGAGTTCGGGCGGAGTGTTCCTCTGCCGCCCGCCGGAGGCGTTCTGTCAAAGCCAACAGCTGGTTCCATAATGGCTTCGTAATCAAAATAATACCGTTTCGACTTTGCAAAAAGCAATACATATTCGTGTGCATCGGTGCATCTGTCGTTCGCGCTCTCCGGCATGGCGTTCGGCTTTTCCCACAGGATTACCTGCCGCCAATACCATCCATCTGCGCGTAAAGCAAGGGCGAGAATAAATGGGATTCCCATGAGGTCTTTTGGCTTGATTCCGAGGTCGTGCGGTTTTACCGCTCCTGCCCTTGCCGCTCCGAGCAAACCGCGACTTGACCCTTGCTTGTACTTTTTTGCGTTATCGGGGTAGTTCGCCGCGCCTTTCCCGCTTCCGGCGTAGCTGTCCTTGATATTGACCCACAGTGTCCCGTCAGGCTTCATAACGCGGCGCACCTCGCGGAATACCGCGAGCAATCTTTCTATGTACTCGTAAACCGATGTTTCAAGCCCGATTTGCCCGTCGTGTCCGTAATCTCTCAACCCGTAGTAGGGAGGAGAAGTAACGCAACAGTCGATTGATTCGTCCGCAAGCTCTTTCAGGCCGCAGACGGCATCTGAATAAATAACCCGTGCTTCGCTCATTCCTGCTCGCTCCTCTCGATAATTTTGCACCTTTCTGGATTCGCGTCCGTGGTGCTGTGTCCGCTCTTATCTTCGAGCCGAACAAACGGGAAACGGGCACCGTTTTTTGGGTATTTGTAGCCGATTTCAATGATTCGCACATATGTAATGCCATCGCTTTCCACCGGCAAATGCTTTGCGGCGGCTTCGTCCGCTTCCCGTAGTGTCATCATTACCTCCCGTACTTGTCGCGTCCCTGCCCGCCGAAATCGCAGACGCCGTCGTCAACGGCTTTCCGCCGAGCTTCGCAGTCCGCGCCGACAAGAAGCGCGAAAACATTAAAAACCGCTTTGAACACTTTACGAATTACCTTTTTCATTTCGCGCCTCCGTTAGAATGGCAAGTCATCATCCTGTGCCGCATCATACGGCTGGAATCCCTGCATCTGCGCCGCCTGTGGCGCATTGTGGCTCTGCTGTGCTTTCTGCGCGTTTCCGTTCGCCTGATTGCCGTTCGGCGCACCAGCGGTATTCTGCTGGGTAGCAGGAGGATTCTGCTGACTGTTTGCGCTGTCAACAAAATTCACTTCATCCGCGATGACTTCCGTCACCCATCTTGTCTCGCCGTTTCTGTCCTGATAGCTCCTGTTCTGGAGTTTTCCGGTCACGCACATTGCCTGTCCCTTTTTGAAATATCTGCAGACAAACTCCGCCGTACCTCTCCATGCAAGAACATCGAACCCATCCATGCCGCCCGGTGTCCCGTCCTGTTTCTTCGGACGATTTACAATCAATCTGACCTTGCAAACCGAAACGGGGTTCGCACCCGTCGTCTGGCGCAGTTCCGGTGTTTCCGCGAGGTGTCCCGCGAGTATAACTTTATTGAGATTGAGGCTTGCCATTTTCTTCTCCCTTTCCTTTCGGTTTTCTGTAATCCTCCCACACCATCGTGAGCAGGACATTTGATTCGTTCAGCCGTGAAACAATCGCCTTTGCCTTTTGATTGTCTCCGGTAGTATTCGGTGTAAGCGCCTTGATAAGTGCGGCGGCATCGTAGTTTGTGGTGATAATCGTCGGCAACATGCTTTCGTATCTGTCGTTGATTACGCCGTAAAGGAATGACACCGACCAATCCGTGCATTGTTCCTTGCCGAGGTCGTCGATTACGAGCAAATCGCAATTCCGGTAAAGCTGTGACAATTCGTATTCTGTTGTGCCTCCGTCTCGGTCATAGCTTTTCTTTACCTCGTCAAGCAAGTCGCCGTAGGTACGGAATATTACCGTGTGGCACTCTCGCATGAGTTGTAAAGAGATTGCGGCGGCAAGGTGCGTTTTTCCTGTCCCGTTCGTCCCCTCAATGTACAGCCCGCGCCCGTCTTTTAATCTCTCCCCGAATGTGTCCGCAAAGCGTTTGGCAATGAGGTATGCCCGCTTCTGCTCCGCCGTGTGGCATTCGTAGGTCTCGAAAGTCCTCTGCAAGAACCGTTTTCCCATGCCGGAATTTCCGAGCAATCTTTCGTATCGCTCCTGTTGCCGCCTTGCTTTTTCGAGCCGTTCTTCCTCGGCTTTCTTTTCCGCCTCGATAGCGTCCTCTTTTTCCCAATACGCTTTTGCTTCGGGGCAATCGCATCTTTCCGGCATCGGACTCCAGCACGGAATGAAGCCGAATATGTACGCTCCCTCATGGTACAGCGTCTTTCCGCAGAATTGGCACTCGACGGGAGGCGGTTGCGGATGGCTTGACGGTATGCCGAGCTCTGTCGCGTCTTTCCCGTTTATTCTCCCGTTTTTTATCCGTTCAGAAATCTGTCCGGAATCCGGTTGATGGCTTGAAATCATCTCTGCGCTCCGTTCCTTTCTCGTAAGAGTTTTCCCATTCGTGTCCGTTCAGCCATGTAGCGGGGTGCGGCGTGAATCTCGTCTCGCGGAATCTGCCGTCAACACTGATTTGCGTTTTGACCGCCTGAACGATGGTCGATGCAAGTTCTTCGGACGGGTTGACTTTCTTCCACGCCTTTTCCGCGTTTTCCTTTGCGACCTTTTTGGGATAAACCTCCCAAAAGCGGTCAAAAAGGATTTGCAGATTTTGTGGCAGAACACTCTCGCGCTTTCGGCGATTCTTCGCCGTTGTGTTGGAGAGTGGTTTAGGAGTAGTGTTGTGAGTTGTGTTTGGAGTTGGTATTGGTTCGCCGTTTTGAGCAAATGGATTTTCTTTCTCGGTAGTGTCCATTATGTCATAATGTAAAATGGATTTTCCTTTTTGAGTTAATGCATACCACAGCGTTCTGTCGTATGCGTTCTGGTTATAGTTTCCTGTCACAATCAATCCGGCTGAAATAAGTTTTTCAAACGCCGTGTTGATCTGCCTCTCGCTCATATACGGAAACAATTCTCTATATGCCCTCCGGCTATTGAAAGTCCAGTAGTTTCCGTCGTGATAATTGATTCGGTTTGCTTCATTGAGTTTTACCCAATGCCCGATTTCATCGAGCAATATTGCCGCATTTATTCCGTATTCCGCCGCGACCGATACTTCAAAGCTATGGCGCATTCATTATTCACCCCTCTTTTTGAAATATCTTTCTCTCAATGTCGCCCTGTTTGACAAAATACCGCCGATTTTCGTAAAAGCGTCAAGCGGGTCTTCGTACCTATCAACAGCGATGTCTATTGCCGTAAACACCTCATCCTCCCCATAGTCTCTCACATGTCGTTCTAACTGCGCGTGAGCCTGCTGTGACAAACTCGCTCCGAACTTTTCATCAAATATCTCATCGGCATATTCGTGTAATTCCATATCGTTTACGCTCCTGTTCTGTCTCTGTGCTGATGCAAATAGACATATTCGCTCGTACATCCGGCGTTCGCATATATCCACGCATCGCATTTTTCTTTCGACAGATGGTTGTGCAGTACATTTTTCTCGTATGCAAACTCTCCGTCGATTTCCTTTTGCTTGATTCTGCGGCGTATTTCCTCATCCTCGTAATTTGCCTCTACGAGATACAGGTCATAATCCTTTGCAAAAATGCCGTTGAGGTCATTCGTGTCGGTTGCATAGAATACTTTTCCTCCGGCAAAGTGGATTTTGTAGCCGCAGTTCGGTACATTGTGGTTGAGTCTTACGGGTATGATTGAAGCGATTCCGTAGTTGTACATCTTGCCGCATTCCAGCACATCAATGTTTCTTTTGCTGATTCCCGCGTCAACCATCTCCTGTAATAGCCACGCGCCGCCCGCAAAGCGGAGAGACGGTCTCTCCGCCGCGAGTCTCCGCACGGTTGCGGGATTGAAATGGTCTCCGTGGCAATGCGTCAGCAAAACCAGTTGTATCTGCCTTATGTACGGCGCAATGTCTCTGTATGGCACACCACAGTCCACGAGGATGCGGTTGTTAAGCAACACCGCGTTCCCCGTAGAGCCTGTCCCGATGACCGTGTACGGGATATTACACCTCATTCAAATTCACCTTTTTTACCCCAGCGCTTGCCGCTTGCGCTTCTTCAAGCGGTGTCGCCGTTTCCGTCAGGTATTCCGGCGCAGGGTTTGCAGATTCAATAGCATCCGGCGTCCCGAAAAGCAGTTGCTTGCCGTCCGTTTCCGCGATGCTGTCGTCCCGCTCAAATGCCGTCTGCATTTCGGTTGACATGATTCCCCACTTTGAAATAATCTGGCGGAGCATCGTTTTCTTTGCCATCGAGTCAAAGTCTTTGTACCAGAACGAGCTGTATTTCCACATATCGCCCTCTGGAATTTCTCCGGCTTCGATTTTTCTCATTACCTCCGCGCTGAACGCGGGAGAATATGTGTCGGCGTGAATGAGCATAGCGTCTTTCGTCCAGTAGATGAGTTTCCGGAACCCGTTGAGGTATTCAAAAAACGCAACATATCCGACCGTCTTTGCGGCGTTTCTCTGGTATTCGTCGGAAATCCACCGCGCCTCAAACTCCTCCGTGAACGGATTGTAGGAAACAAACTCGCCGTCTTTGACTTCGAGAACATTGATATGCTTGTAGAAGCCGGAGCGGATTGCAAGCTGGATGAATCCACGGTATCCGAGAACAAACTGCGCGGTTTTGATGGTCTGTTTCAGCCATCTGCCCTTTGCGTCTTTCATCTTGTTTCCGTCCGCGTCGAGGATGTAGACCACATTCCCGTTCGCGTCCTTTACCGTCTGCTCAAACGGTACGAGGTAGTAGTGACCAAGCTGAGGCGACGGGGACAGATTCAGACTTTCTCCGAGAAGTGCGCCGGCGATGATGGTCTGCGGTGTGCATTCCTGCAAAGCATGGTTTACACTTACCGCCGATGTGATGGAGGCAACAAAGCGCTTACACCGTGCGGGGTCGGAAAGGGTATTTGCAATAAGTTGCTGATACTGCGGTGTCGTGATAGCCACCGAAAATCTGCTTTTCTGTTGGGTGACCGGCTGTGCCGTCTGCTTCTGCAATGCGTTATTCTGCGACATACTTGTATCCTCCGTCGATTAAGAATTTTTTGACTGCTTTCAGTTCTTCGAGTGTCCCCGTGATGGTGAATGTTGCCTGATACACCTCCTGCGGCGCAATAAACTCATCAGAGACGCCGTTTCCGCTCTCTACGGGTTTCTGCTCCGTCGGCGCTTCAACGCTTACAGGGGCGACCAGCGGCTCGTTCTGGGGCATTGCCGCTTTCTGCGCTTCAAGCTCCGCCTGCAGCTGTGCCTCTCTCGCCGCCTGTTCCGCTTCTCTCTGCTTCCGTTCCTCCGCGAGCTTCTGTTCGCGTTCGATTGCTTTGTGCCGGTTTGACACGGTTACGACTGCCGCGTTCGCGTCATATCCGTTTCGTTTGAACTCCGCCATAATCTCGTCGGCGTGTTCCTGAAATGTGGCAATCATCTTGATTCCGGAGTCGATTGCATCGAGCCAAGTTTTTGCCGCTGTCTGCAATTTCTTCCGGCTGTCCGACAGACCGACTTTGAGGTTCATGCTCTCGAAAGAAACAAAGTCAATTCCAAGACTTTCGGCGTATTCCGTAAAGTACGCGGCAACCTCCGCCCGCTTTGCGTCCTTTACCCCGTCCTCGACCTCTGCAATTCTGCCTTTCAGTTCTGCGTCCGCGCCTCTGAATGGCACAGTGATGCACTCCTTGAATGCCTCCTCAAATGCGTCATACGGGGCGAGGACTGCTTTTTTCACCTCTTTGCGGCGTTCCTCAAATGCCGCAAACATCTTGTTGAGTTCCGCCCGCTTGTTCTTGATTTCCGTGACGGTATCCTCCGTGACTTCAAGCGCAAGCGCATCCGCCACAACCGCCTCGACCTGCGATTTTACCTTGTACAGCTGTTCCTGAATGATGGGCAACTGCTTGATTACGATGATTTGCTGTTCTTCGGTAGCTTCCGGCACTACCATTGCTACGGTTTCTTCCATGTGTTCCTCCTCAATCGCAAAAAGGTTCTGTGACCTTGTAATGGTATTTGTTTTCGCCGGTCTTTTCAAAGGTGTAGTAACCGGCAAAGTAGGATTCTGCGCTATCTTTGTTCCAGTCCTTGTATGCCTGACGGCACGGGTGCAGGACATTCGTGCAAAATCTCTTTGCCATCGCCTCGCCCTCGTCCGTTTCGACCTCGAACTCGTAATACGAGTCTCCGTATCGCCTCTGCTGTCCCGCCTGCAAGCATGTGACTTTGAATTTGTACTCTTTCTGTGTCATATCAAAACTCCCTCTTGACATAAGATTCCGTGCGTGCTATAATATTGGTGGGCTGTGATGGGCGTACTATTCTGTGCGTCCATCGCTTTTTGTTCTGCGACTCTGGCACGGTGCATCTCGCCGCAGAAGTCGGAAAACGCTCGGAATTGCACCTGTTCCGAAATCAGCATAGCGAGGTAATCTTCGCCGTGATTCGTTCCATATCTTTCGTTGATGCGTTTGAGCTTCTGTTCCGCAAGGGGCAGGGCTTTTTTGTATGCATCTTCCGAAATGTCTGCGCCGAGGTGCATTTCCGCTTTTTCTTTCAGCGTCATTACTTTCGTTTCCTCCTTTCTTTCGGCGTTGGGGTTTCTGGCGTTACTCTCCATCGACAAACTCTCCTTTCTCCATTTTCTCGACCAGCGCGAGGGCTTCGTCGAGTCTCTTTTTGGCTTCGATAAACTCGCATTTCAGCTTTGGCAGTTCCGCCATGCTTGCTCTGGTTACGCATCCGTCAAGCATCGTAAACAGCGCATCCGTGGTCTCTTTCAGCACCGTAATCGTGTTGTACAGTCTTATCGCCGTTTTCTCCGGTGCGGCGGCTACAATCTCTCTCGTATATCTGCCGAGCGCGCATTCGTGTGTGCAGTACCAGTTCCGTAGCTCCGGCTCGCTGTATGCGTCTGCCATGAGAGCTACAACATCATTCGACGGTCGAACGATGTCAAGCTCGTATTTTTTGAGGGCATCTTCCGTAACCCCCGGCAGGGCTTCCGCCGCTCCCGCTCGCGAATAGAACCGGTCGTTGTACTGTGCCGCCCTCATTCGTGCTTGACAGTACCTGTTTTTCGCCGCTGTGGTTACTTGCTTTGGCATTTATTTCGCCTCCGTTCTGTGTTAGAATTATTACAGCACAGAAACAATGTTTCCGATTGGGTCTTGCGTTCTATCATCGCGCCGCGTTGTGTCCCGTTTTGGGGCTAATAGAGTTAAAAAAAATATCGTCGCCTTTGTAGCACAGTTTTGCTTTGATTTTCACCGCAACCGGAAGCGACGGATTCTTAACCCCTGTTTCGATTTGCGCGTAATGATTACGCGAGATACCAATCGCATCCGCAAATGTTGCTTGCGTGAATCCCGCCTTTTTACGGACGCTGACAAGTTTCGTTCTCATTTTCTCTCCTTTCGTAGTGTTTTGTGTTTCGTTTTGGGCTGTTGTAAACAATTATACTCCCTTTTGGGGACATTGTCAAGCACTTTGTGGATAATAATGAAAATAATTGTCTCTTTTCGGGTCATCTACTTCCCGTAACGGGTCTTTTGTGCTAAAATATTTATACGGTGTGGAGGTGTTTATTTATGCCACGGGTTGAAACTGATTTTTCCAAAAGATTGGTTGCGCTTCGGACGGAACGCAAGGTGTCTCAGGTCGCGTTCGGTGAAGCGTTGCAAATCCCTCGTTCGACAATTTCCGGTTATGAAGCCGAGGGCAAAGAACCGGATTATCAGACCCTTTGTAAGATGGCTGACTTCTTTGGTGTTTCCTGCGATTATCTTCTGGGGCGCACAGACGAGCGCCGCCCCTGCGACATTGTGTTTCGCAAAGACGCTGGAAATTTCAAAAAGCACTACGAGGAATTGCCGGGCGAGCTTCGGGACATTGTTTCCGAAACCGTCGATGCGTTCTATGTTCTCATGTTCCGAGATGTAAAAGGGAAAGACAAGAATCGCCTTGCGCTGTACCGTGACCTGATGTGCAAATTGCGCTCCGGTCGCGGCGAAATACGCGCGTTGCTGGACGGCGTATCTTCCGGCGTTCTTTCTCCGTCCTCGCTTGCTTCCGTCGTCTCTATGCAGAGCAAACTCAAAACGAGCGTTGATACATCTCTCGATGAAATGCTTGACGCTGATATGAAGTTCTCCAAAGTGTAATTTGGTCTTTATGGTTGGTCTTTGTTTGGACATTGTTTTTTCGTAACGCTACGAACCGCAACGAAACGAGACAATACAAAGCCCTTGAAAATACGGCACTTTACGGCACTGTGCGGCGCCTGAAATTCTGCTACAAATTTCACTCTTGCACTTTGGGGTGGTAGAGGCCGCTGGTTCAAGTCCAGTCACTCAGACCAAGAAAAACCGTTGATTTATATGGGTTTTCCGTGTAAATCAGCGGTTTTTCGTTTTGTGTTTCCCTCTCAAAGAATGCGTTTTGGTCTTTGTTTGGTCTTTATTTGCCTCAAAAAGACCATTCAAGCCCCGTTGCCGCCGCTTTTGGTCTTTCCCTTGTCTTGCTCTGCAAAAAGCGTCTCAAAGGTACTGGCGGCTTTCTCGTCGGCATCCCGCAGGGCATGAACATACCTGTTCGTCGTTGACAACTGCGAGTGTCCGAGTCTCGACGCAACATTCTTGATGTTCGTCCCGCTCGACAGCAGGAGCGTAGCCGAGGTATGCCGGAGCGAATGAAATTTCCTGTGCGGGATGTTGTTCTTCTCCAAGAATTTCGCAAATTGCTTTGTCGGTGTCTGTGGGTTCATCGGCTCGCCATCCCATTGTGTGAACAGCCATCCGTCCCCATGCCACCTGTCGCCAAGTCTCATCGCGTCCTGCATCTGCTCTGTCTGGTGCTTCCGCAACAGTTCTATCAAGTATTCGGGTATCGAGATTTCCCGAATGCTTTTTTTCGTTTTCGGCTTCTTCGTCTTGATTTCTTCACCGGTCAGCTTGTAGTTTGACTGTTTCACAATGACGAGACTGCGGTTCATATCAATGTTGCTCCATTTGAGAGCACAAAGCTCGCCGCGCCGCATCCCCGTGACAATGGCAAGGTGTATCAGCACCTGAAACATCGTCGGCTCTGTGTCGAGGCAGGACAGCATATGCTGTGCTTCCTCCGGCGTGAATATCTTTATCTCTGGCTCGTCAACCTCCGGCAAGTCGAGTTTCGCCGTGTCGGTCGGGTTGCGGTCAATCAGGTCGAGTTTGTATGCCTTTGCGAAAATGGATTTGAGTACCGTAAAATACCGTTTCACCGTCGCGGCGGATAACCGGTCGCCCTTTCCGTCGTTCCGTATTCCATCCCCTTGAAGCATCTGTATGAATTGTTGGGCGTGAATCGGCTTGACCGCGTTCAGCTTCATATGTCCGAGCGACGGTTTGATAAGCTCCTGAATCACGCTCTTATAGAATACAAGCGTATTCGGGGACAGCGTCGCCTCTGCCATCTCCAAATACCGGTCGCAGAAGTCTGAAACTTTCATGGAGGACATTTCTGTGGAGTCGCCTCCGGTCACTCTGGCTTCAAACTCTACCGCCACCCGATTCAATTCCTTTTCGGTCTGCTTCACCGTCAGCCCCGCCGGAGGTCTCCAAGTCATGGACTTTATGATTTGCTTTCCCTGTGCCGTGTACCCGCATGATACTCTGATTCGATACGAGTCGCCGCGCCGCGTAATTGTCGCCATTTGGGTCTTGCCTCCGCTCTTTTTCGGTGTAATTGTTGCTGTTTGTGAACATTTTGTAAATATCGCAGAAAGCATCTTGACCCGTTTTGGGGCAATGTGCTATAATGATAACAACAACAATAACATTATACCATAGAGTAGAGGTTTCGTCAAGCGGAGGTGACAAAAATGGCAAGCGCAAACGCAGAAATTCGCAATAAAATCAAGGCGGCAGGGCTGTTCCTGTGGCAAGTCGCTGATACAATGGGCATTCAGGATTCAAACTTTTCCCGTATGCTTCGGAAAGAGCTTTGTGAGCGCGACCGCCTCCGCGTTCTCTCTGCCATCGAAAAGGCAAAGGAGGTGTACGCGGGTTGAGCATTCCAAGAATGCGAGGGCTGAAAGAAGCTGTTACAATTCTTCACGAGGAGGACAGCGGTTGCGCCCTGACTCTCTATGCCCTGCGGCAGATGGTTGCTGACGGTACAGTTCCTGTCGTTCGCGTCGGTCGCCGCGTCCTGATTAACATGGAAGTTCTGTACCAGTACCTTAACACCCTCCCCGAAACACCGTCCGAGTCTTGCGGTCGCTCCGTTTCTCGAATCGGCTAAAACATCGTCATCTGGTCTCCAAATCTGCATTTTCCGTTGACGCACGCTTTGTCCTCTTGTCTGTGCATATTGGGGTCGCCGGGGCATCGGAAGCTCCCATCGTCGTATCTTGCGGCTTTCAGCGAACACTCGCCGCAGGTTTTTGGGCGTTCCCATGTGCGCTCTTTGAAATATTGGCAACATTCATAGCAGTTTCTTTCGTACACGAGAGTGCGTTGCATCTTTTCGTGTTCACATCGTCTTGACGGATTATCTACCGGCTCTCCATTCAATCTGTCCGAGTAGCCGAGAAAACGGGTTGTATAACCTCCGTTTCCGTCGTCAACATATTGTTGCACACACCGAAACACGGCATTGCCGAGGTATTCGCACCGTGCGCACAAACACTCTTTCGCTTCTTTCATTTTCCCTCCGTGCGGCTACCGTTTTGCGGTAGCCGCCTTTTGTTTATTCCATTTTGACCGACTCCCAATGCTCCTTGATTCTCTGAAAAACATCGTCGGCATCAAGCCAGCCGACCACTCTGTCTGTTTTTTTCTCCTCCTCTGTGAGAAGCCCCATAATTTCGATTTTGTCGCTATCCGCCCCGTATGTACCGTCTCCCTCTACTGCAGAAAGAATAAACGGCTCTTGCGGATATAGAATGTGGTATTTCTCAATCATCAGGAAATTTGTTTCGCCTTTGATTATGCGAATGGATTCATCCTTGAACTTGTGAGGGATTTCGGCAAATTTAAGTGCACGCCGCAGACTGAAAATTTCCTTGAATTTCGTCGTTGATTCTCGCGTCATATTTCCGAGGAAGAAGAATCGACCGTTTTTCTGGGCAAAAGTTGAGTATTTGAACTCGCCTTTTTCGTCGGTGCTGTGCGGCTCGGAGACCATAAATCCGCCGTCATATCCGGCTGTATCTCTGCGGCGCGGCATCGAGTAAATTGGCATCACATCGTACATCTCCCAATATGTTTCCTCGTCGATTTCCTGACCGGGCTGTGCGCTGAAATTCTTGTCGCGCACCCAATCGCTTTGCGTGTAAATGCCCATTATCTTGCCTCCAATTCTTTGAGCTTCTGAATCACATACTTTGCGGCAAATTTGCCGTTACCGTTGAGCAGTCTCTGCCATGCTCCGGCAGACGGCGACCATCTGAATCCGTTGCTTTTCAGTATGTCTCTGACTTCCTCGTTCGGCTTTTCGTCAAACAAGAGCTGAATGCGCATGGCTTCCGCGTTCTCGACAATTCGTAAGCCGTCAATCCCGATGTCGTCCGCCGTGTGTTCCTGCGTTCCGTTTGCCTTTGCATTCTCCAGCAATGCAATCCGCTCTTTGACCTGACGAATCTTCGCGGAGTTGTTGGAAAGAGAATACGGCGCAAACGGGACATCCCCAAGGAACCACGGCTTTGCCATCTCCGCTTTGATAGTTTCAATGTCGTCAAGAGACAGGCAGGGACACCCGTCAAGCGTCTTTTCCTTGCGGTAGTAGGCGTTTGTTTCACGCATGGTTTCCTGTGCACTTTCGAGCCGTTCGAGCTTCTGGCGGAGTTTTTCGAGCGCCTGTGCGTCTCCGCTCTTGATTGCGTCAGACCCCGCGCTTGCAATGCGCCGCAGAAGCACTTCAATGGCTTCCCACTCCCGCATGAGTGCGTCCCTCCGCTCATTCTGCTTTTCTTTCTTGCGCACGGGGAAATTCCCCGCGCCGGAAATGAGGACGGACGGACACATGGATTCAACCGCAGATTCTTTGTTGTACCATTCCGCCAGCTTCCGTGCGTATCGGTCGAGCAGGAGGTCGATTCTGTCTGCTTCATCTGGATACCGCTTCTTCCGCGCCTCCGCGATTTCTGTCGCCTCATCGACGCGCCGCTTGTACCTTGCAGTTTTCTCACCGTCGCAGTAGTCCCTCATGCTGTTCATGTCGTGTGCCGCTCTTGCGGTCGTCTCGTTGATGTAGTAGTATTTCATTCCTCGATTTCCCCTTTCATAAACTGTTCTGTGACATCTTTGAACGCCTTTTCAAAAGAGGCGTTCAGTTCGACTTTCGTAATAACATATCCGTTGTCTTGCGCCGTGCGCTTTGCGTTCGCAATGCACCCCGGCGACGGATAAAGATTCTGAAACAAGCACCGGATTTTCGTCATTCCTGTTTTCTCTTTTTCTTTCGGCTTATACCCGTACACCATGAGTGCTTTCATTCCTTACCTCCGTCTCCTGTCGTTTTCTGCTTCTTCTCCATACAGATGACAATTGCCGCCGCGAACTGTTCCAGCATATCTGAAATTGCTTCTGCGTCCTCAACCAGCCTCCGAATCGACGGAACGCCAGCAAGCCCGCCCCGCTTTGCATCTACAAGCATTTCGATATGTTCGTCTACATCAAACCCCTCATAGGTAGCATAGATTTCCTGCTCGGCGTTCTCCGCACTTACTGTAAAGCTGATGTCCTCTCCTGCGGGGGAATAGTTTTTGAACTCTACCATCCCATCGTCGAATTTCTTGACTTGCCATCCGAGTCTTTCCGCGCATTCCACGATTCTGGGGTCAATGGCTTTGAGTGTTCTGGCTTTGTCTTTTTCCTTTTCAACCGCTTCGGAGAGGTATTTCTGAAATTCATCTCTTTTGCAAAATCCGCGAATGAACTCCGCGTCCGAAATGGTGCTTGCGTATCCGTCAATGTTCTCTCCGTAGAACTTTTCGCCCGGCTTAATAAGCTGAATGTTTTCGCCAAACTCGATTACCCTCTCGTCGTTGATAAGCACATATGCGCCGCCCTGTGTTACTGAATTTCTGTATCTCACGACCGAAATTGTAATGTTCATACCGCAAAACCCTCCCTATCTGGGTTAAATTTGCTGTTTACTGTATTCTCAACCGCCTTTGCGATTGCTTCAAGGGTTCCAATGTCGGTTACAAGGTCGTGATCGCTTGCGGCAAGTGCTTGCCACGACGCTCCATCTTTGCTGTATGCGATGACGGTTGTATATCTCCAGTTCTGCCCAAAATCGAAATAGGTATCCTCGACGATATACCGTGTCCCGCGTCTCGATAATGCCGTGAGCAGGTTTGCTGTGGTTTCGAGCGCCTCATATTCTTTCGGGTGTGTTTCCTTTGTCATTACTTTTTTCATGATAAATCCTTTCTGCGGGGGCGACAAGCCCCCGCGCGGCTTTTGTCAGCCGTTAAATTTTTCTGCCGTAATCTTAACTTTTTCACGGCTCATTCGGTATTCCGGCTGGAAAATTTCGTATGCCAAATCAACTGCTTGCTTCTTGTTTTCCGCCGAAACAACCATCCGTATCGGTTCAAGGAAGTTCGACCATATCGTATTTTTTCGGTTCTCGATGGTTACTTCGTAATCCCTCATATATCCTCCGCAATCCTCAATCAAAGAAGCAGTAGCCGGCATCCGATTCGTCCATGCCTTGCGCCATGCAAGTGACATATCGAATCATGTTTCTTTCGTCGGAGATTGCCTTGATTCTCCCGTAGTCCTTGCCACAAACCGGATAATATGCCTTTGCCATCAAGTCCTCGAGTTCTTCTCTGAACTCTTCGAGACGGTACTCGTCCATTGTTTCGCCCATCAGTTCGACGGTCTCAAACTTGCCATCCCGAATGTCGTCAATCAGGTTCATTACATGTGTCAGCATAGAGTCCATATTGAACCGGTAGTTTAGCTTTACATAATACTTTTTGACCTGTGCCATGATTATTCCACTCATCCTTTCTCCGGTCGGGTTAATTCCCGACCGGTGTGATTTCGCAAAGTCTGTTTAAGAGGTCGCAGTAGCCATCGTAGCAACTTTTGCTCTGGCGGTGTCTGTAGACCGCTTCGCTGAATTGAACAGAGCATGTATCGTCGGCAAGTGCGACAATCTGCGCCGCGTATTTCTCGACCGCCGCTCCGGTTTCTGTCATGCCCGCTCTTGTAAGCGTGATAACGGTTTCGAGGTCGTCTTTGCTGATACTGTTCCTTACGAGTTCTGCAACTTTGTCTCCGAGTTTTGCGATTGCTCTGTCCTTTTCTGCATCCTTTGCTTTGAGTTCTTCTATTTGGGCTTGTGCTTCTTCAAGTTTCTTTTCCGCATGCTGCCATCTGCCGTAAGGGCTATCGGCGAAATCGTTTTCGATATTGGATTCGGCATCGTCGAGACAGCCTTCAAGTGCTGTCCCGACATAACTGTTCTCGCCGAGTGATTCCACGATGGCTCTGATTTGTTTGAGCGCTTTGCGCTCCTGCTCTTTGCTTGCCTGTACATTAGTTGCCATTTTCTTTTCCTCCCGTTCAGCCGACTTTCTTTTCGTTCTTTGCCTTGTAGTAAGCAAGGATTTCTTCAAGGGATTTTCCAGCAGTCATCACCCTGTCTATTCTCGATTCCAGCGCCTCCGCAACCGTGTTCCCGTGTGCGAAATACCCAAGATTGTGACCTGCCTTGATGATTCCGTTTTCGACCTCGCTCTTTTCAATCGTTCCGTACATTTTCTTCTGGTATCCGAGTTCTTTGAGTTCATTCGGCAATTCCGAAAGTTCAAAGCTAAAGAGGATGAATTCTTTGTCTGCGATTCTGACCGTGTTGGTGACTTCTGTGAGGTTTACGATTTTGATTTCTGTTTTCATGGTTGCGTTCCTTTCTGTCCCGTATCGGGTTGGTGTTTTCATCTTACACCCCAATTATAGTCCCTTTCGGGGACATTGTCAAGAGGTTTTTGGAAAATAATTCACAAATTCGGAAAATATTTTTTGTTGATTATGTTCAACCGTTACAAAGTCTCCGTTTTCTTGTGTCTCAAAACGGGACAGGCAACTCTAAAAAAATAACGCACCCTACCGACAATCTTCCGCGACAGTTCCTCGCGGCGCAATCTTCCGTGCGATTTTCTTATGTTTTCCGCATATGCGAATCCCTGCTTTTCGTAAGCCCTCGCCATTACTCCGAAAAGGGAATCCAATCTGGCGGCGGTTTCCTCGTCCAGCTTGTCCGCAATCTCACACATCATAGCCCGCGCTTCCTGCTCCGCCTCTCTCACTTCCTCGATTACCTCGTGCAGTTCGCTTTCCTCGTATCTCTCGTACATTGCTTTGTAGTTTTCCATAGTTTTGCATCCTTTCAATTTTCTTTAATGTCTTGACAGGAGACTTGCTTTCTGCTATAATGTATGCAGAAAACACCCCTATCGGGGATTGTTTCTGCCACGGTAGAGCTCCTTCCGCCAAGTTGGTTAGCCATGCCGTGGTTCTTTTTTTGCCTATTCGCTTTTTGGAGACTTCAACAGCATATGAATCGCTCTGCGAACAGCTTCGCTTTTTGATATGCCGTTTTTCTCGCAATAATCTCGTAATGCCATTTCCGTTCCGATGTCAATGCTCACACCAAATTCGATGTTTTTGGGGTTACTCGCTTTGGGTCTGCCCATTCGCGGGTTGTTTGTCTTTCGTTGATAAATAATAATTTTCTCCTTTCTCTTGCCTTTTCCGGTTTTGTGTGGTATAATAGATATGGGGTTTGCGAGTGGCGGCAAGTGCCACCCGCATTCCTCATTCCCGTGGCTCTGGCTTAGTTGTCAGAGCCTTTCCTTTTTGCCTCCTCGATTACCTCGTCAATCAGTTCCTTTGCCTTTTCGACATTGTCGCTTTCGAGCAGGGCTTTGATTGAGAGCATAACCGTGAGGAGTTCCAACCTCGTCATATCCTCTTTCATCTGTTCTCCTTTCTGGCACTTGCCGCCGAATTTATCAGACTCTCCATCTGACATCTTAATTATACTTTATCCGGCGGAAAAAGTCAAGAGGTTTTTGAATAATATTTCCTATAATTGACAATTTATTTTTGCAAGGGCTGTTTTTCGCCCTTTTCAGTTGATTTTCCGCCTGCTCTGTGGTATAATATTCTTATTGAAAAGGCGGTGATAGCGTGAAAAAATTCCTCAAAATACTTTTGCTCGTTTGCTTTTTTCCTTTCTCGTTGCTCTATTTCCTATTCCGAAAGAAGCGAAAAGGGAAAGCGCCGGCACATCAATCAAATACCTATCAGAACGCTGAGAACGAACATTTTGACCTGATGCCAAAGATTGACGAGCTTTATTCCTCCGTGATGCACTCCAAAGACTATACCGGCTCAAAGGCAAAACGGTTGGAGGAACTTTGCAAAAAAGACATTTCGCTCGCGCCGGATGTCTGGAAAAGCATGAAGCATAATTCTCCGCAGTTGCGTTCACGCCCTACATATCCATCTTACCGACAGCTCGCAACCCTCTATACGAGCCGTGGCGAATATGACAAGGCAATAGGGATATGCCGCAAGGCAATTCGAGACGGCTACAATGACGACGGAACGCAGATGAAAATGTCTGGACGCATTGAACGCATCAAAGAAAAAGCCGCAAAGTAAAAAGCAACCCCGTATCAGGGCAGAAAACCTTGATACGGGGTCTTTTATGTTATTCCTGTTCTTCCGTGCCGTCCGGTGCTTTCGCGTCTCCAATGAGCGTCCCTACGGCTTCTCCGACTTTTTCAATTTTATCGACGGTTTTGTCGTCAGCGCCAAATGCGCCCGCCGCGTTTGCCGCCGCGTCCGTCATCTGTTTCAGCGATTTTGCGTCGATATTCCCCTCAATGATGCAGTACACCGCAGTGATTGCCGCCATCACGAGTCCGGCAACGGCATTTACGATGACGCTGTCTCCGACGATGATTGCAACAATAGCCGCAATGTTTACAACGAGCGTGAGCAGGAATTTTCTGCTGGTGAACTTTTTGATAAGCTGTTCTTTCTTCATGATACAATTCCTTTCTTTTTGGCTTATACGCCTTTGATGATGAGTGCGAGGAGCGCGCCGAGAACCGCGCCGACAAGGACGCTGATGACTGACTTCAAAAATTCCTTTTTGATGTCTTTCGCCTCAACCGCCGGAGCGAGTTCTATGCTCTCAACTTTCTTTTCGATTTTTTCGATTTTCTGACTGGTGTTCTGTTGCACTTCGGTCTGATGCCGCTGTTCGTTCGCAAGAACCTCAACCGCCGTCGCCATTCGGTTCATGTTGTGAGTAAGCTCGCTCCGTTCTGATTGGATTTCGTCGATTCTATGCGTATTGGATTTGGCTCTGTCACGCGCTTCGATTGCGATAACTGCCACTTCGTCAAGTGTCATTTTAGTCTCCTTTCTGCGCGTCTCCAAAGCCAGTTCGAGCCAGTCGCCGTAGCGTGACTCTATATCTTTTTCGAGCGCATCGGTGTATCTAACACAGACGCACAATTCGGTGGAGTTCTTTCCCGCATCGTCGCAACTATCGGCAGAATCGGTGCGGAAAACGACGGTACACATTTCGTCTCCATCGGTATGAATGATATTGAATCGTTTCATATGTGCGCTCTGATGTTATACCTCCGGCTTTTCGGGGAAATTCACATCATACGGAAATCCCTCCTGCGTCGTGATGTCGCGCAACGCCTGACGGTATTTTGCCATCTCTCCGGCAACTGCCGCGCCGAGTTTCTTGAGGAAGCCAAGCCACGCGGTAAATGAGACTCCGGTCGGCACTTCAAGACCCATGCGGTCAAGCACCATTTCTTTGTCGGAATCCGCCAACAGCTTGTCTCTGATGGCTCTGACCTCTGCCGCCGCGCGGTTATAATCTTCCTGCATGGCTCTTTCGCGCCATGCCTCGATATTGTCCGCAACCCGCTTGCTTAGGGCTTGCGAGACGGGGACGGTCAGCGTGTATTCGTCTGCCGTGTACTGCGTCCCGTCCTCGGTCTCGATTTCTTCGATGTTCTGCCGGAAACAGATGATTTTCTGTCCTGCGTCCCCGTCTTTGATTTCATACGCCGACGGGAATTCTGCGTAGATTGTTTTTGCTCGCATTTGAAATTAACCTCCTGCATGTTTTTTGATTGATGTACGGGTACACCCGTTCCTTTTTGAAATTGTAGCTGTTGCAATGTTTCAGAATGCCCAAATACGAAACAACTCCCATAGCCATGTGCACGCTCAAATGCTCTTTGGCTCGCCGCATCTTCCGCGCGATACGGAACATCAACCGCTTTGCTATCAGCGTGTAACCGGCGTAAATGCGGTACGACAGGAACATGATGCCCCTCGCCTTGACAGGGAACAGTTGCCAGTCGTGTTTTATCTGCATTCCGAGCTTTTCGATTTCCGCTTTCAGGAACAGGAACGCTTTCCGTAAATGACGCTTGTTGTTGCAAATCATCCCGTAATTGTCCATGTACCTGACAAACCACACATCTGGAAATCTCCGCCGCAGTTCATGGTCGATTTCCATGACTGCTACATTGGCAAACCAATGGCTTACCGGGTGCCCGATAGCAAGCCCGATTCCGTTTCCGCTCATGTTGCTCAGCATCAGTTCCGCATAGGCGAGGAATTTTTCGTCTTTGAATATTCTCCGCAAGCCCCTCATAACAACCCAATGGGGACAGGTGTCATAAAATTTTCTGATGTCTGCTGTGACTGCGTATTTTGCATTGATTTTGGTCGTCCACTTCTTCAGTGCATCGACCGCCCTGCTTTGTCCTGCTTTAGGGATTGAGCCGCAATTGTAATAGTAATTGCGCCTCTCAATATATGGGGTAGCAATATTGAGCCATGCCGCTTCCACCGCTTGGTCTTCGAGACATGGTATCTTCAAATGCCGTGTTTTTCCTTTGTATGAGTCGGTGATATTCGTCTCTCTGTTCTCATGGAATTGAATCGTTCCGGCAAGAAACTTTTCGTGAAGTCTCCGACCGTACTTTTTTGCCTGCCTCGCAATGCGCCGCGCCATCTGGTTCTTCGGCTTGTTCTTTGCGATTCGCCTTTCCGCTTCAATGCAGTTTTCAAGCGCTATCATTTTCTCATACAAATACCCGATTCTTTTTGGCATACGATGTATATGCTCCTCTCTCTTACCTGCGCGGGTCTTCGAGACTTAACCTACCAATCCGCGTCCCTGCCCCTCGCGGGGCGGCAATTATTTATACCAAGGGGTTTGGCTGTTGGACGCTGACGCTTCGTCAAAACGAGTATCAAGAGAGTGGGGACGCGCCGCGATGTTCCAGTTGCTGTTCGACGCCGCGTTGTTCCAGTTACCATAGAACGCACCATCGTTCGAGCCATTGTTCGCGTTACCGCCGCGCAGAAGCACGACCACAGCCGAAACAAACCGACGCTTTGCCTCCAACAGCCATCTTTGTTGCAGGGTTAATTTTGATTATGCAAAGGGGAGTGCGCTCCCCCTTGCAACCCCCTTAGG
>ERZ1034855.72-NODE-72-length-54807-cov-14.895693_pt1 | contig 54807 bp, 60 predicted proteins | sample MGYA00520699_ERZ1034855 | MGnify/ENA primary metagenome ERZ1034855 (study PRJEB33766, sample SAMN09781730) | gut metagenome | biome: gut microbiome | host: Homo sapiens | place: Madagascar | study: EMG produced TPA metagenomics assembly of the PRJNA485056 data set...
AGTTGCCAAATTAAATCACCATCCTTTCTATAGCGGTCTAACCTATACTACCGCTTGGAGGGTTTGCTGTTATTGCTTTGTACCGTTCGCTTGCAACCATGCGAGAAGATCACCCGTTGGAGGTTCAGCGAAGGTTGCGGTTCGGTAAGCAGTATCTGTCCATGAGAGATTATCTCCATTGTATACTTTTGTGCTGCCATAATATATGCCAGTGTCACCAATAGTATATACAAGTTTAAACGTAGAGTATGTCGTATTATTTGACACAAAAGTTGTAGTATAAGTATTTGCTTGTGCAGATGTTATAGTTGGTGTTTCATTCAATACCCAAGTTTCCCCGGTCTGTACGCTATACGTCCCAATACTGTTACTCCCAGCAAACACCTCATACTGCTCTGCGTGCTCAACCGAGTCAAAGGTCAACGTGTCACCGGTAACTGACACATTAGTCGGTGCATTCAACTTAGGCAACGAACCCACAACTGTAATAGTAACATTACCTGTCACGTTCTCAATACCGGCAATCATTGTAGTCTTGTCATCTGCAACAGGATAATCCCACGACACAAGAGTAGCACCAGTCACGGTAGGCGTTGCACTCAGCTCGTATCCGGTATCAGCAACGAACTTCAGATCAGCACTGCCACCGATATTAACCGTAGCAGGATTCGTACTTGCTGCAGTACAATGCGTCAGGTTATACGTAACAGTAGCTGTACTAAGTACGCCGGCGATTGTAATTGTCACGGGTCCTGTCGGATTAGTAATTGTCAACGTACCGGTAACAGGTTTCCAATCACTGTCTGCACCTGTTATAGTAACGGAAGTCGGGAACTCATATCCGCTTGCTGTTGCATACTGGAGCGCAATCGTTGCACCATACGCAATGAATGTAGGATGTGTTCCAACCTTCGTAACGTTCGTCAGGTTCTCCGTGATAGAATACGTGATACGCTCACCTGTAATAGTAATCGAAATGTCTCCGTCGATATTGTAAAGAGTTAGCTTACCACTATCCTTGTTCCAAGTACTAACCGCACCACTAACAACCACCGAACTCGGCAAGTTGTACCCGGTTTGGGCGATATATGTCAGAAGCAGTGTCGAAGAAGTTGCAGGAACCGTTGTAGGATGCGATCCGGTAGCAGTCACACCGCTCAAACTCTCGGTAATCGTATAGACTATCACGTTAGCTGTAGCGTTGACCGTTACATCACCGTTCGGTTCAGACAGTGTCAATACCTTGGTAGACGCGTCATAACTCTTTTTCGCGTTCGTAACAGTGATGTCATCGGCAGTCAGAGTGTATTTACTGTCAACCGTAAACGTAATAGCAGCAGTACCGTTGACTCCAATCGTACTCGCTCCGGTATAGGTGCAATGTGTTGCAGTTACACTAATATTATACGACGTGAATGTGTTAGCCGTAAACCAAGTGTAGAACGATCTCGTAACGGTCTGTGCACTGTTCAGCCTGATAGTACGCATATACGGGAACGGATACTCCCACTTTGTGCCGTTATACGCGGTAATGTTACCGGCAGACCGTACATACGTCAACGCGCTCGTTGTTACAAGCATATTGGTGCAAGAGTACCACCCGGTTGCGTTATACTGCGCATCAAACGCAAAACCGCTCAACGTAGGCAGATTAGCCAGCGCGGGATTCTCCTTGAACCGATACGTACCAGCCGCAATAGACACGTTGTCTTCCACGCACGTATACGTTACTGTCACGTCCGCTGTAGCCATGCTCAACAATACATAGAACACGCCATCAACTGTCTCGGTAGTATACGTTCCGACACCGCCAAGTCTCAATCCTACAGAGCCGTTCGTCTTATAGTCGGTATCCGGCACGACCTTGATACGCGTTGTCTCGTCGTGGATAGATACATACTCCTTGTCGGCAGTCAGCGTACAATGTACACCAGTCAGCGTCAGCGGGTAGGCGATTCTGGAGGCTTTCGCCTTCAGACTAACTATACCGGTAGCGTTCGACAAACGAACCACGGCAAGTTCACCGGTTCCACCAATCTGTACCGTCTTTGTTGCGTTCGTCACCGTGAACGACGTTTCTTTCATGAGAAAGTTGTCGTTCGGGATGAAGCTGACGCTCTTAGTGGTATCGCCAGTGCTTACGTACCCGCTTGTAGGATCAGCAGTACAATCCGTAGCGCTAACCACGAATGCGTACTCCGATACAATAGCGGCAACGGTAACCACAACGTTGTTCGTACCGTCATCCGTCACGGGATTCTTGATAGTCAGCTTACCGGTAGACGCGTTCCACTCGTACTCTGCATTCTTCACGCTGGTAATACTGTTAGCAGTCATCTTGTAATGCTCATACGGTTTTATCGTGAACGTTCTCGTCTCGTCGGCAGTAAACGTACCGGCAACTACTTGCGTGGTACCGCTTTCGTCATAGACCGTGCAATATGTTTTCTCAAAACTGTAGTTGAATGTCTTTGCCTTCGCTGCAATGGTGACAGTAACATTACCGGTCGGATTGGATACTTTCAACTCACCCGTTCCGGCGTTCCACTCATACGTTGCGTTCGTAACACTGATCGCGGTCGGGAACGCGTATCCGCTACTCTTGACAACGAAACTCCTGAAGAATGTCGTACCGGCAATACAGTAATCACGCGGTGCATCCGTGGTGGAACAGTTCGTCAACGTTTCAGTATAGGTATACTCAATGTTCGTTGCTACAACGGAGATAGTAACTGCACCGGTCGGGTTACCGGTAGTCGGTCCGGTCGGACTGCTGATAGTGATCGTCTTGTTCGCCTTGTCCCAGCTGCCTACCGCACCGGTTACAGTGATCGTATCGGGCAGCTTGTAGATACTTTCGTCAAGGGATACCGTGTATGTAGCCGTACCCTGATAGGATATCTTACTCGGTCCGGTAATCGTGCAGTTCGTGCCGCTTGCAGTAACCGTGTACTCAATAGCAGTGGACACCGCCTTGATAGTAAAGTTACCTCTCGGCGCGCGCATATTGAGTATTGCAACACTGCTCGTGTTGTTGTACGTGTAATTCACAACACCTTCCGGATCGATAGTGACTTTCGGCTTACCGTAATGCGTGGGATCACTCTGCTTCAGGTACGCGCTGATCCAGTTGCCGTCCGTCAGGATAGACTTTGGAGGATCAACAACTGCACCGGAGATATGCTCCACGTAATTCGTGTTCTCCGTTTCGCTCGTGATGTAGTACGTGTCGTTACCAATTATACCAAGCATCGGCTCCGTGCCGTTATAGATCTGCGGCAGCTTGATGCTACCAAGATACGCTGCCGTAACAGTATCCGTACCGACACGCATTCTTGACGGTACAGACTTGAACGTAATGACAACAGTAGCAGTATTGGTTCCGCTTGCGTCACTGCCAGCTTCCGTCCAGATCTCTACGTTCTCGTTCGTAATGGTAATATTATTGATCGTGTTATCGGCAGGATATACCACGCCGTTGACCCACAATCTGCGGGTAGAACCCATCTTCGTGACGGTAATCACGTCACCGTCATACAATGTCCAGCCGGAAACAGCATCGTATTTCTTCGTCTCTCCAACATACGGATTGAACTGAACAGTCAATGATGTATCCGGCGTAACATCAATCACATACGTATGCACCGCACCGTATGTTCCCAACTCGGTGCTACCGGCATAGATAGCATAGCCGGTAGCGTGAGTCACGGGATCGAACGTCAAAGTGTTACCACTGACAGATACGTTTTGCGGAGTTGATAATTTTGCCATAACATCACCCCGTTATCAAATAAAGTGTTTTATTGTCCTTTACTGCAAGATTATCGTAATCAGTCTGCGAGATGGATAGCGTCTTGTACACGGATATCGCGTCTCTTGCTTCCTGTTCCGTCATGATCATCTGCGCGTTGTTCGTGCCAACACCGACAATAGAGTTCTTGGCAGGCGCTTCGGCAGGCAGCGTCAGCATCTTAGCAAGTTTTGCTCTGACTTTTGCGTCAAGGTGGATGTTGATCATCTTGTTCGTCTCATCGATGTCAACAATGATATCATCCGTGCCTTCAAGCGGAATCTCAATCTCTGCGGACTTCCCGTCAATCTGATACTCTACATTGAATCCATGTTCTACCGCCGACAGCGTACTGATCGTAGTGTAATTGAACGGCTTGTAGTTCGTCTGCCAGTAACCAAGGTTGATGCAATCGTATGTATCAACCGGTACGTTCGTTACAAGATTGCGATTTTTATTACGGATCGGAATCGTAAACGGCGTTCTTGATACACTGCACAAAATGTTCAATGGAGTAACCGACGCAGGCTGACCAATCGTGATAGCATACGGAGTAGCGTCTCCAGTGGTAGCAGTTCCGGATGCCCAAATCTGCAACCATGCGCACGGCAGCGTGATCGTAGATGTCAACGGTATCGTACCGCAATAGGGTGTCAAACCTGCTTTCACGTACACTGTGATTACCTGTCCGGTAGATATCGCAATGCTATCATCCGGTACTGCATAATCCGTACCGTTAACGTTGATCTTTGTGAAGTCCTCCGGGAACGCGATCGTCATTACGCCTTTCGTTGAATTCGATGCGCTCAACAAGACGTAGGACGACAAGCCGTTACTCGCTACCGGATTCATCTTGCTGTCAATAGCATCCACTTTAGCTTTCAGCCCCGTAATATCAGTAATCTGTGTATTATGCGGGTTACCGGTCGCCTGACTGTGCTTGTAGGCTTTGTAGCCTAAATCTCCGTAAAATGCATTCGAATGTGCTGTACCAAGGGTAAGCGTATTCGCAGTTGAAGAACCGCTCCGAATGTAAACAGCATCTGCTATCGGATCAAAGATCAGAATGTCACGGAAGAATACATTATCTCCGTTATCTCCACCAAACAAATACACACGTCCGTTTAACACTCCGGTGGTCATGTTGATCATACCATACGGAAGTTTAGCATCAAGCACCTTACGCGTAATTTGTTCGCCGTTAATTGTATATTCAGAGATCGAAGTCAGATATCCATCAGCATGAGTATAACCGCCAAAAGCATAAATTTTATTTCCAATAGCAGCTACTGATACATTTTCTCCTTGTGCAAAAGTACTTGCATCAGTTATAACTTTTGTGGTTTTAGTGATAGGATCAAATACGTAAAGCCGAGTGTCTATCAGATGGTTTGCGCTTCTTACACCGATAATGTATACTTTGGTTCCAATAACACATACCGAGTTTTGAATTCTACCCATCGTAGATGGAAGTTTAGAGTCAAGAAGTGTTAATGTTTTAGCGTCCAGATCGTATTCGTAAATGGTATCATAATAGGTGTCGTTTTCATCTATTCCACCAAACAAATACACTTTTCCGTTAACATATGCAGCGCCGCCACCATACATTTTATGCGGAAGTGTTACTCCAGAAGAAGACAATGTCGAATGACCATTCGTTATGATACCCATTCCAACGCTGTTCACCGGTACCCCAGTGCTTTGACTCAATCCGCCAAACGCCAATAACTTATTTCCCGCTACACACTTTGCGGCGTTGTTCCGCATTGCAAACTCGGTAGTAGTTGTTTGATAAGAAATAGCGTCTAATTTGGTATCTAACGAGAACTGATAATAATACATTTGTCTCGTTATGTCACCAATTGCGATATCTCCTTGAGCAATATACACACCACCAAAGCATCTAAGAACGTCACCATCTACCGCGCAAAGTCCTCTTGACCATCCAGAAATAGGATCGCTATCGCCTCCAAGACCTATTCCAGCCGGAATCTGTTCTGAATATTTAGACAGCAAATCTTTTGCGTCAGATGAACCACTCGATACGTATATGTACGTGCCATAGCTTATTTTATCAGCGTACAACTTTCCTTCTACACCGATAATTTCTTTGCTAAACCCGTTGACGGAATCATATTCCTCGTAGAATTTACCAGTAGATTCGTTATAATACCCATACAACACGTCATCAAATCCATCCGGCAAATATCCAGGAGGAACTTTACCATCATCACCAACCGGAATGTAGTGCTCACTCACATACTTGTTGTTCAGCAGTGTCGTGTCAAGTGGTGTGACAACTGCGCCGCGAAGGGAGCCGTCGTGCGCACGGTATGCCATCGTATCGGGAATCGCGTTGTTACTGAACTGCGCAACACTATCTGCTCCGGTATTGTCAGTCGTATAGACTCTGTTCGCAACGCCGGACTTCTTGACGTAATTAGTCGAAACGTAACCGATATTAACAAGCTCATTATCCCCGGCATTACCGGTAGTACTGGCAAAGAGACGCCCTTGCCAGTCCCGCTTAGCGATAGACCTTGTATAAACCTCTGTAGCTACGTCTAACAACCTCGTCCCGGTACCGTTAGCGCCTTCAACATAGGCTTTGTCTATATCAGCATTGTTCTCCAGCTTCTTTACTGCATATCCAGTCAAGTTACCCTTCGTAACGAAGTCCTTGCTATCAAGACCATCTATAGCAGTATCATTGTCATACCCCATCTTCACGTCTACCGAGACTCTGTCGTCGGTCATCGTGAAATGCTTGATCGTCAGTGTATAGTCGCCTGCAATGACGAACTGTGTCCTGTCAGGCTTCATAATACCCGCTTGATCGTATGACGCTTTCGGTACGTATACGTAGATCTGCTCGGTATCTATCACTTTAGGCAGATCCGGCTTGATCTGCGTCATTACTTTATTGTACTCTGCCATCATCTATCTCCTTTCTCGATATTCATAACAGTAATCCCTTGTCCGCAAGGTTCGTTGTAACGTTCAATCGTGTCGGTATCAGGATAGGCATCACCGCGTTGTACTCGTTGCTTGCAGGCTCACCGTCAATCAGCGCAATGCTATACAGATACTCCTGCTCCGTCCACTTTGATGTATCCTCTACATCATACGGTACAATTATACGCGGCGCAATATAGTCTACCCAAGTGCCGCTCTTGGCAGCATCAACGGGCAGAGTGTACTTCCAGTACTTATACAATACACCGTCAGTATACACTGCACTGTTGTCATAGGTTTCAGCATCGCCATACTCAAAGTCAGGGTGCGTGTTGTCCTCAAAGCTATCTATCTTCACTGCTACCGTGCTCTTGAACCTTAAACACTCAACAGGCATCCAAGTGTTCAGCACGTACCGGTTCTCCTGCGTGTAGCGCGTGTTAGCAACGGTAATCAACCAGAATGGTTTAGCCAACCCACTACTGACAATGTACGGCGAACCGTCAGGGTTTCTGACAACGAAGTCCATCGTGAATGTCTCGCCACGGGTGACAGACAACTCATTATTATATGTTCTCATGTATCACCCCTCCTTATGTCTGCTGCGGAGAGAACGCTTCATCTACTGAAGACGCTCTGTTTCTCTCGTTCGTGCGCTCTACATTCGCCGCGTGTGTCGCTCCGTTACCGTCAGGACCGCTATTCGGTCTTGCTCCACCTCTGCCGTCAGTCAACGTAGCAGTCACCATCGTGTACAGTTCAGGATTCTGCATGATTGCCTGCTCTACCTCGGCAGGAAGATGCTGCTCGTTCTCCTCAATACCGGCAAGTGCAACACGAGCCAAAGGATACTGCAACGAATCCATCACGTTCCAGAATATCTTCAGTACACGCGGGTCGCTCGGATTGCCAAACGCGCCCTGAACGAACTTATTCTGCGTCTCCTGCCACATTTGCAGTCTATTCTGACTGAATGTAGCTGCAGGATCGCTGCTGAACGTGAAATCGTCTCGATAATATATCTCTCCGGTACGCGGATCGACGTTCAGGAACATATATTTGTTCCAAGTTTCCTCTGTTTTGCTGCCGTCAGGCAGAATTCTCACGAAAGTACGCGGTTCATCGCTGAATGCAAGCAGATATTTCAGCATCAGCTCGTACACGCCCGCAAATGCGGCACTTTTTGTCACTTTTAGCGACTCAATACGCCCCGCAGACTGCATCGCGGAGAACTGTTTCGCCTTACCGGACGTGGCAGTCGTGTCGTTCAGCCCCTGAAAACTGTTCGTGATGCCCGACGATGCCTTCCCACTGTCGTACAACAGGTTAGCAATCAGCAGATCCTGACTTGTATCAGCTACAATCTGCCGGCACTGCACCATCTGCGCCTCCTCGGCGGTTCTCACACCGAACACTTTGAACGTATCATCGGTGTCACCGATCTTCATCTTCTCCGGTTTGGTCACAACTGCACCGGATTTGAGCGTTTTATCGACCGCTTTGGTCATGACTTTATTGATGGAGTCCTGCATATCCAGCGTGATACGCACGTCAGACGCTCCATAAATACTATTCGGCACGCTGATAGCCGGTCGCGGTACGAACGGCAGCTGTCTGACACGGTAGTACGGGATCTCGGTACCGGCAGTCAACAATACTTTCGCCTCGTATTTGTCTCTATTTTCATCGTCAGTGTCACCAGCAGCATACGGGTTGTACGCCTCGTACAGGTCCTCCTCCAGATACTCTGTCTCGGCGTTCTCGTATCTAAAGCTCCGCCCACCGCAAACAGGGCATACAGCACTCTGCGCTGACACGGTCTTACAAGTAGTACAGCGTCTTAGCTTACGGATCTGCCAGTCCTCCTCGTCCGTGATGACAATGTTCGACGCTTCAACCCAACTGAACCGACCAACGATACGCTCGTCGTTCAGGTAGTAGCACGTCACCATATCGACCGTGTTACCGCTCAAGTCAGTAGGTACAACATACCGGTGATACAAGTCCCATATCCTTGCAGTGGACACGCTCTCACGCTCAAAGATGTACTCCAGCTGCCGATAGTCTGATACCCCCGGCTGCGGAATGATCTGATCCGTTGTGCGGAACATGACTCTCACATCACCGCTCCGCTCGTGCGTGTTGTCCAGACTGTCCCACCATACCTTGTACCAGCCGGTACCGTCAATGTATGTGGAACGCTCACTTTTGTCGTTGTCGTACCACGTGAGAACCCGATCCATCTCGAATTTCAGGAAGTTCTCTGTAATCTCTACCAGAGGTAGGTCAGTCTTGTATCGCGGGCTAATCTTAGGCATCGGGATACTGTTATCCACCTTGCTCTCAATCAGCTCGTAACACATCTTGCGCAATTGCCGCGTTCTGCGATTGCTCTCGGTACCGTCTGCCTTCAAGGCGTTCAGTGTACCATTGTAGGCTTTACGCCACTTTTCCAAATTAGCAGGATTGCACTCCTCCGTTGCATCACGCGCACTCTTAGCCATAGCGTACAGTGTGACGAATGCGTTAACGCGCTCATTCTCTGCATCTGTATTACAATATGGCTTCAGTCTCTCGCTCTGCAAGTAGAGGTCAATCCGGCTCGTCTTTCCGGTAGTACCGGTCAGACTAACGTTCTTTGACATATAGTCTACACTCCTTTCTTGTAGTTTCTACTAATATTATACGTCGTTCACACCGCGTGTACAATATGGTAATAGTAGGCACCGTCGGGGCAATATAGCAATAGGGTAGCCTACAATAGACTACCCCATCTATGCGCGCGTTAGTCCTCCCACTCCAACGGTGCCCCATATGTGCGGATGAACTCCTCCTGCTCCATACTGTTCATCTGCTCGAAGTCCTCCCACATATCTGGGTACCATTTAGTGAACCGCGTCCACCGTTTCTCCGGTGCAGGATCCTCACCTGTCACTATCTTGATCAGTCTCGACAGCGCTTGCGACATACTGTCCACCATATCATCATTTTTTGCGAACGGGAAGTGACTCATCTGGTACAGGAATCGCCCGTAGCCTGTCTCAATGTGGTTGTCGTCCTCTATCTCACGCCGCTCACTCTCCGTGAAGTCAACAGGGATGTACACGCTGCCACCTGCAATGAACGGACTCACCGCCTGTGCACGACTGTACTTACCACCGAGCGGGTTGACCGCTACAATAGGTGGTATCCCGTCAGTGTATTTCAGTGTGTCAATGATGGCTGACCCGTTAGCCTTGTCCTCAATAATCAGCTGGTCGATGCCGGGATACTCGCCGCACAGCCTCTTAATACGCTCCACCGTCTCCGTGAATCCCATGCGTTTATTGATCAGCTTGTACAGGTACGCGTTCTTCTGACTCAAGCCCCACAATGTGATAGCTACCCTGTCGCTCGTCTCCGTCTTCTTGAACGTAGCGTCTACACTCAAGCAAGTGTACTCCATGTCGGCGATGTCGATCCTACTGTATGTACCTCCATCTTCAGTATCCCCACCAATACGCCTACAGTACCGCTTCCACCAGTTGTCCCGGAACAGGTTACCGTTCTGCGCGCTTGGATGCCCTTGGTACAGCGCGTTCCAGACTCGTTCACCCTCACCAGCACATACCAGCATCTTCTTCGACCGCAGCCAGATATTGTCGTTACGTATCCTCTGCGGCAAATCAAAGTCTCCCATGTGATCACCCATCAAGGAGTCGCCCAGTTTTCTGTGCAGTGGATCAGTAGCCTCGTCCTCACACTCGCATGGCAGGTTGATGTCTGCCCACACGTAGTCGCTCCAGTTACTCTGTATGTATCCAATCACGTCGTTCTCGACCCACCGCGTCTGTATGACTATCAGCTTACCGCCCGGATGGATACGCGACTGCACGCTCGGTCCCATCTCGTCGTGGATCTTAGCCAGCACTGTCTCGCTCTCTGCCATCTCTTGGTTCTTGATCGGGTCGTCAATGATGAATAGTTCAGCACCGAAGCCAGTAATACCACCTTTCAAGCCGGCAGCACGGCATCGTCCTCCTGCAGCTGTCTCCCACTGCGCGACACCCTGTATGTTAGGGTTCTCTTCAACACGGAATATGTCTTTCGCGTACCGGTTGAACTTATCCCTGTTCCTCCGGCTGAATCCTTCCGCAAATGTACCCTCGTAGCCGCAAATAATGACATTTCCAGTAGGGTTCTTGCCAAGAAACCAAGAGGGTAATGTCTCGGTGATGGTGAAAGTCTTACTATGTCTTGGTGGCAGACTCAATAGCAATATATCCAATGCCTTGTCTGTCTTGGCTTCCAAGAATGCCTGCACAACGTCACAGATGTACCGGTTGACGTGAGCCATGTAATAACCCTCGTTGGCTACACGCACATACTCCCCATAGTCCCTCCTGCACCGCCGTCTCTCTACCTCTCCCTCCAATGTGTTACCTAACTCCTTGCCGCTCCAAGGACTTACGCCGTAACTGTATGCAGGGTACTCCTTCTCGCCGTAGACAGGGACGCTGCCAATAGGGTGTACCCTCTGTACTGTCGCCGTCTCCGTTACACTATTAATGTTCTCCCCTACAGCTTTAGCGTATGCGCGTTCGTCGATCATACTTCACACCCCTCTATTTTTACGTCGATCATACTCTCTTACTCCTATCTACTATACTCCGTATACCATATACCATACCAACTACTGCTACCATTATTAGGTCAGTATGGGCTATTATAATAGCTACTATCATGCTTGCTCCTCGCTGTCTACAATGGGGGCAATAGCGGCAGTGGAGGCATCTACAATAGTGGTACCCTCCGGCTCTGCAATAGTGGTACCCTCTTCATCTGCAATGGGGGCAGTAGTACTATCTGCAATAGTGGCAGTGGATGTATCCGCTTCTGCAGTAGATGTATCTGCCTCTACAGTATATGTAGCCTTACTGTTACGATATCTAAGTAATGCCTCCAGCTCATCGTCACTCATCTCCTCGTACTGGCTCCTCCCTACAGTTACCTTCGACTCATCAATAGGCTTAGCCCCAACTGTGTCCCTGACAAACACCGCAGCACTCGTGTCGAACCGCGCCCTCGCTGCTTGACAGTGGAATATCATCTCAAGCTCTGTAGGCTTCCGTCCGATATCTTTCAGCTCTGAACACAGCTTCCTATACGTGTAGCTCTCAATACTACCCTCCCGTGTATCTATGTCTCCAATACACCCTATAGCAGGACTTAACAGTATTGCAGTACCTACACTCTTCCAGGCTTCTCTACAATAGGCGGGATCGGCGAAGACGTTTCGTGTCTCAAGTAACTCTCTATAACTTTTGTTGCTTACTATGGCTCTTTCACTCATATTATGTCTCCTTTCAGGGTACTTGACTATAGTATGATACCCGACTATAGCATACCACCCATGTATCAACTATTACTATTATACGCTATATTTTGGAGAAGTACTACTTGCGACGGTGTTTAAAGCTAATATAGTTCAATATAGTTCAAATATGATAGGAATTTTTGAGGGATTAGTATGGAAATCTAATACCAGCGCTCCTGAGCGACCCCGGATGCCCCCGTTTTTTAATATGATTCAAACAATATAAGGTGTAAGGAAAAGCACCCACCCCAACGGGGACAGGGTGAACCGCCTACAGGGCGCACAGGTTGGAGCCTGTAGCCTGTAGCGGGTGATCATTGAAAACCGCATAGCACCGCCGCCCGTACAGTTAAGCGGGCGCACGGCTCACACTGTACACCATACCACCACCACACGCCAAAAGGAGGCTTTATTACCATGGAATTCACTAACAAAACCGCACTTGTAAACGAACCCGTACACGGGACAATTGACACTGTAGACAAGGCACCCGCCCGCGCTGTAGAACGCGTTATCTATGCCGGGGGGAAATACTACCTGACCACCGAAAAGGACGGCGTGATCACTAACACCGAAATCACCGAACGGTCTATTGACCCCCGCACGGGACGCGTTGACCTTGTACTCCCGGAGAATGAAGCGGGACGCAAGTTCTTGACCGTTGACAAGGTCGGCGCGGACGGTTACACACTTGTCCCGCGCTACGGCTATGCACAGGCAACAGACCAGGCACTGTCCCGCACGAAATCCGACAAGCTGCCATACTGGTACGACGTTCTGACAGAAGAGGAGCGCAAACAGTACGACGCCATGAGAGCTGCAGCGATCGACCGCATGAACAGCCCGAAGTACGCGCTGGAGCAACAGATCAAGAAACAGCTGGAGCAGCTGCAAAAGCTCCAGGCACAGCTGGCAAGTATGTAACAACAAGAGGGGGCAACCGCTCCCTCAACTTGTTGACTACATACGCTAACCCATAGGCACCGAAGTAGGAAGGAGTAAAAATAATGTACACAGTAAAACAGAAAGACCTCAACGACTACTATCAAAAGTGGCTCAACAGTACGGAAAACACTATCTACAAAGCGTACGGTAGACCCTCTGTATACAAGGTTCGCGCGTTTGAACGTTGCGAGGACATCATGCAGGAGTTCGACGGCTACAGTCTGCGCGTTGTAGGACACAGCAGCAGCCAGTTCGGCGCCGCATTCACCACGGATACAGACTTCTACGTGATCACCAAGGATAACATCTACAGGATGCCGCTGTCGGAGGTACAGTAACATGAACAGATTACCGAAACAGTTCTACGAAATCATCGCTCTTGCCAAGTCTGCAGTAGACACCATCCAGCCAGGCGACCTGTTGAACCTGTACAGCAACGATTTCGGCATCCTCGCGTACAACAACCGCGACAACCGGTACAGCTACATCACGAAAGACTTCTACAGACACGACCTTGAAATCTTGAAAGTAGAGCGATAAAGTATTAAAATACCCCCTGGGGGTATACGCTAATCTGCACGGGGTATACAGTAGACACCGGATACTATACCGTAGACACCGGGAGCGGATACTATAATGTAGAATAAGAACAGTTCTCGTTCTAAAATGTACGCATTGAATGTAGAATTAGACTAAAAACTATTCTAAAATTCCGCCCCTTCAATTGACCATGAGCTACCGGGCATTAGCCCGGAGAATGCCTAACTATTGTACACCGTAACAGTGCCACAGCACGCCGTAACAGTAGTATATCATCGTAGAGCCAAAATAAGGCACCGTAGAGGCTTGTATGCTATAGATGGTATAACTAACTACCCTAATACCACAAAATGCCTTGTAGCACGCTCTACGAGCCTATAACACAAAGGAGAACAAACAATGAAACGTAATGCAATCACAGGAGAGTACACTTTCAACAGTGAAGAAGTCTGCACCATCGCACTCGGTATCAACGCAAGATGTGAAGATAGTCTGAAATGGTATCGTATTACAACCGAATCCAGCAACAGTGGTGCAGCGGAATACTTTGCCAATGAGTTCAAGACAGCAAACAAGCTGTACAAAGAGTTATTCGGTACCGACTACCCTGCAACCACAGATGATGGTCCAGTACCAGACAGTGCAGATTGCTGAAAACAATATGCACAAAAAATCCGACTATATTTTTTCTAATCTCCGAATTCATAATTTGTTTAGAACTATTAGTACTAACTATCTTAATAAGAGAAAAAGTATATATAGAGTAGGTAGGAGAAGAGAGGAGCTAAAAGAGAGTAAAAGTAGGGTTATATTAGAGGTCTGATTGTAAAAATTTTAGGGAAAAATAAATTAGATATTCTGAAGGAAAATTCGTAAATTGCACAACTGCCACAAGGGTGTATTGTAGGTCACTTGTACACCTTGTACATTCGTGACTGAACCGTTAAGATACTATAGCCGTAGTATCAAACAATCGACACCACTTGGACATATCTCATTAGGTACCTGGTTGTTCACACATTCTGTATACTGTACATATTCTGTACACACTTACAGAGCACAGGTGCATTATTGATATAAATCTGAAATTGTACATATCTTACACAATCAAGAAACATTTAGTTCATTACATTTTCTTCCAGTAGTGCAATATGCACAAAAAGAGGCGTAAACGGGGAGAAAACATAGGAGGCAAACATGAGCGATAAAACATACATTGACGGGGCAGATACAGGTGCCACACCTGCCACTGCTTCTACATTGCAGTCCTTGCAGTCCACTGTGGGGAGTACTGAGTCCACAGTACAGTCCACTGCTACTGCAGACACGGTAGACCCACTTGCTACCTTGCAAGCCAAGCTGCAGTCACTGCAGGCTAAGCTCCACAAAGAGTTCCGCTGGTACTGTGACACTATCTTGCAGGGTGGCAGTCTTGCGGTGAGAGTAGCGTACCGACTACACATAGGTCAGTCTATTGTGGACGTAGTAGACTGCGGTGAGGTGCAGGATGATTCTGCACTAGGGAGCTACTGTGTCCTCATTGGTAGCAGTCTATACAGTGAATCAGACATAGATACATTGCTCGCAGTAGAGTACCTGCTTGACGACCTGTATGACGCGTGGTGTGGGTTAACGCACACTGACGAGGAGTGGAGCGATACTGTGGATAGGTACCTGGATACACTAAATACAGAGAGGAGATAATACATATGGAACCTATTGAGAACATTGATGAGCTGCGTAACGCATACGAGGAGACAGTAACCAGAGCTGCTAAAGAGGGTAAAGCTGACTTCATGTGCGGTGCGGTGCTGTGTGATGAATGTCCGTTCAAGATGTTTGTGGGACACTGTACTGACGAGACAGTAGACGGTGCTGGGCGTAAGCGCACAGTAGAGGAATGGCAGCAGTGGTGGCACGAGCTGACGGGGGAGACTGTAGAGGAGGGAGCGGCACCCACAGAGTCTACTGTATCTGCCGGAGAGGATACTACTGTCGAGGACAACCTGCAGCCTACTGTACCTAACGTGGACATCATCTGGACTACTGCCATGGGTGCAGTAAAGCATCGCCATGGTCCTATTGCCCTGCTGGACGGTGAGATGCGGCAGTTCAGTGCTAACGTAGGTACATGGATCTCCGAGATGAGCAAGCCTGATACCTGTAACGGCGTAGCAGACAGTATCATGTTTGTAGCACGTGACGAGACAGGTGCTGTGCTTGCTAACGTGGAGCTATTCGCGGAGCTGTTCGGTAAGCGTAAGGTGTGGGAGAGCTTAGAGCGGTAATCTATACATAATATATGAGGAGAATAACTATGAACAAGATAATCAACCCCTGTACTGTAGATAATAAGCAGGCGTACTGCCGCATCTACACGAAGGAGAAACTGTGTACCCTGCTGGACGGTACTGTAGATACGATAACGGTCCTGCACATCACCGGTGTAGTCGGTCCGCGCAGTAACGGTGACTGCTACTCTTGCGGGCAGTGCTACGATACCATGCGTCAGGGTGTAGCCAACGAGGGCTGGGCTGCTGACAGTCTGTATAAGCTGCTTGACATCTGGCAGCGGTGGCACATGAATGACATGAGGCCGTACTGTGAGCATCAGCGCGACTGGGACGGCGGTAAAGTGTGTAAACTGTACGAGTACAAGATGAGTGATGATACACGCAAGAGACGTGACAGGCTCAAGGAGAGTATTCACAATAGACTGCTTGACGGCTTCAACGTACGTCTGTCCATAGACGAGCGTAAACTGCTGGGGAGCAAGTACTTTGTCACGACAGCAGTAGATACTGCGCCGGAGGGGTACGAGCTGTACAAAGAGTACACGAAACGTGCGAGAGAGTTGTATCCACTGGATAGTGGCGTCAGTTACGGTGACAAGCACCCTGACGGTATCCTGTCTAAACCCTGCCCTGTCTGCGGCTACAAGTGGGGTAGCAGCTGGCGTGCCGAGCGTGTACCGGAGGAAGTGCTGCAGTGGTTGGAATCCTTGCCGGACAGTACGCGTAAGCCGGCGTGGGTGTAACCACATACAGTATAGGGGAGATAACATATGACAATCTACATCAACGGTCACAAAGCGTCCAAAGCTGACATTGCACTGCTTGTCAGTAACTGCAAGAACGGCATAGAGGTGATCACTGACGTGCATATCACTCCGCGGGGGTGGTTGTCGGTGAGTACTATCTAATAGCAACACTATTGCAGATAGCACACAATATAGCAACACTATTCCAGATAAAGTTAACAAATAAACATATTGACAGACTGTCGGACGGTATGATATAATATAGGTACAAGGCAACCGGGCTGTGTATCTATAGGTACCGGGGGAACGTACCGAGCATATATACTATCCGGCAGTCACTAAAGGAGAAAATAATAATGATTATTCAAGTCAAGAAAGATTATGAAGTAACCAACGAGGACATTGTGGATATCCTGTCCGCATTCGATTGCCACGGGTGGTGCTGCACGATCAACTACAATAAGTGCGACTACGCTGATGCGAGAGCCAAACTTGGCAAGGATGCGTGCTATGAGGATGTACTTGCACAGATCCTGTTTGACCGTGGGAAACTCACGTTTGTAGACAGTGATGAACCTGATTTGAGGTACGACCTGACACTGACGATGCTGCTGTACGGCATTGAGCGTGCCATTGAAAAAGAGTACTATTCTGACTACAACTGGTACGAAGACGGTAAGCTGAACACGTGTCAGATTGATTCAGCTGTGGCAGACGTAATTGTACAACTTGGTCTGTTTGGACAGGTGGTGTACGGATGATGAATACTGATATGTCTACTACGTACACGAAAGATCAGCAGAAAGCTATCGATACGATCATCAATCAAAGACCGTCATACATGACCTGTGACAGACATCTGTTCAGTGACAAGCACAACGTAGTGTTGAGTAATACCACACTGCTTGTACTGCAGGAGCCGCTGTGGAGTACAGGCAAGGAGTTCGATGTTGGTAGACTGATCCAGAGTAATGAGACGCGGGACACTGTGAGCGTGCAGGGAGTATCTACAGAGCGTACACACTATTGGTGCAGGAAAGACTACTGCAAACTTGCAGAGGATGCGTTCTTTGACCCGACGGTGCTGAAGCGTGCGTTCCGTGCGATGAAGTATCGGGGTGAGGAGATTACACTGCACTACACAATCGACCAGCGTACACAGCAGAGATACTGCAAGTGCCTGACGTTCCGCACAAAGTACGGCTACGCGTTGGTGATGGCTTGTAGGATCAAGGATGAGAGTGCGTTGCACGAGGTAGGTACAAGCGCGCTGATCAAGAGAGGAGAGCTGCTGCAATGATTGTACACGGTGAGTCTAAGCATAACAGTTCGAGACAAACCACATGGGAAGGTATTGAGCAGGCGTTTCGCAACACAATCTACACTGCTGACACGTATGCTACAGCTACAGAGTTTGAGTGCGAGTGTACTGCTTGCTACTGTCAAGATTGCCCACTGAAAGACAAGTGCGGTGAATCATTCACTGCTGAACAGTGGGTGAGTATCAGAGATGAGGTGATGAAGGATGCTGAATAATAAACAATACATCAGTATGACTCCATACGATGATTTTATCAAAGATTCACGGAAAGCATATCTGCTGCTTGAATCAGTACAGTCCTACATCAATGACTGTATAAACGAGTACCACAATCTGAACAAGGACGATGAACAGTACGAGTCGGACTGCAACTATTTAGAGAAAAAACTGACTGACTTGCTTTCCATACGGAAGACTCTGTTTGATATTGCGAACGGATTGGAGGGATGACACTTGATTACAATAACGTTCACGGATACTGAGCTGCAAGCGATACACGCTGCTCTGCGGGATAAGATCAATGATCTAACGAGTGACCATCCGTTTGTAACGCAGTATAAGCATATGTTGGAAGGCGTAGACACGAAGATCAAAATTGCAATGAATACTGTCTTCGGTGCATCACGCTTTGACGAGGCAATGCACTCTACAATGATGAAGAAGGTGCCTGATCTGACTACAGCAATCGACGTAGCATATCGTATGACTATTGATCTTGCACGCGAGAGTAACAGCCCAGTAGAGTTCGTCTGCGGTACGTTCGATTGCGGTGAGTGTAAGGAGTGTAAGACCTGCGATACTGTGAGGAAAGCTGAAGAGTGGGAGTGTAGATACAGAGACTGGAAGGAGAGTACATATGCCACTGACAAGAATAAACGATAAAGACCCGGCGTATTGGTGCCGGAAGCTGATCCGGTCTATCATTGTCTACGAGAACGCACACACTGTAGACGAGGTACTGAACAGCAAGAGTGGACAGCGGTATTTCAAGGTGAGTAAACAGCTGCTTGGTGAGGACACCGTACGGGAGATGATCCAGAGTGTTTTGAACGAAGGGACTACAGTGTATGTTGATACCGATGGGAGCGTTGTAAGAGGAGGCAATCATGAATTATAAGCTGAGAAACGACATATTGCGTCTGCTCGGTAGGCATTATATGCTTGTTGTAGACAAGTATTGTGATATGCTGAAGAATAGCTACAATCCCATTGAAGACATTATGGATGACTTCAAGACTGAACTGATGTTCGTTGACGATACCGCGAAGGAGGTACAGAAACTTGACGGGACTGCCGAGTAGTAAGCGGACTACTGAACATACTACCCGAACCGGCACCACCCTGATACCGGATAAGCTGAAGCCCGTTGTGTCAGATGCAATCTATCCTCTATTGCAAGACGTGTTGAGCAGATACCGGCACAGCGAGGTTGGAACGTCAGTATTTGACGTGATGACCGAAGAAGAGTATCAGTTGTACAAGAGACTGATTGACGATGCTATAAATACTGTAAGGAGTAACAAATGAAGCAAGTTATTTTACGTGGTGCTGCGTTCTTTTGCAAGAGCAAGTACCAGATGTACGCTTTGAGTAACCAGAACATTTTCCCCGATGTGATCACGCAGATGAACGGAGACTTGTGCTACGTCTACCGGATCAACAATGCGTTAGTCACTGCACTGAACAATATTAACAAGGAGAGAGAGTATGTTTTACAGAGTAACGTGCCGGAGCCTGTCCGGTGAAATCAGGCAGACAGATGACTTCAGAAGTGAAGAACGCGCTGAACGTTGGGCTGATGCGATCAACAAAGTAGGCTATTGGACTGCTACCATTGAGACAGTAGGTGTCAATGAGGAGGAAACAGAAGATGAGAGCAACTAAAGAATCTATCCGTGACGTGCTTGTCATGCTGACGGATCGTATGAGCAACAACAAGACGCTTGGCAGATGGCGTACCGTTCGGTGTGGTGTACTGAATATGTACATCTCTGACCACATTGTCAATACACGGCACGAGTATCTTGTGAGCGTGTTCTATCGTGAGAAGCTGTTCTTCAGTATGACCTATACCGAGCATGGATCTATTGCTAAACTGGTCAATACACATCATACTGACTTCTGGGCGATTGAGCTGTTTGCACAGTGGCTTGCTGTCCTGAAATATTGCACTGACCTGAAGTATTACATTGAGAGCGCGTCCACTGTTGACGTGGCACGGGAGAAATATCTGCGCACGATGATTGAGGCGGAAGCGCCTGTAGCGCAGGAGGCGTCTAACGAGGAGGCACCTAATGAATAAGTGTTTGATTGAGATCCTTGACCCGCACGGCAAAGTACGTACACCGGCTAAAGCGTATCTGTGCGTATCATCTACTGAGGGTGTGAATCTGCCTAATGCGAGATTGTATGCTGCGGATATGGATCTGCCTGAGATGGCGGTGATGCTGTGGAGCGCAGAGCTGGTTATCGCGTCTTGCTGCGAACAGATAACTGGTTTGAGAGAGATGATAGATGAAGTGCATAAAGTATTGGATGAATCTGCCGCAGAGGCATCCGATACGACATCTATCTTGTATCATCCTGAAGGTAAAAGCAATGACGAATGAACGACTGGAACAGCTGCTTACGACAGCGCTGAAGTACATTGATCCTACGGTACTTGGTCTGACTGCAGAGGAGGCACTGTATCTCGGTGTACCGGGTACGTATGTTGTGCCTGTTACGACAGCGCACTGGGTTGACCGTGGCGGTGGATACGAATGCAGCGGATGCGGTAACTGGGTAAAAGATCGAACGAAGACGTGCTCTACTTGTGGCGCGTGGATGGGATGGTGAAATATGAACTATGCTATGATCAACGGTATACGCGTTGAATTGACGGATGAACAGGTGAAGACGCTTGGGTTTGAGACGAAGACAAATCCCTTTAATCGTATGGGATTAGGATCATACTGTTATGCTCCGAATCTTGATGGAACTGCAAGGACTTTTACAGAAGATAACAGTATGACAGTTAACCATATGTATCGTAATTGTAATTATTTCAACGATAAAGAGTTTGCCGAGCAAGTCTCGCTTCACCAGTTACTCTATCGTAAACTGTTGAAGTTTGCATACGACAATGAGTGCGAAGACAAAGAATGGAATGGCACGAACGATCACTGGCTCATACTGTACTATCCGTTGAATGACGATTTTGTTATTGCGAATGTGCAATGTGTTAAAGAGTATACTGTATATTTCTCTACTGAAGAAGGTGCGAGTAGAGCAATCAACGAGGTCGTTAGACCGTTCATGAAAGAGCATCCTGATTTTGTGTGGTGAAAGGAGTAACGAATGTACTATCTATTGAATCTCGTGTTTATCACGTTTATATCCATTGTAATTGCTCTTGTTTATGATGGAACTACGTCTTCCGGATTCATCTTGCCATTCCTTCTCATTGCTATATGGTCTTATCTGTTGGCTGCGTCTTACGCAATATCGAAGTACTTTGCACTTGAAGACCGTATCAAGAAGTTGGAAAATAAGAAGGAAGGAGGACGAATGATGGATGAATTGAAGCCATGCCCGTTCTGCGGAGGAAGTGGTAGCATAACAATAGATCCAGAAGGGGTAAGAGACTCAAAGAATAGAAAATGGGCATATACAATTTCTTGCGATAAATGCTGTGCGTCAACCGGAATATGTTGGAGCCGCGAGATGGTAATCGACGCATGGAACAGGAGGACGAATGATGCCGAAATACATTGACCAAGACGCTCTGCTGAATAAAATGCAAGAGCGACTTGACGACCTCGCAAGAGACTATGGCGATTATGACAACTATGTTACCGGCTTTGGTGATGCGATTAAACTTCTTGAAAATGCACCAGCAGCAGACGTACAGGAAGTGAAACACGCGAAAGACCTGCAAGCGACTAAGCCCTACGGTCGTGGATCGTTCGAGTGTTCGAATTGCCATTTCTACGATGACGATACGTACACTATCGATATTCAAATTGGCAGAGTTAAGTACTGTCCTGCTTGTGGTGCTCTTGTGGAGGAGGAGTAAATGTCCCTCATTGTAGTAGCATTTTTCACAGCCTTCTTTGTTGCCGCAGTATCCGGATCGGCACTCATTGCATTGTGGGTTAGGCTTAGTAACAGAAAGAGGTGAGTACGATAGGTAAGTTGAACAAAGGTGAGCGCTGTTACCTGACAGAGTTCAGACGGTTACGCTATACTGAAGTATCACCGACTACCTACAGGCTATTGCAGGATAGCGAGTTATACGCAATCGCAATACTGCCGCGTAGCATCAAGGTATCGTTTTCGCCTATCGCAAAGGACGGATATCTGATTGACAAGCGTAGCGTCATGAGCGTTATTGAACATTATAAACAGAGAAAAAGTAATACGACCAAAGAGTTATCTTTGAGAAAGGGAGCGAGAGATGCTTGGTGTAAGAAGCATGGAGTACAGAGCAAGCAAGAACGGAATTGAAAACCGTAGTAAGATGAACGATTTCAACAGTGACAAGATCATCCAGCTTGTTGAGCGAAACGAAGACGTACCGGATCGCATTAGACGAAAAGATTTCGCAAAGGCGAAGTCCTGCATTCCTGAAGTAACGCGCTTTGAAATCGGTGAAGGGGAGGACGCTATTGTATACGTCTATGACGAGAATAGCGACTGTATGGTGAGAGAAGATGTTCCAACCGTTTGATTATCTGCTGTATATCCCACGGGATGTCAACAGACTGCTCATTGCCCATGGTGGAGCAGAGTACGTCCTGAACGCAATGCTTGACTTGATGAAACAGGATAAACTGAAGACGTATGAAATCGTTTGTGACACAAAGTATTACGATACTGTAACGCTTACCATCAAAGTGGATAACGATTACGCTGAAGTGTATCTGAATGATAACAGAAATCAGAAGTCAAAGCTACGGAACATCTTGCTGTTTTTCGCGCAGTATGAATTCTGGATGGATCCCCGGTGGCAGGAACGTTTCGTTATCGATTCTGAAAGGAAGTGTGTGAAGGATATAGCATATAGTCTCTTGCGGTTTCTCAATAGGAATGGTGATGTTAATCAGGTACCAAAGATTGTAGAAACGGCAACGGAGGCGCTATATGCTTATCTCAAAGGCGAAACTATATCTTGGATCTGACCCGCTTAGCAATGCGAAGCTGTTATTGCCGAAAGATCCAATCTATTCGTTCTTCTTACGAAAGAATCAGCAGTATGAGCTGATCTATTATGTATCCGATTGCCAAAAGTACAACACGTTGAAACCGGAGAACGTACTGAATCTGCTCAAGGGCTTTACGTCAAAGTCTACCGGCATTCTCTGTTTCGGGCAGCCTTCTATTGATATCATGATTGAGCTGTTTGATCCGTATATGATGAAACTTGCATCCGATGTGATGAAGAAATACAAGTCGTATGAGTTCGATGACCTGTTTCAAGAGTGCAGGGTTTGCGCAATTGAGCTGTACAACAAGGGATACTATCTGAACAAAGCGCTTATTGCTACTGCATTCAAGAATCATGTAATCGATAAACATCGTTGGAGCAGTCGGCTTTGTCGTGTGGAAGAAGATACGCTGAAGCTGTTATCGGAGATAGCGGTATCCGGAATATCGGATGAAGATCTGACGTTTGAGGATGTAACGGAAGACCCGGAGTTTCGTATTACATACGAGGAAGAGATGCATCGGCAGTCAATGCATGATATATATGAAGAAGTGAAGCAGTATATCGTGCAGAGCATTGGATTACGTGGATTCGAGCAGTTGGAACGTGAGATCAATACCGGATATATGTCCGAGTGGGGTAGAAGACATCGCAGGAAACTGACAGAAGCGATGCTGCAAGACGGATTGACGAAAGACTTCCTGTACCGGAAGCATTATTGGAGGTGATGATATATATGCGGGTGGAGTGCTTTACCTGTCCCATGGATTATGTCGATTGTGTAAGGTTTGGTGGTTGTTTGAGAGAAGTAACCAAAGACCGGCGCGTAAGTTTGTGCGATTCGACATGGACAGATGATAAAGATCCAGCGAATAATAATAGTACCGGACAAAATTTTATGGAGGATAACAATGAAAACGATTCTGAAGGTTGATTTCAATGACGAGGACGGACGCTACTATATCGCGGCGGGAAACGGTTCAAGCACCAGTGAGTGTGCGTTCGCGTGTGCCGTTGTTGCGAGAGTGTTCGCAAAGCAGGGATTCGTCTCTGACACACAGGAGTTCGAAGAGATGATCCATAAGTATCTGACTGACCCGCAGTATGACGAGGTGCCGGATGTAGAGGATACCGATGACGAGGCGCAGGATACTGACGATGACGAGGTACCGGATACCGACGAGGAGTAAGATAAGGAGTAACAAATATGGAGTTTGATAGTTTTATCACTCATAATATTGACTTGTATATGGGCAAACCGAAGTCCGGTAAGACGATCATTGCCGGCAGCTATCCGAAACCTCTGCTCTATTGCGCAGTTGGTAATGATGGCGGTGGGCGTGTCCTTCAAGCAAAGTATCCGGCAGATTGCAAGAACGGCAATATCCGAGTGAAGAATCTCCGTAACGACCCGATCACGAATGGGCGTATTGCGAAGACTTCAATCGAGAAATGCACAGAACTCTTGCGCGATCTGCGTAATGAAGGAAATCCATTCAAGACTCTTGTCTTCGATACGCTTGGAGCGTTCCAAGAGGACTACAAGCAGTATCTCATCTTCAACAAACGTGGCGCAAGCCTCTCCAAGCAGGAATGGGGAGTTGTTGCTGACATGATGTTCAGCATGAAAGACAGTATGAAAAAGTACTCCGAGGAAACGGGTACGATTCTTGTCTGGGTTACGCACACAAGAGAATACGAGTTGTACGAGACGAGCGGTCTTGCCAAGGAGATGCGTATCATCCCCGACGTAACGATCAATACCGGCGTGAAGTTCATGAAGGATGCAAGCAACATCTTTTACTGCTGCCGGAAGACAGTTGACAACAACGGCGTGAAAGACACGAAGTTCCTGACATATATCGGACCAAACCCGGTGATGGATACAGGAACACGAGATCTGATTCTGGAACACGGTTGCTTTGTGGAGAATTTCACATACGATAAGTTCCAAGAGATGATCGAGAAACAACAGATTGAAGCTGCCGATGTGGTAGTTCAAAATACAAACAACACAAATAACGAAGAAAACGAGGTAGAAAACGATGATTGAGAAGTTTGCAGATTACGAGAAGAGCCAGTATCTTGACAAGGTCGGTACCTTTACGTTCACCATTACCAACGCGGAACTGACAACTACGAAGAAGGGCGACCCGATGTGGAAGTTTGAATGCGATAGCGAAGCCGGAAAGACTACGCTGTATCACGCTATTCTGCCCACAACGAAGTGGAGCTTCAACAAGCTGATTGCCGCTTGCCTGAACCTGACTCCTGAACAGAAGAAGACGTTCGAACTAGACTATGAAACCATCGGACGTCAGCTGATCGGTAAGTCGTTTGACGGCAAGGTTGACGAGGAATCCTACGAGAAGGAAATCAAGATCCCGAACGATGACGGTACGTTCTCCACAACCATGGAGACGAAGAAGTCCTACAAGATCGTATCGTATGACGTTGCCGGAACCGTTGCGTCGGATGAGGCTCTGCCGTTCTGATCACAATTGGGGGAGTTTAACCGCTCCCCTCTATTTATCAAATCACGAGTGAAGCGTGTGCAACTCACGCAGATTTGTATAATTATTCATGCAGGTCGCAATTAGGTCGCAATGGAGGTCGCAATATGAAGCAAGAGTTAGAGTCAGTAACGCAAAGGAAGATTATGAATGCGATACGGAAGCGCGGTGGGTATGTGTACAAGAATCCGCAGTCTGCTATGACGGAAGTAGGTAGACCCGATCTGACTGCTTGCATCCCGGCACGATTGTCTACATTAGTTGACCTGCTTGGAGAGGACGCTATTGTCGGTCTGTATTGCGGTCTGGAAGTGAAGCGTCCCGGTAGACAGGGACAGAAGAACGGCGGTCTATCGAGAGGTCAGCTTGTTGTTGCAAAGCAGATTGAGAAAGCGAACGGTATCTGGATGCGGATTGATGACCCTGCAATCATTGAGAAAACTATGGAGGTATACATGAAATGCTCTACGAAGAATACTTGAAGAAACGTCATAAATATCAGGCGTTCGGTGCTGACTTTCTGCTGGAGAAGAAACACGCCTGCCTGTTCTATAAGCCCGGTCTTGGAAAAACATATCCTGTGATTGAAGCAACACGTGAAGTTGTGAAATCCGGTAAGAACAAAGTTCTTGTTCTAAGTACTGCGGATGCTATCAGAAAGATGTGGTTGACAGAGATTAAACCGCAAAATATCCTTCCAATTGATACGGAGTATGTGACGTTTAACAAGGCAATTCAGGATGATACCGCGTATGCTTTGACACATCGGCATTGGGATGTTGTCATTGTAGACGAGGTACACCGATGCAAGGCGATTAACACAAAGACTTCACGTCTCCTGCACAAACTGACTAAACACGTGGAATACGTTTTTGGTCTGACCGGTACTCCGCGTGGAAATACTGATGTGGATATCTTTTGTCAATTGCACAACCTGAACGTGTCAGAGTGGGGTACGATATCCTACACAAAGTTTGTCGATGCAATGTGTGATACGAAGAACGTCTATACTGGTTCTCGCGTTGTACAAGTACCTATTGGTATCTCTGAACGGTATAGAGCGGCGTGGGAAGCTAACCTCTCGCAGTACACACAGCGCGTTAACTATGATGACGGCGATGTTGAGATGCCGAAGCTGGTTGTAACTCCCGTATCTATAAAGTATGAGAAAACGAAAGCGTATCTTGATGCCATGGACGGTATCGTATCTATCGGCGATGAAGAAACAACCGTTGCGAAATTGGCGGCTATTACAAAGCTGCATGAACTGGCGAACGGGTATCTGTACTATGACGATCTGGATGATGTCAGACACGTACAGTATATCAACGAGAACCTAAAATTAGAATGGCTGATGCGTAACCTGAAACCTAACAGCGTCGTTGTATATCAATTCGAACAAGACGTGAATGACATTCTTGGTTTATTGGATACGTTCATGGGATACACATATACTGATGACCCCGAAGCGTTCAAGCAAGGTAAAGCAGACATCCTTCTCTTGCAGTGCTCCCGTTGCGAGTCGTTCAATCTGCAGATGTGCAATACGCTGATTTTCTATACGATGGATTACAGCTATATCAAGTACAATCAGATGCTGCATCGTGTGTGGCGTATCGGTCAGACAAGTCAGGTTAATATTTACGTACTCATTGCAGAGGATACGATTGAAGAAGAAATATGGAACGCGGTTCGTAACAAGGAGAGACTGGCAGATCTGTTTATGCGTGTGAAAGGAAAGTGCAATGGATAAGAATCTTGAACGCCTTGAACGTATTTTCCCGAACAGTAAGTTCGTGAAGATTGCGAAATATGATAAAGAGAGGTTCGAACATGAAGCGTATGACAGCAGCAAAGACTGCAAGTCAACAACGACGAAATGGAAGACCGAAGCGTTATCTCATGCAGAGGCTCAAGAAGCAGTTGCTGACGGCTATCGAGTGGGTTGGATCGTTCCTGAATCTTATTGCGTTATTGATATTGATAACCATGATAATCCTCGTTCCCAAGAGGTGGTGGAACGACTGCTGAACTACTGGGAGGTCAGGTACAATTATAACTACACGTCAAGAGGAATCCACTTAGTGTTCAGAGATAGCAACAAGAAGCAGAGAACTTGTTCTAAAGTGAAGTGTGGTTTGAACGTTGAGATTGATGTACGTGCTGCAGGAACGGGTTACATTGTGCTGCCTTGCAACGATCCGCACCGGAAATGGGGTAGCTGGAGTGACAACGTTGAAGAGCTGCCGTACTTCTTGCGTCCGGTAGGTATCACAAAGATCCCGTCTTTCATCGGCTACGATGACGGCGATGGGCGTAACGATGCGCTCTGGAAATGGCGTAACTTCCTTGAACAGAGTGAACGGTTGACTAAGGCTGAAGTTGAGAAGACGATCCGTGCAATCAATGAGAACTTGTTCGCCGTACCGTTGCAGAACACAGAGTTGTACAGTACAGTATTGAGAGAACTGGATACTGAAGAATCTGATACCAACGACAAAAACTCTGACAAGGGCAACAAGTATTCCAAACTTGCCAACGAACTGGTCAAGAAACGTGACCTGATCAGTATGGGTCCTGACGTGTACAGCTTCAATGGCGTGTACTACAAGCCGATCACCGATCTTGAGATCGATTCTATGATCTACAGTGATTTAAGTTCGAACATCACGATCAACGGTCGTAGAGAGATCCGTGAGTTTGTGAAGGTGAAGACGCAGATCTCTCCCGAAGACATGAACCGTGAGTGCTTCAAGATTGCCTGCAAAAACGGTGTCATTGATCTCCGCAACGGCACACTGGAAGCCGCTAACAAGATGGAGTATAATACGATTGCTATACCTTGCGATTTCGATCCGGATCCTCCATATTCGTCACGTATCGATCAGTTTATCAAAGAGGTTGCGAACGGTGACACCATGCGTATGAAGCTGCTGTATCAGATCGCCGGCTATTGTCTTGTCAAGGATAACTTCATGGCGAAGTTCTTCATCTTCCAAGGCAACGGTGGTACCGGTAAATCAACCTATATGCGTCTGGTTGAGAAAATGTGCGGAACGAATAACACGTCCCATGTCGGTCTGAACAAGTTCGATAATGACTACTATATCGCGTCAACCATGAACAAATTGGTGAACATTGACGATGACCTTGCGTCGAACAAGGCGTTAGGTGATACCGGACGTTTCAAGTCGATTGTCTCCGGTGAGATCATTGCCGTGCGGAACATTTACAGAAGCGTTACAAAGTATCGTCCGTTCTGTACCTGTATCTTCTCTTGTAATAACTTGCCGAGGATTATGGATAACACTGCGGGTCTGTTCCGCAGAATGGTGCTAATTGAACTGAACCATCGTGTGGAGAATCCTGACCCGCAGTTCATGGCAAAGCTGACTGACATGGATATGAAGTACTTCCTATTCAAGGCTGTTGAAGGTATCAAGCAGGTGATTGAAGAAGGCAAGTTTGCAATCAACGATAGTGAGGATGTGCTGCTCCGGAAGTTCCAGAGAAAGCAGTCGCCGCTTAACGAGTGGCTATATGAGAATCAAATCAGAGCCGGAGAACTTGACGGCAAGATACCGTCTGCTCTGTATGCTATGTTTAGAGAGTGGTGTAGCCGTAACGGGTTCGATAAGCCGGTATCGTCTACCACGTTCAAGGATACGATCTGTTCTATGTACGGTGTATATGTTGGTGTCGGCAGTGAACTTGATAAGTACGGTTTACGCGTACAGAAGTTCGCTATGCTGGAGGATGCAGATCCTGAATACTTCCCATTTTGAATATGAGGTAAGCAATGAATTTACGATTCTTTGACTTTGAGGTTTTCCCCGAATGGTGGTGCTGCACGTTCGGTGATCTGCCGGATGATGTTACCGAGTTGTCGCATCTGCAGGAGAACCTGAAAGAGTCGTTCCGTGTTGTGTCCAGTGATGACGTGAACGCAAGAGACGCGCTCATGAAAGAGTTTCGTGAAGGTCGCGTCATGACTGGATACAACATCAAAGGATACGACCTTGAAATAACGAACGGTATCTATCAATCATTCGATCCTGAAACGCTCTATTGTCTCTCGCAGCTGATTATCAATAAAGAAACGCCGAAGGATCATAAACTCGCGCAGATGCTGATACCGTTCGTAACGAAACGCTATAACGGTGCAACATATCTGGACTTGTTCGATTCAAGCACCGGTTCTCTGAAGAACAAAGAAGCCATCCTTGGTCTTGATATCCGTGAGACAACCGTACCATTCGGCAAGCGCAATCTGACGCAGCAAGATAAGGATGACGTTATCGTATACAACAAGCATGACGTGTGGTCGTCCATGTACTGGTATCTTGATACTGTTAAGCCCTTCGTAGATACCCGTTTAAGTCTCTGTAAGGTCTTTAACCTTCCGTTGGCGTATGGATACAAGAAAACCAACGCATCGCTGATTTCACTGGTACTTGACGCTAAGAAGATGCCATTCGCGGACGAGACGAAGATCGATATCGAACTGCCGATTCAGATCCGCTCCTATTGCAAGGATAATCTGCCGGAATACGTCTATGAATATATCCTGCACAACAACAAGCCGCTGACGGTCAAGCTGTTTGAGAACAAAGTGAAGTTCGCTGACGGTGGGATTCACTCCGAGTATGATACCGATAGCTTCTCCTTGTCAAAGACGCATGACCGACCCGTTCTGCACGTCAAGAGCAACGCTGATTGGGTACTGATGAACGCGGATGCCGGATCATACTATCCGTCAATCATGATCTTCTTGAAGACGTTGAGCCGGTGTATTCAGAAGCCTGAAGTGTTCATCAAGATCTACAACGAGAGACTTCGTATCAAGCATCTGGAGAATCCGACACCGGAAGATATTCTGTTGCAGTTGGTCTACAAACTGATCCTGAATACCACGTTCGGTGCAAGCGGATGCGAAGGTCTTGATCTGTATGATCCGTACATGAGAACCTGTACGTGCCGTTACGGTCAGCTGTTCCTTGCAGCGTTCGCAAACAAAGTATACGCGGTACTCAACGGTAACGTGAAAGTCATTCAGACGAACACGGATGGTGTATTGTTCTACTGCCGCCGCAAGGATATTCCTACCATCAAGAAGCTAATGCGGGAGTGGCATGATCTTAGCGGTATCACATTGGAGGACGAGTATGCCGAGGAGATCTGGCAGAGAGACGTGAATAACTACCTGATGATCAAAGAGGGCGGCAAAGCAAAGTGCAAGGGTGGCTGGCTGAACCATACTAAAGTTGTCAAGGGTTATCCGAGAGTTGCACCGCTGACATCCTATGCTGTAGGTAGAGCAATCACGGATTATCTCACAAAGAACAAGGACATTGAAGCCTCTATCCGTAACAACACCAATCTGGAAGATTTCATGATGACGTTCATCGTTGGAGGTAGTTTCGACAATACAGTGTACCGCTATGATAACGGTATGGAGATTGACTGCATACGTAACACGCGCATGATTGCATCGACTGATACAAGACTTGGCACGCAGTACAAGCTAAAGGGCAAGCAGTATTTCAAGTGTGCCGGTTGTCCGGATCATGGACTGCTGCTTGACAGTGATGTGAGATCTGCGAAGTTCGAACATTACAAGGATCAGATCGACTACAGCTTCTATCTTAACCTTGCCAAAGACAAACTCTCCGGTTCATGGTTGGATCTTGACGGTTCCGGTGTAGTCCGTACGCATCAATTCGATTACTTTGATTGTCAGAACAGAAACATCTGGTCAAAGAGGAAAGTCAAATGTGGATAACAGAAAAGTACTTATTCAATGATGTGATTTTTCAAACACTTAATGAGTTCTATGATTATATTACGCAAAGGTGCATTGGAAAACATTCATTGAAACTTGTAACAAAAGAACGGGGACACCTCAAGTTGAGATGCCCCCTCGTAGGAGATTATTTGGATGTGTACGGCGAGGATTGGGAGATTGAGTGGTTGCATCGAGAACTAAGTGAGGAGCATTGGTACAAAGTCACTTGACAAACCCCTGCTTCGTAGCGCTTGAACGGTAGACGTTCTTCTTCGCGCCGAGTGCTATCAGCTTGCTATACTCCGAGCCGGATGCATAATACTTGTAGTCTTTCGCCTGCGTCAGAATATACGCTTTAGCAACAGAGCCGTTATTGAGCATGATACGCTTGATGACGGCTTTTTTCTGCGTGTCAGTCATCTGCGAGTATTTCATCATCACGCGTTTGCCCTTCTCGTTCTCTACCGTGTATTTCCGCTTGTTGCTGAACAGGTATCCAAGTTCCTCGTTGTTGAGTTGTCCGTAGATCTCGTTGACGGTCTGAATGCCTTTCGTTGACAGGCTGATCTTCTCGCCGTTGATGTTATAATCACCGCGTAACGCGCTCTTGTTGATACCAAGACGGAGTGCTTCTTTTTCGTACTCGCTGACACGTAACGGTTTAACCTTGATAGGCGAGTTCTTGTTGATAGCGTTTGCAATAAACGTGCCGATATCACCACCGAGATACTTGATCTGCTTCTCTCCAGTGTACGGATCAACGGCGTACCAGTTGTTACCGATGAACGGAATGATTGTCGAGCCTACACGTGCCAGACGACCCAATAATTTATCGGAGAACTGCATATTGCGAGTCTTCGTAACGTTAACGAACATCTTCCAGAATGCAGGTACCAGCATGGTAGGAATATTGAGCAGTTTATCCAGCACGAAGTCTCCAAGGTTGCTGCTGTAACGAGTCGAATTGTAGAAGTCTGCCATGGAGAAATTATCGAACAATTGCGATGCTGCCTGTGTGAAGATACTAACGAAGCTGCTGAAGTCTTTCTCTGTCAGAAAGTTGTTGAAACCGTTGGCAATTGACGCGCCCATGAGGAATCCATCCATACCATAGATGTCGGAAAGTCCGAACTCCACGTCACCGATACGCATCTTCAGGTCGTAGTCATCATCGTCAAAACGAACAATACCGAGTGCAGCAAGCGCGATAGCAATTGCGGAACCTATGCTGCCGACTAACCCTTTGGAGATGTCCTTCTGTACAAGATATTTCGCAAACTGCGGACTTGTAGTACGCTTGCCTTGCTGCTTCAGTTTCTCCATACGTTCAATGGTATTCTCCAGTTTACGCATACGGTAAATCGCGTTAGCAAGACCAAGAGGGCTGTATTTCAAGCCTTCAATCGCCCAGTTCAGAGATGCACCTGCAAACGGGAAGATCTGCTTGTACATGAAGTTTACGATGTCAGCTTTCTTGGTGCCATAATGCTCTTCCACGTAGGTATACATCTTGTTTTCAAGGTCTGTAATGAAGTTACGCTTATGCATATACTCCTCTGCAGCCATGACGTATGCGTCAGCAACGTGACGTGCTACATCGCCGGAGAGGTTCTTTGTCAAATCTACATTGTCGGCAGTGAGGGTTTTCGCAACAACGTCAATGAATCTCGTGTTCACCCACTTTTCATCGGAGAGCATCTTGTAAATGAACTGCTGCATCGCTTTCGTCCAACGCCATCTCAACGTGTTATCCATGCCGTAACGCATTTCCATCTGCTGGATCACGGCAACTGCAAACGCATTGGATGTAGCTTTCAGACTCTTTGTTGTACGCGTATCGTACTTCATCACCGCGTCAGAGATCGCAGCAAGAACGCCGGACTTGACGATCTTATCTTTCACAAAGTCAATAGACTCTTGCGTCGGCTTGATTACTGCAAGGTTGTATTGCTCACTGGTAAGAACTTTACCGTCCGCATCGGTGTAAGCGATAGTCTCTTTGTTCTGCTCACTGGTCTTGTACAGCTTTTGGAACAATTTACTGACAGCAGACTCACTCTGCGCTACACGCCGAACAAACGCGTCGTTCGCTTTCGTGAAACCTTGGATCATATAGTTCGTAGTCCAGTTACGGATCCACGTACCAGGAGACGAGAGCATTGCCATACGTTCAAACGCAAGCAGACGTTCAAGCGCGGAAGCCTTGTATTGTGCTTTCTGCGTTACGAGTTCGTACAGTTTGTCTTTGTTCGCAACGAACGCATCATAATCTCCGGCAGCGAATGCTTTACCGAGTGCTTCAACAACGGGTTCAATGTCAGGGTCGTTCGGGTCAATCTTTGCTCTACGTGCGAGAGATTTCATTGCCTGACCGTAAGGATCGAACCGGTTAAGGATTGCTTTCTGAATAGCAAGCCCTGCGCCAGACATGGATGCAATGTTGTCGTACAAATGTTGAATCGCGTCACGCTTCTCCGGAGAGAGCTTGAACATAGCCTTGCCATCCATCTTCAACAGTGCAGCTAACGTGTACTGCTCTGTAGCGAGATACACTCTCAATTGATCGATGTCGGTCGAGACTTTAGCTGTCAAATACCAATCACAAATAGCGTCTGCAGTAGCTTGATCCATCTGCAGCACCTTGTCGGTCATATTGTCAATGAACTCTTGATAGTTCATCTCAAGGTGCGCTTCGTCTGTGATCGGAGAGCCTTTGACAACTGTCTGATTGTAGTTGGTGTACTGCGTATCCAGTGCTGCACGAACGAATGCAGGCATATCTTGATTGGAGTCAACCTGAATCTTGTTACCGGCGAAGTTATACGTTCTGACGAATTTCGGATCTGCCGGCTTCTGCTGTGCAATCTGCTCCAGTCTCTGACGAAGTTCTTTCTGACCTTTCTGATAGTCGCTATACGTTTTGCGGTCAACATATGCTCCGGAACGAACTTCTGCGAGCAATGTTTCAAGTTTAGAGTCAACATCTTGCAGCTTGTCTGCAGAGAGCAGTTTGCCTTTCTTGTCGTGAATCAGTTCGTCATTGATTTTGCCGTTGCTGTCAAACAATCCATAGTACGGAGACTTCGGATCGGACGCTTTCTGCAGCATGAGTTTCCGAGATTTGTCATTGAGTCGATCCATAATCTTGCGGTACTTGTAGCGGATGCTGTTGCTGATAGTAGGTGCAGTTTTAATAATGTTTTCAAACGTTAACTGCTTCGCGTTTGCAGTTTCTCCACTCAACAACATATCTGCAAGCACGTAGAACGTGTTAATATCGGTGTCTGAATAGGTGCTTTGTTTCAAACGAGTTCTGAACAAAGCTGAGAGACTATCCAATTCAACGTCCGCAAGAAAATCTGCAATCTTTTCGTCACTGAAAGTTGGGTTTACGAACTTAAAGAGTTTCTTGACGAACGTCAAGTCTTCGTCGGCAGATACTGCTTTAGCGATCAGACCAATCTTTTCGGATCGAGGAATCGCAAGAACTTCAGGCGGAATATCAACTGCGATTGATGTAGCCTCTGTGAGTTTCTTGTCAGCGTTAATTGCCTTTCCTTCTCTTACACCGGTGATACTTTGCCCGTCACCCTTTTCGTTGTATTTACGGAAAGATCTTTCGCCTATTGCAGCACGTGCAAGAGAAGCTACTGTACCGTCGTAGTGAAGCATGATCTGCATCCGCGAAATCTTTATGTTTTCAGTTCCACGTCTATAGAACTGATCGACGTATCGCCGATATGCTGCTTGATTAGTGTTCAATGCACTTTCTTCCATAGCTTTCAGCGTAGTTGCAACGTTATTGATCTTCGTTTCAAGCAGGCTCGGATCTGTTTTATTGTAAAGCCGATCCAACGCGAAGGCTACTCCAGTATTCTTTTGCAATGTATCCAACTCATTGAACGTTTTAACCGGAGAGTCAGGGAAAAAAGCATCTTTGATGGCTTTGAACGTACGCTCTACAGTAGCGTTCTGTATCGGATTGTTTTCTTCAAGAGAAACAGTGCGAAGATAGTCCATTACGTCAGCGCGTGTCAATGTACCACGTTCGTTGCCGTTGATTTTGTCTTGCAGTACCCAGTCAAGATTGTTGTTCAACACAAACTTTTGCATCTCGTTACTCAACTGAACGCGACCGTTCCTGCCAACAAAGTATTGCAGATTAGTACCCTCGTACTTGCTCTTTGCGACGTTTCTCTTAACGGTAGGATACTTGTAGTTCCGTGATACAATCTTGCCGTTCTCGTCATAGGTGATAGTTTTCGTAATGAAGTTGTCGCTCTTCTTGCCGACTACAACCTCTTTGCGGAGTCGTCCTTCAGGATCGTAGTACTCGGTCTTTTTATCGTCCGCATAGTATTTCTTGGTGTATCCTGCCATCGCACCACCACGAAGTTTTGTTTCAACGGGGAGATTAACGATACGTGTCTGCGGTTCCATGTTAGGATTGAACGACATCTCAATGCTGTCAAGATTGCTAACGGAGTCTTTCTTCAACGCAAGATCAAAACCTTTAGCGAACATTGCGTCCGCGATCTTAACTTTGCCGAAGTATATGTTTGCATTCACGTTGCCGTTCTCGTCAGTATGCAGTGTCTTATCGCGCTGCAAGTATGCCTGAATGTCAGCCTGTGTTCCACGGCAGAACGTCTCGTATGTGCTTGCGTCTGCAATGCGGAATACGGTGTAGTTCTTATCTCCGATAACCTTAGTCTGCTGGACACGAATGACCGGAATCTCCTGCTGCAAGAACTGCTGGAACGACATCTCCGGATTCAGGATGTTTCCGGTATTCACATAGAGCAGGAATTTAGACAGTGTACTCAAATCGTCATTGAAGTCAAGCATCTGTACCAACTCGCTCTTTGTAGCCTCGTTTGTGCGCCAGTCTTTGTTCGTATCTTCGGTAGCGTCCAGTCTGTTATCGATTGTGCCAAGGTCTGTACCGGCTTCAAACTTAGAACCGATACCGGCAATCACGTCAGCCATTGTTACGCCACTCTTCAGCTGCGCTTCAATGTCAGCAACTTTAGCTACACTCTCGTCAACGGACAACTGAATCTCTTTGTCAAGCAGAGGATCACGCACGGTTATCGTGTTGCCGTCAGTCTTGACGTACTCAATCTTGTGGTCAAGCGTTTCACCTGCATACGATATATTTTTCTGCGGAATGAGACTGTACGCTTTCATTGCAGCAGTCGAACCAACGTTCGTCAGTGTAGTACCCCACGGCAATTGCAGTACCATCTGATGACTGCCGTTCTGCTTATCAAACGCATAGCGAACAACAACGGGCATATACTTAACGCCTTCCGTACCACTGAAACCGAACGCGCGGTACTCGGTTGAACCGTAATACAAGAAATCATTGACTGCGTCAACCAAATATGCCGAGGGTAACAGCTTACCGTTCCTGTCAAGCACGACTTCTGGTGCATACTTCTGCAATTCACTCACCACGCGCTTGAAGTTAGGATCATGAATCGCGTCTGCTGCAGTGAACCAAGTAGCAGTACCGGTAGCCATGAAATTATTGACCTCAAGAGCGTGCTGGAATTCATGTGCAATCACGTTGTTCACATAGGTCGCACCTTTGGCAATTGCAAGGTTGGAAACGTAGATGGTGTTATCGATTCCGATGTTTAACGTATTGTACGATCCATAATAGCCGTCAGCAGATATCTTGTTCGGAATCTGATCGGTAAACACAACCGTGATATCTTTCAACGATCCGGGGAGATACTTCTTGTCAATGATCTCTGTAATACTGTACTGATGGCTCTTTTCATATTTCGGCTGACTCTTGGTAAACAACTTCTTCACCGGAGTCAACTGACCGAGTCCAAACGTACCGTCACTCATCTCAACGATAGTCAAGCCACTGTCGATTTTAGGCAGATACTCTGTTGCAAGATACGCTCTTGTAGTCAGCGCAGTAACTCTACCATACTCTTTCTGGATAGCTTTCTGAATCTCCGGCTTCAGCAGATCGGGTCTTGCAATGAAGTCATTGATTGTAAGCGAGGCTTTCACACCGGCAGTCAAATTATCGGATGCCAATTTCGTAATATTCTGTTTACCGGCAGGTAACACATCGACTCGTTCATCGAGCATGGTGTTTCTCTGCGAGATGATTTTATCGCCGAACGCGTTAACTCCTTCGATCTTCAGACTGTCACTGCCTCTGTAGGAGATAGTACGTCTACCGTAAGCGTCCGTGCCGAACTCAACGGTATAGTCAGGCGCGTATCTATTGAACTGCTCTGCGCGGAGTTCTGCGATAGACGAGATACCACGGTCAGCCATGTATGCTCTGTCTGCGTCAGTCAGTTTCGTATCGGAGAACATATCGCTCAATGTCAGACGTTGTGCTTTCAGATACTGACCAAAGAGTACGCTCGGAACACTGACCATTGCAGGATAGGTCATGTTGTCATACTTCAGGTTCCAGATCTTGTTTGCACCGGTTTCCAGCATGAAGAACGCTTTGTTACGTGTGAACCGATCGGCACTCAACAAACCCTGATACACTGCATTCTTCGAGTCTGCCGAGATCGGCATAGACTGTACAACGCGCTTCAGTGTCTCCTTGTCTGCGTCAGTAATGTTACCGTCAAGGATACGGTTACGCATACTCCAGAACCACGTGTTCTGCTTGATGTTGTTGCGTACTGCATCTCTCTGTTCCACGGGAAACAATTCGACAACAGACTCTACATCTGCCTGCGGATGCACGATAGCGTACTCCATCATGGCTTCACGCATGAATTTAAGAGATGCTTCCAGCTTGTTATTCTGTACCGCTTCAGCGAGGTTCTTCGGTGTAGCAGTGATCAGATCGTTCAACGAACGAACAAAGTCAAACAAGTCTCTCGCCGAGATACCGTCTTTGCCGGTGTACAGGTCACTTGTCAGCAAGCATCTGCGGAAGAAGTCTTTATCAAACAGGATAGCGGTGATAGCTTCTTCCATGGTAGCGTCACCGTGATTCTCGGTGCCGTGATACAAGTCGAGGATCTTGTCTTGTACGTTAGCGAACTTCTCCATGCCCATAGTAGACTCAACGAGCCACTGTTCGGCGGAGTTGTTGAAGATCTGTTCGGGTGTCGCGTTCTCCAGTGTAGCTTCATCTACAACGAGCGCCTTTTCACCGTCTGCCGTTACAACGTTAGCGGGAACGTGCTTCTCGGTGACAACAACGGAGTTGACGTTGCCGTCCTTAATGATCTGCTTCGCTTTCTGAGAAGTCTTCTCTTTAACGTTGGTGTCTTCAGTCTTGTTCGTGATAACCGCGTTGATAGCTTCAGCCTGCTTCTTTGCAGCATACGCTTCAGCTTTCTTGAAGAGTGCAGATTGCGTATCGGTGTAGGCTTCTACTGCGGTGGTGACTACTTTGTTCGCACGGATGACTGCCGCGCTGTTATAATCACCACGCGCAATATGACCTTGCAGCAGCTTCAGCCACGAGTCAACCTCGGTCTGCATCTCCTGTGACATATTGCCGTACACGGATGTTACAAGCTGCAATGCGGTGTAGGTCTGCGCCGCGCCTTCGGCAATCTCTCTTGCCAGTTTCTCACGCTTACGCTTGGGCATCGAATCCAGTTCGCCGCTCTTTTGCAGTTCGTTATATTCTTCAACCATATCACGAACTTCGGCTATGTTCTGCACAAACGCCTGCATATCAATACCGTATTCCCATGCGGCAATAGGATTCATACGCTTCGCTTCGACTTTGTCACCGTCTACAGTGTACTGAACTGCACTGGAACGAGACTTCGCACGATCCAGTTTCTTCGCGACATTTTCGATGTCGTTACCCTGTTCAAGCTGCTTGGTATAGTGTTTGACAAGGGCATCGTTGACCGAACCGCTAATAGCCTTCTTTGTGATCTGATAGCCACTGCCTGCAAGAGATGTAAGTGCAGAAACAACGAACGTATTGATCAGCGCGGTAGGATCTGTCTGACCGGCAGTAAGTGTCTTCCAATAGTTGTCGCACATGATATCGCTGAAGCGCTGATCGAGCCACCACGTAGCGGTATCTTGGAATATTTCTTCAAGACCCTCCTGCAATGCGTCTTTCGCAATACGTTTGAGTCCTGCTTTGGTGAACGTCTGCTTGATACTGCCAGTACGAAGTGCGCCGGTACCGTTACGCATCTGGTCTACCGCAGTCTGACCGAACATCTTACCGAGGATACCTTCGATGCCGATTTCTACGGCAGCTTTCAGTGTAGCGTTGAGCAGTACTGCACCGGTATCAACTGTAACACCCTGCGCGTAGGCGGCTTCATACGCCTCATTGATACGTCCCATAGTGATAGCGCCATAGAACGTGCCTTTACTTGCAATGGATGCAACTGTACCAGCTTTGCTTGCCGATACGCCTGCTTTCTGAAGCAACGCGCTGGAACCATGTCCAACCAACATAGACGGCAGCATCTGACCGATAGTATACGTGATAGCGTTAGCATACTCACCATACGAGGATACACTGCCGTCAGCGTTCCGCGCATACGTCCATTCCGATTCAAAGCTATCAATCCAATCACTGAAACCAGACGTTTCTCTGTAGACGTTATTCACGCCTTCAAGGAATGCGTCAAAGTCTCCCTGATTGATTGCTTCGTTAATACCACCCGGCAAGGAGATAATACCACGCCCGATGTCGGTAACGCCTTTCAGTGGTTCCAGCGCAAAAGTGGATAACACTGTGCCCATGAATTTACCGAAAGAGCTACGTTCCTCTTTCTCCATCTCTTTACGCTGTATATCAACCAACTGCTGTTCGTAGTTGTTACGAGCGTTTATCATATACTTCGTATAGTCGTACTCTGTCATGTTGACTTTCTGCTGTCTACCTTCGCTGTCGGTGATGTCATACTCTTTCAGTTTGGTTCTGTCGCCATACGCTTCATTGTAGAGCGCTGTCAGTTTTCTGTCAGTGTCAGCGTAGTCGAGGTTGTAGTCTTTGCGAAATTTCTCCTGATCAAGACTGTCTGTCTGTTTCAACGCGTCGAGGTATACGTTTGCCGTGTTACTCTTGACCGCGTTAGACCACTGATCGGTGCTGAAGTTCGCATGACGTGCCGCTTCACTGTACATCCTGTCATAGCTGCTTTGGATCGGTTTCAATTTGATTGCCATGTCAAGCTCTCCTTTCTTTATTGCTCACTTTCATGTGCAATAATAGAGCGTACATAAATCATACGCTCTATTACTATTATACGTTATGCGATTAGAATTTACCGCTACGCGTGCCTCGATTACTGTACGTACTGATACCCTGCTGATTCAGGAATGCAGCAATCGCCGCGTTGTACGCAGCACGTGCATTCTCTTCATCGGCGCGAGTCTGCTTGTACGTATTAACACCCTGCTGAATACCGAATCCAACAGCACCAACCAATGCACCAATAGCAGCACCAATCGGTCCAGCGGAACTACCAGCAGCGGCAGCACCGGCAGTAGCCGCAAGGAATCCTCCCATACCGCCGGCAAGAGTGCTACCGACAACCTCTCCGGCATCGCCACTTCCGGCAGCACGGTACTGACGTTTCAGTTCTTCAAGCTGATCACGCAACGAATTGTCGGTGTAGTTGAAGTCTTTCGCCAGTTTGTCATACTGTGCAATGACCTCATCGAAAGCGGCATCGACTTTCTTTGCGGAAGCACTGTCAGCCATCAACGTGTTCAGATTCTCAACTGCACTCTTGAACGGCTCATACGATCTTTCAAGCTGTCCGCTCGTCATACCATACTTGCGTTCTGCGAACGTATACACGTTGTCCTGACTCATGCGACCAAACATTGTATTGAACATACTCTGTCCAGTTGTGTCACCCTGCATTGTCGGATCATAGGAGAATGCGTACTGCGTGTTCGCCCATTCAGGCAAGTCTTTGTACTGCTTCTCACCACGGAGATAGTCTTGGAACGTGTACGCCTGCACGTCAGAACGTTGCGCCATATCCTGCTCCATTTGTTCATAGAAGTCAACACCGGCTTGCGTCAGGTTGCCTTCGTTGTCCATGAACTTAGACAAGAGCAGCGCTTCATTCATCAAGCCAGCTTCCGTTTCAACACCGGCTTCATCGGTTGTGATATTAAGGTACTTCTTCCAGTTGGCTTCTTCAAACGGATCGTAATAGCCACCGCCTTCAAGTTCGCCTTTCTGATGCATCTCATACATCTTGCGCAAGTAGTCCCAATGTGCCTGCTCATAACGCTGTACATAGTCAGCCTGCTGCTCAAGGTTCTTTGTAACGGTACCACGATATGCATCCATATTCTCCGCGATATCAGCCCTTCCCTGCAAATAGTTCTGCAAGTAGCTATCGTACGCGGATGCCAACGCATCGTCAATAGACGCAATCGCTTCCGTCTTGTAACCGGTACCTACGTTGGATCCTGCAATGGCAGCTTTGTTCTGCAGTGCAGATTGATACGCCTGATTCATACTTGCAGCATAATCTTGCTCTACGTTAGCCATCGCGCTCTGCTCAGCAAGATTGATAGCACCGTAAGCCTGACCCCACGTTCTTTGACCGGAATAGTCTCGGTTCAACCGTTCAAGTTCGCTACGGATACCCGCTTTCGTAAACGCCATATTATCTCACCTCCCGTGATACGCGATAGCGTACCGCAACATTACTCAACTTGATCGGATGAATCAGATCCGGATCGTTAATCGACGTATCAGCATACACTTTGAATTGAAACTCGTGCAGCTTCATGACGTGCAAGTGATACAAGTATGTACGAATCATATTGATACCATACTCAACGCTCTTTGACGCGTTCTCATAGACGTTGTCTCTGTACGCGTAGGTATCAAGATTGAAGATACATACGCTATCGTCGGACACACCGTAGAACGTCAGTGCCTGCACGCTCTTGTAATAATTCAACGCACTCAAATGCAGTTTCTGACTCTGGAAGAACCAATTGATATGCTTGTCATCGTCAGTGTACACACCGTCTTTTACGATGCTATACGGCACTCCGAGATTCAGCCACGGCTCATTGTTCCTTGTCCAAACATCAGTAAGATCTCCGGGTACTTCTTGTCTCCACCAGCTACCATTGCGGATATCAAGAATCCATACCGTATTACTACCGTTGTACGCCGCAATCCAGAACTCCTTCTTGTAGAGTTTAACGACTTTACCGGTCAAGAAGTCTTTCATGTAGTTGAACACGGGATCACTGATCGGAGTCGTAGACTGCTCACTTGATGCAACGAAGTTCTGATACGTCAACGCCATGATACCACGATCTGTCGGGAAGAACGTAGTAACTGAATCATCAGACGTTATCACATTAGCACCCTTGCGCAAGCCAAATTGCAGTTTGCTCTTGTAGTACCGGTAAGTACCTACCTCACTATCATATGTGGTATAGTATATCTCGTCCTCAAAGAATACTGCAACTGTAGACTCATCGATCTGATGCAATTTAGTGATCACGTTATCGAACTCATTGATGTTCTTTTTCGGCAGATAGAACAAGAACTGCCCATCATCGTCGTACTTGTTCTCCGTGATGTAAAGTTTGTTGCCTACTGCAAAGAAGTAGTTGTTCAGATACAACACGTCAAACACGAAGAAATCATTGAGATAGCCTTGCTTCGTGTAGTACAATTCAAACGTGTCATTGCTGAATCGCGTGAAGATGTGATTGCTGCCGTTTACTGCTTTGTAGTAGTTGTATACTGTAGTTGTGGATTCCAACGCCATACCGTCAAGCGCTTTTTCGGAAACGACTACGGTCGTTACCGTAGAAAATTCAGTCTTGGTAAAGTCGTAAACCGTCTGGTTAAGAGAAACCTTCAACGTGTTATCGTAAACCGGTTTCAGTCTACCATCCGGAACCTGTGTTCCAAATGTATACGTACCAACACCGTTTTTATCAACCACTGCTGCATCATTGCCGTATAACTGATTTTTGAAACAATAGATCCCTGCAATTTGATATTTTCCGGCAGAATCAGCTGTTCCTTTTTTCGGAAGATACGCAATGTAGGAATCGATAGACAACTGCAATAGACAATTATCGAAAGACAAATCATCTATACCGTTATAAATATCGGTACGATCGATTACTGTTGGAGCAGATTTACGTATGATAATGAATTTGTGCTTGCCGATGTTAGATTCTATAGAACTATAGCTAACAACAGCAGAGTCTGCATTCATAACTGCACCATCAGCTATTGCATTGATGTTACCAAGCGTAGGATCATTCCCTATATCTTTCTCATACCGAGTGTCAGCTTCTCCAAAATTGTAGCAAATATATGTTGTACGAAGATCGCCTTCAGCTTCTCTAACGGCATATACATATTGCTGCTTGTCAATATAATAATATGCGGTTACAACGAAATCATCATATTTTGCAAATCCAGTGGCGCTTGTCAATAGAGTAGGTGTAGGTATCTCAAGAGAACCGTCTTCCTTTGCTGATACACAAGAAACCAAGTACGCTTTATAGTCTATGCTAACAATGATAGTATTGCTTGATATATTGAAACTGACTTTATATTTGGATGTTGCTGTAGCCAAGTTAGTCAAGTCCCAACTATACACAATAGCCCCATTGACAGCATAGTATAACACTTTGTTCTCAACCCATGCTACTGCCCCAGAAGGTGCTACCGCCATCGTTGTACTATCTCCAACGTCATAGTGATCCTTGACGAGGAACGGTTTCACGTTATCGTTCCAATTGATTGTCTTACCATCCCATTCCAGAGTCTTGCCAATAGCATCGCTATTGATACCGTTTGCGTCACTATAGTAGTATAGATACCGCTCTGACGTAGTCAACTGATTAACGCCTTCGCCTTCGTTTTCAACAGATCCAGTGAACGTTTTTGTAACGGGTACATAAACTAACTTCTTTATCTCTTCCGGTGTCAGGAACTCCAGTGTACTCTTGTTGTACACAATCATTGGAATCAACTGACTTTTGCCAAAAACGTACAGATACTTATACGCGTCAATGTACTTCGGTTCTCGCGTATTGTAAATATAATCAATCTTACGGTACGTAGCAAGCGCGTCATCTTCAATGTACAGAGTAGATTTATCCGCAATGTAGTGCAACCAATAGGCACGGATTGTAGTGTTTTTTATATCGTTCCGGAACTCATTGTAATACTCAATATTGGATACAAAATCACTATTGGCAATATTAGTTGCTTTCTTGATTGCAGGTCTACTCGACAGCAACCCTTCCGAGTCAATATACATATTCTGCGCGTCAGAGAACGTCAATTGATCTACTGCAAGGAAGTCTTTGCTATCGTTGATGCCTTTCCATTGCTCATAGTTGAAGGTGTAGTTTTTGATGCTACTCTTATCAGGACCGTTAACAGACATAGGTCGTCTATTAAACGTTCTTGCCATTACCAACCACCACCAATCGTAAATGTTTTGGTGCTCTTGTAATCATAATCGTTCACTCTTGCAAGAGACATCTCATACTCGTTGCGGAATACAGAAGACTTGTACTCGTCATCAATCTTGAAGCACTGGCTTGCAATATATGGAGGAATGCAATCAAGAATATCTTCCGGTACATTCAATACAGTAGACGGTTCAACTGTCGTGAAATCAAGCCATCTCGTGTTGCAAGAGATTTGATACGTGCCTTCACGATAGCACAAGATCTTACCGTAGCCAACATACTTGAAGTCATTGTCATGTGCTTCACGCGTAACGTAATGTTTACCGTCAGTGCTTGTCACACTGATAACTTCATTGTTCCAGTCATCCTCGTATCCTTCATAGGTTACGGTGTTAGCGTCATCACCGAACGACACGAACGCGTCATTCAGCAGAGGAATGACATCAATAGGTGTGAGTACATTCATCTTATTTACAATGACAGTAGCGAACACACGCTTCGGTTTAATTGTAGAGCATACTTGTGTCATAACCTCGTTCGCGTAATACTTGAACGACGAAAGCAATCTTTTATACACCGGATCGTTTTCGTCAAGATCAAGTTTGGCACGCGATACGTCCATCAAATATCCCCAAGTGTACATTATTTATCCTCCTTTGAATGGATTAGCATAATACACGTACTTCTACATGTGCTATGATAATCTATCAAAATAGACCCGCCCACCGAAGTAGGCAGGTCTACATTGAGTAAACGTATTAGGTAGTGGTCTTGACAGTACCAACAACCGAAACAGGCTTTGCAACTGCAAACGGCGTGATGACTTCGAAGTTTGCCTTCGTAGCATACGCAGCACCGGACGAATCGGTATCCTTCACTCGGATGTAAGCAATACCTCTCCACGACGCGCAGTTGATATCGAATCTCTGCCGACCGTCATAGACGATACCGTGCGGACGCTTGGTTTCGGTAACGTCAAGAGTGAACGCAACACGCTCGGTGAGTTCAGGACCGTGGTTCGCAGCGTTGTACGCCTTGTCCACAATGAAGAATCCAGCACCGTCAGCGCAAGGACCGATATCGTTCAGGTAAGGAGTGGTGTCGAGAGTTGCTCTCTGATATGCCATGTTAGGCAGACCGTTCATCTCCGGCATGGAGAGTGCAGCACTGATAGCAGCCTTCAGGTGAGGATCGTTCGGAGCAACGATGGTCTTCGCGCCAAGAACGCCTGCGCGCTTGCCGTTATCGTCACGGTAGTTCTCCATCTTGACAATGACCTGATTGATCACGTCAGCCAGCTTGGCAATGTACAGAGGGTCGGAACCGTCGAACTTGATCTCGGAAGCATCAGCAGTGCCGGTCTTGAACATATTTGCCTGCTTGATGACCGCGCCCGCACCACGCTTAACGGTGGTATGCTCCTTGTTGAACAGGGAGACTTTGATCGGGTTGGTGATGTCACCGTCAGCAGTATCTGCAGAGTTCATCTGCAGCTTGGACGGAACTTCCTTCGGATCGCCGGTCCAGGTGGTAGCAGTAGCACTGGCACCTGGAGCGCCGAAACCGCCTTCAAGGTTCTTCAGAGCGTACTCAACGATATCGCCGTGCCATCTGCGAACGAACGCGTTGGCATCGTCCTTGATCTTGCCGTACATACGGTCTTCCATCGCCTGCTGGGAGATGATGAAGGAACCCTGGAAGGTTCTCGTGCGGTAGGTTGCCGCAAAGCCTTCAGCAGTGTTGAAGATCGGACCAACAGAGTAATCCGAAGTCTCGGCGAACGCGTGATCGAATCCAATAGAGGACGTAAACGTCTCCTGGAACGAGGTAATGGTGTTTCTTGTGAACAGGAGGTCAATCGGGTTCTCACGCTCCCATGCTTCCTGCTGGTCTGCCAGCATCTTGTTTAGCGGCTCTTTCAGTACGTTATAATCAGTACGGAGTTTCAGAGCCTCGTCGATATTGATGATCATTCCCATAATCTGTTACCTCCTTTAAGCAGTATAGGATCCGCTATGGTCAACTGTGAGAACGACATCAGCGGGATCGTGGATGATGTACAGGGCAACCTTCTTTGCCAGACCGGAATCAGCAACGGCATCGGAATACCGATAGTCACGATTCTCAACCGGAACATGACCGTATTCAAGGGTCATATCCGACTGCGCAACGATGTACATTGCATCGGTGATTGCAGGATCCGCAACAGCAGATTCAGAAGTGGTACCCTTACCGGTAACAAGGGTCAGTTCTCCAGTAGTGGTGTTGAAGGTCACAAGAGAACCAACCTTAATTGCAAGAGAGCCACCGCCAGTAACTACAGGACTGGTGAGTGCGCTCGCCTTGACTTTTGTTTCGAACAGCCTTGCGTATACGTCTTTTGCAGTATGGAATTCTGCAGTATACGTCTTGAAGTAATTAGCCATAGCTTTAATTCTCCTTTACGGTGATTTTATTGAGTTGATCGTCCGTCATCGAAGGATTGAAGAACTTGTACATCTTCTTTTCGTCAGCGGTGAGATTTCTCTCGCCGGTCGGAACGGCAGCACTACCGCCGTTTGCAGTGAGATGAGTTGTGGTACCTCTGCTCTGATCGCTCATCATACGCATAATGCGTTTCTCGCCCTCTACTTCAAGGTAGGCGGCTTTCAGCGATCCTTTCTGTTTCCACGCCGAAATCACTTCAGGACTAAGCTGGTTTAAGGACGTGATCTCGCCACCACTTAGCTTGGTAACCTCGGCTAACTCTTTCTTCCCGAACTCCTGAACGCGCATCTGGCGCAATTCTTCAAGTTCCTGCATACGAGGGTCTTTGTCGATACGCTCTTTCACAAGCTGCTCGACGATAGGTGCTACATCGTCAGGGTCAAGTCCTTTGTCTTCAATGACTTTACGCTCACGGCTCTTTGTCAACTCTTCATAAGAGCCGTAGCCCATGGCTTTTGCAATCGATTCACGTTCCTCTGCGCGCGCTTTGTCAGTGGACTCGCGGAGTCTTTTCGCAAACGCCTTTGTATTGTCGATATTGCTATCGGCAGTCGCTGCTGTTTCTTCCTCTACAGGTGACGGTTCCTGCTGACTATCGTCTGCAAACAGCGAATCCAGATCGATGTCATTAACGTCTTTGTTTTCGAGCATACAATATGCCCTCCTTTGCAATGTGTGAGGCGAATTCCGGTTGCAATCCGTTTGTCAGCCTTCTGTTATTATTATACGTTACACTTTTTCAGTTTGTGCAACACTGTCTTCATACCATTGCGTGAATTCTTTCAAAATGTCACATTTTCTTGATATATGGTTGCTAACATGAATCGTGATATCATTGTACCCGGAGTAATACTTCATGTAACTTCTGCAAAGAATGTAAAGCAGCTTGAATACGACTAACGCCGCGCCAGCCCATCCCCAATCAATCAGACTCTTAACGGACAACAGCGTCAGCACCATCGTAGAAATTGCGTTCATTGCCGCATACATACCGGTACGCCGTTTCAACAGCTGCGCTTCACTCGCGCCGATATCAGTCATATCGTTGCTTGACATACTACTCATCAGTAGGTTCGGATTGATACCGTGAATCTTGATACTGCGTGCTTTGATGATATGTTTCGCGGTAAACTCACCGTACTGCTTCTTCAGATCGTCTTCGCTCCACGTCTTCAATGCTCGGACTTCGCCATGGTTCTCATTGAACTCCTCAAACGTGATAGCAACAGACTTCAAGATCGGCTCCTGCAATTGACGCAACGCCTTGTCATTGTATTGTGAACAGAACTCCGGCAAGTCTTGCAGTTGCTTTGATGACAGCTTGTTGATCGTATCACTATAGAACGTAACAATATTCTTGAAACCGTCAGTCAGTTTACCGTAATGCACGCCTTTCTGATAAAAGTTCGTACAAAGACCCACGGTTGCAAGATAGAACGGTAGAGCTTCTGCGAGAATATTTAATACTTCCTTAAGTGTAATATTACGAAGCTCTACCGCGCCGAGGCAGATCATACCGACAGCAATGATCAGACCGGCTCCTACAAGATCGAACGCTCTATCCTTTACAATTTTCTTGACATCAGTCTTAACGTCTACTTGCATCGTTTACTCCTTTTAGATAGCATACTTACTTCTTGTTAGCTTCCTTCAACGCTTCAACGGTTGCACTCTTGCAGAACAGGAATCCGAAATGCTTATAGATCTGCGCTTCCTCGCCCATCGCTTTCTCAATCGCGTGATACATTGGATCGAACGTCAGTTTATCAATGCCCGATGCAGCAATTGTCATGATACACATGATCTTAATCGGTGCAAGGATGTTCTCAATCAGCATCACAAGAATCAGGATAATCAACGCAATAATCGTTGCAGACGGCATCTTGAAATGCTCCAACATCTTATCCTTGAACAGCAAAATACTGAAAAGCAACATGAACACGCCAGCAGCAGATACAGTAGATTTCGGTGACTGCAAGAAACTATCTCCACAGGCTAACAGTGTAGCCATCGGTGTTCCCACAGTTAACAGTGTGGAGATAGCCTTGTATGTATTATACTTGGCTACCATAGTTAATACCTCGTCGGTGTGTTCTGCTCAACAGGTGTAGCGACAACAGTCTGAACCTTGTCAATCGCGTCACTCATGGTCTGATTGACCTCTTCCATCTTGTCGTTCAGTGCTTTCTTCAGGCTATCGATCTCTGACTGCAACTGCTCCTTCGTGTTCGCGTCATTATACCGTGCAGTATTCAACAGGTTACTCACCGTCTGCCGCAGGCTATCGTCACGGATGGTAGAGTAAACAAGAGACTGCACTTCAAGCATCGCGTTGACCTTATTGGTAACAGTCAGCAGTTCTTTGTCAAGCAGAGCCTTCGTTTCATCGATAGCGGTCTTAGTAGCTTCCGTCACGTCCTTAATCGTCTCGGAGACTCCTTTGATAGAGGCAATCACGTCACGATTCTTGGACGATTCAGCAAGTTCTGTCTTCAGGTCAGTAGACGTGATCGCAACGCCTTTGTTTGTCTTGATGGTTCGTATGGTGTTGACTACAAGAGTCAGCATCGCAAGAAAGTTCGCCGATGTCAGGAAGGCAACAATCTTGTTGCTGTTCGCGGCAAGCCATGCATAAATGTTCTGGAAAAACTCCGTCATAGTAAAATTTCCTCTCTTTCAAGTTTCTGATTGATCCACTTTGGACGGGGTGGAACGATACCCGTTTCAGGCGCGTTCAGCCATGCGTAGTACCAGCTTCTAAGCTCAATTGTCTGCTCCTGCGTCAGAGACTCATACCATAGCTTACCACGATTGACTATTTTGAAGCATTCTACTTCTCGACGTGCTCTAATTACATCTTTGTTCATGTGTGACCTCATTTCCAAAGGAGAGCCAATATTATGTATTGACTCTCCCCAAAAATTTTATACTACAATATGCTTGTAGTATTCTGCCAACTTCTTGGTTGGCTTCGGACCATCTTTATCCAGCAAGAAAGCCTTTGCGAGAGAACCGTAGAATTCCGGAATATCGACTCCATAATGCTTTGCGACACCGCAATAGTCGCTATACATCATATTCATCGTAGTATTCCAAATCTCCGGCGTAATAGATGAAACGTTAATTTCAGTGTCACGCATGAGCGGAGATGTATCACTGATTGACCAGTGACCGCCGATACTTCCGTCTTCGTTGACCATGGCTGCGTTCCATGCTTTCATTTCCGCGCTATTCAGTTCGCCTTCTTCTGTATCACTAATCGCTTTCAGGCAATTGTGAATTGCAATGATACAATTGAGAGAACGTTCGCAAACGTCCATTTTATAGTAGGCTTCAAGAGCATTCCGCAGCTTGGTCTTGTATTCGCCTACCGTCATGTTACAGACGATAAATGTCCAACTCTACGTTGCTGAAATTAGCCGCAACGCCAGCGTTGACAATAGATAACGTATCAGGAGCAGCAAGGAGAGACTTCACAGTCGTTGTAAACGACAGCGAGTGTACTTCCGTGTTAGCCGTGCTAACCACAGCAGATGCCGTTGCTCCTTCAATCGGAGTACCATTACGAGAAACGTTCAATACCACTGTACCGGCTGCAGGAGCAGTGAACGTAGCGTTTACCGCAATCAGATAACCATTGACACAGTTATCATTAATGCTTACGCTTGAGTTACCGTTTAACGTCATGGCTGCTTTGCAGTAGCCTGTCACAAGGGTATTGCCAATGGGTACTGTTCCACCGGCAAGGACACTGGACGCTGTCGAACTGACTGTCTTAATATACGGTCTGCGCATGATTTCTCCTTTCTAAAATCGGGACGGCGGATTTCTCCACCGCCCCTTAATTGTGTGTGTTTTAATAGTTTGCGTTACAAGTCTGCCCACCGCAGAACGGATTCGTCCCACTGTTGTATACAGTTTGTGTCGGATAACGCACTACGCCGCAAAGCGCATTCTGCATCTCCAACTGATTGATCCGTGCTTGCAGAGCGTCAATCTTGTTCTGCGCAATAGCGTCAAGAATCTTCTGGGTCTGTGCAGTAGTCGTTGCGTTGATCGATGCAGTATTCATTGCGGCGTTATAGTTTACACCATCAATGGCACGCTGGGTCTGACAACAACAGTTTGCCATCTGCGCGTTTGTAGCTGCGAACTGTTGAGAGATTTCGTATCCAAGATTACAAACGCCGCTATAGACAGCATCCGCTTTACTCTCGATACGATTTCCATTATTCATCACCTGTCCTTCAAGACGAGTGAAGTTTGCCGAGTTATTGAGATCCTCTACAGTAGCTACGCGTCCGTCACGGTTTCCAAAGAAGCCGTTACCGCCGCCAAGCATACCAAAGAGTATTAAGAGGGCAAAAATCCAGAAACCACCGCCGCCTTCTCCACCGAAAGAGCCAAAGGAGTTACCACCTACAGCAGCATAATCGGCAGGAGACATCTCGGAACCAGTCATAATTGCTACCTCCTATTTAGTTATTTATAACCAATAGCGTCTGCAGCCGCTATCAATTACCTCAAATTACTCAAGATCGTGTTTGGGTCAATATTGTTCTGCTTACAAAGTTGATAAAATACTTGCTGTGGATCTTTTCCTTTTGTCATCGCAAGAATATTCGATAATGCAGGATTGTTTTGAGCCATCTGATTCAGCGCAAGCTGTGGATTTGCAGCAGTGTTAATCGTGTTCCACAACTGTTTGATTTGCGCTACCATCGGATTGTTCGTAGGTATCGACTTTGGTTGATTCAACGTTTCCAGTAACGGGTTTCTCATTCAGCTTTTCCTCCAATCTGTTAATACGACTCAACAAATCGTTCAAGTCTGGCTGCTTCGGTGGATTGTAAACGTCCATCTTATACAGTGTCTTCGTCTTACATCCGGCATCGTCAGTCGTGATATACCAAGCGAGAATCTTATCAGTACACGACGTATCCAATGCGATTACCTCTGAACGCGGATACATCGGCAACGCTTCTGCACCACGCTCTCCGTTCACTTTCACTACCTGATAAGGTTGTGGAAACTGATAATTCATAGTCTTTACCTCCCTTCACTACTATTATACGCTGGTGCCTTGTAAAATGCAACTGTAACGTATAATAAAGTTTCGACTTGTTTAGGGACGGTATACACCGGAAGGTTTGTTGGTTAGGCGGTGTATTTGATGGTTAAAACTCTTGTCGGATTCCGTGAAGTATCATTCGGATATATGTGCGAAACTTCTATAACAATATCTTTATTTGTTACAGAAATGGTTTCTTCATAATACGGTTGTCCATCAACGTTTATCTGATAATCATCATACTCGTCGCCACGCGGTCCGCTATTCCAAATATATGACACGGGACACGTTACTACAACTGTGGTATTTTGCGTTAATGTGTAAGGCGAACTAATACGTTCACCATCAACCATTACGCTTTCGTAATCGCCACTAAACGTCAACGTGTGTTCAGTTGCCCCCCCCATCTATAGGTGTTGCGTGAGCTTGCAAAAAGCTAAGCAATGCTCCGTCAGGTTCTGTATCAAATTTCAAAATATTGCCGCCATGTTTTCCCCATGTATTATCGCTTGTATCCCAAAAACCGCTCTGACCAAAAGCGATATACGTCCAATCGGAATTATAATAAATCCGGGTAAATGCTTCTACTTCTGTTGAATCTTTATACACTTTACCAGATATAACGTCATAAGTTTGCATAGTCTTTTGAGGAAATGCCGCGGCCGTTCCGTTAAATTTCCAGTTTTTACTAATGACCGTACCTTTCGTCACCGTCACACTATTGCTGAAACTTGAAGTACCATAACCAGCACCTTTCGCTCTCAGTTTTACAGTATGTTCACCATCAGCGAGATTAGCCCATTTGGAATTTGTAGAGAGGTCGTATGATTTACTCACTAAAAATCACCATCCTTTCATAAGTCCAGCTTTTTGTAGAGAGAAGCTGGAGGAAACTCTGTGTTGTTAAAGTGTCAAAGGCTTTGTGTATCGGTTTCCACTCAAAAGTCCGTTTGCAAAATAGTTCTGGTTTTTCGTAAAGATCGTATAATGTCGAACATCTTCAACAATAGTCTCATGATTAACAAGCGCGATCTTTTTACCGTCAATTGTTATTGTGTGTTCACCAATCTTCCACTCATCCATATAAACCATTGCTTGTCGCTCAACGTTATAGAACCGATGTCTGTGAACAGTCTTCACAATTGTACCATCAGCAAAAGTCCATCTGTCATATTCGGTGAAAGACTTGTTTTCTGTCGCATCAGTATACGTGATTTCATCCGTTTCAAGTTGCAACGTTTCGTGATTGTACGAAAGTACCTTGTCATTGAGTGTCAATTGATCGATACGCTTTTGTGAACCATCTGCGAGAGTAATGAGAGTGTCGGCGGTGAGACAGTAGAAATCCACAGAAACTGTGCCATCGGCGGTAACAGCAAAATAACAACAACCAAGACCATAAACATGAGTTATGCCAGTACTTGGGTCTAAATTTCCATACCAGCTACCACCAGTATCATCAAGTATAATATACTTCTTGGTGATTGTAAATATAGAACTTTCTCCCATTTTTACAACGCCTAATTGCTCAGCGCCGGGAACAAGGGCGCCTGTTACTTGTGGATCTCCATCTGGAATTTCATCAGATTGATATATTTTCACACCGTTTGGATCGACATAACCGCTTGTACCTGTAATATTTACCGTAACCTGATACGCACTTGTTCCACCCGTCGTATTCTCATACAACTCTCCATCAACATACACGTCATAAGACTCTGCGTTCGTAACAGCATCCCATGTCACAGTCGTGTCGGCAGCAGTCACAACAGGAGCGGCGAGTTTCGTAAATGATACCGTCTGTGACAAGTCGGAGTCTTGATAATTAGCTGCTTTAGATTTTACCGCCAATGCGTACGTACCTGCTGCAAGGGACTCGTAACCGGAGAGAGTAGTGAGGTCGATGTTGACTTGAGGTTTTTCGATATTTGTCATAAACCAAGTATAGAAAGCATCGTCAACTGTTTGGTCGCTCTCAACAATTATTGTACGAAATTTGGTTGTGTCTGTTGCAGTATATCTGTCTGTGACAGAATCAAAATCACCATTATAATAAAATCTGTACCAACCTCGCTCTGCTTCATAGGTTTTTTCAGACCATTCGGTTGCCCCTGGCGAGGTAGTCATTCTTACTATTGCTATATTTTTTGTGTCACTGCTTTGCGTATTGCTACCCATAAAACGATAAGTGCTCGGCTCCGTCTTATAAATGTCATTATTGCTAAGGTCATAAGTTTTGTAAGTAAACTTAGATGATACCAAGGAGCTTGCCAATGCAGGAACTGCCTTAAACACATAGGTTCCAGCTTTAAGAATTGCCATATCTCACTACTCCCTTCACTGTTTTATTCAACACCCACGTTTCAGTTGCCAAATTAAATCACCATCCTTTCTATAGCGGTC
>ERZ1034855.74-NODE-74-length-54655-cov-14.780842_pt1 | contig 54655 bp, 61 predicted proteins | sample MGYA00520699_ERZ1034855 | MGnify/ENA primary metagenome ERZ1034855 (study PRJEB33766, sample SAMN09781730) | gut metagenome | biome: gut microbiome | host: Homo sapiens | place: Madagascar | study: EMG produced TPA metagenomics assembly of the PRJNA485056 data set...
ATATTATTTTATCTCTTTTTTGATTAGTAAACGGGTCATTTTCTAATCATCCGTACCATAAATTTTTAATCGGTCTTTTCATTTTAATATTAAAAATATGGTATTTTTCGATTTTTAATATATAATTTCAGGGGGGGCCTATATAAAAATGATAGGGGGCCCCTGAAAAATCAGGATATCCCATATCCAAATATATATTTATATAAATCGGCCTGCCGACCAAAAACGACCTCATTGTAGACGCAATTGACCAAAAATTTGATAAAATCAGGTAAAAAACTCTCGCGACGTGTGCGTACGTTAGGTAGCGCCGGTGCGTGGTGAGTACGTAGCGTGTGACGCATGGGCACGTTACCTGTACGTGTACGTCATTATATAGAGATTTTATCAAATTATGACCTATTTTCGAGGTCTACTTGAGGACTACTTGAGGTCAAAAGCTCGGCATGCCCTCGCCGACAACATTGTAAGAGGGCGTAGAAGGACTACAGCTCTCGCAACTCTTCGACTTTAGTAGCAATTATCTTGTTTGAGCCAACTATGACGAAGTAGCCTTCGGCAACAAAGCCTACAGTGAAGTACATTCTATTATAGCATAAGATAGTAGGGGTTGCATTATAGGGAGCGGTCACTTTGCACCAGTGGTTCCAAGCATACTTCTTGTGAGCAGATGGCTTTTTATAACAGTCGCTGAGAGTACGACCATAATATTGGTTATACTTGTACCAGTAGGACAACATTCGCTCGTCCGACTTGATAATTTTGTAATTTGGCATTATTTTGACCTCCTGTATTTGCAGACGTGGGCCTCAAGCTCTTCACTTGTAGCATCTTGCAGACAACGACAACAAATTGTACAATCATGCTTGATACCGCCGATAGCAGTTGTACCCATTCGCGACGGCTTTGTGTGTAGTCTACAACCTTTACAACTCATGTGGTCAGGATACTTGTTGTTACAATGTTTGCTTGAGTCAGGTGATATATTTATACAGCCCTCGCAACTACCGAGTAATGTTCTACGCATTTTAAGTCTCCTTTACCTTAAGTAATAAGGCTTTGTAATCCGTTTGGCCTCATAGGTCCAGGTTAACGACCTTATGAGGTCCTCCAGGTCGTTGTACTTTTGCTTGACCTCTGGGTCGTGTGTTGTGTTGTACCTGCGACCGAGATGTCTCTTGTATTCCTCGAGGTTGTTGACAACTTTCGTCATTGTATCGGCACTGTGGTCACCTCGCTCGATGGCTATAGCATCCCAGGCGTTATCGAGGAATTCGTCGAGGCAGCCTTGTTTTTCGGCCGCCTCTGCGAGTTCTTTGAAATCTTGTAAGCTCTTGGTTGTAAATTCTTTGTATGTCATATTTTATGCTCCTTGTAGGCCTGACGGGCATCTTCTTCGCAACAATCTTTGATGTAGTCGGCATAAGCTTCTATCATTTTGTCGCGAAGGTCGAAGTCCTCGATAATTTGTTTGGTCTGGAAGTCGTCCAGCTTATAGTCGTCCGAGAATGCCTCATATATGCATTCGTTGACTTCCTCGTCAGAGGGAGTGTAGGTAAATTCTTCGTCATTGAAAATGTATTTAAGTTCCATAATTATTCTCCGTTTTTTTTTTTTATTCGGCTTCATATTTGGCAACTTGGGCCTTGAGTTTCGCAATCTTGGCCAAGAGTTTCTCTTTTTCAGTCTGGGGCTTCTTGAGTTCTTTGGCCGCCTCTAAGCGTTTCTTGCACTCTTCTTCTATGTTCTTAATAGTTTCTCGTTCCTCTTCGGTGAGATAATCTTGCCACTTGCCTGCACTTGTGCCTATCGTACGGGTGGCCTTGTAGGTATCACCATAGTCGATTGTCTGCATCTCTTTGAGCTTGTCTACGTAGAGGTACTTTCTGTTGAGCGAGTTCTCGGGTAAGACATAGTACATCTTGTTCTTGGACTTCTCCAGTCCGGTCTTGGTGATTTCGACAATATTGCCATTATCGTCCATAAAGGCCTTGTCATTTTGTAAATAAACTTTCATTACAGGTACTCCTGTGTTTTACGTCCCTGCTCGAGTCGAACGAGCACATTTACGTCCGGTGGGACGGTCAAAATCTGCCTAAAAATAGACAGATTTATGTCGCATCATCTGTGACCTGACTACTTAGGGTATCATATCCAGGTCAAGGCGGGGGCTGTTCCGCGGAGTGCATCCACCAGTCGTCTGTGAGCTAGTCACAAGTTTGGCAAGTCTGTCCGAGATTTCGGTCTATTCACGTCGCCGTGGCGAGTGAGATTTTCGGAGCCTTTGAGCGTCTCGGGTTTTGGTTTATTTGGTTTTGTTGTTCTGTTAATAATATATTTTTGAATTATATTAAATAAAGGGAGTTTCGGCCGGCTCCTCATTTCGGCTTTACTTATAATAATGAAGATTTGAACCATATTAACTCCCTCACTTCACCTCCTACTTCCTCCCTCACGTCAAAAAATTTTCGCCGCAAATAATTGTAACATCATCAATTTTAATATATAATATTATAATCAAAATCAATCCAAATATAAATAATCAAAGATAATCATAAAATCTCTCTATTATATCTTAAAATCATTCACAGCCTCAAAAATCTCTCATATCATTATATAATATACGCGGGCGCGAACCACCCACATTGTAAAACAAAAATTGTAGCAAACTTGTAAACCACAAGTCATAAAAACTGAAAAATTGCATATAATTATAATATAGAATTAAAGGAGGTTAAAATACCGTGTCTAACAAAGAAGAACGCGAACGTAAAGAGATAGATAACTTGTTAAAAGACCCGAAGATGTACCGCAAGGTATGGCAGTCCATAGGCCGCCTCATCGCTCAGCGTCCCGCTACCATACTACCCACCATTGTAGACAAAGACGGCAACGAGACGCTACCCTCGATGATAAGCAACTACGGCTACAAAGCCCTCACGCACGACATTGCATCACTCACACGTGATGACGGTGCTCCTACTGAGCTTGAGATGATACTTGCTTGTCAGATGATTAAGGCTCGGACCGACACCCAGGCCGCCACATTTGTGCGTGACACCCTCGGCGCTAAGCCTGTCGACGAGAGCAAGGCGGAGGTGCTCACAGGCAATATGTTCGAGCAATTGTCCGACGACGAGCTGGAAGCATTGGCAGCATACCGGGCCTCTAAGATGGGTCCCGACGGCCAGGCTCCTGACGACAACATTGTAGAGCCGGAGGTGCCTCGGCGGTGGCTCGACACCACTGGAGACCAGGGCAGAGGTGGCAGGCCGCAGGGTGCTGGCTATGCCGACAGAGCGCTTAAGCACGACCTGGCTAAGGAGTGTGGTGAGAAGTGACACTACCATACACGCTGGACGGTGAGCTGACACGACGTCGGCTGCGCAAGAGCTATGCGGACTATGTGCAGTACAGCACGCCTGGCTTTTATATGTCACACTTCCACCGCTTCTTGTGCGACACTGTGCAGCAGTTCATAGAGGCACCTTGTACGAACGGGGTGTTTGACATATTGCTATTGTCGGTGCCACCTCAGAGCGGCAAGTCGACCACAGTGACTGAGACATTGCCATCATGGTTCCTCGGACAACACCCTCGCGACGCGGTCATTATTGCAGGCTACGAGGGGACATTCGCTGAGGGCTTCTCACGACGCAACCGTGACAAGTTTAACGAGTACGCGACAGATATATTCCACGTCGAGTCTAACAAGAACGTGCAAGGTGTGGCGCTGTGGGAGACGTCTGACGGTGGCAAGTGCAGGGCAGCAGGTCTTAAGGCAGGCATCACTGGTTACCCGGCTGAGTTGTTCATAATCGACGACCCGGTCAAGAACAGAGAGCAAGCATTCAGCGAGAGCATAATGGCTAAGATACACGACGAGATGGGACCTTCGGTGCAGTCTCGTATCCACCCTGGTGGCAAGCTCATTGTTATACAGACTCGGTGGGTTGAGAACGACGTGATAGGCTGGGTGCAAGCTAACTGGCCTGAGCTTATTTGGGCCGACATCAACATACCTTGCGAGTGCGAGGACCCGCTGACAGACCCGTTGCACAGACAGCTTGGCGAGGCTATGATGGGCGAGCATATGGGCGACGTCGACCTGCCACAAAAGATACGCAAGGACAACACGTGGCTTAGGAAGGCTAAGCAGATTATAATGGCCGCGGACGGTGAGTACACTTGGAACGCGCTGTACCAGGGTCACCCGTCGGCACAGAACGGCAACTTGTTCAAAGAAGATGCGTGGCGCTACTTCGAGCGGTCAGCATTGCCGGTCAGCAAGCTTGATTACTTGCAACTGTCGGTCGACGCTACATTTGCTAAGACCGAGAACAGTGACCGCGTGGCTATTACATTGTGGGGGCTGTACAACAGCGAGATATACTTGTACGGGCTGGTTAATAAGCGCATGGGGTTCATCGAGACGGTTGAGCGCATTAAGCAGTTTATTAAAGAGTACCCCACCATAGACCAGCTTGTCATCGAGAACAAGGCCAACGGTGCTGCTATTATCGACACATTGCGACTGATACCTGACATGCCTGGCATCGTGCCTGTCACACCTATCGGCGGCAAGTATGCCAGAGCAGAGGCTATATCGCCGACGGTCAGTGCAGGGATGGTACATCTTTGTACAGACTGGACGACAGACGAGATATGCGAGTGCGAGGTTGACAGCGAGGGTGACACTAAGCTCCCACCACATACATTGTTCGTTAAGCAGCTGGCTCACTTCCCCTACGCTAAGCATGACGACATGGTCGACAGTGCCTCGCAAGGCATTGCACGACTCATAAAGATGCTAACAGGCGAGGAACCTCTGCCGGCCCGGAAGTTTACTAAGTTTGTGCGGTGGTACCCCGACATGTGGGACGACTACGAGCAGATGTCACCGCTGGAACAAGACCGCTTCATAATGACATATGGAGCACCACTTGAGTGGAAGGAGGACATAATATGAGTGGACTAGCTATTGCTATACTGGGACTACTTGGCAGTGTCGGTGCTATTGCAGGATTATACTACGTCATAACTAAGGTCAATGGCACCTGGGACAAAGACCCTGGCAGCAGACACGACAAGTTTGACCAGTTCTAAGGAGAAACAATGGACAGAATAGACTTATACTTACACAGGAACATTCCTGAGTATTATGCTAATAACAACAGGGAGAACGAGCTCGTTAGTAAGTTCACTACATTGTACGAGATGAGCAAGAGTGCACGCGACAAGCACGAGCAGGTTAATCCTAAGAACCTTGCGAAGTGGCGCAAGGCGTACCTTGGCACACTCAATGCGCTGGACATAAAGACTGGCGAGGAGAGCCAACGCAAGGCGAGACAGCTTAAAAAGATTGTGTACGAGACCATCGAGAGCAAGATTGACAACTCATTGCCGATGCCTAAGATGGTACCTCGCTACAAGACTGACTTATACCTTGTGGATAGGACCGAGAGCTACTTAAAGTACGAGGCTGACACAATACTTGCTAAGGAGATTAACGACAGGTCTGAGCGTGCCACATACATCGACGGCACTTGCTGGTACAAGGTGTGGTGGGATAGCTTAGACAACACTCACGAGCGCAGCGGCAACGTCAAGATTGACATACGCCTGGCAGATGAGATAGTACCTCAGCCGGGTGTGCGCGACTACAAGCAGCTTGAGTACATATTCGAGAGGCAACAGCTCAGCATCAGCAAGATATACGACCTGTACGGCAGATACATCACACCTCAGAGCGACGAGACTAACGTGGTGCCCGTCGTGTCGTGCTACTATCTCAACGACGACCACATTGTAGGACTTTTTATGTGGGCAGAACACTCACGTCAGGTTATTTGCAACGAGAAGGATTGGCAGATACGCAAGCTTCGCACTTGTACGAAGTGTGGACAAGTTGTGCCACAAGGCGACGTGTGTCCAGTGTGTGGTGCTACTACATTTAAGTACAAGAACGCGGTCAAAGAGATACTCAGCGAGCCTATAATGGAGATGTACAACCCGTACCAGGCAGGTGACACGACCGACAAGGCACAAGATAACTACGAGCCTCGTGAGTTCTTGTCGGCAGGCACTGAGATACCGTTCTACCAGGTCAGACAACTACCTTTTGTACCTCGTAACGCGATAAGCAGTATCGACTGTTTGTACGGCATCAGCGAGGTCTGGGTCGCGCTCGACGAGCAGGATATGGCCAATAAATTGTATACTAAGGCAGCTGACAAAGCACTTAAGTCCGGTACCTTGATGACTAAGCCGAAGAGAATGAAGCTTAGAGATGAGGACGAGACGCTTAAGATTGCAGGCATCGACAGTCCTGAGGAAGCTACAATGGTGCAGGCTAAACCTATTATTTGTGACATATCACAAGACATTGTGCTTGCATCGCAGATGTACCAGAACGCAAGAGATGCGTCAGGCATAACCGACTCGTTCCAAGGCAAGACTGACAACACTGCTACTTCAGGCAAGGCTAAGCAGTATGCGGCAGCACAGAGTGCAGGTCGTATAGAGTCGCTGAGAGTAATGAAGGCTAACGCCTTTGCAGGAGTATATGAGCTGATACTTAAATACTTGCTTGCATTTAGCGACGAGGAACGCATATTCACTAAGGTACTTCCTGACGGTCAGGAGATTGAGCTAATGTGGAACAAATATATGTTCCTTGCAAAAGATAAGTACGGCGTAATTTATTACAGAGACGACTTCAAATTTGCAACTGACTCAGCCTCTACATTGTCGCAGAACAGAGTGGCTATGTGGCAAGAGATACAAGACAAGGCGATAAACGGCTTGCTCGGTAATGTGGCAGACCCTCGGACCTTGGAGCTTTACTGGAATATGCTAAACGAGCTGCAATATCCCCTGGCAAAAGTTGCTATTGCAGGCATTAAGGCTAACAACCAGCACTTGTCGTTCGAGTTCGAACAAGCACTATTGCAAGACCAGGAGGCTCTACAAGCAGCGGCCAGTATCATTGCAAGTAAGCAAGAACAACGCGGAGGTGCACGACCTAACTCAGGACCTGAGGGTAATGGTGCGACACACACCACTAACGCGGAGAGAACTAATGAGCGCAACAGGTCACAGAACAGAGAGACGCCGGCACTATCGGCACAACAGATGGCAGGAGGTAACACATAATGTACAGCTTAGGCAATGACGTGTACATAACACGCGGTGAGGCGTGGACGTACGACAGCTTAATTGTTAACAAGGACGGTTCGCCATACGTGGTGAGTAACCAGTACCCTAACCCTTACTTTTTGTTCAAGATGGCAAGTGTTAACTACCAGGTCAATGAGAGGTTCTACGACGAGATATGGTGCCCCATACCTGCAACAAGTACGTTCTACCGCAGCGAGCCATACGAGTTAACTTCATTCCTCGACGACTTCTCTGTGAGTGACTTACCTGCAGAGATACAACAAGAGATACAACAGAAAGGCTTAACCGCTGCTAATTATTCTGTGTATTTTGTGGAAGAAGGCGGCGTCAAGATATACAAGCAATGGACCGGGACTGAGTGGAAAGATTACTCTTGTCCGTTCATACTTGTATTTATGAGCGCAGATACTAAGAAGTGGAAGGCCCAGAGTTATTTGTACAAGTTAGCAGTTGTGTCCGGTCAGGATATAGACCCTGCTAAACCTGACATAAGTAAGATAACTCACAACAACCACATTGTAGAAGGCCAGATAATTGTGGCCGGTAACTTAGATACTAAAGGAGGTGCACAGTGAGCACACGATTGTTAGTAGAAGCGGAGGCTCCGTCGGTACTTCTCCGACAGGAGCTTAACGTTTATGTAAAAGACTGGTCCGAGCTTATATTGCAAGGTACCGGCAGTAGAACTGATGCCACAATGTCGCAGGACGCAATAACTAAGGCGTTGGCATTAAAGGCAGACAAGACTGAGGTTGTTAAGAGATTAACCGGCAACAACATTGTATACATCAACAACTCTGCTGGTAACTTATCGTCACTCTTATTTGCGACTGGCGCGGTAGCATCGTCCATTGTACAACGCGACAGTGCAGGTCGTATAACAGCAACGGCCGCGGCATCTGACAATCAGGTGACGACATTGTCACAGGTTCGCGGTATGATAACGGCAGGTCCGTCACTACTTATTGTACAAAGCGAAGGCCAGAACACTGGCTATGTGATGTCGCAGAAGGCAGTGACAGACTCGTTGAATGCTATGCGCTTCGAGGACGAAAGAATAGTAGGTTTGGTTTCACAGAATTCCGAAGATATTGACTTAGTCCGTAAACGAGTCAATACTGTTGAGTCGGACATCGACAACCTGGAAGCAAAAGATACTGAGTTACAGCAAGGCATAAACAAGAATGCGGCAGATATTACAACTCTTAACACTAAGACTGAAAACTTAGACAGTGCTACAAAAACTAATGCGGCTAATATCGGCAAGAAACTTGACAAAACTGGCGGCACTATTACAGGCAGTTTAACCATTACTCAGAACTTAACAGTACAAGGAACGACGACAACACAGGAAAGTCAGATACTTGTGGTTAAGGACCCGCTCATTGTGGCTAATAGCGACAAGGCAACTCTTGCAAGTTATGGCGGCTTACTTATTAACACTGATGCTAATAACACGTATGGCTTTGTATACGACCCGAGCAGTGGCTCTGTCAAACTTGGCTTAGGCACTTATAACAGTACTACTAAGAAGTTTGCATTTAACAGCGGCGAAGGCTTACCCATTGTAGTACGTGACGACAGTAGTACATGGACTAACGGCCACTATGCTAAGTGGGATAGTACTAAAAATGCCTTTGTAGACGGCGGTTTGATGCCTACTATACCTACTAACTATGTCACAACTGACTCAACGCAGACTATAACCGGTGCTAAGACATTCAATAATGCGGTAGTTTTCAAAGGTACTACTAAGATAGGCAACACTCAATATGCAGCCGACAAAATTGTAGAAGGCAGTACGACATATAATTTACCTGATGCTGCAGGTACGATGCTAGTAGATGTTGACATAACGCCTATAACCGACAATGAAATTGATTTTCTTTTCTTACCCTCATATAATACTACTATACGTTTAATATCAAGTTCTCAAAGTTCGACGGCACAGATTGCATATTTGAAACTTAACGGTGACATAGCAGATGCAAACAATTACGATTATAAATCAACAGAAATTCAACATAAGTGGGAAGATAAGAATGGGAATATCCTTAATGGAGACCCTGGTTCTGGTGCACTAACTCTTGAATTAACGCATATTATAAAAATAGCATTTAGCGGTTTTGAATTTGCTCAAAATTATACAGATAATGTTATGATAACTTCACCTTATGTTTTGCCTGGTGAAAGTCGTGGTATTATTCTTGGCGCGCAGTTTATTTCAACAGCATCTCTTGAAGACAATACTGTTACCGTAAAGGAGTAAAATATGACACCTAAAAAATATTTAGATTTAGAAGGCTTAACTAAATACGACGATAAGATTAAAGAACTTATCTCTACAAAAGAAAGTAATACTGTATATATCACAGTATCGGTATTATCAACTGCGACTGCTGGGACATTAAACGCTCAGCAGTTGACAGATTTGAAAAATGCTATATCTGCTAACAAGAACGTAAAACTTGTATTGTCCGTGACCGATAGTCCGGCATATAAAGAATACTTCTATATGTGTAGTGACAGAAGCGTACAAGGCTATGTATCGTTCTTCAGCGACGACGTAGCAAACCAAGAGATAACCCATCGAGCAATAAGTGTGACGCTTAGTACCGGCTCGTGGGTTTTACTCGTTGACGTGAACAGCGGGTCGGATAACAAAGAGGTTATATTTGAGGGCTCATTCGTTGTGTCAGGTGAAGGCTTACAAGACATTGTAACTTCGACATACGACTTGTCGAAACGCAAGGTTGAGATATTGTACAGACTCGGACCTAACTCGAATGTAGCTTATTCTTATATCTCCACAATGATAGGCGACACTACAAGCTCGCCGTTCATTGTATTGTATAATGCAGACGATTACGACACAACGGTACCTACAACAAGAATGTATGTAGCGACCTTCAGCTTATCGTCTGACAACAAGACAGTAACTGCCTCAGTAGGTATGTCACAGCAAGAAGTGGCATTCCAGGCTTCGACGAATAAGTTAAAAACTACTACTACGAACTATCCTGGCAACGGCTACTTAGAGATACTTGCTATATCAGTGCTACCCGATATATTGTATACAATCCAAGGCGTATACAAGTTCAAAGATACTATAACTCTTCCCGATGCGAGCATATTACAATATTGTAGCTTCGGCAGAGGCCAGACTCCGACAAGTTGGTTCGATAATATGCTTGTTAACAAGACAAATCTTGTATTCCGCAAAGGTACGACTTCAACTATTGTATACCAGAACGGCACGTGGTCGGGCAGCCAGATTATTAAGTTCAACGGCTTACAATTTGTAAGCGAGGACTTCCTCAACTGGTTTATGGCTAACGCGATTGCATACAAACAGTATACATTTATTGTAACAAATGGTAATTGTAGTTATACACCAAGCGGCAATATTGTAATCGGTTCCGGCGAGAGTGCAACTGTAACATTTACTGCATCGGCTGGCTATAAATTACCTGCAACCGTGACTGTAATAGGTGCATCACATACTTGGAACCAAAATACCGGTGTACTTACATTGTCGAACCCGACAGTAAACGGTAACGTGGTAGTTACTGCAACACAAATTAAAATTGCGGCACCGACATTAAGCATAAGCGGCAGTACATTGTCTATTGTAACAAGTGATAACTTACCGAGTACTTATACTTTAACCGCAACAGGTGTAGGAGATACTAAGACAAAGAGTGGCATACTTAAATCAGGTGCTACAACGACATTTGACTTAAGTACTTGGTTAACTGACATAGGCACTTATACAATAACCGCAGTAGGTGTTAACAGTTTGTATGCAACCTCTGACAGTAGTAACGCCGTCACTTATACCGTTGCACAGCCTCAACTCTCTGCACCTACTAACTTAACCGCCGACGGAACGACCGTAAGTTGGGACGCAGTAGAAAACGCAGAAAGTTATGACGTATACGCCGATGACACTGTGTTGTTAGGTAATACGACAGGGGGGGCAGTGAGTAGCGGTGAAACGTGGGTGCTGAATGAAAGTTTGAAAGGCACCGTATCTGCCGAAGTTGCTTTTACTTCTAATTCAACAGATTTTACAAACATAGTGGCTTCCGAACATACGCCCGAAATGTCGCCGCGACCGCAAATCCATTTAACTTACTTTGATAAGGGCGGTACTACTTATGCGGTATACTACGATAACTTTTGGCAAGGAGACGCGGCTTACCGCACAATCACATTCGCAACAGCACCCACAGGCGACCTTTTAACTTGGCTCCAAAAGAACGGGACGAAACAATAATTTTTTTAACACCTTTTCGGTGGGTAGGTTAAACCGAATTTATAAAGGAGATTTATGACTAAGATAACGACCTATAACAGAGGAATAATTATTGACGGTCACGCTGATACAAAAGAAGAGTGCGAAACAATCACACTTCTTTGTGATAGTCTTGCGAAAGACAAGAACTTTAAGCAAGTCGCTTATGACAAAGGATATGCGGCGTTTGAGAAAGTAGGGAAAGCGGAGAGGTTGAGGTTTCCACCTGTAACATATACTCTCAATGGTGGAGAATTTCATTTTTGTGTTTTTAACTCTTTTTATAATAGCACTAATTATGGTAGTCCTACTGCTAATACACTCATATATTGCGGAGTATTTACTACTGAATTTACGCAGTCTTTTACTTTTACAAGTAACGGCGTTTCGTATGATAGCATTCACCTCATTGCTGATAAAAATACACCCGACAATCGAAAAATGTATTACGTATCTGGAAGTAATGAAACGTTAGTATATCACAACAACACGTGGACGCAAGAGGCTTATAAAATACTGACTTATGAAACTCAGAACGTACGTGAGGGAATATATGAGTTGATTACTGGAACGGCGGCTTATGGTGTCAGTGGTGGGTTTGTTGCTCCTAATGGCACGTATGAGGTGTCCGCGCCTTTATCGGCTGTATCTAATGGTACTGCATTTGTATTTTCGCAGTTTGAAAGCAATGGTGCTGTTTTTAATTCTATACAATGGGATACAGATACGGTTAAGTATCTCGGTCCGAGCGTTGTCGATGTATACACACCTACTCTTGTTTATCAAGGCGGTTGGGTTGAAGCTGGTTATAAAATAATAACTATCCCTTCTGGAACTTATATGACTTATGCAACGATTGATATATTTGGAGAAAGATTAACTTTTTCTTCTAAACTCTCCGTCGACCTAACCACATTGAGCGGCTGGGCAAATCTTTCTTCTGGCTCTCATACTATTAAAATTGTTGCTAAGGGTACAGGGTATAGAGATAGCGAGAAGAGCGCGGGAGTGGAAGTCACGAAAGCGAGTAGTGGATATACTGTTACTATAACTTATGGAGGTCTTCAACCTAATGTATGTTTTTATAGTTTAGACAACGGCGTTACTTGGGTAGACGGATATGTCGCAGGACAATCGAAATTGATATTAAATAATGTAAAACAGATAAAATTCAAAGCAGAAGATGACGGACATAATTATGCTGGTATTTATAGTACATTGTTGAATGTAAGTCTTCATTCAGGTTATAACGACGGTCCAAAATATAGCGATAACTTTACATTGACGCAAGACGTAAACGATGTGGAGTTTAATTCTGGTGCTGATTAAGGAGAACAAATAATAATGAGAAAATCAATCGACCTTACAACTCTTCCAGGTTGGGCTAATTTATCCTCAGGTAATCATACAATAAAGATTAAGGCAAAAGGAACGGGTTATAAGGAGAGTGAGTTATCAGCAGGAGTGACGGTTAGTAAGGCGGCAAGTACGGTTACGCTTGAAAAAGGGACGTATAAGTTTGTAAATACACCACAGTTCAATGCACCTCTTGATTATATTGACCAAGCACTTGATTTTACAGTCAGCACTTCAACTGCAATAAGGATAGTGTATGAACTCGAGAATCACGCCATACAGTATTATAATAGCACAGATGATTTTGTAGGTGGCTATGACGGCAACAATGGGAAATGGATTGACAGTACGGAAAATGAAAATACCGCTTATCAAACCATTACTCTTGACACCGACCAAACCGTTTCCGCCGAATTTTACAAATGGGCTATTACTGACGGAAATTTAGTGAAACAGACAGGGTATAATTTGACTATAAATTATTCAACTGTTCCGATGAGTACAAGTGCGGCTTATATCAAAATAAATAGCGATACAGTAAGTTCTTCTGATTACGATTACGTTGTACAACCTGGAACTTCGAGCACAAATCCAACATTAAAGAATAGCGCAGGAACAACATTGACTGTTCCGTATGTTGTTCCTAACGTTGAGAAAGTTGCATTTATGGGCGGACTTGCAATAGCGGTCGGTGGTAGTACGCAAAATCCTTCGCCCTATACTTTAACAGCGGACACAACAATAAGTCCTGGTGTATATGGACCAACCGCTGATACACCTATTGAGGGACCTACGATATAAGGAGTAATAAACAATGAATAGTTCTACAATAATAAATAAACAGATAATCACATATAGATATTGTCAACTCAAACAAAAGTTTTGCGTTAATGCAAATGACTTTGGATATTGCAAAATATCCGCGTGTATAAATTATTATGAAAAATAAAGGTTTCACACTTACAGAACTGACTATCGTTATGGCTATCATCGCGGCTTTAACGGTAGCAGTTCTGACTTGGTTTTTAACATTCAAAGACACTAAGCAAGAAGATAAAAACGGTGACGGACTGATTTATTACGATGACCTTGTACTTCCCGACCCGCCTGATTACAGAGCGATTTTGGAGAAGTATGGGATTGATTGTGATAATTTGAGCGATGATGAAATAATAAAACTTGTAAAGGAGTTACAAAATGACTAAGGTAAGCGTAGACTTAAACTCTCTCGATTTTAGCGGGTTATCTTATGGGAAACATAAAATAAGAGTTAAGGCCCGGAGGGGGGATACTTAGATAGCCCATTATCAGAAGAATATATTACAATAAATTTACAAGTCGCAGATTTAGCTGGAACAACTTGGTATTTTAACGAAACAGTAAGCGCTTCAGACTTAAACGGGAGAGCAGGACTAACATTTACAACCCCGGAAGAGCCCTCGAAAACTTATCAATATATGTACTTTCAAAACGGCGGAATATGGTATATGTTAAGCGCGCAGGAATTAACGCCTGTTTATAATAACAATGCGTGGAAATCTGAAGGTTGGCGAACAGTCCATATCACAGGTGGAGAAAACTCCGCAATGTCGGCAATAATTAGCTGGTTCTATGCTAATGCGACGATGATTGGAAAAGATTAAAACAATAAGGAGGTGGTTCTCTTGGGCTAATTATATTGTAGCAATGCACAACAAATTGTAAATGGAGGAATTTATGTTTATTATAGGCAAATTAAAAAACACATTCAGTCCAGGAATGCTGGCACTTACAGACGTTGGCACCGTGACTAATAACGGAGGTACTTTACGAATAGACGTAGCACGTAATTTGTATTACGAGTACGACTTTGTAAAGAACGAATGGAAAGTAGTTAACGGAATATCTGTAAAGCATATCGCAAAGAACTTCGAAATTGACCTTAACTTTGACAATATTCGGGTACTCGATAATACGTTCTTCGACCTTGTAGCACGTGATAATTACTCTCTTATGACAGACTATGAGAAAGGACAATATATCGACAGCTACTATCGTCGCAGACGCGAAATCAAGTGCTACCCGATAATCAATAGAGGCAAGTTGTGGTATGACTTACTTACAGAAGCACGGTACAGTCAACTTGAAGATTGGTACCACGACTGGCTTGACGTAACAGAAACACACAAAGAACCGGACGACTTGTACTGGTTCAACGAAAAACTTAAAAAACCTGAGGAGATTATATTATGACATTCTTCAACAATATAGGACAATGGATAAACGAGCACCAAATAGAGATTATAACCGTACTACAAATTGTACAAGCATCCGGCTTAGTCGGCGTTGTTGTATCGTTTATCAAAGGTTGTTTACTTAACAAAGCCGCTAAGAAAGACAACGAGGAAATAAACGCAAAACTCAATGGTATGCAAGAGAAACTCACCGAAGCTGCTCAGCCTGTTGAGATGCTACAAGAACAAGTGGCAGTACTTGCATACAAACTCAATGCAATGCTTGACGTTCAAGCTCTTGTATACTCGACGATTAAGAACGAGGAAACCCGCAACATTGTACAGACTAAGATTGCAGCTGCTAAAAACTATACTCTTAAATCTGCTGCAGACATTGCAAGCGAGCTTGAGAAAGTACAGCAAAAGACCGAGGAATTACTTAAAGAAAATGCAGAGACCGTTCGTACTACAATTAAGCAAGTTAAGGCTATTGTAAACGCGAGCGAAAGTGATGTTGAGAGGTAAGCAATGAAAGATGTAGGAAAGTATAATATATTCAAAGGAGTGTCCACCGTTCTTACGATGGGCGCTCCTATTGTAACATTATTTGCTTGCGGCGACTTCTTTCTCGAACGTAGTGACCGTACAGTAAGCGCCGCGGCAGTATTCACAATTCTTGTAGTACTTCTCTTAGGAAGAGATAAACTTGCAGAGAAAATGAAGTTTCCATCAGCTTTTGTATTGTCGTTGGGCGTTCTTGTATTCATAACAATAATCGAGAACATTGTATATCCGATTAAAATTGTTTGTATTGTAACCGCAGTAACGTCAGGCTTAGACAAAGTTACGTTTGAACATTTGTACAAGAACGTAGAAGCTGTATTACCGGACGTATACAAAGGGTTTACGCACTGCGGGTTTATTTGTACTACGACTGAGAATTTACAAGCGGCGGCAGAAAAGAAATTTATGTATCAAGGAGTAGCAAATGTCAAAGAAAGTTGAAAGTGTCGGGGAGTTATTAAACTCCCCCGATGCCATTATAGAAGGCAAAGAGAAAGCCATCGATATTGTTAAAACTAATATGTTCGACTTCATCGGTGTCATTACTATTGCATCAGCACTATTGTTAGCACTAGGTGCGCTTAAACTACGTGACTTAACCTTGGACTCGTTGCTTGATATGATAATAGGGTTTATGCCTTATTATTTTGCAGCAGTATTGTTGTCTAACAACTACTATCTCAAAGGCACGTATAAAGCAAAAACGACTAACAAATATTGTAATGCGATAAAGAGTTACTCGAAGTCAGCAAGTAGCTTAGACGGCGACCAACTTGCTAAGTTACCAGTATTTTGTGAACAGTTCAACGAAGCTGCATTAAAGAAAATACAAACTGCATACCTTAAAGCCGCGGCACTTACTTATGAGCAATTCGACCAGGAATGGATTGACGAGAAAGGTCGTAAAATGAAACCTCTCAAAGTCTGGGAAGATAAGAGTATAAAAGGTTTGTTTACAAAAGAACAGGCTAAACGAATTATTGCAGCTAAGAGAGCACACATCAGAGGTATCAATGAGAATTTATTGTTAAGTAACGTGAAATCTAACGATGATACTTATATCGGTAAGAACGAGGACGAACTTGCTAAGTCAGACCGTATTGTAAACTACGTTCTCAACTTTGTAAGTATGGCAATATTGTGGTTTGTCGGCTTCAAAGACGTGCTTGACTGGGGTTGGGTTGCATTATTCCTTGTAGCATTCAAAATGGCGTGGATATTCTCTAAATCGTATATGCGCTATTATAAAGGCTACAACAACATTGTAAACCATCTTGTAAGTCACTTGCTTCGTAAGGACGATATACTTAAACAGTTTAATCAGTGGTACAAAGTAAATTATGTAAAATCTGTACCGGAAGAAACTGAAAAATTTTAACTTTCGAGCCTAAGCAGGTCATAAGTTTGTAAAACTTGTATATAATAGTAATATAAGAATATTGTGACTGCAAAACGGCTTGTAACCGAACCTCGTCCAAAACTACTAAGGAGGCCATTATGGGTTTAGGTGCTAATGATTTCACCGCTGAGGAATTAGCTGAACTGTTCGGTAGTGAAATTAAGCAGGAAACACCGCCTGCAAAAGAAAAAGAAACAGTTCCTCCGGAAGGTCAACCTGGAGCCGAACCTAATAAGTCGGAAGGCGTTGACACAACTAAAGCATTTGCGAAACGTTTGAAAGAGAGCACAGACAAAGCTCGTCAAGAAGAACGTGACAACATTGCTAAAAGCCTGGGCTATGACTCATACGCAGCTATGCAAGCTGAACGTGAGAAGAAGCTTATGGAAGATAAAGGACTCGACCCTAACGAAGTCGCCCCTATTGTAGACGAACTTGTAAAGAAGAGAATGGACGACGACCCTCGACTGAAAGAGCTCAATGAATTACGCAAAGAAAAACTTGCGGCATTCAAAGACAAAGAGCTAGCAGACATTTCCAAATTAACCGACGGGAAAATTACCAAGTTGGAAGAAGTACCCAAAGACGTTTTGGAATTATGGAAAACGGAAGGCTCACTCAAATCCGCTTATTTGAAATTGCACGGCGAAGAGCTTATAATGAAAGCACGCAGTGAACAGAACCGTGGAACTACTAACCACTTACAGTCGCCCGAGGGAACCGGCGTACCTGCTGGTACAAGATTGCTTACAGACGAGGAAAAGAGGGTATACAAAATATTCAACCCGAAAATAACCGACGACGAGTTGAATAAAAAAACTATAGCCAAATAGGAGGAACTTAAATTATGGCATACTTCGGTCAATTCAAAACTGCATACCTCCAGAGAGAAATTCCTGAGGACGTAGCAGTATCGTCTGACAGCTATTTGCAGGTCGGACAACTTGTAAAACTCACCCCTGCCACCGACAAATCGGTTGGCTACATTGCAGCGGTGACCGCAAACGATGCAGCTTCTGCTCTTGCGGCAGCGACTCACATCATTGCACAATCCGACGTAACTCTTGAATACGGTCATATACCCGTAGAAAACAGAGATTACAGATACTTCCCGTTTGTGTATAACTCGTTCGAACTTATCGGCAAAACGCAGGCTGAAAGCAGACTTGCGGCTGAAAAGTATCACGGTGTTGTAGCAGCAAAAGCAGACCTTGCGACTACGTTTTCAAATGCTGCTGAAGGTGACTACGGTTACGTTTCCGGTGAAGGCAAAATGTACAAGAAAGGTGCTTCTGCTTGGGCTGACGACTCTGCTAACTCCAGACTCGTAAACAAGAAAGTTGCACTTTTCAAAATCACTAACGAAGACGACGTTGACGTCAGCGTTAACGTCTAAGAGGAGGACAATAGATTATGGGACTTATAATCAATATCGACGAGGCCATCAGACTGAGAAGTGAATATAACATTCTCAACGAGTCGTTGACGGCAATGCTCAAAGACAAACAAGAACAGTGGGAAAAGAAAAACCCGATTGACTTACTCTTTGTAAGAGGCTCAATCGACACTTTCCAAGAAACCTACACTTCTAACATAGGTTTTGCACACGCCTTCCAGGAAACTTCCGACTATGCGGTAGCTCCTATCTATAACACGGAAGAAGGCTTTGCGGCAACCTACAGAACGAGGACCTTCCAAGGTGGCTTTAAGATTACGCAGCAAGTCATCGAGGACAAGAGATACGGCAAAGCGAGAGACGACGCTTCTTCGTTTATGAAACGTTGGCACGGCGACATCGTAGAATATTGTATGACGGCAATGTCCGCAGGCTTCGGTAAGTCTGTTGAATGGGGCGACAGTAACGGTCACACTTCTACGATTAAACTTACCTCGGCAGATACCGTTGACGGTACGCTCGATGCGGCTAAGAACCCGCTCTTCTCCAAGGCACACACTATTGTTAAACGCAGAGGTATGACTGACGAAGAAGTAACGGAAGCGCATCAGTCCAACTTGTTCTACATTCCGGTAGACCTTGCCGGTGACGATATGGCTAAGATGACCAAACTTGCAGACGGCATTAATCAGGTCATAACCATTATGGAGAACTACAAAGACGACAACAACAAGTTTGTTGCTATGGACGGTACCTTCGACATTGTAACGGCGAACGATGCACTCCTTAAGAGTTCTCTTAACACCGTACTTTCTATGCCGATGTACAACGACTTCGGTCAGATGCTCGGTAAGAACCCGGCATACCAGAGAGCGAATTACGACTATACGTCGTACCTCAACGCGATACCTCAATGTGCTAACGGCAGAGGCTTTTTCATTGTAAACAAAGGCTACAATGCTGAGAACCACGGTCTTGAGCTCACCGAACGTGTACCGCTTACGATGAACGTTGAAATTACTAAGAACCCCTACGGCATCAGCTATGACGGCAGACAGAGGTTTGACGTTAACAACGCTTCGTGGAGAGGCATTGCTTACGTATACATCGGAACTCCGGCAGGTGCTTCCGGTGACTGGGACGACGTTAACAAGTACACTAAGATTACTCCGAGTGCGACGGTTGTCAAAGAAGTCAGAGTTGTCAATACTACGACTGCTCCTGTCAACACCAAGACGGTCTCCTAAAATTTATACGCTGGAAAGGCCTGTACACAACGTACGGGCCTTTTCTTATATTAGGATAGATATTATTATAAATCATTATAAAATATCGATTTTAATATATAATATCTCAATGAAAATATATTCCTCGATTATTTATATTATGGATATTTTAGATTGAGATATTATATATTAAAATTGATAGGAGGACTTCAATGGAAGGTAACAATTTATATACCTGGGGCTATCTCAAAGACGCGGCACTTGCTAAGTTAGACTTAACGGAGGAAGAGGCTAATGAGCAGAAGCTGCTCAAGCGCTTCCACATTTATGCTAACGAAGTAATGACGCAAGTTTGTAGTAGCTTAAAACCGCATCGCACATTTGCAGAGTTTACGGTAGAAGATACAACTACATTGTATACAATGCCTGATGACTTTGTAGCATTCGGCAATGACGTATGTAAAGTAGATTACTACACTGACGGTAAGAACGACTACTTGTTAAGTACGATACCTGAGAACAGTACTGTGTGGCAAGTTAAAGAAGAAGCTACCGACGTTGACTTCGAGTATGTAGGCTTCAACAAAATTAAGTTCTTGCACGAAGGAGTATATCAAATATCTTACAATGCAAGATGGTATACTTTTACTTATGATACACCCGACGGTACAATATTGCCTGTACCTATGGACATACTTGATTGTATACCGACATACATTGCATCGCAGTGCTACAAGATTGACGACGAGACTAAGTCGAGCATATATCGTAACGAATACGAGATGCTTCTTGCACGTATCGACAACACCGACTACAGTGAAACTAAAACTGTACACATTGGAGGTGGCTGGTGAGGACAGTAAATAGGAAGCCTTGGACCGTAGGTATCATTAGCGAAGATGATATGGGTTACAAGTACTTCAATCATTACAATTGGAAAGGTTTGTATGATAATAAGAACTTCTTAGGTGTAGACCAAGAGAGCTTCGAATATTGTACGAACGTGTATGTGGATAGCGAGGGCTTACTTTGTAGTAGGCCTTCGCTGAAAATTTCGACTTTACCTGACGGTATTACAAATGTTGTAAAAGTAGAGTCGTTTCCTGGCGTAGATGCTTACATTTGGATGCAAGGTACTGATAGAATGTTGTCGTTCGTGTATGACGGTGGTATAACTAACCCGACAGTTATAAATGGTAACTACAAACTTGTACTTGCAGATAACAAGATATTTGTATTCACAACTAGCAATTTACAATACTTCGACATTGTAAACCCGACCAAAGCATTGCAAGACGGTACCGATAAGATATATGTGCCAGATGCTACAGAGTCTCCTAACTTGTTAACGACTACTGTTGAGAAGCGTCTCAATTATGCTAAGCCTGACGATGACTTATCGGAAGCGGTAGGTAAGAATACAAAAGTTACAATTGACGATACATCTTATGCAGTAAACCCATTTCCTACAAATGCTCAGAAAGGCTTTTTAAGTCAGTTGACTGAGTTAGATGGCGGTGAGTTTACAAAAATACGTATAGGCGACCCACTCGTATTACCTGCTAAATATGATTATATACCGAATGTAATTGTAAAAGGTAATACTGTAATGATATACAAGTACGACTCAAACAGTAAGAAGTATACCATTAGATATTACTTTACGACAGGTACAACTTGGTACAATATTACAAGTATGCCGCAACAGACTTATGCAGCAAATCAAACACCTCCGACTCACCCTTGGTTAAGCGAGGACGGTTACCACATTTGTTATGCTACATTATCTGCAGTAAATGTTGTGGAAGTATGGGCAATAAGTATCGTGGCTACCGAAGAAGGTGGCACTAAGAAGTGGAGTGATTGGACAAAGATTACTACTATTGCATTGCCAACAGAGTTAACCACTATGCCAACCATAAGAATGCATATGCCGAATAAAGAGGATATATTTACATTCTCTTATTACGTGCATAATGTAAGAGTAGATATGTGGCATAATGGTACTACTAAGAACGATACATTGTATAAACAGTTAGGCGGAGGAGCTACAGTATTCAATGTAAGTTTCGAGAATGACGCTCTTATTGTAGGTGCAGCAGATGGTACTTCTTACAATGCATTTTATGCAGTACGAGCAAGTATTACTGACAATTCTTCAACAACTGATGACTGTTTAATTGTATACCGAGTACACAGAGCCGCAGACTTGTCGATAACTATAAACACTTACAATATATTTACAGGTTTAACTCGTTGGACTATCGGCAAATTGTATCAGTACGACATTGCATATAATATTGTATCTGAAGCACAACAATTTGTAATAATTGGTCCGAATATAGATAATCACCAAGAAGTTGCATTCACATTTACAGATACGACAACTTCGACAGCACACGTTAACTCTTCTACTATAGTAGGTTCTCGTAGCATTACTACAATAACTGGTACAGTACGTGCATATATAACCGACTATGGTAATTACAAGTATATTGTAAATGGCAAGTATGCAACGAACATATATACTGTGAGTACAACGCCTGATATAAGTACTAAGCCTGTTGCAGTCACAAGCGATAGAGCATATTATGCATCACGAGGTGCAACCAACTATTTGTATACGACATATCCAGTAAAGCCGATTACAATTGATATAATCAATCAAGGTGCAAGTAATATAATTGTACCTGACATTGTAACACAATTGGACGGTTACTTCTTTGCATTTGGCGACGATGTGTATATAAGTAAGATAGGCGCTAAGGCAGACGTCGACAACTTCCAGTGGTATATACCTAAGGACCAGACCCAAAACTTCCCCGAACCTATACTTAATATGCACGCTATATCAAGTACTGATGTTGCAATATTCTTTGAGAACTCGATATATTACATTACAAAGAGTGAAGGCAATTACTATATCAACAAGTCGAAGATACCTCTTGGCTTAAAGAAAGGCTCCGATATTGTAACATCGTACGATGGTAAGTATACAATCTTCTCAACTGCAAGAGGCCTTGTTGCGATGGCATATCAAGACTTTGTAGCATCAACCGAGCAAGCTCTTACTTATTTGTCGGACAATATATTCAGTATTTACGACAAATGGAACGTAAGTCCTATTAAATTGTGTCAATACAAGTTCTGGCTTATTTGTTATCGTACAGACAGTAAAATTGCATACGTGTATGATATGCGTAACGGCTCGTGGTGGCCGGTCACTGTACCAGACCTTGTAAATGAAGTTACGGAACTTGACTACAAACTTGCAGTAATATCCGATGGTAAAATACTCAATTGTGATACCGGTACGACAGACTATAAAGATTACAATACTGAAGTAATTGACTGGGAAGTACGTAGTCAGAAGTTACACTTCAATGCAAGTAACTTCTATAAGCACATATCTTCGATAACTTTTAACGCAGTAACAGACAACAATAATAAGTTTACGTTCAGAATGCGTGCTACAAATTATCGTAAACTTGTAAGCGAGAAGCAACCTGAAACCTTAGAATATAAGGTAGATGTAATAAGAACCTTTGTAAAGCGTTTTAACTTTGCAAAAGTCTCCGAGTTTCAGTATTCATTATATAATAATAATGAAGACGCAAGGCCACAACCGTTTGCAATAACAAATCTTGCGGTCAAGTATAAAATCACAGGTAATGCGAGGTAACTATGGCAATAGGTCAAGGAATATATACTACACCATCAGGTGTCAAAGAGTGGTATAAACAAAAATATGCAGGACAAAATATGTTTGATGCAGCGGTAAGTGCGGCAGAGCAAAGTGCCTCTGCTGCAACCGCTCAAACATATCTTGCGGCTGAAGCACAAAAAGGTGAGTATAAGTCACAATATGAGCAAGCGCTTGACAAAGCATATCAGTCCAACTTGGAACAAAGGTCTAACATACTTAACAGTAACTTAATTGCAGGCAGTAAGAAGCAATTGTTAAGCGAGACGGACCAAGCATTGTCGGATGCTTATGCGTCATACTTACAGACATTGCAAAGCGGCATTGCAGGCGTAGAACAAAGTGCTGCTAAACAATATACAGCTATCGACGAGAGCCTTGCAGACGTTAAACAACAGGCGGATGCATTGCTTAATACTGAAGCAAGCAATATTGTAAAAGGCATCGATTATGCGTTTGACTACTTACAAGAAGTTGCAAGTCAGGCCGAGCAACAAGGTACTCTCGAACAACTTGCACAAGACCCGAACTGGGCGAGATACTTTAAGTCTACTACCGACGAAGCAGGTAATACATTGTATAAGCTTATGAGCCGTGACGAATTGTCGGCATCTCGTATAGACTTAGAAACTGGCGAACAACTTGGTTTGTATGACAGTATGGGTAACCTCACAAAAGCAGGTCAAGACTTCTTCGACCAAATGCTTAACTTCGACTGGACCGGCAATGAGCTGCTACAAGATATGCAATCATACGGGTCGTTTGTTGCAGGTAAAGATAAAGACTTTTACAACTGGCTTGCTGGTGAGAATGCTTACAGCATTGCTCCTGATGCTCTCGGTCGTAACCTCAATATCGGCGTGTTGCGTGAAGCAATGGGCTTAAAGAGTAGCGACGAGACATTCCGTCAGCAAGAGCGCAGAGTGTTAAGCACTCCTGAACGTAACCGGCTTGGTGCTGAAACTGTTAATGCATTGTTAGGTTTTAACTTTACGGCAGACGACTATGCAGAGTTTGCTAAGCAATACGATATAAGTGACACTAAGTATGCGTCAGAGATTGCAAACACGTTGGATAGTAAGAAGCTTGACAATTTACGTGCATTGTATAAACAGCGCGGTCAAGATACTTCTACTATCGACAAGTTACAGGAAATGCTGTCGGTCAAAGACGAGTATGAAAGTACTAAGAAAGAAGTCGACTTTATTGAGAAGTCACTTAAACGTAATTATCCGAGTTATGCAAAAATGTTGAAAGGTGATTTCAGCGGTGTATCAAGTGCGGTTGCTAAGAGTGCTAAAGCTGACATCGACAAACTCAAAGCATTGCAGGCTAAGGTTGATAGACTTAAGTCCAGTGACAACAGCGACTTTGTAAATCAAGTAGCTAAACTGTTAAAAACATTAAAGTAAAACGATTGATTTTAATATATAATATTCAGGGGCCTGGATATTCTATCAATCGATATAAAATCAAATCTCTATTATATATTAAAATCTCTCTGGGATTATCCCAGGGAGATATAATATATAATAATGATAATCAAAATATCTGCGAAGAGCAGTAAAGGAGTTATTTTATGAATGGAGTAGGCGCAAGTGTAAACTTTGTCAACAGCTACGAAGCGGCTCAAAGTATGTTTCGCAATACTGTTGGCTACACTGACCAATTGTGGAAAACAAGTCTACAAGGCGGGTACCTTAACGACTATGTTGCACGACTCGGCATATTGAGCAGTGACCCACAATTGCAAAAGAACCTCAAAGACCTCGACTTTGATATACAAGACGACGAGTACAAACAACTTGCTTTATATACCGAAACTGAGAAAACTTTGAAAGAGAACAAGGTAAAACAACAAGTCTTAGACAAAGACAGCGAAGGTAAACCTATTTATGCACGCGACAATAACGGCAACGTTAAGCGTGACAAAGACGGTAACCCTGAATACTCATATCATACCGAAGAGATAAGTGAGTATGAGTACAACAGAAACTTGTTAAAGCAAAATGCAGAACGCATTAAATATGAGCAGAACCTGAAAGAGTTGCAAGCGCTTAAAGATAGCAAACACTGGCTTGAGAAAACTGTTGCAACAGTTGGAGGTACTGCACAAGAACTTGCTCTCGGCGCTGTCGAGGGCTTTGTGCAGTTCTTCGGCGATATATATAATATTGTAGAAGGCGTTATAAACGGCTCTATTGCAAACTTCGAAGGTCGTGATGGTGCTGCAGAGTTTGAGAAAGCATTCCAGCAACGCGAAATCGATATGCAAAGCATACCTGGCTACAATGAGTGGAGACAAGACATATCTCAATGGCTTGCAGATAGCACGTACCTTAGAGAGGTTGACGGTAGAGCTACTTATTACGGCAACTTAATAAGCGGCATCGGCGTGTCGTTTGGTCGTATGATACCTTCGATGATAACCGGTAATATTGCAGGTGCACTCGGTGCAAGTACAAATATGGCGTCGTGGATAAGTACCGGCACAATGTACACTGCAGTTGCGGCAAGTAATATGTACGAACTTTGTAGCGATGACACACTTAGTTCGACAACCGCTGAGAAACTTCTTAATGCATCACTCAGGTCGTTGACTGAAATGCTCATCGAGAAAGGTCTTGCTAAAGCATTAGGAGCAACCGGCTTAGATGCTTTGACGCAAGGCTTTACACAAAACGTCGGTACTAAGACTGGTGCAGGTGCTGCTCTTGCAAGGTTTGCAAAAGATGCAATGCAAGAAGGTTTAGAAGAGTTCTTACAAGAGTATAGTAACTATTTCATTGACCGCTTATTTGCACTTAATAACGAGGGCTATTTGCATACAAGCGACTGGAACTTCGAAGTTGCGTCAACTGCATTCTTGTCAGGCGCGCTTATGTCGTTGGGCGGCAGCTTTATCAACGTACTTAAAACTAAACGTGTAGGTAAAGGTGAAGTTGCAAGAGACAGACAAGGTAATATTAAGTACGATAAAGAAGGCCGAGTTGTAGAAGCTAAGTTTGGCAAACTTGCATCGTACGAGTTTAATATCAACTTGCAAGGTATACTTGAGTCGATGGCCGACCTTGTAGATACAAGTGACAAGAGCGAACGTGCTAAGATAATGGAAGGCGCTTACGGTATGCTACGTACATTGTCTACGTATTATTCCAAAATGGACGCAGACTTGTATAACAAAGCAACGGCATTACTTAATCGTATCAACAGCGGTGAGGCTGACGCAATTACCGACGTAAAGAAAGCTAAAACCGAAATGGACAGAATGCTTAGTACTTTACGTATAGAGCAAATTACTAATATTGCAGAAGAACTTGTTAAAGACAATAACTTACGTGGTAATACCGAGATATATACACGTAACGATATGGATAATGGTACCGGTGACACTGAAACGCTTAACGCTATACAACAGATATTTGCAAAAGACGCAAAAGTCGAGAAAGTTGTGGTTGCAGAACACGGTACCGGTGCTGCTGCAAGCGATGACGGTACTACAATAATTGTACCCAAGCGGTTTGCTAATAACCCCGACCAGATATTCAAGTACATTGTAGAAACGAAACTTAAACGTAGCATACTTAAAGAGAAACGTTTCACTCAAGTACTTAATAAATTGTCGTCCTTGTATGAAGTAAGATACGGACAAAGTGGCGACCAGACGCAAGTATTGTTTGCATTACTTACAAATGCTGACTTCCGTATGGACGCTCTTTGTACTAACACGTCTGACGTGCTTAATTTTGTAAGCAACTTAGGCTCTATCTTAACCAAGTTAGGCGACCCTCAAGTTGCAGGTCTTGCTAAGCAATATAACGAGGCATTCCAGGGTACTCTTGTACAATATTATTCAAATACTATTTACAAAGACTTTGAGAAGCTCTCTGACGAAGCATTAAGCGCTAAGAACAAAGACATAATCAGACGCAATCAATATCCCTACGATTATAAGACCGAGATAAATAAAGGCCTTGCAAAGAGTAAGAATAGAGAAGCTATTATAAACTCGTTGACAATTAAGATAAATGCAATGACAGGTTTATCTGCCGACGAGAAAGCCACTCTTATTGCAAATATTAAGAGTGATAGCATACAAGCAAATCAGCAAGCGTTTAGAGTTATCGAGAACTACTGGTACAATACGTACAACAGTGAGTATAATAATCACAAGTACTTCGAGTATGCAGGTCAACCTCAGTCGATGGCTAACTCGTTCTTTCATCACTACGGCATAGACATTCCTAAGATACTTACCACAAATAGAACGTTTGCAAGATACAATCAATTGTTCCGTGAGTATACACAAGGTAGATACGAGTTTAAACTTACCGGAGATGACAATAGGCCTGTTACAATTGTAGAGAGCCAGGAGCGTGAAGCTTACACTTTCAGAGGCAAAGAAACGTGGGGTGTACGCGATATGAACAGTGTAAACTCTTATGCATACACTGTAGGTAGCGACAATGTTCTTGACAAGGTTGTAGAAGGTAATGCTGATACTAAGAACTTCTTAACTATCAACGACGTCATATACGATACTTCTTTGCTGAAAGAAAATATTCGTAAAGACGTCGAAGGTAAAACTCCCGAACAAGTAGCCGCGTATCTCACTTCTTTGTACCTCAAAGAGAGCAATGGAACTAAGACTATTGTACAAGATAGTAAAGGCAACTATATTGTAGGTGATGTGTCGACAATGCAGGATATGCAAACGTCGCAAGCTGACGCTAAACTTAAAAAGATTGCACAAGATATTGATGCTGGCAAAGATGTTAAAGTAAAAGCAAGTAGTTTGTTCAAGACTGGCAACAAAGATATAGACAACGCGACAATTGTAGTTAAGAAAGGTACCGGTGCGGCTGATGCAGGTTACGACGCCGATACTAATACAATTACTTTGTACATCGACGATGCAACGATACAGCAATGGCTTAAAGTAGATAGTATCTATCGAGTAAGTCACGATGGAGTAAGTACTGATGAAGCCGCTAAATTGTCGGTAGAAAATAAGATTGATGTATTCGCAGAGAATATTAAGTATCTTATCTGGCACGAGTTTAGACATGCTATACAAAATGCTAACTCTCTTGCGGCTGGTATGACCGCCGACTTTTTGTCTTACTTCCCTAAGAAGCAACAAGACAAAATTGTAGCAGACCTTAAACAGCACGCTCCTGAGTTCTTTGTAAATGCTAAGAATGACGTACAGATGGCCAACGACTTATTGTACTACAGTGCCGGCGGTGAAATGCAGAACGCTGACATTGAGGGCGCGCTTGAGAATAAGTTTATACCTTTTGTAACAGAAGCTCGTAATGGCTTTACGGTACGTACTCCTTGGGGTTCTATCTATAAGATAGATGCTAATGGTAATGCTACAGTTAGTACTGTTACTGAAATAGATAGAAAAGTAGTAAAAAATGTTAAAAAGATAGAGCAACAAGCACGTATAGTTTTAGATAGTTTGCAATCGGAAGAATATCGCAAGGCTATTGAAAGCGACGAAGTTGTAGATAATATACAATTGTCAGATGCTGATTATCAAACTTTGTACAAAATGTATAATTGGACAGATGCTACACTGGGTAGTCCTGATATTGAAAATGAGAATATTCGTAAAACTACTTACTCTTACTTAATGGACCCCTCATATAGAATGCTAAGTCTTAAAAATTTGTATCTTACTATATTTGAAAATGAAGGTATGACTTTTGAGCAGTTCTTAAATACCGAATTTCCTTATATGAGAACACAAAATAGCAACAAAGTTTACGATAACAAAAGTTTTATATCTGCAACATTGTCAGGCGAAATTGATTTTGACCAGTTAAATAACTCTAATTATGTTTTTGTAGGTAAGATTAAGCCGAAAGATATTATTGGTGCCGGCAATGTATATGAGTATGAAATACTTATAAAGCCGAGCGACTTAAAGAAAGCAGACGTATACCGTGTTGACACGGGAAAAATTACTCGTGATACTATAAACAATCACTTGCAAAATTCTGATATAGAGAATGTTGTTACAAAGGAAATAACAGATATAGTTAACAGTAGAAAAAATAATTTAGCGCAAATACCTGACGTTGCTAAATTGAAAGGAGAATACTTTTTCTACAACGGTGAATATGTTCCGATAGGCCTTATGAGTATTCTTACTACAGAAAATGTAAAAATTTCTGGTACAGAATATTCTCCAACCGATTATAATCGTCGGATAGCATACAACAAGAGCGGTTTTATTAAGGTTGACATCAATAATAATACTGCTAAATTTACAATATATGGAGATAGTGCAGACATTGTATCTAACTTAAAAAATACTATTGATAAGTTATCTAATAATGGTTATAACATTGATAAAAATATAGACGTAGTATATGGAGGAGAAGAAAGCCCGATACAAAGTTCTACTACTATAAAATATACTCCAGCTATTAGCCAAGATACCATAGAAAAGGCTTACTTGGCTGTTTCTACAAAGTCATTATACGAATACGCTGAAAATCTTAACTCTATGTACTCCGCAGCTGAAGAATATAGCAGAATTGCAAGACGAATGAGATTTGAGCAACTTTCTAAGAAAGCAGACAAAATTGTAATTGACGGTAAAGAGTACACTTATAAACAGCTCGAAGCTGAGAAGAAACTTACTAAATCTGAATATGCCAAGAAGATGCAGGCTAAGCGTAGAGTTAAACTCAAAGAGATTGCACCTAACGAAATTGTAAGGGCGAATACAATATCTTATAAGTTTGCACAAGGCACAAACCTCGAGAAGTATATCGACCAGAAAACGCATAAGCATCCGTATATGGACTATCGTTTGCAAAATCTTATTGTGGCTACAACTGGCATCGAAAGTAAGTTAGACCGTGACTTTATGAACCTTGTAGATAGCAAGGCTTTTGCAAAAGAAGGTGTATGGTTGTTGCTTGACTATGTACGAAAACAAGAGTATATAAACGACGCGACGTTTAAGCTTATCAACGATAACTTCTTCCATAACGACAATATAAAGAATGTATCTCAATTAAGAGCTCTTGTAAATAATGCAGGTATGGCATATGCGTTACGCGGCGTATTAAAATATGCAGCAAGCAGAGATAAATACGGTACAATTAACGTGGACGAAATATTCAACCGTAAAATGTCGATTGAAGAAATGCAAGACTACGTTAACAAAATGAAAGACTTTGCACCTGATTTGCATAAAATGTATGAAAAAACATTTAATAACTACAATAGATTTGCCATTCCTACAGAAAAGGGTGAGATTAAGCAAACGAAGTCTACTCAAGCAGAACACGTAAACGAAGGCTATTTAAGATTGTCATTACTTGAAAACTACGACGGTTCTTTATTTTCGTATGGCTCTGCAGCGGTGTGGCCTAACATTCTTGCTTATGATAAAAACTTAAAAAGAGCAGGTGTTCGTAAAGAAACATCTATGGATACTAATATCAAAGATACAAAAGGTGACAACTTAACTCTTGGCGACACTTTTGCATCACAGTATACTACCGAAGATATGGCATTCACAAATCTCAGCTTTGAAGACATCTTGCTTGACTTAATTGACTATCAAATGAGGTTAAATATTAAGAAAGGAAAACTCAACCCTGAAACGATGACAAGTCGTGATATAGAAAAAGAAACTGAGCGACTTAGAGATATGTTAAGCGGTGACCCTGATAGAGCTACAGCTCGTTGGAAAGAACTTGTTGCAAAAGGCAAAATCGATTACGACTATGACTTTACAAGAGATACAGGACCCATTGTAACTGAAACCGACCGTTCGCATACTCAACGCCGTATATACAATATGGCTACTCGTATCATTATAAACAAAATGGACGTTAAGAGTGCTAAGTACAGAAGGTTCTACGAAGCTTACTCAGACCTCGGTTTTACAAAAGACGGCCATTGGAAAATGCCTGTTAACCAAGACGGTACAAGATATACTACAGAGCAAACTACACAATTGTTCGAGGATATTAAAGCTGCAAGAGACGCATTACGTATGGGTGAGTTCGATACAAGACAGACTAAGACTGATAAAGAACGTATTGCTAAACTTAAACAACGTATTGTAAAACAAGAAGAAATTATTCGTAAGCTTAAATCTGTTAAGCAAACTGTTGTAATCGAAGGTGCAAAGATAACTCTTACTGCTGACAAAGAGATGCCGGATATTGTACGACAAATTGTAGATACAACGTTCTCGTCATTGTCCAAGACTGATGTACAAAATATCAGTTCTGCAGACAGTAAACACGTTAAGAAGTCATACTCAGAGTTTATCAATAACAACCCGCAACTTGCTACAATAGATAGTAATACTGCTACGGAAGTTATTAACTACCTGACCACGGCGCTTCCTCAATTCAACTCGTTCGAGGCTGATACAAAGTGGAAAATGTCGGTATTGTACACGTACGCGTACATCAACTCTCTTGTAAAAACAGGCGCATTGAATATCGACTACGAACTTGTAAAAGCAATGCAAACGCAGTACGAGCAAATTGCATCTGGCGGCGGCCAAATTCTTAATGCAGTACAAACTACATTGTCGAGTATGAACCCGTACAGTATTGCATTAGAGTCTGCTCTTAAACGTACAGGCGTCGACTTAGATAGAACTGACTTAGAACAAATTACTACTGCAATGAATATCTACATCGATGCAAGTACAGCTGATAAAGAACAAGCACTTGTAAGAGTGCAAGAACTTACTGATGCAGCATATGCTAAGGCATTACAACGTGCTAAGGACAGTAAAGCAAGTAGGTCGGTTATAAATAAACTGATTAAATTTAGAACAATGGCTATGCTTAGTTCTCCTGGTACTTGGCTCCGCAATATTACGACTAACATACTTGTAGAAAAGACGAGCGGAACTGTTAGTGCAATAGGTAATGCTACGTGGGGTGCATTGAACAAAGTTGCAGATAAGTTGGGAGGTATAATAAATAAAAGAAAACTTGCTAAAATGGAAAAGCCTACTAATGAATTTGTAGGTGATAGAGAAAATGCAAAACAAACTATACGTGATGTAACCGGACAAGGCTACAATATAGTATCTAATGAGAACGAACTTGCGGCGGCAAAAGAGATGCAAGCAGACTTGTTAAAAGAGTATGACTATCTTGAAAGCAGAATATCTAAAACGCCTAATCCTAATAGAGAAACTGTTGTTCGTAGAGATAATATACTTAATGCATCGCAAATGCTTGATGCAGATATTAAGTTCTATCTTGCGGCAAAAGAATACAGTGAGGCTCATACAAAGGTTCCTCTTAGAAGAACTCTCGAAGGTCAGTACGAAATTGTAGATACTCTCAAAGGTAGCAAGTACAAACTTAAAGAAAACAAAGACGGAACTTATTATATTGAAGGCGTAGTTGTAAATAAAGAAGTGACGGACTTTATACTTAATGACATATTTAACAACGGATTATTTGACCAGATTAAAGACGGCATAAGTAAGTACGACACTTTCGATACAAGCTCTTCTATTGCAGGCAATGTGACCGCAATGATTATTAAAGGTATATCTTCTAAGTTATTCTACAATAATCAGTTTAATACTAAGTCACTTAACTGGCTTGCTAAGTCATTGTACAAAGTGTTGTCCGATGAAAAATGGGTTAACCGTGCATTTGTAAAATATCTTGCGGCAACTCTTACGGAAGACAAAGTTGACTTAAGTAAAGGCGTTACAAAAGAAGTCATGGGCTATATAGCTGATGCATTTGTATTAGCATCTGCAGACTATATGCACAAGAGCTCATTTATCGGCGATGTTGAGCTAAAGTTTAGAGAAAGGTTCGGTGAGAAAGCATATGCAATGTGGAAGTTTATATTCCCATTTGCAAATGCAAGTTGGAACTGGTTTGCTGAAGGTTTACGTTGGACTCCATTCGGACTTGCTAAATCAATATACGACTTTGCAAGATTTGAGAGCACTGTTGAAACTTATGACCGTAACTATCGTATGGGCAAAGGTGTCAATAGCAGATTTGCGGCTTATCTCACAAAGAGGAATATTGGTAAAGGCATTGTAGGTAGTATAGGTTTTGTAGTAGGTATAATTGCAACTGCATTAGGCGTTTGTGGAGTAGAAGAGGACAAGAAAGATAAGAAAACTAAGATACGTATCGGTGATGTATACATTGACTTCTCTGATGTGTTCGGTACAACCGGTATCGGTATGGGCTTAATACTTGGCGATGCCTTTGCTAACAAAGAACGGTTCTTTGATGCAATGGTAGATACTCTTGACTATATGTTCGATGATAGCATATTCTCGGACGTGTACGATATGGTACAATATAAACAGAGCTTCGCAGAAGTACTTCTTGACCCGTACAAGGCTAATAACATACTTGCATCATTCATACCTAACTTGTTAAAAACTATTACAAGTTCCTTGTATATCCACGAAGTTAAGTACGACAGTGGCTTCATAGGTACTCTCGAACGTATCGGTGTATCAGTACTACCGGGTCTTGCCTACGGTATGCCTAAACAATATGACGCATTCACGGGCGAATTACAATACAAATATACTCCTGACTTCTGGGGTGTTATGTCAAACATTGTAAACAGAATGTCATCGCTTAAAGTATATCCTCGTAATATAAGTGCTCTTGAAAAAGAAGTATTATCGCTCGGACTTAGCAAAGGTAACTTAACAGGTAAGTATGCAGACATTGGCAACTTATCACCTTCGCAAGTAAGTAAGCTCAACGAAATGTACGGTCAGTTAAACAACAAATATTTGTTACAATTTATGCAGAACAAAATCAAATACTTAGTAGAAGATAAAAATGGTAATCGCGTAGAATTGTATTACAGACAAATGACAAAAGAACAAAGAAAAAGCGTTGTCAATCGTATAATGACTAACAACGCTAAAATGGCTAAAGTATATGTTTGGACCTCAGAAGGTCACAAATATTATACAAATGAAAGTTTTAGGAATGAGCTTGTAAAGAACGGTATACGTGCAGGTGTGTATTTGAAGTCTGGTAAAACCGAAGGTTTCAAAGACTAATCAGTACGGTACCACTGGTGACGGCTGAGGTTACGATGTAACCAGTCAATGTCTGACTGCTTTCCATAAATTTCCAAATAGTCTCCTGATACAGGGCATCTCACACAGAGGTGTCCTGTATCTTTTTCTACAAATCGCAATGACTTTTTAATGCCAAGTGCACGTTCTTTTACATAATACATACATTGTTCTTTTGTCTTAAACTCATAGGGAACAGTGGTATTTGCTAGTATTGTTATCATAGTACCTCCATTGATTTTAAGATATAATAAATTTTCAATGAATATTCTATCGAGATTGATATTTTCATTCATCTATTATATATTAAAATCATTCTGGGAATAGATTTTAATTATATTTTATAATCAAATTTATCTGTATCGATTATTTTATCGCCTATAACTTGCTGCCAAGGTATATCTAATATATCCATTGCTCGGTCAAGATAATATGCATAGTCTAAGTCTTTTTTAATGTCATCAAATGTATAATGTGATAAGTCGTCGTTTATCAGTCTACAATTGTCAGGTATGGACGACATCTGCGTATATGACTTATTACCTTTGTACATTTTAATTTTGTAAATCTTGCCAAGGTTAGTATCTTTACTTGCATATACTCTATTGCACTTAAACAATTCTTGCTCAGTACCATCTGCAAATTTTTGTACAACCTTTCTATAAGTAGGACCTTTCTTGCAACTCATTACATAATCTGTAACATTTTTATTTTCTAATATTGACTTTGCAACATCTTTCCCGTTAAGCAACCATTGTTGAGCTGCTCTTGTACAAACAAATGCATCAAGAGAACCTACTGTTACATAGCCAGGTCTACGATAGTCATCGTTGAGCCAACCGCCTTTTCTCTTCACCTTACCATTTGTTTTAACAAGAAGATAGTTGTTAACATCTCTTTGCCATATCTTTTGCACATCGTCACGTTCCATACTTATTCCGGAAACATCAGTCCACTCTTTCATAAATTTGTCAACAAGACAAACATCTTTTCTACGAAGGTACAACAAAATGCCATCGGTGTTAGTTTGTATAACTTTTGCACTTGATATATTATTGACAATTCTGCAAGCAAGTGCAGTCAAGAACAATTGTCCTAATCTACAAGTACGTATACATTGATACGGGTCAAACAAATCAAGCCATTTATTTCCAGATGCGCCGAATGTAGTGTTAAGAACTAACTTCAATGCAAGTTGTGTCATATTATCTTGCTCAGTTTTGTGCTCAAGGTGCTTAATACGAATACGCTCATTGTATATATTTGTAAAAATTTCTTTCGATGGTACGCATCTGCTTAAACAATCAAATTGTATAAGCATAGACGGATAATAAGAAGTTGCATCGACATTTATCAGACAATATTCATCGTCACTTTCTACATAAATGTTCTTGGAAAGTACGCTGTGTATACCACCTGCACCATAATCTACATCATTGCCAAAAGCCTTGACTGACAAATTGCCAGGTTTATATATAAGGTGATTGTATATCTCGCCAGGAACATTGTCTAAACAATATTTTTGTATTTTAGAAGGTACTTTAATTGTAGTTTCTTCTGCGTCAGTAAATACAGTTCTTTTTGCTTGTAATGCCAAAGAAACAAGTCTTGCATTTGTACTTGCAAGACAGGTTGTTTCAGGTATATTAAAAGTCTTGCCTATTGCAAGTTTGGTTTGTGTATAAGGATAAACTATATTCTCGTAAAACTTCATAGATGCATAAACATCTTGCTTGTTGTAATATATTACGTCCTCTTTTTGTTCTTCGGTAAGATTTTCTTCCAAGAATGATACGCTACTTTCAAGTATGTTAAGTCCCATTATTGCTTCTTTGTCTTTAAGAGAACCTTCGCTATCGTCGAGCAAATCTTGGAACACACATTTAAGTTTTCTTTTAGAAGTAGGGCCAAGCCTCATATGCAATGGGTCTTTGTACAAACTTTCAGGTTGTATTATCAAGTCAGATATTACAAACACTTCTTCCGGGCTAAAACCTTGATATATTGCATTTGCAATTACAAGGTCGTATCTCTTTATATTGTAACCTATTTGCACAAAACATTCTTGCTGCATCAATTGCAATAGTTCGTCACGAGGATTTCCTTTATCGGAACGAACTACTACAAATGTGTTCTTAATGTCCTCAGTAATAGTTTCACCTGGAAATGTATCAGGCATATCACCAAATGTACAGCACCACCAATGTGGAAATACTTCAAAGTCGAAAAACCGTTCTTTCATAATGGCATCCAATCCTCCTTAAAATCGCCTTTCTTTATAAATATTGATTTCGGCATTTTCTCGCCATCTGCTCTATATTCTATCGTCACATCGTACAACATACAAACTTCTTCCTTAAACGAGAACATCGTAAGTTTATTATAATAACCACAATCAGATGCCCAGTTAGTAAACGAACTATATAATGCTTTACAAGATGCACCGTTAAGTTGTCCAAGAGTAAGCTTTGTTTCATATATCCATTCGTTTATAGAGCTTTGTCTACGCTTAAACATATTAAGAAGTTCTTGCTCACTATGTTGTATACGGAAGTGACCTTCTTCCATTGCTTGTTTAATTGCTTCAACTGCCTTAAAGAAGAAGTACTCCATATCTGTATCAGTTATTTTTGTCATAAACAACGGGTCCGGGTGTTCTACTTTGTGATTGAGTTCAAGTAGTACCATTCTTCTAAATAAGCCAGTCGTACGGTCCATAATTTTCGGAAGTCTGTTACAAGAAAATATACAAGTTGTATAAGGCATAAAGTCCATAACAGGTTGATAAATTTGTCTTACTGATATTGTGTTACCTGATATAAGCGACTTAAATTTGCCTGTGTCTTCGAGTGCCCTGCCGTCTACAAGGTCGTCGTCTATATTTACAAGTTTTGATAACAATGATGCAAGATGATAGTCTTTGTCAAATTGATTAAGACCTATGTGAGCACAGTTTTCTTCGCCTACCATTCTTTGTATTAAGTTCATATAAGTAGATTTACCTGTACCACCTTCACCTTTGAATATAAAAAACTTCTCAAACATATTCTTTTTGAGAAGGCAATAACCTGCAATTTGATATAAGAATGCAATTTTGTTTACATCGCCATCTGCAATCTCTTTCATAAAGTTATCTATACGAGGAGAATAAACAGGGTCTGTATTGTAAGTACAAGATAAACAAATTGTATTATAATCTGCCTTAGTTGGTTGTGTTAACTCACCATTTATAAGATTTAATATACCGTTATTACAAGCAATCTTGTACCACTCTTTGTTCAAATCTTCTAACTTAACTTGTGTTTTAATTCGCAAGAATTTTATAATCTCGCTACGACCTGTATCGTTTATGTTGCTGGACACTTCAAAGTGTATAAGTCGTTCAAGGTCTATCGTTTGTATCATTTTGTAATATACGCCATTAAACTTGTAAAAAGTGTCACCATAAGATATAATATCAAAGCGACCCATTATTTCATTTGCAAGTCTATTGTAAACATTCTCTCGTTCTGTTGCATCAGGTTTGTCATCTTTCTTTTTCTCACGAAGAACTGTCTTGAATAGCTCAGGATTTGACATAGGTGTATCGAACAAATTCTCGTTTATTATTCGTATACATTTTTCAATCTCTTCGTCACTTAACTTGTGTGACATTTCAAGTTTCGTACGCCACTTAAACAATGCATCGTTACGACCGTCGCCATCTTGCATACCTATAAAACTCGGAGTAGTTAGTTTTGCAATAGGCTTTAAGAAGTAAGGTATATCTTCTACAAAGTCACCCCAGTGGCCCCAAGCTCTATGAGGGTCATTACAAGGTAATATGATGTAACCTGTAGAATTTGCTCTTATATCGACCGTGATATTAAGTCCACATTGCATAACTGCATTGCTTGGTAATTTATTTGTAGGGTCGCGGAACACCATATGTATGCCACGACTTGTATAATTGTAGTTATACTTTACTTCAAATTTTTCAAGCAATCTCTCAATGTATTCTTGTGACCTCTCATCGTCCTCGTTATCAATATCTACAACACACATACCTTCCGGTACAACCCAGCCGATACGATAACCTTCTTCTACTTTTTGTTGTGCTTCATCTAAGGATAATGGGTTAGACTTCCAACGGTTAAGTGCCACCTTGTTATCTTGTTTGCTGTTGTATTCAATGTCTTGCCAGAGTTCAGGTCTATATGCAGGTATTAGTACAAAATTACTGTTTGGATATATACGACCTAACCGTGCTAAATTCTCGTCCATTATACTTCTCCTTTGATTGACATAAATAAGTCACTTAAATGTTTCTTAGTTTTTACTGTGTTCCAAATCGTTGTTTCTATACTGCCTTCGAACAACAATACTTGTATTTCGACAGGTTTGTCTTGACCTTTACGCCACACTCTATGTAGCATTTGGTCATATTTTATAAACGAATAATCGAGAGTATAAAATATTATTCTGTTACAAACATCTTGCAAGTTAAACGACTCACAACGAGAACATTGTAATAACAATATATTCTTGTTAGTATTCTTAAACTCCTCAATCGTTCCAGCAACCTTACCGCAATCAAATAATCTTTCAATCTCGTTTTTGTCTGCCTCAAATCTGTATACGATAACTACTTTCTCGTCATAACCAACATTTTGTTTTATCCAGTCAAGTTTGTCATTGTGCTTAAAAGTATGAGTAGTTCTCTTTTCTTCGATGTCATCAGTCAAATACAAAAAGCCATTTGCCGCTTGATGCATCTTTGTAATTGCTGCAAGTTTAGTCATTGTACTTTCATAATCTTGAATTGCAATTACGCCTTCTTCTGCCTTCTTGTACTCATCAGTTTGTACAAAAGGTAAGTTTATAACATTAACATCAAGGTCTGGCATTGCATCGTCCTCGTCATAGTCCACTCTCATACTGTATAATGCAATATTACGTTCCCAACCTGCTTTGTATTTAGCATTTATACCAGTCGGTATTCTTATACAATTGCCAGCAAAGAACTTCTTTTCAACATCACAACAATTGTCTACAAAGTAAGAATAAGTGACCTTGCCCCAGTCACTTACACACATATTGTGAAACTGACAAAATATATCAAGGTCACTATTACCACGAGGTGTTCCTGTTAAACCAAATACATATTCTGTTTTACGGGATAACATATATACAAGTTTACTCGTTTTAGAGGTATTTGCTTTAATCTTATGGGACTCGTCAACTACAATTATATCCCATTTTGTTGCAAGAAGTTTTGCCTTAGTCTTTTCTTGTATTGCCGAATTAAAACTCATATACACTGTATTCTTCGGCATAATATTTTGTGGTATAATATCAACTTCCCACATATTGCGAATAGCGTCTGCAGTAGATAATACAAGAACATTTGCACGACCATTTTTAGACTTGTCAATATCTCTTATCGCATCAATGCACGGATAAGTCTTTCCTTTTCCAGGCACAAAGAATAAGCAGGCGTGCTTGCGTTCTAACAACAATAACATTCCGGCCTCTTGATAAGGCCTTCTCTTAGTTAAGTATTCTTCGTATTGCATACTCCCTCCGTAAGTCTTTTCATTAAAGCCTCTACAATGTCACTGTCGTCAATCGCGAACCATAAACCTGCTGCTTGTTTTATTTTATTACCTACTATAAGTTGTGCGTCAGACACTTCATTCAAGTGACCTTCGCGTTTAAGTTCAAGTCCTACAAAAATACCAACTGTTGCATCTTCTCCGAACATTCTTGCAAGTGTTGACAATTTTGTAGGTATACAAGCACATAAATCTGGACGACCTTTTTCGGTGTACATATTCTGTGCATTTTTGTATATGTAACCTCCGTTCTTTCTTACAATTTGCAATATTCGTGATTGCAATTTGCTTTCACGTTCTGTTGACATAAATACCTCCTTACAATTATGGCAGGCGATGCAGGTGCTGCCCCTACGTAAACCGAGTCAAAGTCGGTTGCACTACTGTTGTGCTAATCGCCTATTAAAGTAGCCCCAGTTAAGAGGCTACTAACGAAAGATTAGAGGGTGGAGTGCCGGGATTGAACCGGCAGGAGCCGTACTCCACATAATAGGATGCCGCGACATTGCAGTGCCAACGGCATCCCCATTAAAAAGGAAAGCGTGTGAGCTAATTAAAACGGTACCGGACCAATTTCGTCGTCCAATGCCGCAAATTTGTCGATATGATACGAGTCAGTTGTTTCTATGACTGTATCAAACGTGCCGTCGTCAAGAGGTTTCTTAACTTCTTTGTCGTATTTTTCAACGACAACCGTGCCGATAAACTTTTTACCTACAAGACGTTTGCCGTCAACTGCATAGTCCCATTCAAATTTTGCAATTTTCTCGGGAGTGTCGAGTTCGTTATGCAAACAAGCCTTGATGAAGTTGTTGTATTTCCATCTTGCTTTATCGGTAAGAGCAAAGTACAAAGTACTCTGGCCTTCGAGTTTGCTTTCTACCGTAAATACGGCCATCGGATTGCCTGCCTTACTGTCTTTGAGTTCGTACGATTTTACTTCAAACATAAACGTACCAGGTTTGCTGATAAAACCAACACTTTCAAAATCGCTAAATTTTTCTTTCATAAATTACTCCTTGTCGCCTTCTTCGGCGTCTGTATTATTTTCGGTCTCCGGTATTGCAACGTTCGCACAATTTAGTGTGCCGGCTTTGACCATAGCCTGCCATTTGTCGTAAGTAAAGTTCTCAACAAAACCGCCGTGCTCAATTATAAGGTCCCTTGTACCTGTATCCATTAACGGGTGAGCACCTATATAAGTTAAGAACTTTACATCTCTATCGCCGTTAGGCAATATTATAGTTTTTCTGCAACAATAAAATACGTTGCTTGCATCTTTTAAGAATTTGACACCTGTCGCAATTGTAAGGTCAGGTACAATTCTTATCTCTTTACTAAGTCCTGAGGTTTCATATACCTCTTGCTCTCTTGTATGGCTTATCCATACAAACTGACAATCTTTCTCTTCGGAAAACCGTTTCATATTGTCTTTAAGGTTAAGAACCATTTTGCCAACTTCGCCCCACTCAGGCATCGACAAAGCTTTTCCGCCTTTACAAAATTCAAGATAAGTTTTGTAATCGTCTTGCAAAGAACCAACTGTGTCGATTACAATTGTTTTGAATTTGTCAGCTTCAGGTTTACGTAACTCTGCAAGTAACTTAGCAAGTTTCTCGCAAGAAGTAAGTTGTATCTTACCTCCTACAGGATTATCGTTACGCAAGTTCTTAACCTTAATCATACCTTTCTCGACGTCATCTCTGTATTTTGTGTACAATACTCGACCGCCGCCATCGTTACCTACTGATACATATAACAAAGGTTTCGGATAACTTCCGGCTATTAAGGTTTTACCTGATTTAGGTTTTCCAAAGAAGAAGTCAATTTTGTGAGTAGTAAAACTATCGTACTCCATTATTTATCCTCCTTTTCGAGTTGCTTTTTAAGTTCTGCGTTCTCTTGTATCAAGCCGTTTATTCCCATAAGTAAGTCATCTGCCAAAGCAGGACAGCCTCTCACAAGAACTGCCTTAACAACTTCATATTGTAAGTCATTTAACGGCTGAACATTCTTTTTCTTCGAACTCATTGTATACCTCCTTTATTTTGTTTACTATATTATCGACAGAAGTTGTGTGATAGTCATATGGTACTATTCGTGCTTTTGTGAATTTGGCGAACATTGTCATAAAAGTACGATACAAGTTGTCTATTCTATCTGAAACATCTCTGTCTGTAATATTGTCCTCACCTCTTGCCATTGACTCGTCATAATGAAATGGATTTATGCAATGTATTATAAGCACCTTGCCGCTTAAAATATTGCCGATACTTGCTAAATCTTGGTCCTCCATAGGAAGGAAGTCTACCATACGATATACAAGGTCGGATATAAAACTTCTATCGAGTATGACTAAGCCATCGTGATGTGCATAATTGTAAAACTTAGCAGCCTCACAATTGTCGTTCCTAAATACTCGTTTGCAACAAAAACCTCTTTCAAAAAGTTTTCTTACAAGAGTAGTTTTGCCGGTCCCATCTACGCCCTCTACAAGTACTAACATTTATCTGTTCCTCCAAATTTGCTGTCTGAGCGTTTTCCTTGTTTCTTGCAAGGTGCAATCTCTGTCACAATTTTGCTTTTAACATATTGACAAAATGACTCGCCTTTCTTGTAAGTTATTATCTCGTTGGACAAATTGTGTACAATTGCAGATACGTTTCCTGTGTAGTTCGGGTCAATCGGGCACATCGCTACATATAAACCTCTCGTTGCCGCAGAAGTTCTTGCACAAAGGAATGCCATCTCGTTGACATCAGGTGTTATTTGTACGTCTAAGTCAATTGTGGTTGTTGACATAGGCATAAAAGTCATATCTTTATCGAGTATTATGTCTACACCTGCATCGTCTTTGTAGCCTTTCTGGAACCTTTTATCTACTTCAACCAAAGGCTTGTTTAATACTCTCAAATACTTGTCGCAATGTTCTTCCAAAGCATCGTTGTATTTTTTCAAAGTATCTATATAAGCCTTTTTAGCAAAGTCGTTTGACGGATAACGAAGTTCCCATTCTACAAATTTGTAGCAAGCCATCAAATCTGCAAGGTGCAATATGCTTTCTTCCTCTTCTGTCAGCACTATGCCACGACTTTGCATAAACTCTTGCTCTTCTTTGTCTGTAGCATATCTCAGTCCGGTTATAGCATCTTTCGTTATTGACAATATGTCGCCTCTTAATAATTCCAACGCATCGTGATGTAATGCCGCATACAATATATTAGACACTCTTAAGTCGAGCTCGTTGTATTGCAGCTCTTCAAGTATTTCATATACACAGCATATCACAAGATGTGTATGTTCTGCAAGATTTTCGTGCTCTCTTAAATCTCTACCGTTCCACCTTGCAAGAGTTCGCATTTGTAATGCACTGTCTACAAGAGAGAACTTGTTACAATATTCTTGTACGTCATTCTTCATTTTCTGTGCTCCTTGTAATAATTTGTTGTTTTGATAGAATTGCACAGAGCATCGCCGCTGTTAGAACTGTAACTTGTAGGAAGTATCTTACCTTCTTTTTGTAAGTTAACCCAAGTTTCTACAAGTAGTAATTCTTTGTTGGTTAACAGTTCAGGTTCCTCTATTGCCATACGTTCAAGCTCGTCTTTCCAACCTGATTTTCTCCAATCGTTTATAGCAATTTTGTCATTTATTGCTTTACCGATTGTAGTAAAGTCAGAATTGTACAACCTTTCTCTTGTGTATATTCCGTCGTTTATGCATTTCGCCTCAGGGAATAACCAGTTCCACAATGCAATGGAGTTCTTATCCTTGAGTTTGCTTATCATTTTGCGTATTTCGTTGTACATCTTACGATAAATGTAATTGCACTCATCACAGAAGTTGCTTGAAGTACGAGAATAACAACTTCTTACAAAATCTGTAGGAATATAACTTGCACTTAACGATATTGTTTGACAATGCAAACCTATATATCTTGCCTCAAGTGCAGGTATCTCTCTTTCGGCACACATTATATATGCTTCTTCAAGTAAGTCTTGTGCCGCTTTTAATATGTTCATTATGTCATTGTGTTTACAAATTGAAAGAGGTATATTGAAGTCTTGTGTAAGTGCATATACTCCGCCGCCTTGACTTGCAAATATTGCCTTGTCGCGAGTAAGTTGTGCCAAACATATTCTCGATATGCCAGCTATCTCGAAGTTAAGTCTTGTGCCTTCAAATGCAAATTTAGGAAGTGTAGTACCTTCTATAATTTTGTTTATAAACTTTATACAAGCAAGGTCACTTCTTTTGTAAGTTTCAGGAAGTACTTCATTGTAGTCGTGACTTAATCTTCCAAACTCGTATACCTTTTTAGCCAAACTATCGCCGGCACAGTCTATAAGTTTAACTTTAATATCTTTGAAACCTTTATGGTATGTTGCCATTATTCTTTGTCCTCCCAACTATTTGGTATTTTAATGCAATCTTCTTCTCGCCAACCTTTGTTAAGTAAGTAATTTACAAATTTATCTTTTGTTATACAAAATTTTGTACAAAAAGCAAGCATTATATTTGTTTTACTCTTAAAAGTATCTTCGTTATCACCTACTAATACAATAGGTTTGTTGAGTGCTGATGCAATACCAAGCTCGTATGCCGTGCCTACATCTTTGCGAGATATGAGTGCTACAAAGAAGTCACAATCTTTAATATTTTCTACATTTGAATTGTATACTCCCAAAGGTGTGTCATCATTATGTTCGTCCGGGAAGTAGCAATCGATGTCGGTTATATAATAATTGTCTTTGTATACTCGTTTTATATATTCGAGTTGTTCTTTCGCATAGTCGTCGAACCACGGCCCTGCAATATATGCCTTGTAATCTTTGTCCATTATTCTTTAACCTCTTCAAACTGTGGGTCGTCGAGGTATCTTGTAATTGCATCAAGTACTTCTTTTGTGCCTGATACAATATTGTCGCGTGTGAGCACTTTAATTATTACTGCCATACAAAAAGCAGTTTCTGCCACATTGCTACCTTTAGGTATTTTAACCTCGTATTTGCCGTCGTTAAAAGTTACACTCAATAACTCTTGCCGTACGGGCGCTTGTTCTACTTGTTCAGTTAAGTTTTTTTCTTCTTGCATATAAGGTCCTCCAAAATTTATCTTATATTATATTATATGAGATTTTTATAAAAATATTCCCTCTAAATCGAATACAGAATATTTTTAATATATAATAGATTGATTTTATTTTATCCCTTGAATAATCTATCGAGAAAATTTTTAATCTCTCTATTATATATTAAAATCATCCGTTTTACTTTGAAAACTCAAAGGTTAAATACTTCCTTGAGGCAAGATAGTCACAAAGGTGCACTATCTGCTGCAATTTAGTCTCCGGCTTAGGAAGTACAGTCTTGTCCCACTTACAAGTATTCCATTGTCCCATATGCGACTCAATGAGTGGACATACGTTGTTTGCAAACTCTCTTGAACAATTAGCACGAACGTGCTGTGCTGAGAGCATCGGGTGATTGTGCAAAGTATACTTGCTATGAGTTACTCCGCTCTTAAAAGTATCGTGCAATAATAATGCACAAATGATGTAGTCTTTCTCGTCGTCGGTTAAGCCGTACATTTCAAGGTCTACAAGGTCGCAAGCTATTCTTGCCGCTGCAATAGTGTGTCTTAAAAGGCCGCCTTCACCTGTTGCATATGCAGGGTGGTATTTGCCGGTGCTACTTGCAGGTATTTTATAGAAGTATTCTGGTACATTGGTAAAAGCTTGGAACAACTGCAACTTAATATCTTTTGACTTTATTTTGTCTACACAATAATTAAGGTCCGGATATGCGTGCTCTTCTTCGATTACGTCGAATTGACTTATATAGTCATTGTCGTCGTAAAGTTCTTGGTCTGTTTCTTCTGCAATAATTTCTTTTTGTTCTTCTGTCATAAAGTTACCTCAAAAGTTATGTTGTGATAATTACAAAAATTTGTTGTATATATTGCTCTACACCAACGTACTGTTGATATAAAGCGATAATCGCCGTCTACAATTACTTTGACTTTGTCGCTTGGATACAATAATTCTCTACAAAGTTGGTCATAAGTCATATTAGTAAGGTGATACCTCCGTCTTGTCCTGACGAATACCTTTAAGCCTCGGAAATCTTAGTGAATATACACCGGTGTTGTTATGACTTATATCAAAGTACGCAACCTCTACAATTTTGCCTACAATTAGCTCGGGCTTAAGTGCCCACATATCTCGTTGTGCATCGCTGATGCCGGTTCCTACTCTACAAGATATTTCCTTACCGTTAGGAGTCTTGCCATAGCAAATTAAATAGCCGAGTGAGGTGTCATATTTGCCATTGCCATACTCCCAGTCGATAACTTTCATATCCATTGTTTGTACATTCTTGTACTTTAACAAGTCATCAGTTCTCTTATGCTGATACTTTCCGAAGCCAGTGTTTATCATAAGACCTTCTGCACCTGCACAGGTCACGTCTACAAGGAGTTTGTCTATACCTTCTCTCAACTCCGATGCTGTATCATAACGTTTAAGTACAGGCAATATTCGTATGTCAGCTGTGTCAAGTCTTGTCTTAGCAAGTCTATCAAGTTCTGCACGCCTCTCGAAGTAAGGTGCTCCGTCGCAAGGTATATCAAATATGTTGTATATTAAATCTTTCTTCTCGCCTTTGCGGTTTATTAAGCCGCTTGTATTCTGAAATGCAGCAGTTCCGTTACTACCTTCCAAGTATATGCCGTGAGCAATATTCCAAGAATGCTTAGTTTGTTCTATGCTTAACACCTCGCCGTCGTACACTCTGTCGGTTGGCAAGTTGCCCATATTAAAGTTGACGTTCATCGCCCTGCCGTTGCGAGAAGTGAATTGCCATTTGTTGCCGTCGTAGTGAGCAATACATCTGTTGCCGTCGAGTTTTTCTGTTACAAAATAGCCGGTGTCGTCTGACTTAATCTTACCTTCATACTTCTTTGCAAGCATTGCCGAAAGTCCGTCCTTAGGCAAGAGAGATGGTCCAATGCCAAGTCGCAATGTGCGGTTTACAATAGATGCCACAAAAGTAGTATGCCATCTTACTTGCTTCATAGCAACCTCAATGGATGCTACCGATAAGTCGTGCTTTGTAAGAGGGTCCCACAAAGGTTGTAAGTAATCTTTGAATGATTGTTGTAATACGCTGGGCGGCATTATGTCAAGCGACTCACGACGGTAGTAACTATAACCGAGTTTGTGTTTGCCGGCAAGAATTTCGAGTATGAAGTTAAAATCGTCACGACAATCAGGTTCTATGTCGTTTACAATTTGCTGTTTGATTAGCAATGATGTGGTATCTTGCAGCGACTCACAAATAAATTGCAAGTAATGTATTCGGTTTCTTAGGTCTACAATCTTCATAGTCTGCTCCTTTTGTTTAACGTCTGAGTTACTTCGTACTCGTTGTCGATGTACTCAATCAAATTAGGGCTTATCTTATCGTCAGGTGTCGCGTTGAATAACTTAATCTGAGTACGTATGAATGATGCAAGCAGGCCTTTGTTCTTTTTGCCTACAAGTCGTTCAAGTTTCTCAGTTGCCAAAGTTTTATCCTCGCTATCCAAATAAAAGTTAAATAGGCTCTTCATTGTGTATTGCTTTACCTCCTTTACAATATCCAAGTCTTAAACATTCGTTCCAGTCGCAATTGCAACCTTCGCACCAACCTTCGTCGTGCATTTGCATTACATCTCTCATTTGTGACCTCCTTTGTCAACATAAAGTCCTATTAAAAAGCCAAGCAGCAAGAATGCTGTAGCTATTGCAAAATAGTCCCAACGCATATTGTTACTCCCATTCTGCCTTGTATAACCAAGGCTTACAAGTTCTGAGATGCTCACAACTCTTGCAAGTATATGAATCATATTTGCGCAAGAAAGGCATCTCGTTCTGTTGCATAAAATCTATCATTTTTGCCGCGTCAAGTAAGTCTTTTATCACGTGCTCGTAAGTCTGCAAGTCAAGCCATTGTAATGACAAGTATGCCGCCTTGTTAAGTGCAAGGTTACAATATATGTCGTAGTAATAACCGCCTGGCTCGCAATTATAGACCTCATCGTTAGGTCCGTATATCTCGTCCACAAATGCTTTGAACATATGCTGCGAGCAGTTCTGGCTCTTCGACCGTGACAAGTGTCCGTTGCTTAGCACAATAGGTGCACCGAACTCTTGCTTAGGTATGTCGATGTAGCCTATCTGTATGTTCCTCACTGGTATGCCGTAGTTAAGGTGTACGAGGAATGCATACAAAGGAAGCTGACTGTTCATATCGAAGTCGTCCTGGTTCTTGCGAGAACTGCTAAACTTGTAGTCAAGTATTATCGCACTGTCCTTAGTATATATCAGCAGGTCGACTATGCCGACAACGGCTTGTACAATGTTGTGATAGCCGGAGGCCTTAAGCTGCTCGACAGTCGCTTGTAGTTTAACCTCTCGTTCTATGGTATATGCCCCACGTTGTCCGAGCTGTGAGGCAACTTTATGCTCATATTCTGCAGTCTGTTTAATGACGTCGGTGAAGTAATGTTGCCACGACTTAATATTAAACTCTTGTTTAAGTTCAGGATAAAGCACCTCGGACGGTATTATCTTATAATAGTCATCAGGTGACACCACGCCGTCAGCAGTGTCGTCGCGAAGTTTGCCTGCGTTGTACATCACCTCGTGTGCCATTGTACCGAAGATTAAGTGTGGTGATACTTTCTCCGGAGCTGTTCTGTCAATGTAAGATATTTTGTATTTTGACATACAAGATGCAAAGCAATTTAATGAAGAGTTGCTATGGCTCATATCTTAAACCTCAGTGTGCCTTTGCGTGGTCCAGGTTTCTTGCAATTGCGAAGATGCGCGTTAACTTTCTTGACATGTGACTTAATAGCATCTTCTGACAATGTGCCTTCAATGTCGGTTATGTCGCTGACTACTACAAATTTGTCTACACAAGCTGTAGTAAGTACACCGTGTACCGCGTAGTAATCAGCAATGCCCATAATCTTGCTCTTCTCGCCAGTGCTGATATATCTGTATATATCAAACAATCTGTACTGTTTCTTATACTCGCTCATAATATACCTCCATACGAGTGTCAAATTTATTTTCTACAATGTTCTCAAGCAGCATTCTGAAAGTTCTTATGAACGACGGATAGCTGTTGCGTAAATTGTGCCTATATTTAGCGGCAGGTACAAAGTACAAGTCGCTGAAGTAAAACCCTACATATAACCGAGAACTGTCATCGATATAGTATATATGGTATATGTCGTCTGCCTTAGTAATTTCGTAATTATATTCTTTACAATAATGAATGTCAATGTGAGTGTGCGGACACGTAAGTGCATACTGTTGTCCCGCAATGTTGTTTAACTTTTCCATTCTTAATAATATCTCCTGTGTATATAAGCTCTATTAAAGCCGTCGCGTTTAAGCCATAGCCTTATATTTTGTACAAGCTTAGCATTAGCTGCCGTCACACACCTATTATTGTACTCGAACAATAACTGCTTGTACTGTCTCTCGCTGATATATGTGAGCAATATCTCACGCATCTCGTCAATGACTGACAATAATGCATCAGCATTCTCAGCAATGTCGCGTTGCTCAATGGTGTCGTCCTCTAATGTATCTGCTATGGTTATATCTCGCATTCCTTCTTTGCCAACCGGTGCATACAATGAGCACTCTTTGTCAGCAGGCCTCTTGCGTAATGCTCCGTACAATTTGTTGAGGAAGGTCTTACGCACAAGGTACTTGTTTAAGTAATAGCCCTTGTTATACAATATGGTCATACACTCGTACACCATTTGTACCAAGTCTTCAACCTCCATATGTTGCCAATGTAAATGTTCTTCTGTTGCCAGCTTGTGTGCATAAGGTGTGAACATCTCACACTGTATGCTGAGGTCAGGTTGCAAGAAGCATACCACTGAGCCATTATCTGCAAGATATGTGACCAAGTTGTCGCAGATGTCCTCAAGCACGGTCTGTGCATCATATGTGTTATAGCGTTCTGTACTGCAGACAGTTATTTTAAGCTTGTATATGTTCTTAGTCTTGTTGTATGCAAGTATATAAGAATATATCTTGTCATAGTCTACAAATAATGTGCTCAGTCTGTCGAACAATGTGTTATCAGCCGGCAATGTGTAGTTACTTATGTCAAGTGTGTTGTCGCGCATAGTCTTCTAACTCCTTAACTATCTTGTATAGCTGTCGGTCGTACTTTATAGTAAGTATCTTGCGACAGCTAATAAGTATGTCCCTACAATGTTGTGATACGCGCGTGTCTATGGAACTTGTTGTAGGGTCAGCCTGTTTTATGTCGTATAATGTTTCTGCAAATGTATCGTCCTCGTACAGCTCGTTCTCTACAAAGAATGTGATTAGCCGGGCCGGAGAGCCGCGATTGTCGCACGCAGGTAAGTCGTCAGTCAATCTGTAGTACAATGAAGAAGTTATGTCGACGGTTAACCAGCCTGCCTCTTGCGACTGACTACCAACTGCTGGTATAGTAAGTATATCAAGTTCGCCTTGTTTATCATACCAGTCGTATATGGCGTTTATCACGTCAGACGGTGTACAATGCGCTGACAATATGCGGATAGTGTCGATGGTCGTACGAGGAAGTCTTAATTTAACTCTCATAGTATTACCTCTTGCTATCTATGATGCATAGCACAAGTATGGACGTTAGCACAACTGCCGCTGCAAGAAGTGCTATTGCCACACATATCCTCTCAACTGTTATCATCGTCGTCAGCCCTCACAAAGTATTTGCACTTGCCAGTCTTAAGCTCAATCTTAGTAGGTTTAAGCACACATAAGCAGTCGAAGCCAAGACTGTTTTTCTGCTTTGCTCGATGCTCACAAGTGGAGCACAGACGTATCATATTGTCTATTCTACAATGTCTGTTATACGCATACTTGCAATGTAAGCAGTCAGTATTCCTTAATGTAATTCTATCGTCATCTGTCATAATTGTTACTCCTTGTACTCTTTGTAATAGTGGCATCTATCCTTGCGTTCTTCCTTAGCTGTGGGTTGTTGCAAGCATATACAGTCGTAACCCCACACGTTCTTGTGTTTAACCTTGTGAGGACAATCTAAACAACCACCTACCTTCCGACAATAAGACAGGCCTGGTCGCATGTTACTGTACAGGCACTTGTCACAAGTGGTACCGTTAAGCATTATCCGTGTCAGTCGTGTCATAGCTTGTCCTCCTTAGTAAGGAGCTCGCAAGCGTGTATTATTGTAGTGCCCCATATTGCTATAGTCACGCACACCCACAATATTGTCATAGCTCGTCCTCCTCAAACTCCTCAGGATGCTCAGCACGGTAGGCGTCAAGCCGCTCTTGCTCTTTTGCACGTGTCTCTGCACGTTGTATCTCAAGCTGTATCTCTATGGCACCGAGCCGTGCACGTTCTGCGACCGTCACGTCTATCCACTCGCCTGTGGTGTCGTGCCGACGTAGGCACAATGTAAGGCGCCCGTTCTCGTCAAAGTGTCTGTATTGTTTAGCGTTGCGTTCCTGACGGTCAGTTATATCAGGCACAAGTTGTTGTAATAAGTTGCTCATATGTCCTCCTCGTCTACCACAATGTTGTGCTCAAGGCCGCATTGTTCCAGCGCACTGTCAAGCCTGCTGTAGGCAATGCTGTCAGGCACGTTCTCCTCGTCACACACCTCACAATATGTGCGTATCAGCGTGGTGACGTCGGCCCTGTGCCGCATATCTATCTCTTCGGGCCAGTCTATGTGTACTCTTAGCATTGTTTGTCCTCCTAAAGTTTTGTTCTGACTAAGTTAGCCTTGTACAGCGCCTTAGCCACATCTTGCAGCTGGTTGTCGTCGACGTTAGGCAGCTTCTCTTGCAATATAGTGAATATGTTGTACAGTGACGACGCCTCAATCACTGCATATATCTCTTTACTTAACTTGTTATATGTAATATTCTCTGCTCCCACCAGCACCAGGCGGTCAGTGGTTAGCGACCTGCATAGGCACAATGTGATAGGGTTCTCCTGGCTATGTATGCCACTGCATAGCACTGTGAGTATGTCAGGCTCCTTATTAAAGTAATTACTGTAATCTGTGCAGTAGTACTCGTTGAAATAACACTCAGCGTGTTTCCTCACCCAGTCAGTGTATGTGGTATATATACGGTCACGGTGTGATAATGTGACAATAGTATGTGCTGGTAAATTGATTGTGTTTTCTTTCACTGTGGTGTCCTCCATATAAATATATTTATTCTGTCTACAATGATGTGGTGAGAGGCCTGGCCGGATGTAGCCGGACCCCTCACCTCATTAAAGCTATTCAACAAGGGTTATAAATGTGTTAGCCTTCTATGTTCTGCTCAGCCATAAGCTTGTCGAGTATGGCCTGTGCCTTAGCGAGACGAGCCTCAGCAAGCTTCTTTTTCTGCTCGATGGTCATAGGACCTCTCGGTTTGCTGACCTTCGGCGCGTTAGCCTTAGCTTCTGCCGCCTTAGCAAGCAGCGAGTTGTAGCGGTTGTAATCTTCCTCGGACATATAGTCCACGAACGTCTTTTTAATAGTCTCAGTCATTGTTATATTATCTCCTTCTTACAATGTAGTTGTTGTTGGCCTTACTCAGCGTCAGTCTGGGCCTCAAGCTCAGCCAGCTTAGCCTGTGCTCTCTCAAGCGCCTTCTTAGCCTTCTCGTACGGCGTGAGAGGCGTCTTCTTAGCTGCTGCCTTAGCATCTGCCATCGCCTGACGTGCCTTGTCCACAATGGCCTTGTACTCGGCCTGTTCTTCCTCGCTGAGGTATGAGATGAGTTTTTCCTGCGGGTAGTGAGTGCCACCAGCACCGAGCTTCACTCTGCCCTTGTAGCCAAGCGTCATCTTGCCGTCTGCCGCAATGGCCGCGTCGACCTTTTTGCGGTCTATCCACACCCTACAAGTGCTGTTGTCAGGGAGGTGAAGCACCTCACGGTCCTTGTAAGTTGCAATGCCAAGACAATGGACGGTGTTGCCTTTGTCTACAATGGAGTAGCCACAGGGACTATCCTCGTCTGCAATGACATCGATAGAGGCGGTCTCGTCAATAACGATGGGTTCTACGGTCTGTTCAACCGTGTTTTCAGTTTTCTTCATTTTTCAGTCTCCTTTATATTATTTTATATTGATTACGAGGCAATGAAGTTTTTCCTCGAAAATCTCTTATATTATATTATATGATTATTTTTAGAAAATATTACCATATAAATTTTTAAGTTACAATTTAGTATGTCAATCTTTTTTTAATGTCAGTAGCAAAATTGTTTATGAGTATAACTTCTCCGAGTCCACCAAATGCATCAGGTACAGTTATCTTGTTAGCAATCACACATTCTAAGACTGTGTTTTTGTTAATACACTTTTGAATAGCTATGCCCATCAGTTTATCGGGGATGTGTAACTTCAAAAACTTGACCACGTCTATGTTCTGTTTATGAGTGTTACAGTTAATCCTTATGCTATAGTTTCTACGGTTCTGTTTGTATGGATGCGTAGCGGTTAAGTTCCAAATTAGTTCTTGGCCTATATAATCAATTATCATAAATATCACCTCTTTAATTTTTAAGCTTCACGATAGTATACTTATTAAAAACAACTGCAGGGACTACACCGTGCACGTTGTCCGCATCGCCGCGATACAATGTCCTGTCCGGACCCACACCACGAACACCTCTCGCATCACCGGAGCAATACCACGGTGTACAAAGCCATATCCAGTCATTGTAAGACGGAATATACTTACGATACTTGCGGTACAAATCAGCCGACAGAAGTCCTATGTTTACAAATAATGTGCCGTACGACTGGTCGCCGTTGTCTGCAGTTAAGTTCATCTCGTACATAAGTACGTCTTCTATGCAAAGTTGTGTCAGAAACTTTTTATGTAGTATCTTACAAAGAGAAGAATTCCTCATACGATTGCTACCTTCCTTGTCGAACGGAAGTATCTTCCATATCTTAGCAGTGATGCACAGCATGCCTCCTTGCTCGTCGCCGAGTTTAATAAACTCTATGTCGTTGTACAAGAAGTGTTGTCCGGCCGGGAGGCCGTCGAGAGACTGCAGAGTGTAGTTTTGTTCCATAATGTGTCTCCTTTATATTCCAAGTTTCTTTTTAGCTTTATCTATTTCGTCTTGCGAAAATTTTTCTTGGATTGACTTGGCAAAATGTCCATCGCCGTAGCAAATGTTTGTCCAAGTATTGTAAGGTGGTAAGCCATATAACTTTTTAAGCATTTCCTCTAATTCGTCCATAATGTTACTCCTTTTCTGTGAAATATTTGCATTTTAAGTTTAGTATTTCCGCTTGTGTTGCTTGTTGAAGGCACAAGCAATAGCCGTCGGTGGATATAGGACAGTCGAAGCAACTTGTGTGTTTGGTGCATTCTTCTACATAGTATTTACAATTGATGCAGGTTGTGTTAAGTAAGCATAATCTTAGCATAGTGGCTCCTTGTTAAAATTTTTGATTTTTGGGTTTACAATGATGGGTAGTGGGCCGGGCGGAGATGATTGATAAATATATATAGATATATGGGATATCGTATTTTTTAGGGGGGCCCTATATAAAAATAGATAGGCCCCCCCCTAAATTATAT
>ERZ1034855.75-NODE-75-length-54493-cov-10.140711_pt1 | contig 54493 bp, 71 predicted proteins | sample MGYA00520699_ERZ1034855 | MGnify/ENA primary metagenome ERZ1034855 (study PRJEB33766, sample SAMN09781730) | gut metagenome | biome: gut microbiome | host: Homo sapiens | place: Madagascar | study: EMG produced TPA metagenomics assembly of the PRJNA485056 data set...
GTATATTATAATAATATTACTATTTGTGATGAACTTATAGTTGATGATTCCGGAATTGGTTATGTTATAGCTAGAGTTTTTAGGGATTATATAACGGAAGTTTTATACTATATTAACTCTGCTAATCGTTTTTTTGTAAAAACTAATATTAAACCTTTTGCTTCTTTTTCTGATTCCGATGGCAAAACTGAATTAATAGCAGATAAAATGTATACATCTAATAAAATGAATAATTTTATTTATAGGACTTGGAATGCTGTCATTGTTGGGAATTTTTCTGGCTCATCCAAGAGTGACGCAATCGCTATTATAGATAGTGTAAAACCAGTAACAATATTGGCATGTTCTCCGGAACATACGTATCACGTATCGATCGATAATATGCCAAAACAGTTATCTTCCGATTTAGTAGGAAAATGTATATGCGATGATCCGTCTATTTCACCAGAAATAGAAGTTACATACGAGCGTGATCTCAATACCGTGATCGCCAAACTTGAATCGCCGAAAGAATAGGAGAAGTCGTGTACAATAGTGTTCTTATTGTTATTCAATCCGGAGAGTATAATCTTTCGGACTTGGCAAAGAAGATTGACACTCTGTGGTTGAAGTCATATTTGACAGATGATGAACGAGAGAGCCTCACTAAGCTTGCTATCGAGAAGGCTAGCCCAGATTCCGGTCTTCCTTCATATTCTGAACGATTGGCTTCACTCGAAAAGCGAGTTTCGAAGCTTGAAGGGGGATCGAGTTCCGGTGGCGATTCTGGATCGTCCGATTGGCCCGAATGGGTCCGGCCGACTGGCGCACATGATTCGTATGCTAAGGGCTCACAGGTGACACATTACGGCGAGAAGTATATAAGCCAAATCGATGCCAACGTGTGGGAACCTGGTGTGTTTGGAAGCGAATCTCTTTGGGCAAAGCAGGCTTAATGAAAAGCCTCTTCCCATTAGGAGGGTGGTGAAAAATCAAAATGGAATACTATCCTGCATGCTTATGTCACCACGGAGTCAAAGGCATGAAGTGGGGCGTTCGGCGAAAGCTAAAGAATAAAGTTAGACTAGTAAAGCGTAAGCTAACATCTAAAACAATAAACCGTAATGCTAAAAAAACTAAAAGTACTAAAAAGGTTTCGACAGCTCAGTCGTTAGTAAGCGAAGATCACAAGAAGGGGCATTTGTCTAAACCTGTTAATCAGATGACCAACGCCGAGCTTAAAGCTATGGTCGATCGCTTAACGTTGGAGAATAGTTATAATGAGCAACGAAACAAGCAACGTGGAAAAGACGCAACTGACAGAGCTATAGAAACATTAACAAAATTGTCTAATGCGGCTAACGTTCTTGATAATTTGTATACAAAGGGATCTAAATATTACAAACAATATCAAGAAAAAAATCAGAAAAAGTGATGCTGCATGACGTTGTCTAATACTGCAACACCTATTTATTATGGGCAGTTTCGTCAGCAGGTCCTTAGAGGAGAGATTCCGGTTAACCAGGAGATATCTCTTCAAATGAACCGAATTGATGAACTTATAGCGGATCCCCGATATTATTATGACGATGAAGCTATTAATGGTTGGGTTAATTTCTGTGAATCAGAGATGACATTGACTGACGGTTCTGATCTTAATTTACTTCCGTCGTTCAAGTTATGGGCTGAAGACGCTTTAAGTTGGTTTTATTTTGTTGACCGATCTGTATGGGAACCAGGAGTTAATGGATCTTCCGGCCGATGGGTTGTAAAGCAAGTAAAAAAGCGCCTTCGAAACAAACAGTATCTTATAGTTGGACGAGGCGCAGCGAAGTCGCTTTACGTATCGTGTCATCAGGCTTACTGGCTCAATATCGATACATCCACCACTCACCAAGTCACAACTGCTCCAACGATGCGACAAGCAGAAGAAGTCATGTCTGCCATTAGGACTGCAATTGTTAGATCTAGAGGACCATTATTCCAGTTTCTTACGGAAGGCTCTCTACAGAATACTACCGGAAGCAAAGCTAACCGGCAGAAACTTTCCCCAACGAAGAAAGGCATCGAGAATTTTCTTACGAACTCTCTTCTTGAAGTAAGACCGATGACCATCGACAAGCTGCAAGGTCTTCGCTGCAAGTATGCTTCGATTGACGAATGGCTCTCAGGAGACATTTCTGAGGACGTTATGGCCCCTCTCGAACAGGGCGCATCAAAGCAAGACAATTGGATGATCATCGCTACTAGTTCAGAAGGAACTGTTCGTAACGGTCCTGGCGATACAATCAAAATGGAATTGATGGATATCCTAAAAGGAGATTACGTTAATCCCCACGTTTCCATTTGGTGGTATAAGCTAGACTCCGTCGATGAAGTTGCCAATCCTAATATGTGGGTTAAAGCTAATCCAAATATTGGTATGACAGTGTCGTATGAAACGTATCAGAACGATGTCGAACGAGCTGAAAAAGCTCCTGCTGCACGCAATGATATTTTGGCGAAACGCTTTGGCATTCCGACCGAGGGCTATACCTACTATTTTACTTATGAGGAAACAATTCCGCATCGTAAACGTGACTTTTGGGGTATGCCATGCTCTATGGGAGCGGATCTTTCGCAAGGCGACGACTTCTGTTCGTTTACATTTCTATTTCCGTTGTCTAATGATTACTTCGGTGTGAAGACTAGAAACTATATTTCCAGCATAACTCTTTCTAAGCTCCCTGGTGCTATGTATCAAAAGTATCAGGACTTTATTAACGAAGGCAGCCTTATTGTTCTTGACGGAACGGTTCTTGACATGATGCAAGTCTATGACGATCTTGACGTCTATATTCAGAAGGCTGAGTATGATATTAGATCGTTTGGATTTGACCCGTATAACTCAAAAGAATTCGTTGAACGTTGGAGTAACGAGAACGGGCCTTTCGGAATTGAGAAAGTTATTCAGGGTATGAAGACCGAATCGGTCCCTCTCGGAGAGTTGAAGAAACTTTCTGAGGACCGTAAACTTATATTTGATCAAGAGATCATGAAGTTTACGATGGGCAATTGCATTGTTATGGAAGACACAAACGGTAACCGAAAGCTTTTGAAAAGACGATACGAAGCTAAAATCGACGCTGTTGCAGCTTTAATGGACTCGTGGGTTGCTTATAAAATAAATCGTGACGCTTATGAATAGACGGTGGATTTATGGAACTTATCGACACTATTGATCTGATGACTAGTGATGACTATAAAGATCGTTTCATGGCTGAATATTATCAGGTAAAGATCCGTTACCAAAAACTTAAGTCCATTCTTGACAAATATGAAGAAGGTACTCTTGACTTTGAGCCTAGCTGTTCAATTAGCTTATTGATGATACAGCGAGATATCATGGAAGATTATCTTAATGTTCTTCAGGATCGAGCTATTACAGAAAATATTTCTGTTTAGTTAAATGTAATGGACTTTTGATTTTTAAGGAGGTGATGCGAATAGATGAAAGATTCAATGACTTCTAGGATTAAAAATGCCTGGTCGGTTTTTAAGGGTGACAAGTATGTAAATCCATATCAAAATTACGGAACTGGATACTCCAGACGACCAGATCGACCATTGTTCGTTAGAGGAACCAATCGTTCTCTAATGAACGCTATTTTTAATCGTATTGCTATTGACGTAGCTAGCTTGCGTTTTAATTGCGTGCAGTTGGATAAAAATAAACGATATAAAGATATTGTTTATAATGGTTTAAATGAGTGCTTAACTGTTGAGGCTAATCAAGATCAAACTGGACGACAGCTAATTCAAGATATAGTTATATCTTTGCTCGATGAAGGCTGCGTAGCTGTGGTACCTGTCGAGACGGATATTGATCCTAAATCCACTGATTCGTATAAGATTCTTTCTATGAGGACCGCTAAAATACTGGAATGGTATCCTCGGCATGTGCGAGTTCGATTATTTAACGAAGCTAAAAATTTAAAAGAAGACCTAACTTTGCCAAAGTGTGATGTTGCTATTATAGAGAATCCTTTATATTCTGTCATCAACGAGGATAACTCTGTATTTCAGCAGTTGGTAAGAAAATTAAATCTTTTGGACGTGGTTGATAGTCAAAGCTGTTCTGGAAAGATGGACCTGATAGTCCAGCTTCCCTATGTTGTTAAGACTCCTATGCGTCAAGCGCAAGCCGACAAACGACGACATCAGATAGAAGAGCAGCTCACAGAGTCCAAGTACGGAATCGCTTACATTGATGGTACTGAAAAGGTTACACAGTTAAACCGATCAGTAGAGAACAACCTTCTTAAGTCAATTGAGTATTTAACTAACTTAGCATATTCGCAAATCGGAATCACAGCAGAGATATTAAATGGTACTGCTGATGAAAAAACGATGCTTAATTATAATAACAGAGTTGTCGAACCAATTGCGTCAGCTATCACTAATGAATTTATCAGAAAGTTCTTGACAAAAACGGCACGGACTCAAGGAAAAACCGTAATGGCTTTCCGTGATCCGTTCAAGCTTGTTCCTCTTGATAACATAGCCGAAATCGCTGATAAGTTTACTCGAAACTGCATCATGACATCCAACGAGATTCGACAGGCAGTCGGAATGCCTCCTGCCGATGATCCTCAGGCCGATCAGCTCGTCAATAACAATATTTCGCAACCGGACGGTTCGGAAGAGACAATCGACTATGTTACGGATGCTAATGAAGATGGCTAGACGCTAAGGAGATAATTCAAAATGGATTCTAAATACGATTTTTCTGGTTGGGCTACAAAGTTTGGTGTTCGCTGTTCTGACGGGCGAACCATTTGGCCGGGTGCTTTTAACGACAATGATGGCGGGCGTGTTCCATTAGTATGGAACCATGATCATACGTCGCCCGAAGCAGTCATCGGTCACGCTGATTTGGTTTCGAAAAAGGATGGTGTCTACGCATATTGCTCTCTTAATGATACTGATCTTGGTAAGACCAGTCGAATTCTTATAGAGCATGGCGATGTCAATTCCTTGTCGATATGTGCGAATAAGCTTCAAGAGTCTAGCGGAAACGTTACCCATGGTCTTATTCGTGAGGTAAGTTTGGTTTTAGCAGGAGCTAATCCCGGCGCTTATATCGAGAATGTTATTGAACATGGTGAGGAATTGTGCGATTGCGCAATTATCTATTCTGGCGAAGACATACAGCTAGCTAGTAATGATGATTCAGAGATTGAGCATTCCGACTCCGATGATTCTGTCAAGCATTCCGATTCTAGCGACTCTATTGAACATTCTGATGAGAGTAAGGATACTAACGTGGCTAACGATAGTGATGATAACGGTAAGACCGTTCGTGATGTTTATAATTCCATGACCGATGAGCAGAAGGACGTTGTGGCGCTTATTGTTGGTCAAGCTATAGCAGATGCTACTGGCGAAGATTCTGATAAGGACGATGATATGAAGCATAATGTATTTGAGAATGATAACGATGGCGGCTATATTTGCCATGCGGATCTTATGAAGGACGTCATGCAGGATGTTCGTCAGGGCGTGAATTTTGAAGAGGCAGTTCTTCAGCACGCTGATGACTATGGTATTCAGGATATTGAGACTCTTTTCCCTGAGCCTACGGATCTTAACATGCCCCCTGAGTACATCAAGCGAGATGACTCTTGGGTTTCTCAGTTTATGAATAATGTCCACCATACCCCTTATTCTCGTATTCGCTCTCGCTTTGCGGATATTACCGAGGACGAGGCCCGTGCTCGTGGCTACATCAAGGGTAAGCTGAAGAAGGAGGAGGTGTTCACGCTCCTTAAGCGCGTCACGACTCCTGCCACCATTTATAAGAAGCAGAAGTTTGATCGAGACGACCTTATTGATATTACTGACTTCGACGTCATTGCTATGATTCGCCAGGAGATGCGAATGATGCTTGACGAGGAAATCGCTCGCGCGTGCCTGCTTGGCGATGGCCGTTCTTCGGCTTCTGATGATAAGATCAGTGAGGATCATATTCGTCCTGTCTGGACTGATGACGATCTGTTCACGATTAAGACGTTCATTAAGTATGGCGCGGCCGATACCGCCGACCAGAAGGCTCGCTCTCTTATTCGTGCTATGATTAAGGCTCGTAAGAACTATAAGGGCTCTGGCAATCCTACGTTCTGGACTACCGAGGACGTTCTTACCGATTGCCTCCTTATCGAGGATACCACCGGTCGACGCCTTTATAACGATGTCTCTGACGTGGCTCGTGCGATGCGTGTTTCCAATATCGTAACGGTCGAGCTTATGGAGGATATCAAGCACACAGTTAACGTCGGTGCTGATGGTACTAAGGAGACCGAGCTTCTTGGTATCATGGTTAACCCTCGCGACTACAATGTCGGTACCGATAAGGGTGGCGCTATTCAGATGTATGATGCGTTCGATATCGATTACAACCAGCAAAAGTATCTGCTGGAGACTCGTATGTCCGGCGCTCTTATCAAGCCCTACTCGGCCATTTCGGTCGAGGCTTACACTGCCTAGTTTAAGGAGTAACTAATGGATCGAATTTATTGGGATGCCAACGATAAGTACGCTATTGGCTGGATTCTTTATGGTAAGAAGGCAGATAATAAGATCTACCTTGATGCGGGGTGCACTAAGCAGGCGACTTCTTCTGAGGTAGAGATGGCTTTTAAGAAGCGAATCGTTGTTTCTTACGACGGCGGCCTCTACGCACCTATCTCATGTGTTACTACTTCTGGTATTACTAAGATTAGCATTCTTCTCGCCGGCGCTTCTGACGCTGTTACTATGACCGGTCTTTCTTCTGTTAAGGACGCTTAGGAGAAATTCAAAATGGCTAGATGGTACGGTACTATCGGGTATGCCGAAGTAACGGAGACTGCACCTGGTGTATGGACAGAAACCATCGTGCCTAGAGAATATTATGGGGACCTCAACAGAAACATACGACATATTTCCTCAAACGACAAAGTTAACGAAGATATTAGCGTTAACAACGAACTTAGTATAGTATCTGATCCATACGCAATGGAAAACTTTTATCAGATGCGATATGCGGAGTTTATGGGCGTTAAGTGGAAAGTGTCGTCTGTTGAGGTCCGTTATCCTAGGCTAATCTTGTCGTTAGGTGGGGTATATAATGCCTAATCGAATTGATTTGGATAATGCTCTTAGAGACATATGTGAGCATGTTTATTTTCAACCACCGACGAATATAAGAATGGAATACCCTTGCATAGTATATAATTATGCAAGAGGACGCGATTATTGGGCGGACAACGTCATATATGAACCTATAGCATGCTACGAAATAACGGTTATTGATAAAGACCCAGATTCAAAAGTAGCCGATGCGGTACATAATAAATTGCCATATTGTTCGTTCGATCGAGTATTTCGTTCTGATAATTTAAATCATTTTACTTTTACGATTTATCATAGATATTTAATATAAGTTTTATAGATAGGAGCTAGTATGGCTGATGCTGCTGCTTTAGTTTGGGACGAATCTGGTGATCGTCTCTACGAGACCGGTGTTGATCACGGTGTTATTTACACGCGCAATGATGATGGCACTTATCCTAAGGGTGCTGCTTGGAACGGTCTGACCAAGGTCACCGAGTCTCCTTCCGGTGCTGAGGCTACCACTCTGTGGGCCGATAACCAGAAGTATCTCAACCTTGTCTCTGCTGAGGATTTCGGGTGCACGATTGAGTGCTACACGTATCCTGATGAGTTTGCTGCTTGCAACGGTGAGGTTACCATTGCGGATGGTGTCACCATTGGTCAGCAGACTCGTGCATCTTTCGGCTTCTCGTATCGTACCAAGATTGGTAACGATATTAAGGGTGACGACTACGGTTATAAGATTCACCTTGTGTATGGTTGCTACGCTAAGCCTTCGAGCAAGGATAATAACACGACGGACGATTCTCCTGAGGCGGTCACGCTGTCTTACGAGGTGTCCACCACGCCCATTAACGTGGACGGCATGAAGCCTACTGCGCATCTCGTCATCGATTCTACCAAGTGCCCCTCCGAGAAGCTTAAGAAGGTCGAGGAGGCACTTTACGGTAGTACTACAAAGGCAGCTTATCTCCCGCTCCCCAAGGAGATTATCACTATGGTTGGTCTTACCACGGCCTCCAAAATGTCCGCGCCCCAGACTAATGTTCGACCTGTTTCGTAAATAATACGAGCCTAGGTAAAAATTCTTTCAAAATGGATTTAGACTTGCTTCCAACATGGCAGACAGCGTGAATAATCCACCTTACCTCCCTTCTTTGTATACACCATTTGCCAGGAGGAAGCAGGTCGTTTTCCATAATTGAGATGCCGGACATTTGTTCTGGCATCTCTTTTTTATTATTGTCAATCGTAAAAAGGAGTACACATGCTTAAGAAGACCATTACGTATACTGATTATGATGGCGTCGAGCGTACCGAGGACTTTTATTTCAATTTCACAGAGGCTGAGCTCATGGAGTGGCAGCTCGTCACCAATGGCGGTCTTACCAGTTACGTTCAGAAGATCGTTGACGCCAAGGATCAGCCTCGACTGATCACTCTGTTTAAGGAACTTCTCCTTAAGGCATACGGCGTCAAGTCTGATGACGGACGCCGATTCATTAAGTCTGAAGAGATTTCAGAAGAGTTCTCTCAGAACCCTGCTTATTCTATTCTTTACATGGAACTCGTTACCGATGACAAGGTCGCTGCGGATTTTGTTAACGGCATTATTCCCGCTAAGCTTAGCGAGCAGGTATCCGAACAGAATTCTCGCCAGTCTATGGCATTGATTTCTTAGGAGATGTGATGGATGCTTGAGTTAGAAATACCTGCTACAGAGCAATGGGACGAAAAGAATCAAGAATTCGTTTACTCGGAGAAGCAGACACTATGTCTTGAGCATTCATTAATATCTCTTTCAAAATGGGAATCCAAATGGCATAAACCGTATCTCTCTTCCAAAAATTTAACTAAAGAAGAGGCTATAGATTATGTCAGATGCATGACCATTAATAAAGTGAAAGATGATCGAGTTTATTATCTAATAACTCCAAAGATGTTCGCAAAGATTAACGATTATATATCTGATCCGATGTCTGCTACATATTTTAATAATAAGCAAGAAAGAGGAAGCAATCAGAAAATCGTTTCGGAACTTATATATTATTGGATGATAAGCTTAGGAATACCTTTTGAATGTGAAAAATGGCATCTTAATCGACTTATGGCTTTGATAAAGGTTTGCCAGCGTAAATCCGGAGGCGGAAACAAAATGTCGACTTCTGATATTAACGCTAGAAATGCGGCCATTAATAAAGCTCGTCGAGCTAAGATGGGATCTAAGGGATGATTGGAGGTGGCTTCTTTTTGGCAGCTATCACGTTTAAGCAAAAAGGCGGATTTAATAACCTAACAATTTGGTTTAATAAATTACTATCTGCTTTTAAAAAAGGAATATTTGATAAATATGGCAAAATGGGCGTGGAAGCACTGAAAGAAGCCACCCCTGTTGAAACTGGCAAAACAGCCAACAGTTGGTATTATAAAATTAGTAATACTTCTACTGGTGTATCTATTCAATTTTGTAATTCAAATATCAATAAGTCTGTTCCGATTGCTATTATTTTGCAGTACGGGCACGGTACCGGAACCGGCGGCTACGTAGAAGGCATTGATTATATTAATCCTGCTATTCGTCCGGTTTTTAAAAAAATGTCTAGCGATCTTCGGAAGGAGGTTACTGCGCTATGAGCAATAATATCGACCAAAATGTAGTCGAGATGCGATTCGACAATTCTAATTTCGAAAAGAACGTCAAGACTAGTATGTCTACTTTGGATAAGCTCAAGCAGAAGTTAAATCTTTCCGGAGCTTCTAAGGGCTTAGAGGAACTTGACAAGGCAGCAAAGGGACTTACATTTGCCACTGCTACTCGTGGAGTAGAGGAGCTGCAATTAAAGATTAGTAATCTCGGCATAGTCGGAGTAACGGCTATTTCTAATATTACTAATAGTGTAATTAATTTGTCAAAATCCATGTTAAACACTTTGACTGGAATATCAGCCATCAAGAGCGGCTTTGCAGAGTATCAAACTCAGCTAGGATCTATTCAGACGATTATGGCCAACACTTCGTCTAAGGGTACGACCCTCGATGAAGTTAATGCTGCTCTTGATGAATTGAACCATTATGCTGACAAAACTATTTATAACTTTACTGAGATGACCAGGAACATTGGTACCTTTACAGCAGCTGGTGTAGACCTTAATACAGCTGTAAATTCTATTAAGGGTATCGCTAACTTAGCAGCAGCATCCGGATCTTCGAGTATGCAAGCCTCTACTGCAATGTACCAGCTTTCTCAGGCTATTGCTGCTGGTAAAGTTCAGCTAATGGACTGGAACTCAGTGGTCAATGCTGGTATGGGTGGCGAATTATTTCAAAATGCCCTGAAAAGAACAGCTGAGCATTTCGGAACTGATGTAGATGGAATGATCCAAAAGTATGGTTCTTTCCGAGAGTCGCTAACAACTGGCGGATGGCTTACTGTAGACGTCCTTACTGAGACTCTCAAGCAAATTTCTGGTGCTTATACCGAATCTGATCTTATTGCTCAGGGATACACAGCCGATCAGGCTAAAGCTATTTCGGAGTTAGCTACGACTGCTGAAAACGCAGCTACCAAAGTTAAGACTTTTGCTGAACTTTGGGACACATTGACGGAAGCTGCTGGGTCTGGTTGGACTACTACTTGGTCGCTTATGTTTGGCGACTTTGAGTATGCTCGCGAGAATCTTACTTGGTTCTCAGATTATTTCAGCAATATAATTAACAACATGTCGGACGCTAGAAATAACCTTTTGAAACCGGCTCTCGATAGTAATTGGGACAAGCTTATTGATAAGATAACCGAAGCAGGCGTTTCATCGTCTGATTTTTCGGAAAAAGTTAAAGAACATCTTAGAGAAAACGGCGAAGACGTCGACGCTTTGCTTCTTGAATATGGAACTCTCGAGAATGCTTTTAAGAGCGGAAAGATATCTACCGACGCTTTAAAGCAAGCGGTTGACGATTTAAGTGGTAGCTATTCCGAACTGTCTGATGTTACCGGAGTATTTTCTTTCGGATCCGGATTCGACTCCGAGCGAGGTAGCGAAGACGTAAAAAAGATACAACGTCAATTGAAGCAACTTGGATATGATCTTGGAACTTTCGGAGATCAAGCTGATGGTGTCGACGGCCAATTTGGTAGTATGACCGAAGCTGCTATTAAAGCTTTTCAGGAAGCGCATGGACTTGAGGCTGACGGAATTATCGGCCCGGAAACTTTAAAGGCATTACAGGACAGTGTCGATAAGACTAATGATCTAAAGACTGCCGTCGGAGATTTAATTGACGGTGTTGATGAACTCGGCGGTAGGGACCGAATATTTAAGTCTCTAAAGAACATCATCACGGCTGTAGCCAAGGTAGCAAAGACTGCTAAGGACGCTTTTAGCAATATATTTCCTCCGGCTACATCTGAAGACATATACAATGCTATAGTTAAATTTGAACAATTCACCGAAAAGCTCGAGATCAGTGACGAGACTGCTCAAAAATTAGAGAGGGTTTTCGCTGGTCTGTTTTCGGTTGCTAAGATAGCTTCTAACTTAGTCGGCGGTCCTCTCAAGATTGCACTGAGGATAGCCAATGGTATTTGTTCTTTATTTGGAGCATCTCTGTTGGATTTAGCAGCCAACATTGCTGATTCTATTGTCGCTTTTAGTGATTGGCTTGACGGATTCGGCAAAATTCCAAGTGTAGCAAATGGTATTCAAGCTTTTATTCAGGGCGTCATAGATACATTTACGAACTTAACCACATTCTTTCAAAATGGAATGAAGGGCGACTTCTGGTCGTGCTTTGACCCGTTGATTGACGGCATAACTGCTCTATCTGACGGAATTTGGCAAGCATTACAGGACACTCCTGTCGCTACTTTCGTAAATTGGATTAGCGGAATAGTAGAATCCATAAAGGATTCCGGAGCAGAAGCAATCGGAAGTGATTTCGTCCAGGGAATAGTCAATGGAATCGAAGACGGAATCAGCCTGATTGTTGAATGGGCTTCCAATATCGCTAATAATTTGCTCAACACAGTAAAAGATATTCTTGGAATTCACTCTCCTTCTACTGAAGGTGTTGCTATAGGTGAAAATTTTGTTCAGGGTATCATAAACGGCATAACAGGTTTTATATCTAATTTAATTGATACTGTTACGAATGTTGGAAAAACTATATTAGATACTGTTAAGGGCCTCGATTTCGGAGCCGCAATACCGCTTCTTATTATAGGTGGAATAGTTGCTCTTCTGGCGATTCTCGGTAAGAAATTAGATAAGGGCGTTAAGAATGTTACCGGCCCTTTTAGCGATTTAGCAGAAGCGATCGGATCAATAGCGAAATCTTTAAAAACCGATAAAATGCTAAAGGAAGCTAATGCTTTTAAGGCATTTGCAGAAGGCATTGGTATCTTGGCTGCTGCTGTTTTAGGGCTTGCTTACGGAATATCTAAAGATACTGGAGCTGTGTGGGGTGCAGTTGGCGTAATAGCTACATTGGCAGCCGTTATGGCAGCTTTAACTGTAGTTATTAGTAAATTTGGCGGTGGCGTTAGTGTCGATGCCGCTGGCATAGGAGTAATGCTAGCCGGAATTGCTATCGTTGTCGCTTCTATGGCCGGAGTCGTTTATATTCTCGGGAAGATGGATACTGGGCAGGTAATCCAGGGTACTATTGTTTGCGGATTTTTAGCGGCATTTGTCGTAGCAATCATTGGGTTGATGAAATACTTCGACGGTAAAGAGAATTTTGGTTCGGCCAAGGGTAATTTTGGATCGTTACTCGGAGTTGCTATCGCAATAGGGGCTATGGCAGCTGCTGTAAAAGTTCTTGGATCAATGAGCACCGAAGATTTGACTCGCGGAATTCTTAGTGTGGCCGCCTTATCGGTGTTGATTGTCGCACTAATCAGGGTTTCAAAAAGCTCCGAGATGCTTAAAGGCATGGGGACATCGTTGCTAGGTGTGGCTGTTGTTCTTGGAGTCATGGCCGGCATGGTGTTTATATTCTCGATAATGAATCCCGATGCTTTTTGGAAGGGCTATCAATGCGTTGCCGCTTTGTCTGCATTAGTTGCCGGATTGCTTTTTGTAGCTGGTCTAGCAGCAAAGTTGGGTGGCGGTAATAAAGCAGCTGGCGGATTGTTAGGTGTTGCTGCTGTATTAGCCGTAATGGGCGGAATAGTTATAATTCTCGGTGGAATGTCCGACGAGCAGCTTAACAAGGGAATAGAATGTGTCTTTGCGTTTTCAATGCTGGTTGCTTTGTTGCTCGCTGTGAATGGATACGCTGGAAAGCTTAGCGGAGGCAGTGGTGTCGCCGGGCTTGTTGGCGTTGCACTTGTTCTAGCTGTCATGGCCGGATGCGTAATTCTCCTCGGGCAAATCGATGAAGAAAAACTTCAAAATGGAGTTCAGGCAATGACCGTAATGTCGTTGCTTGTCGCTATTCTAATAGCCGTTAGCAAAAAAGCCAGAGAAGTAAAAGCAGGCCCTCTTATTGCTCTTGCTGTAACGATGGGTATTCTTGCCGCATCATTGGCAGTTTTGTCAATTATGGATCCAACTGGTGTTGAAGCTGCTACAAAATGCATGGCCGAAGTCATGGCAATGTTCGTCGCAGTGGAATACGCGTCACAATTTGCAAATGGTTCTGTTGGAACAATCATAGCTCTTACAGTGGCAATCGGTCTTATTGCATTAGCAATAGGAATTCTTGCAAATGTTACTGAGGCTGATTCCGCCTTAGCCACTGCTCAATCGATATCTTTGGTGCTTGTTGCAATGGCCGCTGCTTTAGCCGTATGCGGTCTTATTAAGGGCGTTAGTGCGTCAAGTATGGCGGCTCTCGGCGTTATAGTAGTCGCTGTGGCACTAATAGCTGTTATTTTAGGAGCGATGACTGCCTTAAACGTTAGCCCAAGCATAGAAACAGCACTTTCGTTAGCAATCATGCTCGGCGCTATGGCTGTAGTCATGGCCGTGCTATCTGCAATAGGTCCTGCCTCTACAGGTGCTATTGCTGCTGCCGGATCGTTCGATGCTGTCGTAGCAATTATTGGCGGGCTTCTCGTTGGTCTTGGCGCTCTTGTAACATATTTCCCAGAAGCCCAGCAGTTCCTTGATACCGGAATTGAAATTCTTGTATCTATCGGAGAAGGAATTGGTCGAGCATTTGGCGCGCTTATTGATGGCTTCTTAACGCAGGCTACCGACAGCATAGAAGACATTGGAACTCGACTTTCTAATTTTATGATAAATCTTCAGCCCTTCTTAATCGGAGTCGAAGCTGTTCCGGATAATTTAATAGACAAGATCGGGCTTATAACCGGAGCCGTTTTGGCTATATGTGGCGGTGAACTTGCTTCTACTATTACGGACTTCTTTACTAATGGCAATGGTGGAGATTCCATGATCCAGAAATTAAAGGATCTCGGAACTGGTCTTGCTGAATTTACCGGGTCACTTTCCGGCATTGACCTGGCTGCTTTACAAATCGGAACGCAAGCGGCTTCTGATATTGCCACTCTTCTGAACGCCATCCCAACTGAGGGCGGAATCGCTGGAATGTTATTCGGAGAGAAGGATCTTGATGGCTTCTTCTCTGGTCTCGGCAAATACGGAACTGGCTTAAGCACTTTTGCTAATTCTCTTGGAGATATGTCATTCGACGAAGAAAAGCTAAATACCGTTAGCACTTTGTCGCAAGCGTTAGCTACGATGAACGATACTGTCCCCACAACCGGTGGCCTCATGTCTATGCTCTTTGGCGAAAAGAACATGGGCGAATTCGGAACCAGGGCTGGCGAATTTGGCGCGGGACTAAAGACATTCTGTGATAATGTTTCTGGAATCACAGAGCTTCAAAATGGAGACGCGATTACGTCCATTGTTGATATTCTCGGCAAAATGGATAGTGTTATCGGTCGAGAAGGCGGTTTAATTGATAAATTAACGGGAACAATTCAGTATGATGGTTTTAGCGATAATGTAACAAATTTTGCTAATGGAATTAGTGCCTTTGCCACTAGTCTTGGATCTTTCCCCGAAATCCCAGAAGGGGCTATGGATAAGGTCCAGGATTGTGTCACCGCCCTCGAAAGTATGTCTAAGATATTGCCAACGACCGGCGGTGTTGTTAACTGGTTCATGGGCGAAGTCGACTTCGGAAAGTTCGGAAACCAAGCGAAAGATTTCGGAGCTGGAATTCTATCTTTTGCAGAATCTGTTAAGGGAATTCCGTCCGATGTAAATTTCGATAACGTTACGGGAGCAACCAATGCTTTGGCTAACATGGGTAACGTCGTCGGACGCACGGGCGGAGTTATCGGAGATCTAATTAAGTGGTTTGCTGGAGAACCCGATTTTACATCTTTCGGAATCCACGCAGCCCTTTATGGAGCGGCAGTCCTGATGTTCGCAAATGCTTGCGGCGGATTCCCAGATGATATTAATTTCGATCAGGTATCGAAAGCCACGGATGCTCTCGCTAATATGGGCGATGTCGTTGGTAGAGACGGCGGAGTTATCGGTGATCTTATCGACTGGTTAGTCGGAAAGACCGACTTTACGGAGTTCGGACAGAACGCAGCGGCGTATGCTAAGGCTCTCGTTGCTTTTGGCGAAGCCTGCGAGGGTTTCCCGAACGATGTTAATTTCGACGGTGTGGCCATTGCATCTAATGCTCTTGGACAAATGGCAAGTGTTGTCGACCAGGGCAATGGTAATTTCTTTAACCAGCTTAGCGATGAAAAGTTTACATCGTTCAGCGAAAACGGCGTGAAGTATGCGAAGGCTCTGAAAGAGTTTGCTACCGAATGCGTTGGAATTGATAGCAGTGGAGTACCGACAGCGGCGACAGTAACCGAATCGATTGCTACACTTTGCGATAGTGATGCTTTGAATAAGGCCGACCAGCTTGAAAAGTTTGGTGAGAAAGTTGCTAGCTTCGGTGGTAAATTAGGAGACTTTGCTAACAATATTGCATCGTTTAACGTCGATAATTTCAACTCGATAATCTCGTCGATGCAGACTCTTAAAGATATTGCTGGAAACGGTTTTACTCTGGGCGACATCGATCTTTCTGGTTTAAGTTCAGCGTTAACAGGCGCGTTTGACAGCAGTACCAACGATGAAATGGAATCCGCTGGCAAGGGTCTCGGAACTTCACTTGTTACCGGATTCACTACAAACACTGATTTGACTTCATCTGTAACTACAGTTCTGTCTGACGCCATCAACAAGATCTATGAAGCTATGCCAATGTTCCTTCAAAATGGAACTCAATTAGTTACCAATATGGCGGACGGTGTTAACAATTCGCCTGCCCTTTCTTCTGCGGTGGCTACCATTTGCCAGGAAGCAGCCAATCAAGCCGATGGATGGTACAGCAGTTTTTATTCGTCGGGATCTTATATGGTTCAGGGTCTGATTGATGGTCTAAATTCTAAATTAAGTACTGTTAGAGACACGGTTAGTGCTATTGCTAACCTTGCTAACTCAGCTCTCAATCGAACTGTCGAAGTTCACTCTCCTTCCCGAAAGTGGATGCGAACGGGCAGATTTATGGGTCAGGGATTGGCAATTGGCATTAGTAGTGCGTCCTTAGAGGTAGCAAAGTCGACCGAGGATCTTGGCGAATTGGCCAATGATACGATTGGTCAAGTGTTTAACTCTATAGACTCTCTTGATGCTGACCTTGATACTGAGCCTGTTATTCGCCCTGTTCTTGATCTTAGCGACATTCAAAATGGAGCAAAGTACATCGACAACATGTTCGGATATTCTAACGCTGTCAAGCTTAATAGCGCCATAGAGCAAAGTCTGAACGTATCTACGAATGATGATGTCATTAACGCGATTTCAAATCTTGGAAATGATATTCGAAACATGCCTAGAAATAGTTATACTGTCGGAGACGTCTCTTACGATGACGGGTCTACTACTGCTAGGGCAGTTAGTGACCTTACTCGAGCGGTCAAAATAAGAAGGAGGTCGTAAATGCCTAAAGTAAAAAATCTAAAGATTGAGCTTCAAAACAATAGTTCACAATATTTCGCCTCCTGGGAATTTGACCAAGAGACACGAAATACGGTATCAACGACCTCTGTCAAGGCCGGCGATCTTGTAACTATCAAATCTGGAGCCACATGGTATAATGGTGCTGCTATTCCGGATTGGGTTATGAGTGACCGCTGGTATGTTTTGGAGATATCTGGCGATCGTGCTGTACTCGATCAAAACGAATCTTATACCGGCGGCATTATGTCGCCTATCAATGTTTCATATTTAATAGGAGGGACCGGTGGCGGAACTACATCAACCACCACTACCGATCCTTCAACACTTGACCATTATACGGTTCATTGGTGGTATAACACCGGAAATACTCCGTGGTTTGATGGAGGAAGTTCTGATGTAGAGATTACTAATGCATTATATTCTGCTCCTGACAATGCAATTAAGACTAAGGTAGTAGTTACTCCTGTCGCTAAAACTTATAAAGTCGACGACCAGGATGTATATTACTGGACCGGAACGGCAACAGAATTTATTAGGGAGAAGGAAGCTGACCCACCCGATAAGCCTTCCTCTCCCACTGTCACTCTTGACAAATACACAATAACCGCAGAGCTTGATAAAATATCGAATGCCCGGTATGACAAGATTCAATTTGACGTCATTGATGTTGCAAATGGTGGAGAAAAGCATGTTGCCTCTGGCAAGGTGACTGTTAAATTAGCAAACGCAACTTTTGTTACGACCGTTTCTGCAGGAGGAAAATATCGAGTTCGTTGTCGAGCGATAAATCTAAACGCAACTTCTAACAATGCTGAAATTTATAGCGAATGGTCTGATCTCGCCGATCCAGTATCGACGGTTCCCAATCCTACGACCGGAATAACGGTTTGCAAGGCGACATCGTCTACCGAAGTTCATGTCGAATGGGCTAGTGTATCAAGTGCCACCGCTTATGAACTAGAGTACACAACGGAGCAACGATATTTCGATGCTTCTGATCAAACCACTAGTGTAACCGACATCAGGCAGACTCACTATGAAGTTGCTGGTCTTGAGACCGGAAAGGAATATTTCTTCCGAGTCAGAGCTACCAATGACTCTGGAGAGTCTGCTTGGTGTTCTCCTGTATCGGTCGTAGTAGGAAAGGTCCCTACAGCTCCTACAACCTGGGCGTCTACTACAACTGCTACGGTCGGAGAAAGCGTAACTTTATTCTGGATTCACAATGCTCAAGACAATTCAAGTCAGACTTATGCGGATCTGGAACTAATCATCAATGGTGTTAAGGAAACTCATACAATAAAGAACACCGAAGATGAAGATTTAAAGGATAAGACCTCGTCTTATATTTTCGACACATCAAAGTATAGCGAAGGAACCATCGTTCTATGGAGGGTTCGAACTGCTGGCGTCACTAAAGAGTATGGCGAATGGTCTGTACAGAGACAGATTAATGTTTATGCTCCTGTGACATTGTCGTTGAATCTAACAGATCAAAATGGAAACGCGTTGTCGTCTATCTCTCATTTTCCGTTTTATTTGACAGCTTTTGCTGGTCCAAAAACTCAGGAACCAGTTGGATACCATGTTAGTATAAAAGCTAATTCTTCGTATACTACTTCTGATATTTATGGCAATGATGTTATTGTTCATGCAAATGAAGAAGTATATTCGAAATACTTCGACACTTCGAACCAGTTGGTAGTCGAATTCACTCCAATAAATATAAATCTGAAAGACGGTATTTCTTATACAATTTCTTGCATTGTAGCTATGAACTCCGGTCTTACGAAAGAGTCTACATCAGAATTTAGCGTATCTTGGACGGAGATGCTATACGAGCCTGATGCTGAGATAGGAATTGATAAGGAAAACTGGGTGGCGTATATTCGTCCCTATTGTGTTGGAAGCAATTCTCAACCGATTACCGATATTTATTTGGGCATCTATCGTAGAAACTATGATGGCGAATTTGTCGAGATCGAATCTGGAATAGATGGATCCTCAACCGTTTACGTTACAGACCCGCATCCTGCGCTAGATTATGCTAGATATCGAATCACTGCTACGTCAAAAACGACTGGCGTCATAAATTATTATGATGTACCCAACTATCCGGTTGGATGCAAGTCAATAGTTATCCAGTGGAACGATACATGGACTAACTTTGAAGCTAATGACGGAAATTCGATGGAAGTTTCTCCTTGGGGTGGTACAATGTTCACCATCCCATATAATGTCGATATTAGCGATGAGACTGATGTCGATGTTTCTTTGGTTGAATATATTGGCCGAGATCACCCGGTTTCATATTACGGAACGCAAAAGGGATTTACGTCATCCTGGTCGTTTGATATGCCAAAGGAAGATACAGAGCGTCTTTCTCTTATTCGTAGACTTCAGGTATATATGGGAGACTGCTATGTTCGAGAGCCATCGGGAACCGGATATTGGGCTCAGGTAAAGGTCTCGTACAACAGAGATCACAATAGCATGATCATACCTGTCACACTTGATATTACTAGGGTCGAAGGTGGTAAATAATGCCTAATTGGTCTGAAACTATGCAACAGACATTTGAGTATTATACCGTGGATCCTAATACGTGGCGTGACAAAGAGAAGATGTCTAACATCAAAAGTTGTAGTATAAATAGAGATAGTTCACTAGACACTCTTGGTAATGCGTCTTTTGAAATTACGGGATCTATAACTGAAGATACATATATACGTCCATATTTGGTAACGTATCAAAATTTCGTAAGAGAGAGATTTCCTCTCGGAACATATTTGGCGCAGTCTCCATCGGAGTCTATTGACGGAAAAGTTGCCAGTTCTTCGGTTGATGCGTATACACCATTAATTGAGTTGACAGAAAAGAAGCCTCCGTTGGGGTATTCGATATTTAAGGATACCCCAATTATGGATTTGGCGTATAATATTTGTTCTGAGAAGATGCGAGCCCCGATTGTAAAGGCTGATTCAACAAAAAAGTTATATTCAGACTTCGTGTCAAACACTAATGACACGTGGCTAACTTTTCTTAAAGACTTGATTGCGAACGATAAACAGAATTTTGGTTTTGATGAATTGAGTCGAGTTATATTTGAACCGACCCAAGACCTCGCCTCATTGCAACCAAAATGGACTTATGACACCGGTAACAGTTCTATTCTATATCCTGATGCTAGTGTTGAGCATGACATGTTTGATATTCCAAACGTCGTATATGTCGTGTATTCTTCTTCTGATTTATGTTTCACGGCAGTCGCTAAGAATACCGATCCGAATAGCCCGACGTCCATATTGTCGAGAGGCCGTGAGATAGAACATTGGGACACTAACCCTAGCGTTCTAGGAAATCCTACCGAGGAAATGATAACGCAATACGCAAACGATTTATTGAAGGCTAAATCAACTGTCCAACACAAAGTCACTTATAATCATGGATATTGTCCAGTTCGTCTTGGTGATTGTGTTAGGATCGATTATCCGAAATTAGGTTTGAATGGTGTTAAGGCAAAAGTAACTAGCCAAACTATAGATTGCGGAACCGGATGTAAAGTAAGCGAAACCGCTGTATACACGAAGAGATATTGGGGGTGATGATCCTTGGCTTTACCGATTGATGTTATTAACCAGTTTTGTGATACGGTTGTTGTTAAAGAAAACAGACCAGCAGAGTCTGTTGTAATGGGCACAACTGTTAAATATAACGGAGCTATTTGCGTAAAGATAGACGGGTCGGATCAAATCACCCCCGTTGCTTCGACATCTGTTGTTAAAGAGAATCAGCGAGTCCAGGTTCTAATAAAGAACCATCAAGCGACAATCACTGGAAATTTATCTGACCCATCTGCTAGTGGGGAAACGGTAAAATCGCATGGTAATAAAATCACCGAGATGGATATTGTAATTGCTGGCAAAGTGGATACCGGCGAACTGAATGCTCAAATCGGTCGAATCGATACTTTGGTGTCGGATAATGTAACTATCAGAAATAATTTAGATGCTGCTAATGCTAACATCAAAAATCTTCAAGCCGACAACGTTACTATTAACGGAACTTTAACAGCTAATAAAGCAGATATTGACAGTCTAAAGGCTAAGAAGATTGATGCCGAAGTTGTTGAAGCCAACTACGCAACAATCAAAAATCTCGAAGCAACTAATGCGGATATTCGAAACCTGAAGGTTGATTACGGAGATTTTAAGAACCTTACAACCGAAAATTTTAATGCGACTAATGCTAGCATTAAGAATCTTCAGGCAGAGAAAGCAAATATAGCAGACCTTGAAACTAAGTATGCTAACATAGATTTTGCTAATATTGGCGAAGCAGCAATTAAGAAGTTATTTTCTGAATCCGGCATAATTAAAGACCTTGTCATGCAAGATGGCAATATTACAGGTGAACTTGTTGGCGTCACAATCAAAGGTGACCTAATTGAAGGTAATACTATTAAAGCTGACAAGCTTGTTATCAAAGGTACCGATGGTTTATATTATGAGCTTAATGCGAATGGCGAAACCGTAGAAGCAAATCAGACGGAATACAACAGTCTTAACGGTAGCGTTATTGTAGCAAAGTCGATAACGGCAAGCAAGATTAATGTTAGCGATTTAGTTGCATTCGGAGCTACCATTGGCGGCTTTCATATAACAGAGGATTCTATATATTCTGGAGTTAAATCTTCTGCTGATAACACTACTAGAGGTATATTTGGTAATACTGATGGCGAATTTGCAGTCGGTGATGCGAATAACTACGTTCGTTTCTATAACATAGGAACGGCTGAAGATCCAAAATATTTTCTTGACATTTCGTCTTCTGGAGTAACGTTTTCTACGTTAAAGTCCAACGTTGATTCGATGGACAATACGACGTCAACACTTGGAAGCTCACTACAGATACTGTCTGACAAACTTACTTCGTTTGTAAATGGGGCCGTTTCTTCCAGCTTAGTTACGCAAACAGAGAGCGGTTTTTCTTTTAATTTTGAGCAAATTAAAAATATGGCGGAAGAAAATAAAAATGAGATAAACGATGTTCAAAGCTCGCTGGAATCTGGCGGAGCACAACTGGAAAATCTAAAGGACGCCGTCGGCAACATTGATAAGATTCTTGAAAAGCAACAGTCTTATATTAATCTGACACAAGATTCATCTGGCAACCCGTTGATTGAGCTTGGTGCTAGTAATTCATCCTTTCGAGTCATGATTACTAACACATCTATTGACTTTATGGAAGGCTCGATTAGGATTGCCTATATTTCTAAAGACGCACTTAACATCACATCAGCAACAGTAAGTAGAGAATTTAAAATTGGCGATGTTGATGGCGCTGGTTATATTTGGCAGAAAAGGCCAAACAATCATTTAGGATTGCGATATGTTTCGTCGTAAAGGAGGTGACCATATTTGGCTCGTGGAACTGTTTATGGTAACCAGGTAGGAAATTGGCGTTGCTATGCTGATTGGTGGACTGAAGAAACCGAAACTCAGGTAACTGTATATTGTCGTCCAGGAATGCAGTCACTGGCTTGGGGTTTTGATATTAGCAGTGCAATTACTGCTACTGCTAATATCGGAGGTTCCAGGAAGATAGCTTCTGGCGATTTTTATTCAGATACCGGCGCTACCGTATCTACGGCATATTTGACTCATTCAAGAGTTTACAAAAAAGAGACCACCTCCTTTAATGTCGATACGTGGGGCAAAATTGAGAACGTTTCCGGATATCAAAGTGGCACCTCTACTGTAAACGTTTTAATACACATTCCGGCATTAAAGTCTTATTCTATTACCTATAATGCTAATGGTGGAACGAGTGCCCCTGCTAAACAGATAAAATATTATGGTATTGATTTGACACTGTCTTCTCAGAAGCCTTCTCGAAACGGTTATGCTTTTTTGGGATGGTCTACTAGTTCGACTGGTGATGTTGCATATAATCCAGGAGCAAAATATTCGTCGAATGCTCCGTTGACACTGTATGCAAAATGGTCAGCCAATTCATACACTATTAAATATAATGCTAACGGAGGAACTGGCGCTCCAGGCAATCAGACAAAGTATCATGGCACGGATTTGACGCTGTCCACTGTAAAGCCAACACGAGCGAATTACAACTTCGTTGGCTGGTCAGATATTGCCTCTGCTACTACGGCAAAGTTTTCTCCTGGCGATAAATACACATCTAACTCTGGAATTACTTTGTATGCTGTATGGTCGTTGGCGTATTCATATCCTAGAATAACAAATTATAATGTTTGGCGATGTGACGAAGATGGGAATATTGCAGATGACGGAGTATATTCCAAAGTAAGTTTTGAATGGGCTACTGACAAAGACGTAACTTCAGTCACTATCGCATATTTGGATGCAACTGATTCTATCGAATCAACAGGCACCTCCGGAACTGTGGAAAAAGTCATCGGTGGTAGTTTCGACATAGAATCGACATATAAGATAACAATAACAGTTTCTGATTCTGTTGGTTCGTCCAGTGTTTCAGCGAATCTTCATCCGATCAATTATATTTTAGACTTCATGCCAAATGGTTCAATCGGTTTTGGACTACCTGCTTCAGATGATGAATACGGTCCCCGAGCAAATTTCGGTATTCCAGTAACCATATCTTCTTGTGTACGAGGAATTGAAGGCCATAATAACTACGGTGACACTTGGCAATGGAAGCTTTTAGCAAAATCTAATAAAGAGTTTAATAGCTCAAAATGCTACGGAAATATTCATCTACTAGGAAGTGCCGGAAAATATGTAAACTGCCAGTATCCTGTTGATATTACAGTTCCCTGTCGAATGGGTACCGAAAACAGCGAAGAAGTTAATGTATCCGGGATAGGAATAAATTGTGACCCGTTTATACTTAAGGACAATCTTCGAATAGTCGTAACTATTGACGCTGACAAAAAGGTAAACGTATGGCTTGTCGTTTGCAAATTTTCAACTTTTAATCTAATCGTTATGGGGCTTGATGTAGAGATTATTAATTCGGATTTTATTGTCACATCGTCCACTCCGAATGGTCACAAGGCATATTTTAATACCGGGAACGCGAACAACTTTACTAGTGTAATGGGAATTAGTTCTTCATTGAACTATAATTTTGGATACTGGGGTATGCTATGCCCAGGATGGAATAACACGGATTATATTCGAAGTCCTGTAAATGGCTTTATTCCATATCAAAGTGATTCTACCAACGGATATTCTAGTCTCGGTACTTCTGGATGGCCGTTCAAAAATGTTTACACTAAGTCGGCTACCATAAAGAAGACTTACATCGATTATATTTCTGCGAACAACACATACAATGACGACAAGCGAATAAAGTTCTATTGGGGCTCTGGAACAACAAATCCAAGCGGCTTTGGTGGATCTGTTTGTGCAGAACTATGGTCTGGAACTTTATCGGCAAACGCTAGTATAACGGTAAAAAATCTATACTTGTATAACATTTTTATCGTATATTTGAAGGATGTTACTACTCCGTTATTCTGCTTCAGACAAACAACCACATCGAATGTAAGTGACATTTCTGGTGGCGGAATATCACCTCATGCCTCTAATTATAATGAAATCTACAAAACAAATAGTGCTGGCGCATGCTTGATGCGATCAACTGCGTACAACAAGCTAACTCTTCGCAATGCGTATGTTGTTCAGCAAAATCAAAATGGTAACTTGATAGAAGCTCGAGCTGTAGTTCGTATAGTAGGAGTGATCTAATGCATGTTTTACTTATGGACGATAATCGTATTGGAGCGACCTCCGCCGACTACGATTGTGGCGAAGATCAGTTTGATTTCGATTTCCCAGAAAATTTTGATTTCAATCGCCAAAATGACTACCAAATAATAGACAACAAGCTGATTTATAATCCAATCGAAGTTGATTATAAACCTAGTGCTTCGGATATTGCTTTCGCTAATCAAGCAATAAACGTTGCGTTGTCTAGTTAGAAGGGAGAAAGGCTATGTACGGTCAGAACGATTATTCTTTTAATCCATATCAATATTATGTTCCTCAACCGCAACAGACATATTTTCCTCAGCAACAGCAAATGAATAATTTCCAGCAAAATCCCAATTTTCAATCCCAAAAAATTCCCGGTGGGATTCCTGGAAAAATCATTTCTAATCCTGGAGAGATTGCTCCGAATGAAGTTGCTATGGATGGTAGTATGTGCATATTTCCGTTGAGTGATTATTCAACGATTTATGCTAAGCAGTGGACTCAAGACGGAAAGATTCGAACAATCGAGTTTGTTCCTAGGATTTCTACAGACGAAACTGCTCACACTTCAAACGATGATCTGATTGCATATTTCGACAAGAAGTTCGAGGATCTTAAAGAATCTCTTTCGAAAGAGCCAAAGACCGTAATGCGTAAGCCAACTCCTAAGACTAATTAGAGGTGATATTTTATGACTATTCGGGATATTGCATTGTCTATCATTTCTAATAATCCGTCATTTGCAAACAACCCACGGGCTCAAGAATATATTTCTATCATTAAGAACAATGATTCTCAACGAGGAAATGAAATCGCGCAGAATCTTTGCGCTACTTACGGAATGCCAGTAGACCAGGCGGTTGGTCAAGCTAAACAATTTTTTGGGATTTCGGCTTAGTTTTTTATTGCTTTAACGCTAGGAGGATACTATGTTTAACAATGCTGCTATTAGTCCTGCCGACATCGCTGCTGTTACTCGTAACTCCAACAATGATGGTTTTGGCGACGGGAATGGTTGGTGGATTCTTATCATCTTGTTCGCTCTCTTTGGCTGGGGCGGATACGGGTATGGCAATGGTAACGGGAATGGTTGCGGTTCCCAGAGCGCCCATGATTATACCGACGCTGCCCTTCAGCGAGGCTTTGATAACCAGAGCGTGATGAATAAGCTTAATGGTCTTGAAAACGGTATTTGCTCTCTTGGCTATGACCAGCTTGCTCAGATGAATGGCATTAACACTAATATTATGCAGACTGGCTATGGTATTCAGAATGCTATTCAGCAGGATACCGTAGCAAATATGCAGCAGGCAAATGCGGCACAGATGCTTGCTATGCAGAACGCTAACGCACTCCAGTCTCAGCTTGCTAATTGTTGCTGCGAAAATCGTCAGGCGATTGCGCAGGTTCGCTACGATATGGCTACCGATACTTGCGCAGTAACTACGGCAATGAACCAGAACACCCGCGATATTATCGATAATCAGAATGCCAATTATCGAGCCCTTCACGATGAGCTTGTTCAGTCTCAGCTTGATGCTAAGGATGCTAAGATTGCTGAGCAGCAGCTTATTATTAATGGCCTTAACCTGTCTCAGTCTCAGGCTAATCAGAATCAGTATCTTATCAGCCAGCTCCGTCCTTCTCCGGTTCCTGCGTTTAATGTCCCCAATCCGTATGCGTCTTACGGTTATGGGTGCTACTCCGGTTCGTGCTGCAACGCATAAATCGGCTTTTGATTAGGAGGTATATTTATGATTGAATTATCTAATACTTCTGCCCAAACTGTTGCTGTGGGGCAGACCGTTACCTTCAACACTAGCATCATCAAAAGCCGATGCGGAGCAGAGTCTTGGCGAGGCGGAACTGGTCAAGTACGATTGACGGCTGATTGTGCTACATACGAGGTTTCTTTTAACGCGAATGTAACGGGTGCCACAGCGGCAACCCCCGTTCAGCTTACTATGTATTTGAGTGGGGCACCGTTGCCTGAAACGACCATGATATCTACACCGGCTACTGCAAACGCCATCAACAACGTTAGTGCAACGACAGCGATTAAAAATTCCTGCGGAGACTACGACCGAATCTCCATTGTTAATACCGGCACAACTGCGATTAATATTGATGCGAATCCGGTCTTATTTGTCAAACGCATCGCTTAGGAGATGGTAATTATGAACACGGTCGACTATAATCTTTCGGAAATTCGCTGTGATCTTTCCTGCTATTTGAAGGAACATAAGGACAGTATGTCGCTGGAAGAGGCCGGTCAAGTTGTTGATATGATCAAGGACCTGGCTGCTGCCGATCGATATTCAGCGCAAGCTTGCTATTACAACACTGTCGTTAAAGCAATGAAAAACGAGCCTCACAATTATCGAATGGGCTATATTCCGGAACAGGATGAGTACTATCCGTTCCAGGAAGATCCTTATCGCGATATGAAGCATCGTCCTTACTACTCTTGGCAGAGTTATTATGACGATAAGCAGCAAACACATCCCAATGTGATCGATTCATATCGAGAAGCTCGTAAACATTATACCGAAACCCATTCTATGGACGATAAACGTAGAATGGACAGTAGCGCGAACGAGGCTATTGATGACAGCATGCGAACTTTGGAAGAGATTTGGAATTCCTCGGATCCGGATCTTAGGGCTCGCATGAAGGATAACCTCATGAAGATGCTTAACGAAACGACGTAATGTATTCGTTTTTAATGAATGGATATCTCTGGTCAGTTGTATTTGTTAACGAACATTCTTCAAAATTAATAGACCAGACTAACACGTATAGGGTCGCCACCACAGATCCAGAAGACTTATGTATATATTTGTCGTCTGCTCTTTGTGGCGACTTTTTGTTAAAGGTATTAAAGCACGAGCTCGCTCACTGTGTTATATTTAGCTACAATTTGATAAGGGATATTCATTATTATACACATAAAGATCTATGGATTGAAGCCGAGGAATCAGTTTGCAATTTCATAGCTAATTATGGTGATGAAATCATATTTTTGGCTAAAGACATACAAAAGAATCTAGCTAGGAGGTGATTTATGGACTCAATCATTCAGTCTGTTATAACAATATTTTGCGCAGTCCTCGCCTCGTCTGGATTATGGGCATTTTTGCAAAAGAGAATCGACGCTCACGGAAAAGATAATCCCGAGCGTCGACTACTTGTAGGCCTGGCTCATGATAGGATCATCGAACTAGGTATGCATTATATTGAGCGAGGGTGGATTACTCAAGACGAGTATGAAAATCTATACAAGTACCTTTATCAGCCCTATAAAGCCGCTGGCGGAAATGGGTCGGCGACTAGGGTTATGACCGAGGTCGACAAGCTTCATTTTAAGAATATTTAGCATTGGAGTAAACATGCCTAAGTTATACGTTATTTGTGGTCACGGTGCCGGCGATCCCGGTGCTAGCGGAAATGGTTTTGACGAGGCAGAACGAGTTCGTGCTCTTGCAGCAGCAATGAAGAAGCACGCCGGCGATCAATTCGTGCTTTGTGACACTACTCGAAATTACTATGTGGATATGGGCATTCTTGGCAATTCGATTCCGTCGGATGCAACTATTCTTGAGCTTCACATGGACTGTGCCGATATCGAAACCGCTAAGGGCGGTCATATTTTAACGAAGTCTGGCTTCGATATTAATGACTATGACAAGGCGCTCGCCGAATTTATTTCCTCTTTCTTCCCTGGTCGAGCGGATTCTGTTCAGTATGTTGGCTGGCTTGCTAATGCTAACCGAGCAGCTGCTGTCGGCAAGGACTATCGTCTTATCGAGTGCGGCTTTATTTCGAACTATGACGATGTAAAGAAGTTTAACGAGCATATTGACGAACTTGCTTGCGGGCTTCTTAAGTGCTTTGGCATTGAGTGCGATATTTGCAATCATGATAAGGCTCCTGTCCCAGATCCTAATCCGACTCCTTCTACTGGTGGTGATGGTGGCGTGTCTGGTGCATTCGAAAGCGGCTCTTATGTTTGTACTGTCGATTATCTGAACGTTCGTACTGCTCCTTCTGTGTCTTCGCCTAGTGTCGCCCATTATGAGAAGAACGACGAGGTTATTCTCGATGGGTGGTACACCATTGCGGATGGCTATGTATGGGGTCGTTATATCGGAGCTGCGTCTGGTCAGTATCGATATGTTGCTGTTGGTAAGCCTACCGGTAAGCCAGAGGGCGACGATTATCTGATTAAGTACTAAGGAAAGAGAATTGTCATGGATTATATTTATCCTATTTGTACTCTTATTCTCGTGCTCGTTCTTCCTTTTGTCATTAACCTGGTTAAGAATTCTACTTGGGATTCCTCCGTTAAGCTTTGGGTGGCAATTATATTTTCCGGTCTCGCTGGTCTTGCTACCGGTCTTATTGGTGGTATTCCCGACTCTAGTACCCTAGTGACTTGGGTACTTTCTGTAGTCGGTGGCGTTCAGGTTGCATATACAGCTTTTAAGTCAGCCGGTGTTACATCAAAGTGGCTTGACGCACTGGAAGACATTGACCTGAGTAAGAAGTCTTCGTAAAAACAGCAACTCCTTTTATGAGGTAATACTGCCTCTTGAAAGGAGAATGAAATGGATGCTAACGAACTGAACGCGCTTGCTTCTAATCTTAACGACAAAGACGAGAAAGTCAGTTTTATTACGCTTCTTGAGGAACTCGAAAATCTGAATAAGACGATCGAGCTAGGGAACGTATTGATCGACGTGTTCGTCGGAGGAGTTAACGAGTTGAAGGAGGAGCGAGATAAGATCGCGAAGACCTTGAGTTCTTACTTCGAGGATAAGTAAAACCAAATAAGAGTATCTGTAAATATTTACAGATACTCTTATTTTTTCGCATTTTTAACAAGTTCTTTTATGAGGTAATACCGCCTCTTGAAAGGAGAATGAAATGGATGCATCATGCTTGGCTGAACTGGCAGCTGTTGCTTGCGACCCTGAAAAGTGGGAGCAGCTCAGGACGAAGCTCGTGCGCTATTCTCGAGAGTGCAAATTGCATGACGAGTTGGCAACGAGACTCTTCGAAACCGAGGACTCTCTCGATAAGAATACGCAAGTCATGGTAGCCCAGGAAGAAGAGATGATGAAGTTAATTTCCTCCGTCTTCGAGGAGTAGAACTGAAACAGAACGCCGATTTTACAAGGCGTTCTGTTTTTTAAGGAGCATAAAATGGAACTGGCGATAATCGTTGTCGTTGCATTTTTTATCGGATGGGTCTTGCACGCTTTTGTGTGTAAAAAAAATACTCAAAAATATATAGAAAAGAGTCTCAAAGAAAAACCAGTGATGGACCTTTATATATTTTCGTATAACGGAGAATTAAATCCGACAATTAGCTTTACTGCAAACGCGGTTGATATTTTCAACGAGCAAATGAACAACGGAAGTGTTCAGCTGATGCCGATATTTGTTCATTGTATAAGAGAAGATACGAAAAATTAGCACTTTCTCTTATGAGGTATAACACCAAGAGAAAGGGTTTTATAATGTCGAAAGCAGTAAAAATTACTCTCGCTTGTGTTGTTCTTTTTGTAATATTGGAAGGGATTAATTGCTTTATTGAAAGTCAAGTTCACCAATGTACTGTAGAGCACGTTGTCACGTATGAAGAGCTTAAAGCGCATGATTACGCAGTAGGCTATCCGAGGAAAGACTAGACTTCGGTACATGGTATTTTTGAGGAAGGTAAAGCAAGCAATCCCTTCCTCTTTTCGAAAACTTGACACTCTCTATTATGAGACGGTTTGTCCTATTTGAAAGGAGATACTATGAACGACACTTTGAACCGTTTGAACGAACAGATCAACGTTCTTCTTGATCAAATCCCATTTTTGGAAGGAGACGAGAAGACGGCTGCACTTAAGGAGGTGGATACGCTGCACGCGCTTCGAATCGAGGAACTTAAGGTTGAAGAGGAGTCGGCTAAGAATATAGCTGACAATAAAGAAGCAAAAAAGACTCGAATCGGAAAGTTTGTCACGGATGCACTTACCGTAGGTGTTCCAGCAGTCATCTCGGTTGTTTTTATGAATCGAGGATTTAAGTTCGAGGAGACTGGTACCTATCGTTCGAATACGTTTAGGTGGCTTCAGAAATTTTTCAGAGTAGGCCGCTAACTCAGAAAGAAGAGATGCTGAATATTCAGTGTCTCTTCTTTTTCGAAAATTATACGTGCCCTTTTATGGAGTAATCACTCGTGAAAGGAGAACGAAATGATGTCTTATTTGGTAGCGTCTATTGTCGGAGTTGTCTCAGCTGCAATTGGTCTATATGTAGGATTGAATTGGACCAAATTGCAGCTCTTGTGGCACCGTCTGGCAATTAGATTCTTGAAATGGCGCATTTCAAGACTTAGCTAGTGATTGAATAATATAAGAGGCGTTGAATATTCAGTGTCTCTTATATTTCGAAAAAACTTCTCTTCCTTTTATGAAGTTATAGGATTCCTATGGAAGGAGAACCAAATGATTACTTTATCAATACTTCTAACTATAATCTTCACTTCGGCGTTTATATTCTTGCTAGTGATCGGAGCACCAGCAACGATTATAGCGTTTGTTGGTGGAGATTTATTGATAGCAGTACTGCTAATAGTGGCGTTTACGAAAATCTTTAAGAGGAAGAAGTAGCTCAATAGAAGAGATGCTGAATATTCAGTGTCTCTTCTATTTCGCAGTTTTAACAGCTCCTCTTATGAGGTAATAATGCCTTTTGAAAGGAGTATTTTTATGTCTTGGAAACAGATCGAAAAATCACGCGAGATTCGACTGTGGTTGCGCGACATTTTAATTCCGGCGTCTGTCGGATTGGTGTGTCTGTACAACTCGGCACCGAATTTCCGGGATTGGGTTTTGGACAAGAAAGGTAAAGTGATTTCTAAAGTTAGGCATTAACCAAAAGGTGAGAGGCTTTGCATATTTTGCAGAGTCTCTTGCCTTTTCGAAAAATCGGCAGTCCGTTTTATGAGGAGGTGACTCATATGAAGTCAAACGTTTTGACGATGGTAGTAGGAGGACTTATCGCTATTCTCGGCTTTGTGCAGGGAATCATAGGAGAAAGGAACCAGATGGATTACATCGACAAGCGGATCGATGAGAAGATGAAGGACCTCTAACGACTTAAGAGAGCTTAACAAGCTCTCTTTTGTTTTTACGGGAGTAAGGATGATAACTAATGATGATATTTTAGAAGTTAGATTATACGAAAAAAAGTTTATAAAATCTCCATGCAAAACCGATACTAAAACCATTTTTCAAAAGAAGTGCTATCAATCGTGGTGCGTTGATTCTATAGTGGAACGGTTATATTTTTATGCGACTATAGATCCAGAAATGCAAGTGTATGACGTATGCTATAATTTAACTCCTATAGATATTATTGAGGAGTTCAAAGCGGATATGGAGTTTTTCCTAGAAAAAACGACTTTTGAAACCGGAATCTTTATATTTTCAACAGCCATAGACGAATGCGACTCCCTGTTAAACTACTTAGAAAGGATGCAAAATGAAAAGCTCACTTCGGATCAACTTTAAAGCACTTGGCAAAAACATATCTTTGTTTGCTCGCCGACATTCTCCGGAAATTTTAACCAGTCTAGGTGTTATCGGAATGATTGCAACGACGGTCACTGCTGTTAGTGCGACTCCGAAAGCTCTTGAACTTATTGAAGAGAATAAGGACGAGGACGGGCATATTTCGAAGAAAGACGTTGTTAAAGTAGCTTGGAAGCAATATGTTCCCTCAGTCCTTATAGGAACCGTTTCGATCGCGTGCATTATCGGATCGAATAAGATAAGTCTTCACAGAAGCGCCCTTCTAGCAGCCGCTTGTTCTATATCCGAAGAAAAACTTAAGGAATATAAGAACAAGGTAATTGACGTATTTGGCGAAAAGAAGGAAAAAGAGGAAGTATACGAAAGCATAATTCAAGACAAGATCGATGAATCACAAACTCCGAATTGCGAGCCGAAAAAGTCTGATGATATTTTGTTCTATGATGTATGGTCTGGTCGTTATTTCTATTCCTATCGGAATAGAGTCGACCGGGCAATCAATGAACTGAATAGCATTTTTCTACAGTCGGATCAAGTATGCCTGAATGATTTTTATGACAGTATCAATCTTGACAGAAATCAATTCGGTTATATTTGCGGATGGAACAGGGAGACTACAAAATTGATCGAGATTCGATATTCTTCGCACATTGCAAAAGACGGTAATCCTTGTCTCGCAGTCGATTTCTTCCAGGATCCGACTCCTTTGATGGATTATATTTATTAACGAAAAAATAACAAGCCGTCTTATGAGAGGACTAAAGGAGTCCTTAAACCGAAAGGAGAAAGTCATGGATGAGAACACTGTCGAGGCCATTGACGATAATATCAGTGTCGATGGTGAGGTTACGGAAGGAACCGATATTTGTGTTTCCGAAGAGCAGCCGAGCACACCCGGCGGACTTCTCGCATTTGCCATTGGCGGAGCTGCGGCTCTTATCGGCGGAGTTATCTACGTCGCTAAGAACCACAAGCGCCTTGGTCGTGCGGTAAGCGCCGGTGTTGGAGCTGCTAGGGAGGAGATGCATAAGGAGCCCGAAGCACCAACCGTCGAGGTTGAAAATCTCGAGACCGAGAAAGAGGAACCCAAGACTAACGCCAAGAAGTAAGTAGGAGTTTTAACTCTCAAAGAGAAGGGATTCTGCTAATAAAGCAGGGTCTCTTCTCTTTTTTATTTTTTAGGAGAATTATGGAAGAGTATCCTGGAAACTCGGATAAATCAAAAATTCAAATCGAATCCGAGAAACAACACGAAAAACAAAAGTCGGTTGTAAAAGGTCAAGTAATAACTAAGAAAAAGTCTATGATTGCTCGATTCGCTCAGAATCTTATTGGAGATAGTGTATCTTCTATCGGTCAAAGAATATTAGACGAAGTCGTTATTCCTGGCGTTAGGGACACGATTATTAATGCTACCTATACCATTTTTGGTGGTTCCCCGAACCAAAGTAGACCTTATGTGTCATCGCCAGCTGGAAAAATTAATTACAGCAACATCACGAACCCGACTAAGGCGTCTATTGGCGTTACTCCGGTTGTTCCGCAAAAGCGTACATACGAGTATGATAGTCTTATTTTCCCCACTCGTGGAGATGCCGAGGCTGTTCTAAACGGTCTTGCACAGATTATTTATGAGTATGACATGGCAAAAGTAAGTGACCTATTTGAACTTGCTGATGTCAGTTTCGATCACACTGCTTTGAAATACGGATGGACGGATGTTTCCACAGCGCGTGTTGTTCGAGTTCCCGGCGGATGGACTATCAATCTTCCCAAGGCCATGCCGATTGATTAGGCGGTAAGATGAGCGAAAGTAATTGGTATATATACTATTCTGGTAGATCTAGTTTTAAGAATTATGCAAACGATCTTATTCAAAGATTTAATCCAAGCATTCCCAAGGAGGATATCATGGGCTCTGACAATACCAATAATGTTCACGGATATTTTATGGATACGAACACCGGCAAACTTATCGAAGTCAACGGATCAGTAAGTATTAATGATCTACTCGATCCTGACTCAGACGAACCTTCTAAGGAAAATGATATTCATAAGCCATCTAGATATTTGGCATCTGATGGAAGTGAAGTAAAGGATCTTATCGCTAAAGCCACTAAAGAACTTCATGGCGAACTTGCTTTTTATACTGGTTGCATGATTAAGTATGCTTGCCGATGGAATAAGGCAGGCGGAAAGAAAGATTTGGCTAAGATTATCGAGTATGCGCGTATTCTTCTCCATTTGATTATTAAAGACCCGTCTATCCTAACCTGGTCGCATGAAGATCACTCCAAAGAAGAAATAGATGTTCTTGATGCTTGCCATCCTTGGGGTAGGGATTTTTCCATTAACCCTAAGCTAGATCTCAAGCAAAGTCTTTTCGCCATTCGCATCTTGCGCAAATCGGCAAGCTGGTGGGTAAGAGGAAATTCATACGATGGTATTTGCTGCACACAAAAATTGATGGATATTATAATCGATAGCAACGCGCTTATTGAAACTCTCTAGAAAGGATATTTGATAATGAACTTCGATTCTATTAAGCTTAAGTTTAATAAGTATACATATCCGGTCAAGAAGCATTCTCCAGAAATTCTTCTTATTTCCGGAGCTATTGCTGTTGTCAGTTCAGCTGTCATGGCTTGCCGAGCTACTCTGAAGCTGGATTCAATCCTCGAGGAGTCTAGGGATAAGCTGAACAAGATCGATGCAGCTAAGAATGACATGGATCCCGATATTTACAGCGAAGACGATGCGAAGAAGGACACGATTATCGTTGGTGTCCAGACGACCGCCAAAGTAGCAAAGCTCTATGCTCCTTGGGTTATTCTCGGCGGTCTTGGTCTCGCTTCTATGTTTGCTTCTCATGGTATTATGGTCAAGCGTAGTGCTGCACTCGCTGCAGCATATTCTGCTCTCGACGAGGGCTTTAAGAAGTATCGAAAGAACGTAGTTGATCGCTTTGGTGATGATGTAGACAAGGAACTTCGATACGGCATTAAGGCCGAGCGTATTTCTGTGACCGAGACAGACGAAAACGGAAAGGAGCGTAAGGCTAAGAAGACGGTCGAGACTATTGACCCGAATGATATTAGCGTTTATGCTAAGTTCTTTGACGAGCTGTCTCCTTGCTGGCAGAACAATGCGGATATTAACCTGTCCTATCTTCGAGCCCGAGAGCGTGAAGCAAACGCGCGACTCATCGCTCAGGGATATTTGTTCCTCAACGATGTCTATGATATGCTTGGCATTCCTCGTACCAAGGCAGGTCAGGTAGTCGGTTGGGTTTACGATTCTAAGAAGGAGGGCTCTGACAACTATATTTCCTTCCATATTTACGATGGTCTTACACAGCAGAAGCGCGACTTCGTAAATGGTCTGGAAAAGAGCATCCTTCTTGACTTTAACGTCGACGGTCCTATCGATTACATTTTGCCTAGTAAGTACTAAGGAATAGAACATGAAAAAGATTATTCCGTATCTTGTTTCTTTTGTGGCCGGCCTTGTTGTAGGCGGAGTAGCAATGTCTGTTGTGAAACAAAAGGACTGTGAGGAACAGATAGAGAGCGTTAAAGAGGCTTTCTCTTCTATCAAGGAAAAGAGAGAAGAGCCCGAAAAGAAGGAAGATCATATTCCAACTCCAAAGTCGGGTTTTGAGTATCGAAATGACAAGGCAGATGTCGGTACTTATAAGTCGATTAGCACCAACTACAATAAGGTCGAGCCTATGAACGAAATTGAATGGGGAACTCGTGTTATTGCACCTACTGAGGTAGGAATGTGCCCCGACTATGATATTGAGACTCTTCAGTATTATTCGGATCATATCCTTGCTGATGATAACGGATGCGTAATCGAATCGCCGGAGGATATCATTGGTGATAAAGCCCTTGACAGCTTTGGGGAATATGAGGAGGATTGTGTATATGTAGTAAACGACGATAATTCTATGTACTACGAGATTTATAAGAATCTCGAGCGGTATGCAGATATTCGTCCGGACAGTGATCTGGAGAATATTTATGACGCGAGACGAGAGCACTAGCTCTATTCGAAGTGCTTATTTTGATTGGCTGTATAGTATCGTAGAAGATCCAAATGTATTTGGTAAGAATTCCTACCGAATGCTTTTAAGCTGGCTATTTTTGGTCAGCTTTGCCTACGATAATGATATGGATGAGAATCGGGCTACTCATGGTCTAGAACTCCGTGAAGAATACTGTGATATTTTTCATGTGCCGTTCGAAGAACTGAGTAGCTCGGTTCTTCCTTATTGCAGTGTTCTTGAGATGATGGTTGCTCTATGTATTCATATAGAAGATGATATTATGAGCAACCCTTCACATGGCGATAGAACAATGCGATGGTTTAATGATATGTTGGCTAGCCTTGGCGTCGACGGGATGACAGACGAGAACTTTGACAGCACATTTGTGGCTAATGCAATCGGTAATTGGCTCGTCAAAGATTATTCTCCAAACGGTCAAGGCGGTCTCTTTACAACAAAACGAACCGATGTAGACATGCGCTCACTTGATATTTGGTATCAGGCATGTGTATACATCAACGAACTTCTAGAAAACGAGGATGGTATATACTATGGTAACTAACGCTATTTATATTATTGAGCGCTCTTCCAAGCTTAAGAGTGTAGCATATTTTCTGGCCGGTGCATGGCTCGGGATGTTCTTCGCTACTGTTTTTTACGATGAGAGTCGGTCCAAGGAGTAAAATACATGCTTGACTTCGTGAAAGTCGTAAGTGTACCAAACAAAAAGGGTGGCTACGATATTATTCCGAAGTTCATCATCAAACGAAGCTCCGATCTAATGATTCGCGGTGGAGATTTCTATGCTGTATGGGATGAAAGTAAAAATCTCTGGTCTGTAGATGAGCAGGATGCTATACAAATGATTGACGATCAAGTCGATCGAGTAAAGTCTGAGACTGAGAAAAAGTATCCCGATGCTGCTGGAAGCATATCCGCGAAGTATCTATGGGACTCGAACACTGGATCTATTGATAAATGGCATAGATATTGTCAAAAGCAAATGCGAGATAGTTATCACATGCTCGATGAGACTATCATATTCTCAAATCAAGAAGTGACAAAAGAGTCATACGCAAGCCGCCGGTTGTCGTATCCTTTGATTGATGGAGATCATTCGGCTTTTGACAAGATAATATCCACTCTATATTCTCAAGAAGAACGCCACAAAATCGAGTGGGCTATCGGTTCTATTGTATCAGGAGATAGCAAGACTATTCAGAAATTTATGGTCTTGTACGGTGCTGCTGGAACTGGTAAATCTACAATACTGAATATTATTCAGATGCTGTTCGAAGGATATTATTCAGTATTCGATGCCAAGGCTCTTGGATCTTCAAACAATTCATTTGCATTGGAAGCATTTAAATCAAACCCTCTTGTCGCTATTCAACACGATGGTGATTTGTCAAAAATTGAGGACAACACTCGACTTAATAGTCTAGTAGCACACGAGCAAATGACTATTAACGAGAAGTTTAAATCGACTTACACAAATTCATTTAAATGCTTCCTCTTTATGGGAACGAATAAACCTGTTAAAATTACAGATGGAAAATCAGGTCTTATTCGAAGGCTCATTGACGTTACTCCTACTGGTAAAAAGATACCAACAAAAGAGTATAAGACTTTAATGAGCCATATTCCATTTGAATTGGGTCCAATAGCTAAGCACTGCCTGGATGTATATTCGTCCGATCCAGGCTACTACGACACCTATATTCCAGTAGATATGATGGGCGCATCTAACGATTTCTATAACTTTGTCATAGATTCATATTCGGTATTTGATGAACAAAACGGAGTCAGCCTGAAAGCTGCCTGGGAGATGTACAAGACATATTGTGACGAAGCCAAAGTGTCTTATCCATTCTCTAAGCGCATATTTAAAGAGGAGCTTAAAAACTACTTTGATTCCTATACGTCAAGCACTTGCGAGGATAGTAGTAAGAGAAACCAATTTTACGGATTCAAGCGTTCGATATTCTCGGGTAATAAAAGAGATGAGAATGAATCCATTCCTTATCAAATTACTTTATCGAAGAGGTCTTCTATATTCGACGAGACTTTCGGGAAGTGTGCAGCTCAATATGCGACCGAGAATGAAACTCCGAACAAGAAGTGGGATTTAGTAACTACAAAATTGGAAGATCTGGATACATCCAAACTTCACTATGTGCGTGTTCCAGAGAATCATATTGTCATCGATTTCGACTTGAAGGATGAAAACGGAAACAAAGACCTCGAGAAGAATATTGTCGAAGCTAGTAAATGGCCAAAGACATATGCCGAAACTAGTAAAAGTGGATCTGGCATACACCTTCACTATAATTATATCGGCGACGTGTCTAAGCTAAGCTGCCTATATTCTGAAGGTATTGAAGTAAAAGTATTTTCTGGAAAAAGTGCACTAAGAAGAAAGTTAACACTATGCAACAACGAACCGATTGCTAACATTAGTTCTGGTCTTCCTCTAAAGGAGGATAAAAAGGTGATCGATAGAGAAGTCATCAAAGACGAGAAGAAATTAAGGGCTCTTATAAACAAAGCACTTTGTAAGAAAATTCATCCTAACACCAAATCGAACGTCGACTTTATTTACAAAGTGCTTACCGAAGCTTATGACAGCGGAATTAATTACAATGTTTCTGACATGTACAATGACGTGTACGCATTCGCTGCCATGAGCACAAATCAATCCGATTACTGTCTAAAGCTAATTAAAAAGATGCCTTTCAAATCTAAAGAAGAAAATCTTAGCATAGACGGTTCGGATGTTAACAACCCTCTAGTGTTCTTCGATATCGAGGTATTTAAGAACCTGTTTCTAGTTAACTGGAAAGTTGAGAACTCTCCTACAGTAACAAGAATGATAAACCCAACTCCGACGGACATAGAAAAGCTTCTTAAGTTTCGTCTTGTCGGATTCAACTGTCGAAGGTACGACAACCATATTCTGTATGCTAGATTTCTAGGATACAGCAATATCGAGTTGTATAAGTTGTCGCAACGAATAATTTCTGGTGACAAATCTGCTTTCTTTGGAGAGGCATACAATATTTCATACACGGATGTGTATGATTTCTGTAAAACGAAGCAGTCTCTTAAAAAGTGGGAGATCGATCTGGGGATTCATCACCAGGAACTTGGATTGCCTTGGGACGAAGAAGTTCCGGAAAATCTTTGGCCAAAGGTAGCCGAATACTGTGACAACGACGTTATATCTACAGAAGCTGTTTATCATGCCAACATGTCGGATTTTGCAGTGCGTCAGGTTCTTGCTAAAGTTGCCAATGGAAGCGTCAATGACACAACAAACTCCCTATCAGCAAAGATCATTTTTGGAAAGAACCGGCATCCGCAAGATCAGTTTAATTACAGAAATCTAGGCGACACATCAGGTGATATTTATGATTGCGTGACTGTAGACGGAGTTACTTATAACGGATTCGGAGATGAATACGTTAAATTCGATTCTCTAGGCCGTCCTGTATTCCCAGGTTATAAATTCGATCATGGGATATCGACTTATCGCGGCGAAGAAGTCGGTGAAGGTGGATATGTATATTCTGAACCTGGTATGTATTCTAACGTGGCTCTGCTCGATATCGCCAGTATGCATCCTAGTACTATTATCGCCGAGTGTCTATTTGGAGTTCTGTACACCAAACGTTTCGAGGACATTAAGGCTGCTCGCATAGCAATTAAGCACCACAACTATGACACAGCTAGAACCATGCTGGACGGAGCTCTTAATGAATGCATTGACGAAATCGAGCAAGGGCTGCTTAACCCAGACGACCTGGCTCAGGCTCTAAAGATCGTTATTAACTCTATTTACGGGCTTACGGCAGCCGGATTTGATAATCCGTTCCGTGACAAGCGTAATATTGACAACATTGTTGCTAAGCGTGGCGCTCTGTTTATGGTTAATCTTAAGCACGCCGTACAGCAAAAGGGCTTTACTGTGGCACATATCAAAACTGATTCCATAAAAATTCCCGGGGCGACAAATGAGATTATTCAATTTGTTATGGACTTCGGTAAGCAATATGGATACACATTTGAGCATGAAGCCACATATGCTAAGATGTGCTTGGTAAACGGTTCTGTGTATATTGCTCGATACGATACTAAGGAAGATAGCCTTAGTAAATACGGGTATATTCCAGAAAAAGTTGAAAAGCACGGCGGAGAATGGACGGCCACGGGAACTCAGTTCCAGGTTCCTTATGTTTTCAAGACTCTATTTACACATGAGCCCATCGAGTTCTCGGATATGTGCGAGACAAAGTCTGTAAAGACAGCTATGTATCTTGACATGAATGAAGAGTCCGTCTCTGACGAAAACAGAAAGCTGGAGAAACTTACCAAATATATGTCTCCATGCAAAGAAACCGAGGGTTATAATAAAATAGCGTACGACATCGACGGTGGAGAATTTGAATCAGTAAAGCGTCCTAACTATACCGAGCATAATTACATATTTATCGGAAAGGTCGGCTTGTTCTGTCCGATAAAGCAAGGCTGCGGTGGCGGACTTTTGGTAAGAGAGAACGTCGGCAAAGATGGTAATAAAAAGTATGATTCCGTTACTGGGACTAAGGGATATCGTTGGCTAGAGGCAGAAATGGTGTCTAACTTGAATAAGCAAGCCGATATTGATAGGTCTTACTATGAGGCATTGGTAAACGAAGCAAAAGACAACATATCTAAGTATGGAGATTTCGAATGGCTCGTTGCTTAGAGCTTACGAAAAATAACCAGTCTCTCTAATGAGGAGAACCTCAGAGAAAGGAGACTAAATTGGATAAGATACTAGCGTTGGCTATATTTGGTGGTACACTGTCAGCTATATGTGTAACACTAGTGCTGGTAATGCTAATCGAAAAGAAGAAGTAGAATTTTTGAGGTGACCAAAACTAAGGAGGATTCTGATAAATATCAGGTCCTCCTATTGTTTAGAAAGGATTTATAATGAAGCTCGAAATTTTGGATTATGTAAAGGGCAGCGGAGATAGCCTGGTACTGAAGGTAGACGATGCTCATATTGTCTACGCTGATTTCAGTGGAGCAAGATATCCTTTTAGTGATGGAAAGCGTCGTTTCTTTATTTCTATTGATGACGAAGACGCTATTGCTGCTTTGAAGAATGCGGGTTACAATATTAATCACAAAGAGGACCGAACTCCATCGGATACTCTTAAGATTAATTTTTCGTTCAAGGGTCGCGGTCCGAATATTTATTTGGTGACCAATGGCGTATATACGAAGATCACTGAAGATAATGTAGCAGACCTCGATAACCTTCGATTTACTCATGCTGATATGGATCTTCGTGGCTGGGATTATGAATTTGCTGGAAAGTCTGGTCGAACTGTATATTTGAACAACCTTCGACTTTATCAAGATGTTGACCGTTTCGCTGAGGAGTATTATTCTCAGCAGGCCAGCGACGAAGAGTGCCCGTTTTAATCTAGGAGGAAATGATGATTCTTAATACTTTTAATCTCGTGATGCTTATTGTCCTGTTCATTCTCATCGTATGTGCTACGTTTCTTATCGGGTTGTTCATTGGCATTGAATCCGGAAAGAAGTATGCCACCAAGCAGCTCACTGAAGCGATTAGTTCGATCGTAAAGGAACTCGAAAATTCTGACGACTAATTAACGTCGCAAAAATTACATGGCCTCTTATGAAGTATAAGACACTTAATAGGAGGTTTATCATGCTTGAGCTTATTGGTTTCCTCGTTGCTACTATTCTTGTTTTCACTGTCGCCGGTCAGATCGTGTTTGCGATCGAGGACGTATATGAAGCAAAACTAGTGCGCGATTACTATAAGAACTTGAAAGAGCAAACCGCTAACAAGTAAAATTAACTGAAAATAGAGAAGGATTTGAGAAATCAGGTCCTTCTCTATTTTTTCTTTTTTAAGGAGATAGGATGTCTCAGCAACTCGGAGAAAGCTATCAAGTATATAAAAATTACGATAAAAAAGCTCGAGAAATGTATTATACTAGATATTCTATGCTTAAGAACCCAGAAGTGCTAAATAGTTTCCTATCGTATGTAGATGGAAACTATATGACAGGTTTTGAGTTTTTCGCGTTTAAACTTACCCTTGAAGAAGACGTTTATATTTCATCATACTGTCTAGATCTGTTTGAACGTGTTTTGGAAATGGATCCGTACATAGCCGACGCTAAAACAATGGAGTTTCAAGGTTCTGACGGCCACGAGATTTATATAAAGGTAACTCATATGTCATCCGACATTGATATTCTACGAGATAGAATTGCTAAACTAGCTGAGTATTTCTTCGATGGAGCGTATTAGAATGGAACTTAAACAGTACTCCACGTCCATTGAATTTAACTATGATGGATACATAACCTGCTACATGGTACGCCAATTAAAACTTTATATATTAGACAATCCGTATATAGACGACGTTGTTTCGATAAAAATTATACATGCAGATGATGCTTTCGAGAAACATTTGCTCGAAATAACCGTATTACATCATGCAGGAAGTGACCTAACGGTAAACACTATGATTAATAAATTGTTCATGGATTTTCTTAACTATGACTATTTATTCATGAAATCGAAAAGGATTATGTAACATGAATACTGCATTAGCGATTATAGCATTTGTATCTATAATCATGGTTTGTATAGCTGTAGTGATTGCCATATTTATTGTAGTTTGGTGCATATTTGATATTTTCGAGGAGGCGTGGGACGATGTAAAGAGCTTTTACGAAGAGATATTTCATAAGTACTTCTAAGTAAAAATGGGCGTGTAGCACAAAGGTCAGGGCAGGCGACTTATAATCGTCCGATGAGAGTTCGAGTCTCTCCACGCCCACCATTTTTAGGACAATTAGATTGACCGGAATAAATTTATATCCTTACCAGATGGACGCTATAACCAAAATGAAGAATGGTTGCATTCTTTGTGGAGGAGTTGGATCTGGTAAGTCTAGGACAGCTCTCGGCTACTATTATATTCGGAACGGGGGTCGACTAAATTGTGAGTACCATTTTAAAATGACCGCAAAACCTCCGAAGGATCTCTATATTATTACGACCGCTCGTAAGAGAGATACTCATGAATGGGAGGACGAACTAATTCCTTTTGGTATGCATACCTCTAAGGAAGGAAACTATTATAAGAATACAATAGTAATCGACAGCTGGAATAATATAAAGAAGTACGACAAGGTAAAAGGTGCATTCTTTATATTTGACGAGCAACGTGTTGTTGGGTCTGGTGCCTGGGTAAAAGCATTTCTAAAGATAGCTAGCAATAACGAATGGATATTATTGTCCGCAACTCCGGGTGATTCTTGGAGTGACTATATTCCGGTTTTTATCGCAAATGGCTTTTACAAAAACAGGTCACAATTCAACAATGAGCATGTAGTATATTCCAGATTTAGTAAGTATCCTCAGATAGATCATTATGTCGGAACTGGTGTATTGATACGTCAAAGACGGGATATTCTGGTTAACATGGATTTCAAACGAGAAACGGTGAGGCATCATGAAGACTTCTATTTCGAATACAATAAAGAACTTTATCGCGAAGTTGGCAAGACGCGATTCGACCCATATAAGCAAGAACCTATTGCAAACGCAGGAGGACTTTGTTACGTATGGCGCAGGATATCTAACTCTGGGCAAAGTACATACGATCGCCCAAGGGTTGTATATCGTCTAGTAGAACGGTTTAGAAAAGTAATCGTTTTCTATAATTTCGATTATGAGCGTCAAGTACTTCTGGACTATCTTGGTAAACGTGCTGACACTAATTTTACTGTTGCTGAGTGGTCTGGCCATAACCACGAAAACATTCCGTCCACTCCATACTGGGTATATTTAGTACAGTATGCATCTGGATGTGAAGGATGGAACTGCACAGAGACCAACTGCATGGTTTTATATTCTCAGAACTATTCATACAAGGTTATGGAGCAAGCATATGGTAGAATCGATCGTCTTAACACTCCATATTTAGATCTGTATTACTACCATTTTAAAACTAAGTCATCGATTGACATGGCCATATCTCGTTGCCTAAAAGACAAAAAAGACTTTAACGAAAAGGGATTTGCAAAATGAGCAACTATCATAGATGGGTATACGTTGAAGATGACGTAGGGTCAACGAACATTTATATCCAAGCAACGGTTGTTTATAATAATGTAGTATGCACAGAAATGTATTCCATCCGAATCTTTAAAAATCTAAACTTGACAGTCGGATATTACTATTACAAATTTACAGGATTGGTTAAGCTTTCTAAAGAAGCAATTAACTATTTGCTCAAGGAGTACGATATAAAAAGAATTCTCAAAGAAAGCGAACTGGAATGAAACGTCCATGGATAATAAATATTAAAAAGACGGAAATAGTCGGAAGAACGATATTCAACATAACAGAGGCTCGTGATAATCCACATGAAGTACAATATTTTGATGTCGTAGTTCACAACAATAACTTTAATAGTGCATCAGCTTTTGAAGTAATTAACGATAAACAGTATAGTTTGAGTATCGAAGACACAGAAGCTCTAATAGAAAAATATAAACTAAAAGATATCCGAGAAACATTCACAACGAGGTGGGGCAATTGTCAAAAATTGAAATCACCGACAAAGGGATAGACGACTTCTGGGAAGCAACCGTTACAGAGGATATACACTATGGAATTCTGCATTGTGAGCATATTTACTATTTTGTTATGCCTCCAAATTCTGATCGCCTCTCTTGCACTAGTATCGTAGATGGCGAGCAACGATTAATAACAGACCATGATGAAATAGTCTATTTACTTAAGAAATTTGGCTTGGTAGACTTCTGTAAAAGTCGATGTTTCGAATAATTAACAACTCCTCTTATGAAGGTAAACACCTATGAAAGGAGTTCGTATGTACCGACTCATGTATCGCAACCCGTTTATTCGCGATTCGATTCCCCATATTGTTCAGACTTCTGCTGACCTGGAAGAGGTTAAGCAGAACAAATTCAACATTGCTTTGGGAGTAGGATCAAGTAATAAGCCGACGGTTGATGATGAGGAGTTTGTATGGATCGAAGACTTGTCTACAGGTCGTAAACTGGACTAAAAATATAAGCCCTTGTTAATTTATGCAAGGGCTTATGTTTTGTTTAAAGGAATCCGAAATGGCCTTCGAAAGGTATTATTATTCATACAAGTACAGAGAAGAAATAAACATGGATGCAACTTATAAATACATCGCGATTGTTAGTGATAGTGATGATTCAATCAATAACCTGGAACTCAAACTAAATCGTTTTGTTGGCAATCCTTATGCAGATTTTATTAAAAAGTTACCCCTAATAATTCGTGATGAAAATATAGACTCTATTTACGATTCGTATATATCTCCTTGTTCCACGTTACCCGATACATCAGAAGAAGCATTTGAGCTTGCTCTTGATGCCCTATTTTCTAATAGAACGACCTTTTACCGACGAGAACATTTCTCGGTGCTTTTTATTAGAATAAAAGATGAAACGAGATTCTCCATAAATGACGCAGATAAATTTATGATTAGTCTTAAATCCTGTTTCAAGCCAAGCAAAGAATTTATTGATCTCATAAACGAACCTCGCAACAGTATCGTTATTACGAAAAGAGATCGAGACAAAAAAATAGTATATCAAACTATTGATGAAATATCAGCATCGACTCTTATGGATATGAATAAAAATGATCATTAGTAGACGCAAATGTGTGCCTGTTTATTTTTTTAATTACGACAAAAGCTATGACAGAAGAATTGTTGGACTCGATGAAGTCAACAGTCTTTTACGTGACTGATGGATAATCGAGAATACTATCGATAATCATGAATTTGTAAATTACTATATGGCGTTGCCTGCACAGGTTCTTGACGAGGAGGACTACAAATAATGTCTGAAGCATATGATAAGTATCTCGAGCAGCATATTGGAGCTGTTCAGCAAGCATTCGATAAGCTTTGCGAGTATTTCCCGGAATATAAGCAATACAAGCCGCAGATAAAGAACCATGACAAGTCTAAGTATTCTTCGGAGGAATACGGACCTTACGATCGATATTTCTATGGAGACGGTAAGAATCTCGAGGAATTTGACAAGGCTTGGCTTCATCATATTCACGAGAATCCGCATCATTGGCAGCATTGGTTGCTTGTGGAAGACGATCCAGAAGATTACTATTGCAAGCCTCTCGATATGCCGCTAGCTTATATCGTTGAGATGATCTGCGATTGGTGGTCATTTGGTTTCGTATGCGGGGATCTCTACAATATTTTCGACTGGGTTGATGTTCATAAAGATCATATTACTTTGTCCGAAAACACCCAGAACATGGTTAGTTATATTCTTAATCGTCTCGAATTCGAACTGGATAACGATCCTAATGTCAGTCGTGAAAACATGTGATTTAAAAGCGCATAATATTTTTAGCGAAGCATCAAACTCAATGCCTCGTAAGGAAACCCCTAGATCGTTATATTTGTATCGTAAAGAGGCACTTAAGGCATGTAAAGAGCTGCATTATTCGCAAGACACTTTTGAGAGAGTTGCCGAAGCTGAAAACGAATTTCAGATTGAGCGTATAATGCGAACTGCTGCTAAAAGGGAGCTGTAAATGTTTGAAGTGATTTTCTTTTTCATATTTCTTGCGATGTTGGTTCTTGGCACTATATGGGTGGTACTTCGGGCTGTTCGAGCTCATGACGGAGTATGTAGTGAAGAATATTTGTCTCATTCCAGCGCAATTTTGTATCCAATTATCAACTTCCGAAAGCGAATGACTCCGCCTTGCTACAATTGTAAGCATTGCGTATATAAAGAAGACGAGTATATTCGATATAGTAATAAAAAGCTTCAACCATATTGCGACAAGAAGAGCGCGGTCAATTATTATGAACGACTCGCTAACGAGCATTCTGGTGTTGTGAATTCTAATTATATTCGCGGAACTAAGTACTGTGAGTTTAAAAAAAGAAAGAATGTGGATTAACTATCTTGAGGAGAAACCAATGTTGAGCACAGAGTATTGCTACTTTGATGGAAGCTCAGTATCAATTACTTATGATGTTTGTCACGATGGTCCTTTCATGATCATATGCGAGGATTCATTTCTATATCTTATGGCAAAAAGTAATCTTGAATTTTCCATCGTAGACAAAGGCAATAAAGTATATACTATGTATATGAATCCTTATGTGGATACTTATTACATAGAGTGCAACAAAAACGCTTTCTGGCAACTTGTGAATAAGTATTGTTCACTTACCAAGGAGTGCTCAATTAAAGATGATTGGGATCTATATGGGAGCGAGTTCGGAAAAGTAGAAAAGAAACTGCATACCTATGATATTTTGTGTGAGCAAATTTTGTTTTCTCGTTCCGAAGAATCTGATGACCGCTTTTATGTAAGCTGTAGCGACTCTTTTCATGATTTTATGAGAATGGCAATTGATTATAAAGAAATTCAGATGGATGATACAGATCGATTTAAAAATAGAGAAAATTTTAAATTGATCGAGTGCGACGAAGAAAGCATATTTCGTTTTCTTTATAGACTCTGCATTATTGAAAATATGCACCCGTATCTCTTTAAAATGTATGATGCGTGTGAGTAATGTTTGAGGAGTGCAAGCAATGGACGGAAACCCAGTAGTCGGAACAATCGTTGTGATAGTATTGATCGTCTCGTTCTACCTTGTATATTGTGGTTTTATCTATGACATGCATCGAGACAAATATTCATCATTTCTAGCAACGGTCATCAGCCCAGTAATCGAATTTCGACAGGACCGAACTCCTCCATGCTACAAGTGTAAGTATTGCAAGAGCATCGGGTTTTGCTCTAGAAAGCCGGCTGTAGCATATAAAGAAAGCAAGCTTAATGCATATCTTCCGTATGGAGCGAAATGTGATGAAATCCGAGGAACGTATTTCTGTAAATTCAAGGAAGGCCCTAAAGATGAAGTAGAATCAAAAAAGTTGATGTTTACAGAAACAGAATCAAGAGATCATATGTTGAAGACTCTTGAAACTGTTGGTGGTCACGGTTATAGAAAGCTATGCAAATCTGTACCGGTTCATGAGGATATTCCGCTTGGTTATAGCCGTCACGATTTGTGACTACGAACCTTTGGAGCTAACGATTGCAGAAAATACATGAGCTTTCTCATGAATGAAGCTAAATCACTACCCTGCGAGGATTAACATGGATGAAAATGGCGTTCGTTGCGTAAAGTGTTCAAACAGTAAGATCACTGAACCTTTTGGAGATCTTAAATGTACTGTTAAAAACCACGAAAGTATATTCGATTTCTTTCTTAGAAACGATTATACTTATTGCGGTGAATATAAAAAGGGAACTCCTCAAGTAGAAATGGTGGAAGAAATGGATTAACAAAAACTAGTAAACTTTATATTTTCTATTAAACATTTTTTGAAAGGATTACTTACCATGGACAACATCACTACTTCTGTTGAGATCAACGACGCTGTTCTTACCACCAAGGCTATCAACGATGCTAACGGTCGACTTTGCGCTAAGTTCCAGAACAAGCCGATTGATCCTACTCGCAATAAGATTGAGAAGACTGACAAGGCTAAGAAGCCCCATTTTCCTCCCGAGAACGTGCGTTTCCATCGTATGCTTGATGCTATTTGGGCTGTTGCTGCTGCCAGCGGATTCCGTATTAACTCTCGCATTGAGGCAGTAGATATTAAGAGTGGCAAGGAATTTAAGTAACGAAAAAACTTCAGTTTCTCTTATGAGGTAATACGACCTCTTAAGAGAAAGGTTTGGTTATGACTGTTGAGAGTATTAAGAAAATCTGGTCAGACAACAAGGACGAGATTAAAGAACTCGTTTGCATCGCGATCTGTTCTGGAGTTCCAGTTCTTATATGCGGAGGTATATACAAAAAAGCATATATGCATGGATACAAGAATGGAGTGACAGATGCAAGTGACCACATTAGCGATGATCTTGCCACATTGCTTGGATATGATCAGTACCAATCTCTTTACAGGAATTACGTCCGAATGATCAAGGCTCGTAAACATTAAAAAGCGGAGGGAATCTGGAAAATATTTTCAGGTTCTCTTCGTTTTTCTTTTATTAATTTTTTAATATTGGCCTTTTTTGAAAAACGATATTAATTTTTTAATAATGAATTTCTATCAATTTTTTAATATTGGGGTACAAAAAAGTGCCATTTTACGGAAAATAGGGTAAAAATTCCGTAAAAATTCCGTAAAAATTCCGTTGATTTTTTGCCTGTTTACCAGGTGTTTTGCTAAATTTACGGAAAAAAAGAAGGTATTTTATTAATTACTATAGAGTGTAATTCAATATATTGAATTAAGGTATATAGTAATGTAAAATACCCCCTATTTTTTCCGTAAATTCCGTAACCATATTTTCATGCAAAAGAGGCTCAAATGAACCCACGAGTACGTATTGAAGAAAACAATCCCAATTGGCCTTATAGCAACATTTGGCACAATGCAAAGTTTTATATTTCTGGTATAGAAAGAAAGGCTTTGGAAGTTCAAAGCGTAAGTCCTAACATTTTAAGGATATATTGCAATGATGGATCTGCTTATGTGTATGATGACTCAACCGGAAGAGCTATATATTCTCCTGATCTACTTAAAACCCTACGCGATATAGATAGCAACGAAACTATATTTTCAAAGTGGTTTGCTAGAAACTTGAAATGGATACTGCAAGGGCATTGTTACAATCAAGAAATGCTAGCTAGAAACTTGGGTGTTGCTCAAGGAACCATCAGCAATTGGGTTAATGGAAAAACTTATCCTAATGCATATCATGTTTCTAAAATGGCACGACTATTTAATATTCCTATTACAGACTTCTATGACTTCATTTGAGTTTATATTTGTCATATTAGTTTATATCGACTTTATATTCGCAAAAAAAACAATCTCTTTTATGGAGAGAAGGGGTATTATATGCCCCTTATTTTGGTATAATAAAATTTTGCCATCTCTAACATTTTTATCGAAAGGAGGTTGACGTTGAGCAGGAATCCAGAAGGAGCTTTTCAAGATAGAGTTAGAAAAGATATTTTAGAAATGTTCCCGGGCTCCATAGTTACTAAGTTAGATGGAGCGCAAGGTATTCCAGATCTTCTTATTTTGTATAAGGATCGTTGGGCAACGTTAGAATGCAAAAAAGATTCGAAAGCTCACCATCAACCGAATCAAGATTATTATGTTGAGAAGATGAACGGGATGTCCTTCTCACGTTTTATATTTCCAGAGAACAAGAAGGAGGTCCTGAATGAACTTCGTCAATCATTCGAATCTTAATGGAAAGCACGCGTTTCTTAGTGCTAGCGGTTATCATTGGCTGAACTATGATGAAGATAAGCTTCGTGAGGTATACACAAATTTAAAGGCTAAGGAACGAGGAACTAGACTTCACGAGTTTGCGGCTGAGTGCATATCTTTGGGTGTTAAGCTTCCTAAGTCTAAGAAGACCCTTAACATGTACGTAAATGATGCGCTTGGCTTTGACATGACACCAGAACAAGTTCTATATTATTCTGACAATTGTTTTGGAACTGCTGATGCTATTTCTTTTAGAAAGAATATGCTAAGGATTCACGATCTTAAGACTGGATCAGTTCCTGCTCACATGGAGCAGCTAATGATATATGCTGCTTTGTTCTGTCTTGAGTATAAAACTCGTCCATCTACTATTGACATGGAACTTCGAATTTATCAGTCCGATGATATTGTCGTGTATAATCCTTCTTCGGAAGAGATTGATTCAATTATTCAAAAGATTATTGCTTTCGATAAATTAATTAACAGAATCGAATCCGAGGAGAATTGATAATGGACTTTTTCGAAGAAGTTGAGGCTGACGCATTTTTATACCATGTTGGTGTAAAGTATCGTTCTGGTCGATATCCTTATGGCTCTGGCGAAAACCCTTATCAGCATGACATTGATTTTGTTTCTCGAGTCAAGGCTCTTAAGAAGCAGGGTCTAACAGAGATCGAGATTGCCAAAGCAGAAGGCTTCAATTCAACCACTGACTTCCGTAAAGCATATTCTAATGCACGAAACGAATATGCTTCGTGGGAGCATGAGAAAGCCAAGTCAATGGCTGGAGATGGAAAGACAGCAGTAGAGATTGCTGTTGCATTAGGATATCCGAAGTCATATGAATCTAAGATTCGATATTGGCTTAAAAGCGATACCATGGCTAGAACAACCAGAGCTAGACAGACCGCTGATATTTTGGCAAAAGAGGTCGCTCAAAAGAAAGCAATTGATGTATCTGCTGGTGTAGAAACTGAGATGGGTGTATCCAAACAGGTTCTTGATAATGCCATTGCTCTCGCGGTTGAAGATGGAATGGTACTTCGAAAGATTCGTATTCCAAATGCCACCAATCCTGGAAAGTACACAACTACTAATGTTCTTTGCGATCCAGACCTTCCTAAAGATTATATTTATAAAGACAAGTCTCGTATCCAAAGCGTTGGTGAGTATCATTCGGTTGATGGCGGACAGCGATGGGATCATCGAGAGTATCCGGCCAGTGTGGATTCGAGTCGAATAGCTATTCGATATGGTGATCAAGGTGGCGTCGAAAGAGATGGCGTGATCGAGCTTCGTCCTGGAGTTAAAGATCTAAATCTTGGCGAAGCCCACTATGCGCAGGTTCGAATCATGGTTGACGGTACTCATTATCTTAAAGGTATGGCCATGTATTCCGATGATCTTCCTGATGGTGTTGATATTCGATTCAATACCAATAAGAAGTCTGGCACTGATATGAAGAAGGTTCTTAAGCCTATTAAGGAAGATCCTGAGAACCCATTCGGTGCTTATATTAAGGCTACTGGCCAAAGCCATTACATCGGAGATGATGGTAAAGAGCATTTGTCTGCTATTAATAAGCTTAAGGAAGAAGGCGACTGGGACACTATGGCTAGAAACTTGTCGTCTCAGTTTCTTTCTAAGCAGCCAATGCGATTGATTAATCAGCAGTTGAAGTTGTCTTATGACGATAAGATTGCAGAGTTTGATGAGATAAATAGTCTTACGAACAATGCAATTAAGCGTAAGATGCTTCTTAGCTTTGCTGATGAATGCGATTCCGCTGCTGTTCACATGAAGGCTGCTGCTTTTCCTAGACAGACTACTCGAGTTATTCTTCCTTCAACAACCATTAAAGAAGGAGAATGCTACATTCCAACTCTCGAGAATGGCGAAACTGTTTATCTGATTCGCTACCCTCATGCTGGTACTTTTGAGATACCTAAGCTTGTTGTCAATAACAAGAATGCTGGTGCTAAGAAGATATTCGGTAACGCTACTGATGCTATCGGAATTGGATTGAAGACTGCCGAGCAGCTGTCTGGCGCAGACTTTGATGGCGACACTGTCATTGTAATTCCTGACAATCCAAACATTAACATCAGAACTCGTAAACCTTTTCAAGAGTTGGTTGACTTTGACCCAAAGACTACGTATGGATCTACGTCAAAGGTTATTACGAATCGAAAAGGTGAGCAAGAAGAAGTATACTACAATAATGCCGGTATTCGATTCACTCCTATGCCTGAGAAACAGAAGCAGAATGAAATGGGAAAGATCAGTAATTTGATTACTGATATGACACTTCGTGATCCTTCTGATGAGGAACTTATACGAGCTACCAAGCATAGCATGGTTGTTATTGATGCTGTAAAACATCATCTAGATTATAAGCAGTCCTATAGAGATAATCGTATTGACCAGTTAGTTGATAAGTATCAACGTCATGTAGATGACCCAACCAAATCAGGAGGAGCATCTACCCTCATATCTAAGCATAAGCAGGCTGTGAGGGTTCCTGAGAGGCAGGGTAGTGGTATAATAGACCGGGAGACTGGCGAAAAGAAATATAGGGAGAGCGGTCGAACTTATATTGATAAGAAGACCGGTGAAGAAACAATAGCCACTACAGAATCTAAGCTGGTACTCGAAACAAAGGATGTACGGACCTTATCTACCGGTACCGCCCAGGAAAATGCATATGCGGACTATTGCAATAAATTAAAGGCCCTCGGAAACCGAGCCCGTAAAGAATATATTAATACCCCCCTTCCAAAAAAAGACCCCTCTGCCGAGAAAATATACTCAAAAGAAGTCGCCGAACTCGATGCCGAGCTCACTCTTGCTAAGCTTAATAAGCCAAAGGAACGTAGGGCACAGGCTATTGCAGACAGTGTAATTGAGGCCAAAAAGAAGGCCTATCCTGAGCTTGCTCTTAAAGAGAACAAAGATCAGTTAAACAAGATTAGGCGTTATGCAATAGATGATGCTCGTGCTGCTGTTGGTGCTAAAGGCCATAAGATTGAGATTACTGATCAACAATGGAAAGCTATACAGTCTGGTGCTATTAGTGGAACTAAGCTTACTGAGATACTTGGCTATGCAGATAGTGACCGACTCAAAGAAAGGGCCATGCCTAAAACAAAGACTGAACTTTCGAGTTCTAAAGTCAATCAAATCAAGTCAATGTCCAATTCAGGTTACACAATTGCAGAGATTGCGAATCGTCTTGGCTGTTCTACTTCTACAGTTTCTAAGTACATCAATGCTGCATAAGGAAAGAAGGTGAGTAATTCAATGACTAAGACAATGTTAACTACTAAAGATAATCCTTTTGATCCTTTTGATCAATTCGATTCTTGGTTTATGTATGATACACAAAATGGTTACAACACGTGTGGACTTATAGCGAGGATTGCTCATACTTCAAACGCCTTATCAGATGCTGAGAACGACAAAGAAGTAGAGCGAGCAATTGAAGAAATAATCTTTTATGATCCTACATCTAATTATGTAAGGCTCGTAAAAGATATAAATTAAATATAAACGTATATAGTAAAAATAAATGCAT
>ERZ1034855.76-NODE-76-length-54080-cov-52.271967_pt1 | contig 54080 bp, 100 predicted proteins | sample MGYA00520699_ERZ1034855 | MGnify/ENA primary metagenome ERZ1034855 (study PRJEB33766, sample SAMN09781730) | gut metagenome | biome: gut microbiome | host: Homo sapiens | place: Madagascar | study: EMG produced TPA metagenomics assembly of the PRJNA485056 data set...
CTATATATATTATAATATATTATTTTTATAAAAACCAATAGAGAGCAAATGAATAAGCCAATTTGACTTAACTAAAAAATTGGTGTATTATATAAATATGAAAGATTTAAAAATGTATAAAACCCAAATGAAGAAAATAATAAGTGTGGCCGTTTTAGCTTATGCCGCAGGGCTTTGCATAGGTATTGCGGCCATGGTTAAGCAGCTCATAGATTGGGCGCCGCTTGCCGCCTTCTCTTTTTCTATTGGTTTATTAATTATTCTAAATAAGAAATATATGCTGTTCACTGGGAAAGTTGCCGAAACGCCCTTTTACCCCGATAAGCTAGCCACGATGCTCTTATTCAACATCTTAGGCGCGCGTACTGTGGGGGGCTTTTTCGGTGTGTCTGCCTTTGTGCCCAATGTGCCGATTTGGCGTACTCTTGTTTTAGCCATGCTATGTGGCCTCTTGGTCTATGTAGCCGTATCTAGCAACTCGGCACTTATCACCATTGCGGCAGTAACGGCATTTGTACTACTCGGATGTAAACACTGTATTGCCGAAGCAGCTCTACTCCCACTTAAAAACATAGCGGCTTGGGCATATATCTTACTTGTTGCTATTGGTAATAGCGCAGGAGCTTGGCTCGGGCGCGGCTTTGAGGAATTAAGAAAGAGAGTACTAGAATGAATGAAAAAATGCAGCTTTTTACACTAACGGCAACTCTTTGTGTTACTCTTGTTAGTTGCTTTTGGTATATGTTTTGGAAGGAGAGATAAGTCATGGAACGAAGAGATACAATAAATTTTCACGATGCAACTGCGGCCCAGATAGAAAGAGAAAGAGAGCGAGAAGAAAAGAAATGGAAATATTTAAAACAAATGTATGAAGATTGGGAAAATAGTCAAGAGTATTTGCAACAATATTGCAATCAAGAGGAAAATAAATGATGTCTATTATTTGGTTAAATGATTTGTATAGAGATCTAGACAGAGAGAGGAATATTATAGATTTAAATTCAAATTTTTGCGACGAACGGATTTGGCCAAAAGAAAGAGGATTAAGAGCAAAATTGAAATTAGTGGAGACAGACATGATTGACCAAAAAATGGTACAACAGCTCCTAGATGAATTAGGGAATCAAAAGAAAGATAAAGAGAATGTGTCTACAGAATGATGCTGAAATAGTAAAGATGTACCTAGTGATGTTTGCTTGCCTTGCTTGTTCTAATTTTTATAAAGTGAAAAGTCTAAATGATATAAGAAGGAATACGAATATTATTAATAAGATAAATAGATAATAATAAGTATATTATCCTCCATTAGTACACAAATTTTTGATGCCGCCGCGGATGTTGATTTAATGCAAAAAATTTTGATATAATAAAAGTATAAAAAATTAGGTCAATTCTGTTTTATCCTGTTGGTCTGATTTTCATATATAAATGAGATTTATCTCACAAGTGTTATATTTATTGGATACTGGAGCTGCGGTTCCAGTATCTTCTCCTATTATACGATGGGACAGTGTAGCACTTGCACTAATATATAGAAAGTAGGATGCTATGGAAAATAATAATTTTAAAACTGCTGGTATGAAGCTAACCGTAACTCCTGAAGTTAAGGGATATATTTCACAGTTCGCTTGGGAACGACATATTAGCATGGCGGAATGGATGAGAGAAGCTATTGAAGAAAAAATCTCTCAAGAACTTAAAAAAAGAAAAATTTCAAAAGGAGAAGAATAAAAAATGGAAAATAAATATAACACTTGTCCTACTCTTAGATATGACAAAAATAAAAAAGTTAATTAGAATATAAAAGGACATAAATTAATATTGGATGATGATTTGCTTGAAGCTATTCTCAATTTACCAGATGTAGATTTAGGTAGAAAAGTATTACTAGAAGCTCTATTAAGCTTTGCTGGTGAATTTGCTTTACCAGAAAAAACATTAATAAAAAGATCGGGATTAAGTGAAAGTACTTTAAAAAGGCAGAGGAAAAGACTTAACGAATTAGGATATATTAAATATATACCTTATAAAGAGTATTATGTTGATATAGATAAAATTAGAAATGTTTATAGTGAAAAAGAAAGGTGTCTTCGTGAACCCTAGGGAGGTGTCGAGAAGAACCCTGAGATGGGTGTCTTCGTGAACCCCATAACAAATAAAGAACAATATAATAACAATATAAATAGCGCTCCGCTAGGGTGCGGATCTTTTTCAGAAACTAAAGTTTCTAAAAAATCTCCTATTTTGGGCGAAGCCCAAAACACAAACCTAGAGAAAGAAGTAGAGTCTAGCTATTCTTCTTCGCCTTTAAAAACTAAAATAATGGAACTTAAAACTCAATACAAGAATGGTAAAGAAAAATATGTTGTTACAGTCGATGAGCACGCTTTACTTAAAAAATATAAAACAGATTATCACTATATGGAAGATGGAATCATTAAAACTTTAGAATATTTCTATATAATAAAACAACACCCAGTAAACCAAAAGAAAGGAATACTAGGCATTGTTCCACAATATTATATTGAAGCACAGCAATATTATTCTAATTTAGCAGAAATCCACCAAGCCAATAGTGGTAAAAAATTAGAAGAATATATACCAAGCACTTCTACCATAGTTAAGCTCCAGATTCCTACTCCTAGGCCGCTTAAGGTTGAAAAACCAAATGAGTGGTTAGAAGAAGATAAATTTGAAGACAGTAATGAAAATGAAATAGAAAAAGCAACTATTGTGCCGATTGTGACATCAGAAGTAAATACACTACTCACAATGTGGCAACGTGCGCAAGAATTGGGTTATAGTTTTAAAGATTGGTCTAAGAAAGTAACTCCTCCACCGCATCCTGAAATTTGGAATCTATTCTTGCAAAAGATTAAGACTATTTAACCACATTCACTACATATATTATATCAAAAATTTTAAAAATTGTCAAGCCGTTGCGGCAAGGAACATTTTAAAATATGAGATATGGAACTGTGCCGATGCCGTCTCGTGTTGAACTCAGCCTAGTCCAAGGCGGAACTGCTATATCTACGGAGGTAAAGGCCAGGCGGCACAAAAGGCACTTCGGCCTTCATCTTTACTTCTTCCATTTGGAAGGAGACGAACTTGTTCGGCTCTACATCTTAGAGATACGAGCACTTGTGCGAGCAACTCGACGCACTAAGATACATAGGGGATATAAGGATTAGCCCTGGCAAGGCTCTGGGCGCTAAGTTCCTAAGCTGCGCGAAAAATTACGAGTTCCGCCACCACGCCTGAGGTAGATTAAATCCCCCAAGGGTAAGCTTGAGGGATTAACCGGAGTTTTTTCATGAATTGTTTTATCGTTGAATATTAAAGATATACGGGAATCTTTAATATATATATTATATCAAAAATTTTTGAAAAAGTCAAACCGCTCAAAAAGATCTAAATGAGAGACAGAAATAGAAAATGATGCCGCTGTGGCTTATCCAGAGCCGTTCTGACAATGATTTTTTAGGCGATGCGGCCAATGAGTCATACGAAAAAATGAGCTGCTCACAGATACAAATTTGTAAGAGATAGGCCCGCATTGGGGTAGAGTGAAGAGGTAAGGTGGTAGGCGGTAATCCAAAAGAGAAGAATAAGAGAAGAGGTACCGAGTTTGTGCCGAAATGCCTTTTCCGTGGGTCCGGCTAGATGAATGCGCTTCGGCTTAGAATGTGAGAGTTGGGCGACGGCTTCGGCATTATTAGATTTTATTAAAAAATTATGGTATTATATATTTAGAAAATGAGAAAGGAATTGATACAAAATGACGAATGTAACGAACGAAAAGGTAAGCCTTAATGCAACGATTAGGGAGTATTACACTGGCGACGTCTATGGACAGGGAGAGCTGGAAAAACTCACGATAGAAAAGAATATGAGAGGTGAGTATATCCTTACGGCCCGCATTCCTGAAGAAATGGCTATGGAGTTGGCTATGTATTGTGCTGATTTGTGCTACGACGCTAAGAAAAAAAGAGCAGAGTTGAATTATGAAGCGGTGAAAAATAAGGAGTTTACGCCGTTTCCGTTTGAAAAGGTAGATTTTGACTTTACTATACCGGTAGAAGACTATGAAAAGGACGAAGATAGATGCATCTACTATGATCTGTTTGAAGATTGAGGACGTTAATCGCCCGTTTTGAGAGATAATATAAATAGAGAGGAGGAGCCGTTTCGGCCTCTCCTCTTTCTTTTTTCATTTGGAATTTGGCAATGAATCACATAAAATTTGATAAGGAAATGAAGCCGCGTAGGTATTTACTCGCGCGGCCTTTTTGTTATTTATGGGAATATAAATTTGGAAAAGCGCCGCCGGTATTGACCTAGAAAATTTCGCAAAGGGGAGCTGAAGGGGAATGACGAAAGAAGCGGCCCCCGTGGCCCCGATGAACTGAGCTAGGTTGTGGGAAAATATGTAGAAGTGGAAGAAGTCTGCATTTTGTGAAAAAATTTGTCAAAATGTGGAATTTTGCCTAGAACCGCTCGGTGCGTCTGTGGCGAGCGGACAAGTAGAACAAGCTCCGCGAGACAAAAAGGGGCAAAAGTTGTCATAATGTGGAATAAGGCCAGGTTTTAGGGAAAAAGAAAAAAGCCTACAGAAAGTGGAATTCTGTAAGCAAAAAGTACATCGAGGTAAGTTGTGAGAAATCGACCATTTGCGCTGAAAGACGTTCATAGCCGGCGAATTAAGCTTCACTATGAAAAATTATCACCACTCAAGCGGCTGTTTTCCACATAAAGCACGCATAGGACAATCGGCACAAGAATCCTGAACTGCACAAAGCTTCGTTATTGTAATAATAGCTTTTACAACATCAAGGTCAAGTTTCGTCTGCTCTACTTCCACAACATTCACCTCTACATATTTAATTTTCTTTTAGCGAATTATGATTTCTCACATTCACTATTTATATAATATCAAAAATTTTCAGAAAAAGAAAAGCAAGGTTTCTGTCCCTTGCTTTTCCCTTATAAATTTATTGTGTATGTTTTCTTTATAGACACTTGTATCGAAGGTGGTTTTTCTGTACACTTGAAGCGGTCATTCCTGATGAAAGTGCCAATTCCCATTTTTTGCCATTCCGCTCTGTTTGCGTCCTCGTATCTCAAAGTATTATATTTAGATAGCGGAAGCGTCCAGTCGTAGCAAAATTCCGTGTCTTTCGGCATAGGGCAATTCTTACATCTGCGGTAATTTCGGGTATGCTCCTTGCGCCGTCTTTCAAGGTCGTTTGTTGTACCTATCTTCAAGATATACTCACCTTGCTCTGTAATATAGTGTCCTACATACAAGAATTGTTTTTCATTGCTCATTCTGTGTTGTAGCCTAACCGCACGGGGAGCGGTTTCGGCACTCCCCTTTGTTTACTTTTCTTTAGGCGGTCTGTGTCTTGTCAGCGTGATAGAATAATTATTGTTACTCACAACAAAATCTATTTGCCGTTCCTTGTTTGAAACAACGGCTTTTCCGTCTATCACTTCGGCAATAAACTCAAACAACTTGCTGATAAGGTCGCGTTTTTCTTCATCAGGCTTGCGTTCTTTTTTCTGCCATGAAAATTCGGCTTTCTTTTTGCGTGTTCCTGTAGAAGTCATTTTCTTTGCAACCTTTTGCTGCTCTTCCGTTAAGTCGTATTTAAGGTCTTTACCGCCGTGTTCTATTTCGTAGTCGTATTCGGCTGTTTCGCGGGCTTCGGCTTCATTCATTCCCGTTGCCATAAGTCGTTTTACTTCTTTTTCGATATCGGCTGTTATACGCAACATCTCCCTTCAGGAGGGAAGGGGCTTACTTCCCTCCGTTCTTACTTCTTACTTAAGCAAGTCGAATTGTAGACTTTTTGCCTATTATAGTTTTTGTTACCTTATCGCCCATAGCCTTTACAATAGACGAGAGCTTCGGTGTAGAGAGATTAGCCGTTTCGGTAGTGAGCTTGCCCAGTTCCGTTACTGTATAGGCTTTACCGCTTTCCATAGCTGAAAGAATTGCGGTAGCGTATTCGGCATTTTCTTCGCTTGCCTTCGCGGAGCGCTTTTCGGCAGTTGCCTTTTTCTTCTCGTAGGAAGCCTTCATTGCGGAAATATTATCATAATGTTCCTGCGGAAGGTCAGAGAGAGTAAGAAGATATTCGAGAGTTTCAAGGTTGGTAATTTTTTTTGTTGACATAGTTATCAATTCCTTTTCTTATTTATTTGTTGCTTTTGGAATAGTGCGCACTTTCCTTTCAACGATTATTATTATAGCAGATTTTGAGCCGTTTGTCAAGAGGTTTTTTAGAAATTTTTACATTATTTCTCTGTAGTTTACATTATAGATATCGTTACTATAATCATCAATTCTATAATCATCAACCAAAAGGTCAAAGTGATCATCAAGTTCTTCATGAGATTTCAGATAAGCCGCAGGGTCTTTTTTGAATTCGGCATATTCTTCTTTAGAAAGATTTATTATACCTTCTTTGTGACCGTAACGCAAGTGTCCTGCAATCCAATCAACAGGATAATCTACAAAAAGTCGCATTTCTTTACTCCTTCGGGGAGAATGTTCTGTCATTCTTCCCTATTTTATTTTTAGTTTAAGTTTCAGTGTAGTTTATATCCTGAGCTTTTATACCGCAATATTCGAGTTCATAATTTTCTATAATGAAGTGACAATCTTCAAAAAGTTCGATAGCTTCATCTTCATCCATCGAGTTTATATAGTCTTTGGGATTTTCTTTGAATTTGTCATAATCCTTATCCGGTATTTCAATTATACCTTCCGCAGTAGCATAGCGGAAAGGGGCTTCATCCAAAACAACAGGGGTTTTAATAGCAAGTTTCATATCCTTATTCTCCTTTCTTTACTACTGTGTAATAACTGCGTCCTTTTTCAATGATTTTTGCTGTTGAGCCGTCCTCTGTGAGCCATTTCATAAGACTTGACCCCTTCGGCGTAGAAAGTCCGTCAAGTTCAGGAACACTTTTCAGAATATCAGAAACGAGATATTTCTTACCTTCCTGCATAAAGCTAAGGATAGCCGAAATACGAGCCTGATTTTCGGGAGTGTCTTTTTCGGACTTACCGCTTGCCTGTTTTTTCTCAAGCGTAGCTTTTGTTGCGATAAGTCTTTCGGCGACATCTTTAGGAAGTGTTTCGGCGTAAGTTTCAAGAACATACGCAAGCGCTTTTGTTTGTGTCATTTTTTCCATAGTTATCAATTCCTTTCGTGGTGGTAGGTCACTGCCCATTATTTTTCTGTTCCTCTCTTTTGGAACATCCTTATTATATCACATCTGAATAAGTTTGTCAAGAGAAAATTTACATTTTTTTGGAAAAACTTTATCAAAAGGAAAGCCGTAAAAGTCGAATTCTTCTTTTTTAGGATAAAGTTCTTTGCGCATGGGTTTGTGCTGTCGCATAAAATAAGCAAAAATTTTTGCTTCTATGAGCACATCTTCAAGTCCTGTGTGCTTTTCTTCAAAACTCATATCACCTGTAATAAATTTATATATGATTTCGGCTTTAAGTTGCGGTTTGCCATTTTTTGTCAAGAATTTGTTATTTTCGCAAAAAGAAATATAAGACGGCTTTCGGTATAGGATATCCCTTGCCATAACTAAAGTATCAAGCCATATCAAGCCGTACGGCATAAAATATCTCTGTTTACTTTTGGTTATATAACGCACAGTTGCATTTGTAGCTGTAGCATCAAAACGTGCATTGTGTGCTATAACTTCTTTAATATTATACTTTTTGACAATTTCTGCTATTTTGTGCCGTATTGCGTCAGTGGTTGCCATAATTCGCTTGCCATTATACATATCAATTTCATATTGCGGGAGTTTGTTTTTGAAGTATGCACTTTCCATAGTTCCGCCCATACCAATATACACATCGGCATTGACATAAGAATAAGTTTCGTATACATTACCGTGTCTATCTATAACAGCGAAGCCGATGTCATAGCAAAAACTCTGTGTTGCTTCTACGGTTGCACAACCGCCTGCCGTTTCGCTGTCAAGTATAAGATAATAATGTATGCGTTTGTCGATATTCGTAATTATCAGTCCTTTCTCCAATAGTATAGCATATTATGTGCCGTTTGTCAAGAGGTTTTTCAAAAATTCTATAATATTTGTAGTAGTAGGGTCTACTGTTTCGCCGATTGACCAGGAAGCACGCACTTCGGCATTATCATCAAAGAGAATAGCCGTTTCGGCGTTTTTGTGCGTTATCACACTTGACTTTTTTGTGCCGTAGCGTACTCCATGAAAATTGTCATAAGGGAAATTATACTGTTTCAACCATGCTTTTTTGCGGTTTCTAATTTCCTGTTGGTATGCTTTATCAGTAGCATAGGAACGGCTAAGCCATGTTACAATTTCAATTTTCCAACCTTCTGCGCGAAGAGAAGTAAGCACTTCGGCGAGTTCTATCATATTCCACATAGGGTTACAAATTGAGTAAGGAAGTGGATTTTTGCTATCGAGCATAGCACACCAGAATGGGACATCATAAAGGTTTGCAATTGTACCGTCCATGTCCCACACGAGAATTTTGTCCATTTTGTTTAGTCCTTTCTTTTGGTTTGTGAGTATATTATAGCATAGGGAATGGGAAAAGTCAATAGGGAATGTTGCCCAAAGGTAGGTTTAAGTTCCGGGAAAATTTTGTGCAGGTTGATGAAGGTATGATTTGCTTTCAAAAAGTGGAATTTTGCCACAGGAGAGAAAGTCGGAGCATTGCCATTAAATAATGGCTCGGCAATGCTCCGACCGAAAGAAACACCTCAAGGGCTGAACCGAAGCTCAGCCCTCTTGGCGGTAAGAATTATTTCATAGAAAGAATTTGCCTTATCTTTTCATCTATCTGTTTAAGAATTTCAAGTTCTTCTTTGTTAGTAACACATCTATTATTTTTATAATATCTCTCAACGGTTGCTTTGCGGTTAATATTAAAACGGCAAGTCATATAAGATTTATCCGGATTTATTTTTTTACGTAAAAAATAAATATAATTTTCACCTCGTGCTATACTGTTATTATAATAATATCCAATACAGTTATTTTGCTGTTTGCTTTCATTTTGTAAATCTATTAAGTTTTGAGGGACTATAACTTCATAATCTGAAATTTGAAAATAATTTATAGCATTTATAACTTGTAGTTTAGTAGCAAGGATTTCATTTTTTTTACTATTATAAATTTCTGATAATAGGTTTTTATTATAAGCTAAACCTCTATTAGAATTCAACATAGTGAAATTATTATCTTCTGCTTTAAGTTCAGAACAGTAGCTAATTATATCAATTGTACAAACATAGGGAGATGATTCTACCATGAAATTTTTAGCGTCTATTATAAACATTTTATGTATTAAAGAGAATAAAATCGGATGAGCAAATAAATATTCTTTGTTAGCAGGAGTCAGCCTGCCAATTACATAGCTCCAATTTGTAGTTAATATTCGTTTCTTATCAGGTAAAACCGAAAATACCCTGAAAGAATTATAGCTATCTTGACTTATATATAAATTGTTAGCTTTAAGATAATTGATATAGCCAACTGGACAATCAAATTCTATACACAAAGTTTTTCTTTCGTTTTTATCCCATAATTCAGGATAAGAAAAAATCCATTCTTTCATAAAAAATTTTGTATTTTTTGGTGTAGCATACTGGTATATATTTCTTATTTTAGAATCAATACACCATAATGAATATATCTTTTTAGCTGGAATGTTCATAGTCTGAGTAGCAAAGTTATAATAAAAAGGTATATTTTCTTTATTTTCAAAATAAAGAATATTTTTTACTTTATGATACCCCGTCAGACTTAAATTTATTTTTTCTTCATATTGATAATAATAACGATTTTTAATTTTTTCAACTTTCGCCCAGAGTCTACTACTATTACAGGGCTGTTTTAAGCACGCACCAACTTCTGAACCATTGGCAGGATAAAAAATATTCAAAGGTTTGAAAAAATCAGAATAAAGCTGTGTGGTATTAAAAGATACAGTTTTATGTTCTTTCAAGAAGTTGTTCAACTGTTCAATAATGCTAGAACTCAAATAATCCATAATATACAAATCCTTTCTTTGTTGAGGGGTTCCCTCTTTGTTTTTTATATTTATTATTATATCATACAATTAAAAAAAGTCAATAGAAAATTTATAAAAAATTGTACAAAGAAATGCCGGATTTTTAGGAAAATTTTGTATAATATGCCGAAAGATAAAAAGGTTTCAAAAAGTAGAAGAATGCTACAGTAATGTAAATACGAAGCTCTGACGGACATTTTTTAATGTCAGAGCTTCGGTGAGAGAACTCTAATGGATTGTTGAAATATTTAACTTTATGCTTCGTACCCTACAGTATAATCAGATAAGTTTATCCAACCCAATGGGGACAAATTTCAAGTATAGGATAATCTTCATCACCATTTTCTCCGAGGATAGTGCCACAGCACCCACATATAATATATTTATCATTGACGAGAAACCCCCCAATTCTGTTTTATTTTTTTTATCATAAAAGCGTATCTTTTTAATATTATCCATTATTATTCTCCTCTTTCTTCTTTTATTCTCTTCGCAGTCATGTATAAATGATTTTCTTTTTCAAAATCATCTATTGATTGCCAGATTTTTTTTTGTGAATCATTTAATATGTTAAAATATATATTAGCTTTTTCTTCGCTGATACCTTCAACATCATAATGTAACGATTCTTCAAAAAACTTAAATGCTTCAACGGCTTCTTGAGAACACAATTCTACTATATAAATATTATCTTTATTACTATCGTTAAAAGATATTATATTGCCTTGTTTATCATAGCAAATAGGCAAATTATTCGTTATTGAATACTCGTATTCGCGACAGTCTTTTTCTGTTTTGAAGCTTTTACCATTAAATGTTACATAGGTAGTTGTTGTTATTACTTTTTTAATCATATTATTTTACCTCCTCAGGGCATAAGCTGTTCTTCAAAATCAACCCAGTCATTATAGACTTTCAATAGAATATATCTATTATCGTTTTTGAGGTCGATTATATCGCCATTATCGGCAAAAATGTAATATCGTTCATCAATCAAAAGACCATAACTAATCAAATCTGTTTCTTTAATATAAATTTTTGCTTGTTTTGCCTTTGATATATTAAAATATATATTAACTTTTTCTTTGCCGAAATCTCCAACATACATTTTTATCAATTCCTTTCTTATACCATTTTATTAAAAATAATCATTTGCTAAGCAATCTTCAAAATCTATCCAATCATCTTTATAGGTTTTTAATAGTATATAGTTTTTATCAGACTCAAGATTTATTGTGTTACCATCTACGGCGAAAATAAAATATTTATGATTTATCAGCAATCCATAAAATACTTCATTACACCTTTTACCATACACTTTAGCTTCATATACTGTCATTATTATCATTTCCTTTTTCTTTTTCTAATCTTTTAGCTATTGAAAAAATGTCATAAATTTCTTCGATTTTTTTATAAAAACTTTTAATCGAATGCCATGTTGTTCCATCCTCAAGGTGTGTAAAAAAATAAATGCCGGGTTTAGTCCATGGAAAATCATATTTATCTAGTTTTAGAACACCTGTAAAGACTTTAACAGCTTCTTCTGAACGCAAATCAGCGATACTAACTCGATTTATTTGTTTTATCATTTTAAAAATAGGAATAGGTTTTCCAAAAAAATCGTAAAAAAATGAACCTCTTAAATTTTCTAAAAGTTTATTATTTTCATAGTTTTTGCACTCGTTTTTATTTTGAAATTCTGTGCCATCGAAAGCGACATAAGTAGTTTTTCGTTTTTCAGTCATTTTTATCAATTCCTTTCTGCCGTTTTAGGGGTTTCGGCTTTCCCTTATTACAGTTATTATTATATCACTTTTCTGCCGGTTTGTCAAGTCTTTTTGTGAAAAAAATCTGAAAATCTTCATCTATAATTTTTACATAACCTTCAAGACGATATACAGTAATTAGATAGTATAACAAAGTATAAAAATTTGTTTTTATCCAACATCTGTCTATAAAGCTACTATTTTTTAAGAAAATATACTCATTATCCAAATCTAAACAAAAAGAAAAGTTATTTGTTTTTTCGTCTTTCTTAGCGACTTTTAATATAATCTTATTCAGAACTCTATCCGCTCTCGCTTTATTCCAGTGCAAAGACTTATAATATTTTTCATATATACTATCTTTAATCCAACAGCAAAAAGCAAGAGGGAAAAGAAAGAAATAAAATTCATAGCCCTTCCATGAAACAAGCATTTTATTTTTAATTCTTTTGATTTTTTCTCTCTTTTGGTATTATTTTTCAAAATTGGTAGTCATTTTAAGTAACTCCTTTGTTTTATTTGTTGTATTTATTATATCAGATAGAGCAAGTTAAATCAATAGGCAGAATATACAAAGATATAAGATAATTATAGGAAAATTCTGTTCATAGTGCCGAAGCCAGATTTGCTTTCAAAATGTTACAAAATATGTCAACTTCTTAAATACGAGCCTTCGTCATTGTATAATGTTCGACGAAGGCTCGGTCAGGAGCCTCCGTCTTTTATTTTTTAAGCATTTATTTTATTTCTCTGACTGGATTTGACCCAATTGTACAGACCTACGATTGCCATTATGAGGTAGATACTTTTTTTAGTGAGGTAAACCGCGTCGAAATGCTGGATATACATCGCAACGGCTACAACATCGGTAATAAGCCAAAGCACATACTGTTCTCTATATCTAAGCATTTCAAGAAGAGTAGCGATAATTCCAATTGATACAGTCATTGCATCCAGCCAAGCCACATTGCCGCCGACTTTGACAAGAATTGCGTGATAGCCAACAGTAAAGATACCAAGGATAGCAAACATTATGATATTCTGCCACCATTTAAGCCGTTTTGCTTTTGTGAGTCGTTTATCATCTTCATCTCTATGCCGCGACCACACTATCCAAGAAATGACATTAACGGGAAGATAAAGGAAGATTTCAAGGCACATTGTTCCATAAATTTTCCAATAGGCAAGGTAAACAATGTAAACAATTGTGTTTATCAAACCAAAAGCAAAATTAGAGATATTAGCTTTTGCACAGAAGAAGATACACACAACGCCACAGATTGCCGAAATAAAGTTTACAACAGTGAGCCATGCCGGATTGCCGTTTTCTGTAGGATTTACAAAGGCACTAATCATAGCATACGCCGCGATGCCTATCATGACTATTGCCATAAGCCATTCATACCAGTGGAGAGTGCGGAAAGAGGATTTCAAGTCTTTCAAAAAGTTTTTCATAGTGATTTATTCCTTTCGTTTGTTGTGATTAAAGTATATCACATTTTAAGTAGTTTGTCAATAGTTTTTTCATCAAAAGTTATATATTTTTTAGCCGTTTCGGCGTCCATATCTCTTATTATAGTTGCCGAAATGGGTACAGCAGTTCGTGTCGTATCTATAATAATGTGTGTTGCAAAAGGATAAGCTTTTTTGAAGTATTCATCATATGAAGGTTCAGAGCCATAAACATAATCAAAGGGCTGTTGTTGATTGAAAATACCATTGCGAATATCTTCACCATTGATTATAAGAGTTTCATTAAAAAAACCGATTTCTTTTATAACCAAAGGCGTTTCGGCGTTCCAATCTTCTTTCCCATTTGGATAACGACATTTTGATATATCAATTTTAATAGGAATAATTATTTTATCATGCTTTTTCCCATAATAAAAATTATATAAACAAGCAAAATTATATATTTGGCTCATTCTTGATGAAGTATAAAAATATGAGTTTGGCAAGGGATACTCATCTTTATTCTTTTGGATTTCTTCTTCCTATTCGCCGCCATAAAAAAGAATAAGATAAAGAACATTGCAGGATTCAAGCGCTTTAATTGCCGCATAGGCATGACCTACATGAAAAGGCAAGAATTTACCTCCATAGAAGCCAATTTTGAGTCTTTCATTATTAGATGAAGTCATTTGTTATCACTCTCCCATAATTTTTTGATACGCCGAAACGCTTCTTCGGCAGATACATAACCTTCTACTTCATCATCTATTTTGACAATTTTACCGCCTACTTCAAGCAGTCCTTGCTCGTAGCCGTAGCTTCCATAAAAATATATCGCGTTAGCTACATGGTCTTTTTGACTAGGATACATAAGTATATTAGAATTAGTAAAATAATTATAAACTAGTTCATAAGGAATCCCGGCGTGCTCAAGCATATCGGCAAGTTCATAAAGTGGATTAGTATTGTTCATTTTTTTATTTACCTCTCTTTTATTTGGTGATTGTATTATACCATATAAGTTTATAGATTTCAATAGGCAATTTATATAAAGAATAAAAAGATTTTAGGAAAAATTTTGTTTATTTTGCTATTTTGCTTTTGATTTCAAAAAGTGGAGAAAAGCAACCTCTTTCTAAATGCGGAACTCTGTCTAAGAATACTGTCGACAGAGTTCCGCTCAGAGGGCAACCCCTAAGCGGCAACTACTAAAACATTTTTATAAAGTTTACAAGGTTTAGAATAAACAAACTTACATTAAGGATAACAAGATTGATTCTGTGCCCTTGCCATGAAAAAGCTATTGCAATTACAGAGCCTATCAAGAACAATGGCGTTATATTCATTCCCATTATTCCTAATATGGTACATAATACATAAATTAAAGTTGTTAAATCTGTTACTTCAAACTTGTACTTTTGATTCAATTCAAACCAATTTTTGATTTTAGTCATAGTTATCACCCCTTTTAACAAAATACTGCGAATTCATCGTCTATTGATTCAAACCACTCAGGAGGGGCAGTTATGCTAAACATACCGCTATTGCCCCATTCGAAGCAAATTCCAGGCACATAGCAGCGTAAAGATTCGATTGTTTGCCAAAAGGCTTCGTTTTGGACCGGTATACAATACCACTCAGTTTTCATTATCAAGTTGCTCCTTTATTTTTCTCGCTATTCTATAATTATTATAATAGTTAGCTAATTCATACGGAAATTCTTCTATTGTATGCCAGTAGTTTCCCCCCGAATCTTCATAAAAGTAAAGTCCCGGTTCGGTAATTCCACTGACTTCATAGTTATCATTTAGTTGAGATTCTATTTCTTGAAAACTTTTTATAGCTTCTATCGTAGGCAAAACTACTGTACCTACCATGTCTTTCCCATCTGCTATATAATCATTAATAGATATTTCTTGTCCTTTGAAATTATAAAAACGTGCATTTCTTAGCGGTTCGCTATACTTTTTATGATTTTCATAGTCAAGGCACAAATCTTCATCATTAAATTCCTTGCCGTCAAAAGCGATATAAGTTGTTTTAATTTCCATAATTATCAATTCCTTTCTTCTGTTTACATTTATATTATACATTATAATAAGTTAAAAGTCAATATGGGATATTGCACAAAGATAAGCGCCGTTATAGGAAAAATTTTGTGCAATTTGCCAGGTTGAAATTTGTTTCAAAAAGTGGCGCCGACCTAAAGAAAGTGAAAATCCTCTCGCTTGGAACAAAAGCGAGAGGCTCGGCGTTTAACCAAGTCTCTCGCTTTCAGGAGGTATATGACAATAAACTGGATATCAATAAGTATCGTAGCCGATTATCTCGGCTTGTTGGGGAGTATAAAAAGTTCCAGTGTAAATGACCTCATCCAAGACAAAATTGAATCCCGCGAAAGCGAGAATCATGGATGCGCTTTCGAGGTCATAAGTTTTTACAAAAATAGGTTCTCCATTGATTAAAAATAGATAATCTTTAAGCATTTTAATTACTTCCTTTTTTAACTTTATATTTATTATAACACCTTTTAACTTGTTTGTCAAGTATTTTTTTGATTATTTTTAATTTTTCTTCGTATTGTATCTATTATTATATTCGAAATTATACAAACAATAACGCTTGTTATGTATTTTATTGAGAAAAGTCAAAATGTGCAGCAGCAATGTTCCAGATTTTCCAGACAAGAAAAGTCTGTATAAAAAGTGCTCCAAGGCTCGAAATAATAATTATAATATTTTTAATGATTTTTAATATTATTGTTTTAGCCGACTCATCCGTTGTTATTAATCCTTTTCTTAACTTTATGTTTTAAGCAAAAATTTTTAATTCATAATCATTAGGTACATTTACTTTTTTGTCCTCGTGAAAATTTCTTCCTCCTCCTGTAGCAAGACAAATGCTATTATAAATATAAATATAATCACAATCACATCCGCAGTTATTGGAAAAATCAAAAGTTTTAATATAAGGAATATTATCCTCATCAAGAAAAAGTGTTCCACAAGTGATTTTGCCAAAATCTTGAAGATTTTTGTTTTTTTCGATAGTGTAATTCATTTTTGGTTTCTCCTTTTGTTTCGTTGTTTATATTATAGCATACTCGATACTTTTTGTCAAGAGTTTTATCTCATTATTTGTGTAAATTGTACTGTATGTCCGCAATTATTACAAGTATAATAAAATTTAGTATCAAGACGCTCAGAAGCACCTGAAAATTCATATATACTACTACAGTCCACACAGATATCACCGTTCCAGCGTTCTGTTTCTCCGGCTTGACCTATAAAGAATAAACTTGTTATTCCAAAAGAAGCTATAAATACGCAAATACAAGCAATAATTCTTTTTCTTCTTCTGTCGGGGATAAGTACAGCGAAAGGTATAAACATAAGCAGAAAAATAAATATAGTAACATAAAATGCCGGATTTGTAAATAATGTTTCAATCATTTTTATGCCTCCTCTTTACCTACATTATCTATCATTATAGATTTTCCATCTCGCATAATACAGAGATAAACATAGTTATTATACTTAATTGTAAGAATTCGATACAGCCCATCGCCTATTTTTTGTTCCATATCAACAAGAATCTCTCCGTAACGCCGAAGTGCCTGAATTTGCTTATACATTTTTTCTTCTGTCATTTTTAATTATCTCTTTCTTTATTTGTGATATTATTATAGCATATTTTAGGAAGTTTGTCAAGAGGGACTTTGATTTTTATTTATTTTTTTCTTTTTCAAACGGCTTGAAATTTGTTTTCTGCCAAAGAATTTGTGTTATGAAAGTTAGAGCCATACGCATTGCGAACACTTCCATGTATTCAAACTGCGGAAGATTAAAATGATAAGCAAAAGTATTCCAGCCCCACCATATAAATAGTGCAGTAGCGAACCACTTCATTATATTGCCGATTATTGAGCCGAGTGCATTTACGAGCCTTTCTCTGTTTTTCATAGATATCAATTCCTTTCGTTTTTATAATATGTTTTTGTTTGTTTGTCAAACGCCTTGACCTGTCCCTCTTGACATTTATTATTATACCATATTTGACAGAGCTTGTCAATAGTTTTTTATAAAATTTTACTTTCACTTACAAAATATTTAGCATTATAAGCGTTCAATATTTCCTTTACTGTTGCGCTTTGCTCTTTAGTAGAACAGTACACATTAAAAATAGTCCATTTATCTACATTATCAATATAATTAAATGGCATTTTTGTATTACTCAATAGTTCACATATAATATCTTTATCTTGTTTATGTATTGTAGCCTCAACTTTCCAGAGCTTATCTTTTTGGAGCAGTTCTTCAATGAGTTTAACAATGAATACGCCGATTATATTGCAAACAAAAGTAATAAGACATTTTTGCCATAAAGAAAAATCTTTGACAGTGTAAATCATCATTACATTGTAAAAAGCAAAATATCCACCGCTGACAAGGCTAACAATTATTTTTCCGCCTTTAATAGTTAAGATAGAGCGTATTGTAGAAAATACAACATTGACAATAGACAAAATAATAAAGGTTATTAAAAAAGTTTCCATTATGAATTACCTCCCTTTCTTTGATTACATTATACTCTTTTTCCAGCGAGAAGTCAATAGTCAAAATACACAAAGATTACAGCGGTTTCGGGAAAAGTTTTGTATAATATGCCGAAATAGCTTTTACTTTCAAAATGCGGAACCGTGCCACAGAACGCAAATACGGAACTTCCACTATGTAATATGCCCGTGGAAGTTCCGTCCAAAACAAAAAGAGAGTGCCGAAGTCCTCTCTTTGAGTGGATAGACTTACCTCTGCGCGCCGCAAGCGGTGACTTCGGCGTTATTTATGTGCTATCTTTTCTTTTATTCTTTTGGATAGTTTATCTTCAAATTTGATAAGTTTTTCTTCGTTTAGTATGCACCATGCCCCGAAGATTGCTATAAGTATTTCGGTTAGTATTAAGATAGTAAAAATGTTCATTTTTGTTCCCTCTTTCGTTCTTCAAGTACCCAAAGTATAATCATTGAATCTTCATAAGACGGTGAATAAGTATGAATAAAACTATTTATACTGCCGCTACTATCCCCAAATTGATTTATCCATTTTGTTAACTGCTCAATAATGTAAATTTCTGTCATTTTTAATTGCCTCTCTTCGTTTTCTTTGTCTTTATTATATCATGTTTCTATTGGTTTGTCAAGTATTTTTATAAAAAAATATACGAAAAAAACCGAACTTTTTACAAGTCCGGTTTTCTCGCTAACATGGAGGTAATTAAAATGATAACAAACAAGTGGGATACGGTTTGATTAAAAGCTCAAGCCGTTCAAAAAGCTGTTTATGTGTTACAGGTTAAATATAGACATTTTTCCATCGCTTGACACGACTTTAATAGAAGCAATATCTTCATCTGTGCCACACCCGAAAGTCTGTCCCGATTTTGTGGTAAAAGTGATTATCTGAACCGCTTCTGAAGGAGCGGATTTATCTTCGCTTTTGGAGCTATGATAACAATTACAATCTTCGCATTCGTCACAGCAACAATCATGTTCACATTCATCACAGTAGCCGCAGCAATCGCATTCATCTTCATCGTCTGCCCAGTTATCTTCATTGGCGGTGCAATTTTCTTCATCGTTTTCATCGGTAAAATAATCTTCAATATAATGAAGAACACAATGTATAATCTTACTAACTTCGTTCCAGTCCATATTTTTGCTAGAAAAAGCCTTTATTAAAGTATTAGCAAAAAGAGTAGGTTCAGCTTCAAGACCATATTCATCTGCGACTTTGCCGAGGAAATCTTTAAGCACCTTTTCGCTTCCCTGTTCTTTTACAAGCCCATAAATATAAATACTATCTTGATAAAGGTCAAAAGTAGGCTTGTCGTTCTTTTCTTCTTTATCAAAGTGACCTGATTCTTCGAGAAAAAGTTTCAGGATTGACGCAGGAATGTTAGCTTCTTTCATATGTATCATTACCTTTCTTTGTTTCATTATTTTTATTATATCATAGATTTTTGATTTTATCAAGAGTTTTTGAAAATTTTAATGAAAAATTTCATCGGGAATAGGAAGCAAACAGGGAATATCTTTTTCTTCCTCTTTTATTAGTATCGCATCTGTAGTTTCTCCTGTAAGAATGTAAAGAATTTCATGAGGTGTATTATTCGTGGACGAATTAAAAATATCATCGTAGAAGGGGAATACAATACGCTGAAAATTTTCGTTCTCAGGATTACACATCCGATAAAGGCGCGGGCGTCCTTCAAGCGCCTCGCTGATAGTGATCATTTTGTTTTCCATATTTATCAATTCCTTTCTTTTGGTAAGAAGATTTTTTATTGTCTTACCTCTTTACATTTATTATTATACCATATATTTCAAAAAAATCAATTGTGAATATTGACAAAGAATAGCGCCGTTTTAAGAAAATTTTTGTATATTTTGACAAATGCCGAAATGCTTTCAAAATGTTGAATTATGCTGAAGCTTGTAAAATCGGAGCTGGGTCGGCTTGTCGAGGTAGAAAGTAAGCCGACCCAGCTCCGCTTGGGAGATGAATCGACATTTTTTAACAATATGCACACTTCATAGTTCTCCAACAGAGAACGGAAATTTGTCCATGCGCCCTTCCAACTTCTATTGCTTCTTTTTTAGTGTTAACTCGGTGTGACAAGTCTATGTACCATGTGTTTTCATAATACCATATCCCACAATTGCCGTTGTACCTTTTTACAGCTTCCATAGCTTCGCGCGGGTCTTTTGTTTCTGTCCCCTCGGTAGCTACTTGCCAACCGCTTTTATATTTTATCTTTTTCCCGTTTTTGAGCGTGAGTCCATCTTCGTTTTTGAGATTTTTTATTGTGCGAATATTTATCATTTTGTTTTACCTCTTTTGTTTTATTGTGTCTTTATTATATCACTCCTACTTTGATTTGTCAATAGTTTATTGAAAAATAGTTATAATAAAAATCTATAGGATACCGGATACTGATAAATAATTTTTATATGTTAATTTGCATAAAAAGACATTTGATTTTGGGAAAGATTTTGTGCAATATGCTATATTGAAAAAGCTTCCAAAAAGTGGCATAATCCTAAAGAAAACAAAAATCCTTTCGCCACGCTCCATGGCGAGAGGTCGAACCTTTCGACAAAAAGACGACCTTTGCCGCGTAAGGTAGCAAAAGCCGTCAATATGTAGATATGTATCACATAAAGCAAGGCGGCGCAGTCTTGTTGTTGACTATTACCGCCTTTTGGTTTATGCAAAGTACACTTCGCCAGTTGTTATATTATAATGTAGAATGCCACATTTTGTTTTTTCGGCGATTGACAAATGATATGCCGCTTCGACAAGTTTTGCAATTTTTTGAAAGTTATGTTTATAAAGATAATCATAATATTTCCTGATATGCTGTGCTGTTGTCATAGACGCGCGATTTATTGCGCAAAGCCACTCTTCACCATCACCGTCAAATTCAATGTGTATAACTGTTGTATTATACGACACAAGGTCAAAATTATTTTCATCAAATTTTGCATTGCAATTATAAAGTTTTTTCATTTTAATTTACCTCTTTTATACTTCGCCCGGGCTTTTTGCACCCGGGCTTTATTGATTTGTTTTTATTTGTTCTTTTTTATATATACCTCTTCTAGTTCCCATATAGAATAGGCGCAACCCATTCTAGGCACTTCAATTCTATAATCTTTTTTCAGGGCGTCCTCTATCTCTTCTTTTATTCTATCAGTGAAGCCGTCCATGTCATCATAATAAAGTGGGGTTTCAAGGGAATTATTCATATCGTCGACTGCCTCCCAGCATTCCTTTCTATCATTTTCTATGAGATATTCTATAATATCGTCAAGGTCATCGGCAATTATCAAAGGCTCATCGCAAGAATTCAAAAGCATAAATTGATTTTTCTTTTCATAATTTTCCATTGTCATTTTTAACTACCTCTTTTGTTTTTTTATTGTCTTTATTATAGCACTTTTCTTTACTGCTGTCAAGTGCTTCTTGAAAATTTTCTGTATTATTTTCGAATTCGCCGAAGGGTTCGTACCAAAAATCATTATTACACATTTTGTTTACCTTCTTTTTCGTCAAGCTCGGCAAACTCTTGAAGCATTTCGGCGTGAATTTTTTTAATAGCTTCGGCTTCGGGGAAGCGTATTGTTTTGGTCTTAGGGTCAAAGTACATTGTTGTCATTTTTTATTTACCTCTCTGTTTTAATGTGACTATAGTATACCATATCAATATATAAAAGTCAAGTATAAAATGAAAATTTACTTATAAAAAATATTTATGGTTTGCTGTTGGATTATAAAAAAATTATATGGCAAAGTTCCACTTTTAGGAAGATGCCGAATTGCTCTACAAGATGTGATATTATTCAACTTTATGTGGCAAATGTTGTCATTTTGAGTCACGGCTGCGCCGGCTGTGGACGATACCTACATCATATGATATTTTGCTACAATTTGAGGAATTTTGTTTCAGCTTGTAAGCAAAAGCTTTCAAAAAGAAAATTTCCGTCAATCCGAGTAATACGCAGAAACGCTCGCCCCCTTTGATGGCGAGCGTGCCAACTCGCCATATTCTGTAGACTCCTGTTACTCATTGTAGCAGAAGTTGGCTTATTGTGATATATAGTTGTAAAGTGTGATATATTATCACATTTATATAGAATGTGTTGCTTTATAATTGTATTTGTACTATAATGTGAAATATTTCAACAAATTATACTAATCTTTTGTATAAAAGTGATATAATGTTGCAAATAGGCAAAATACACCTATAACGCTGTCTTTATTTTACAAAAAAAGACGAGCAGTCACCCTTACAAGCTGTGCTCGTCTTTTTGTTATATTATGCAAACTTTACAGCGTCTTATTATTTCTCTTCGTTATCAAGTTCGGCGAATTCTTGAAGCATTTCTATATACACATTCTGAATAGCCTCTGCAACGGGAAAGCATATCGTTTTAGTTTTTGGGTCATAATATATCGCCGTCATATTACCGCACCTTCTTCACTCTACAATATCGTTCAGGCTTTTCTTGTTGCCTGTTCTTTCTGATTGAGAAGTGAATTGACTGAAGTATTCCGCTTCCGTCATTCCAGCGGGTACATGCTCGAAACCGTTATAATAATAAGCCTGTCCATTGATTATAATCATTTTAATGAACCTCCTTTACATATAAATTCTTACATCTGCACTTACATAATTACTATAAAGATTTTTATACATATTATTGATAATTGCTTTACTATAATTTTCCGATGTACTATCTCCTGAAAAAATCATATTACTATATTTGAAAAAATTCTTGAAGTGCACATTTGTATCTATTCGGCAAATCGTCATACTTAAAATGTTGAGTATTTATTGAATTACATTTTGAAAATGTAACTCTTTTAATTTCTTCACATTCAATCATACCATTGTTATATAATTCTATGATAGCGATGTAATATATTTTCAGCCGGTTTTTATCTTCAATAAAAGTTATTGAATAGTTTGCAATAGTTTGCTTTTTGGTAAGCCGCGGATTTTCTTTTCTTTCTGCAGAGATAATTTTTGTTGATTTGATTTGTTCCATTTTATTTTCCTCCTGATACAAAGGATTGTTTTTTTGGTGTTCCCTTGCTGTTTACAAGTAAAATTATATACCATGCAAAATAATTTGTCAATAGATTTTTATAAAATTTTTTAATTTTTTATTTTTATACATATCCCGGGGTCATTGTACATTTTCCGACAAAATGATAAAAAATGTCGACAATATGTTTTTACCTACTGCCGGGTAGGTAATAGGAAAAAATTTTTCTTTTTTAGAAAATCAGGTTCGCTCTGACAAAAATCAATTCTCAAAACCTCCTAAGATTTCAGACTACGGTATAATTCTCAAAACCTCTTAAAATCTCAAAATACGACACCCTTGTCTCAAAACCTTTTAACTTCTCAAACCCTCTCACTCCTTCCCCCTCTCTCCCCACAAAAAAAGAACCCCTTCCTTGGAGTCCTTTATCTCATCTTATCTTATCTAACAGGAGCCTCTATCTTACGAACGCTTATTTAGCAGGAGCCACTTTTATTCTCTCTTCTTCTTCCACTCTCTCTGTGTTCAAGGCCTTTTTAATCTTTCTCTTCTCACGGCTCAATTCCTTCTTATCCATCTCTCGCATTTCTATCCTTTCCGCTTCCGTTACCAATGTCTCTCTATACTTTTCAAAAAGCACCTTCGGAATAGGTATCTTCAATTCTTGCAACGCTTCTATTGCCGTTTCATATTTATTATTTGTGCCAGTGCGCACTGAAGCACCCAAAGCGCCGATTCCAATAAATTCCCTATACATGCCGTCGTCCTCTTGGATGTAGTACAAATTCACTTCTGTATCGCCGTTAATGCCTGCTCTATCGCGCAACATCTTCGGAATATATATGCGACCCATAGAGTCGACTTTTCTTGTCATATTAAGCTTATCAATAATTACCATGCCGATTACCATAAAATGGTAGAAATACCATTTCCTTTCCTTTCACTTTTATTCTAATAATATAATATCAAAATAATACCGGAAAAGCATCTATCCGAATCTGAGAGGCGAAGTTCGGCGGCAGCGCCACCACTTTGTCTTCCATTTGGAATTTGACTTGACTTTTATCAAAAATTTTGCGATAATATAGACAAGGGGAAGGGGAAAAGGAAAAAACAATTTCTCAATCCAAAAGAAACAATGAAAGAAGTGAATAATATATTTAAATTAGATTATTCTATAGATTCGCCGTAGTAGCGAGTTGAAATAATTAAACAATACTGTGCCGAAACACCTTCAGAAGAGCTTGATTCACGCACTCTGGAGGCTTTTTCTAATTATATAATACTTGCTGCCGAAAAAGAAGAGCGCCGTTTGGGGAAAATTAAAGCTTTATCGGCAAATAAGCAAGTCACAATAAATAAACGCGAGACATCTTTAGAGGGGCTAGCTGCTTCGTTCGAGTGTGGTCCCGATGCTGTATACGCGCTCATAACCAATGATAAAAATGTTATCTTTTCTCCCAAAAAAGAAATAACTTCCAAAGACTTGGCCGAAATACCTGAATTAGTATAGTTGCGTAAAGCCATTTCGGCCTGGGAACGCCGCCTTATTGGGGCTTAGGGGCGGGCTGCTTATGTAATAAAACAAACAATTATAGATTTGAAAAAAGACCAATACGTAATCAAAGACTTTATGCGCCGTCCTATTTCACTACAAGGTTGCAGCTTCTCTTCTAGCTAGAACCGCCCCGGTCTCGACTCTAAAGAAATTTATGACGCCGAAACCGATTCCTTTACTACTTTTGGAGTTTCGCTCTGTAATCCTAAAGTGTGTGCCGCAGTGCTTGCTAACTACTCACGGCTTAAAGAAGATTCCTGGGGAGTATTCGACTCAGACACTTTCTACTTCATGGAAGATTTTGATCGTATTGCCGATGCCGCCTTAGCATCACGCCCCCTATACGAACGCATTGTAGAATTAAAAGTAGACGGCCTTCAAAATAATGAAATTCAAGAAATTTTAGAAGCCGAAACGGGTACAAAATATACGCCGCAATGGATTTCGAGTGTATGGACTACCTAGGCGCCACGCCTTATAGCCCTTGCAGCACAAGATGAATATTTAGCTTGGTATTTCCGTGAAATTAAAAAAGGAAAATATAAAACCTGTTCGCGCTGTAAACAAATAAAATTGGCAATGCCGCGTTATTTTAATAAAAATCCAAGCGCAAGCGACGGCCTTTACAGCCAGTGTAAGGAATGCCGCCGTAAAAAAAGATTGGTCAATCCTTCTTAATTCTTCTCTATTGGATTTTATAAACAAATAAGAAAGGAATGATTTTATGGCAGACGATAGCTTGTTCTGTAAGCGTTGCGGCAAGGTAATGAAGCCGATTAATTTTTATGGAACAAATGATTTAGAAAAATATCCAAATGGAAAATTAGATTTATGTAAAAAATGTATCACGGCTCGTGTTGACTGTTGGAATTCAGATACTTTTCTCTGGATACTTAAAGAGTGCGATATCCCTTATATTCCAGAAGAATGGAATAAACTTTTAGCTCAATATGCCGCCGATGACCCTTCAAAAGTAAAAACAACTACTGTGGTGGGGCGCTATATTTCTAAAATGAAATTAAATCAATGGAAGAAGTATAGATGGGCCGATACCGAAAAATTGCAAGAGTTGCACAATAACTTAGTTGCAGAGAAAATGCGGCAGTAGGGTTTTTCAGAAGCCGAAATTGCCGAACAGGTGCAAAAAAATAGTTTTAGTGTACCCGAAAAGCCAGAGCCGCCGAAGAAGGTGGCCGATGAAGAAGATTCCCCAGACATAGTTACTGGCGATAAAGCTAACTTTTTTGACAAAAGAAACGAAATTGATTTTAGTGAAGAGGAAGAAGTTGTTCTTTCAAATGCCGAAAAATTAAAATTAAGAACTAAATGGGGCAAGAACTATTCTGTTGACGAATGGCTTTATCTTGAAAAACTTTACACAGAAATGACTGAAAGTTTTGACATACAAACTGCCGCCCACGTCGACAACCTCAAGATGTTGTGTAAGACAAGTCTGAAAGCGAATCAGCTCTTAGACTTAGGGGATAGACTCTATGTCCCCTTAAAATCTCTTTAATTGCTGGAAACTCCTTAGAGTTTTATATGCTACAACGTAAGAATGAAATAAGTCTAAACGTGAAAGCTTAAAAAATATAAAAATTGGACAATCAGCAGCAAAGTCACGAATAGTGAAATGTTCAACGACTATCCCAGATGGGAGTAGGCTTTAAGTGAAGCCGAAACAGGAGATTATTTCTTCTAATAGTAGGAAATAAAAGATATAGTCTGACCCTAGCAGAAATGTTAGGAGAATGGGCGGAAACGGCTCATTCGTAACACAAGCCCTATAGTGATAGAAGGGGCTAACAAAATGCTCAAAACTTATGATACCCTCATGAAGCAAGGTAAATTCTCGGCGGCCCAGAACAAAGCTGAAAGCAATGATTTTGTTGACTCAATCGGCGAACTTGTACTTATGTGCGAGAAGGATGGATTTATCCCCAGGTTCTATACAGATGGTCCGCAGGATAAAGTAGATCGTGTCCTTCAAGACAACCAACTTTATTTAAGACAACTTGTCATGGAAGAACTTAATCTTGGTTCTCTTATAGAAAAAGCGCTTAAAGAAATCCAAGAGGATAAAGAAAAAGAAGAAAAGATTGGGGCTATCACAGAAGATGAAAACGCCGAAAAGGCTTACGAAGATTCTCTTTTTGAAGTAAATTCTGATGGTAGCTTTGCCGACCTTATTACTGCATCGCCGGCAGACCTGGCACGAATAGCTGCGGGATACCCCGAGGAAGAAGAAGAAAGCGCGGAAAGTGAGGACTTCGGCGATGAATAAACTTATAACATTTTTAAAAAAGTTTACAAAAGAAAACATATTAAAACGTTTACCTTTCTTTTGGTTTAAAGGAGTTGTAACAGATTATGACTCTTGATGAATTTATAAACTAGAACACAGGAAAAAAGAAAAAAATTGGTATATCAGAAGAGCGTTTTCAGCGCATTAAAAAAGATGTTAAATAGTATATTGCCTATTGGAGAGAATATCCAGATATGTTTGTGGATTTTCTTTAGGAAGGTGCCGAAGGCCCTTGGGGGCCGCATTAGAAAAAATTAAAATTCTTCTTTTATCAGAGGGTCATGCTCCGAGCCGCATTACGCTACCGGTATACCTACGTTGTAGAACCCCGCGGGTGAAAGAATGCCCTTACTTTTTAAATTGCTGGAAGCCTAAGTTCTTAATAAATAAGGTAATCAGCAGCGAAGCTGTTTAAACAGAACGTTCAACGACTATCCTGAAAAGCCAGCGGGTATAATGGCAATAGGAGTAGGGCCGCAAGTCAATAATGGCGGTTGGTGAAAACCCATTAAATCGAAAAAGAAAGCTATCAATAAGATAGAAGATATAGTCTGATCTATATAGAAATATATAGCTTGTATTTAATATAAGGATTAATTTGACGAATTAATTTAACACAATGATTCTAAGTCTTTTCTCGCGGTTCTAAGTATGATACTCATAGCTATCCTTTATCCCGGGAGTCGTCCTTTCACGAGTGCGGCGGGTAAAGGGCAGTCGGCGGATATTTTAAGGAGCAAATTTGAAGAACTTATCAAATTAGTTCCAGCTCTTGATAGAGAAGTTGATTATAGACCTCGAAAGACTTCCTTTACAAAAGATAAAATAGTTATTTATTTTAAAAATGGTTCTATAATAGATAACTTGGCTGCAAATGAAAAATCAAGAGGTCAACGTAGAACGAACGGAGTTCTCGAGGAATGTGCTTCAATGGATGGAGATATATTACAAGAGGTTCTTATCCCTACAATGGCGATATCACGCCGTTTGGCTGATGGTTCAGTTCATGCCGAAGAGCCTACAGATAAAGCACAATGCTACATCACAACTGCTGGATATAAAGATTCGTTCGCATATCGCCGTCTTATCTACGTATTGGTAAAGATGGTAGTTGCACCTGAACAGGCTTGTATTATTGGTGGCACATGGCGTATTCCGTTAATCTTTGGACAATATAGTAGCAAAACTTGGTTAGATGACCAGAAGAGAGCCGAAGACTTTTCAGAAGAACAATTCGGCAGAGAATATGAGGGTAAATGGGCGGGCGTTAGCGAAGATGCTTTTTATTCACCCGAAATTTTTGATAAGTGCCGCTTAATTCATAAGGCTGAAAATGAATATAGTAAAGCCGCAAAAAATAGTTATTATGTTATTTCTGCGGATGTAGGCCGTTTCGGCTGCGATACAGTTGCTACTGTAGTCAAAGTTACTCCAAGAGTTGGGAATACAGGAAGTGGCAATGCGGCACATATTTCTCATCTTAAACAAGTAGTTAATATGTTTATTTTCCATGATATGCACTTCCAAGATCAATCACTTAAGCTTAAAACGCTTTATTATCTTTATAGCGCCCGTCGCCTTGTAATAGATGCCAACGGCGTAGGTGGAGGACTCATGGATTATCTCGTTAAGCCTTAGGTAGACCCAATTACTGGTAACTAGTTCCCGGACTTTGGCGTAATGAATGATGAGAAGAATGAGTATAAGCGTTATAGGACTGACTATACAGAAATAGATGCTATATATCAAGTTAAGGCACACGCAGCGGAAAATACTGAAGCATATGTTATTTTATAGTCTAATCTCAATTCTGGGCTTTTAAAATTCCTTATAGATGAGCGTTCGGCGAAAAACGAACTTCTTGCAACTAAAGCTGGATAGGCAATGTCTCCAGAAGCAAGAAATGAATATTTAAAACCTTATATTTATACTACTATTTTAAAACAAGAGATGATGAATCTTAAACAAGAAAATGAAGGCGTAAATATTAAATTAAACCGTTGTAGCTCACGAATCGGTAAGGATAAATTTTCATCTTTGATATATGCGCTTTATTATATCAAAAAAGAAGAAGAGCAAAAGAAAAAGAAGCGTAAGTTTAAAGCCGCCGATTGGATGTTTTTTAATTAAAAAGGTTTGGTCGCAAGACTTTCAACTTACCTTTTGGTTTTTTATATAATATTAGAAAAGATTTTTTATTAAGAAGGGAGTGGTGTAGGAAGATGAAGGCAAGCCGAGCTGAAATAACAATTCACGAGATACTGCAAGAAGCAGATTTAAATTTTAAAGAAGAATATAGTTTTGAAGGATTAAATAGTCCAAACGGTAGGCCTTTGCGATAGCGTTTTGACTTCGCTGTGTTTAATGACGATGATGAGCTTGAATTTTTGATTGAGTATCAGGGCAAGCAACATTACGAGCAAAGTCCTAAATTTGGTGGCAAAAAAGGCCTTTTCCAACAGCAATATAATGATAATAAGAAAAGACGCTTCTGCGCTCTACACGATATTAAGTTAATTGAAATTCCCTATACAGACGAAAACTTATTATCATATGATTATATAATGAATAAAGCCTATGGATGGTGATAAAGAAGGGGTGAAAACTTGGAAGAAATAATTAATACTTATAACAGAGATAGACAAGCCGAAATCCATGAAAAAGGATTTGACCTTTTTAATTTTGCCTCTGGTAAAATGAAAATAGGGCCGAAGTCGTTTTAGGATGCTACCTTAAACCTAGGTTCAATTAAAAAATACTATCCATAGTTTGGTGATAAAGGTTATGTAATGCAAAAGTTGCATGACCTTGACTTGCCAGCTATCCGAGAAATTTCCGAATTCTTTTATAGGACAAGTGGCATTTATCAAGTAGCAGTAGATTACTATGCTAATTTATATCGCTTTGATTGGTATGTTGTTTCAGAAGTATATGAAGATGGAGAAATTGAAGAGAAGCGGCAAGAAAAAGTTTTAAAAGATTTTGTTAAAATATTACATTATTGTGATAATACTTATATTAAGAAATTATGTAATGATATTGCTCATATAGTGGTGCGACAGGGCGCTTATTATGGTTATGTGACTGATAGTAAAGATTGTTGTGTGCTGCAAGAATTACCGATTGCTTATTGCCGAACCCGCTTCAATAAAGGTGTTTCACCAACAGTAGAATTTAATATGCGCTTTTTTGATGATAAATTTACTGATATTCAATACCGGCTCAAAGTGCTTAAGATGTTTCCCGAAGAATTCCAAAAAGGATATGTTTTATATAAACAAGGAAAATTGCCAGCCGAGCCGTTTTTTGATACAAAGAGTGGCTGGTATCTTCTTGACCCAGAGAAAACGGTAAAATTCTCGCTTGGTGACAATGATGTACCTATATTTGCCAGCGCTATTCCAGCCATCATAGACCTTGATGCGGCGCAGGACCTAGATCGGCAACGGCAAATGCAAAAACTTCTTAAACTTATTATTCAAAAATTACCCACAGACAAAAATGGCGACTTAATTTTTGACCCAGATGAAACAAGAGACTTGCATAATACTTTAAAGTTAATGCTTCAGAACGCTATTGGAGTTGATGTAGCTACTACTATTGCAGATGTAGAACATATTGACTTGTCTGATAAGAATACTACGGCGTCACAGGATGATTTACAGAAAGTTGAGCGTACAGTGTTCAATTCTCTTGGATTATCAAGAAATCTATTTAATGCCGATGGTAATCTTTCTTTATCAAGCTCCATTTTAGACGATGAAGCAACTGTCCGAAACTTAGTGTTGCAGTTCAACATATTTTTTGATAAAATAGTAAAGAAGTAGAATAAAAATCAGAAAAAATATACATTTAGATTTTATATGTTAGAAACTACTCAATATAACTATAAAGATTTATCTAAATTGTATAAAGAACAATCGCAGTTAGGTAATTCAAGACTATTATCTCAGATTGCTCTTGGTCAATCTCAAAGTGCTATTATTAATACAGCTTATTTTGAGAATCAAGTTCTTAATTTAAGTGATATAATGATACCGCCAATGTCATCAAATACTATGAGTTCCGCTAATATAAAAGCTGCCGCCGATTCTTCTAAAAAAACTATTACTGCTGCTGTTTCAGCAGATGGCGAAAACAAGGGCGGTCGGCCTGAATTAGACGAAAGTCAAAAGAGTGATAAAACATTGGCAAATGAAGCTTCACAAGGATAAGGGGTGAAAAAATGAAACACATAAGCGTTCCTATACCAGGAAGTATAGAAATTATCAATATGCAAGCTTCTGACTTTTCCCCTCTTATATCCAAATGCCAAATAAAGGTATGTTATGTGGGGGATAAGCCGAATCGCAATAGAACCATTATTACTAAGCAAGAAGCTGAAAAAATGGCACCGACTTTGCGTGGCTCAATTATTGCTGGATTTTATAATGAATAGAAAGGCGATTTTGAAGAGCATAATAAAGAATTGTCTATAGAAAATGGAAAAATTTCTTATAAAGCCGTAACTCGCCCGTATGGTTTTGTTGACCTTTCTGCTCGCTGTTGGTTTCAAGATTTTATAGATGATGGAGTTCCGCACACTTATTTAATGACTGAGGGCTGGCTTTGGACTAATGAATATCCAGAGTGCCAGCGCGTTATAAATGAGGGCAATGGACAATCTATGGAAATTGATGAAAAAACTTGTAAAGGCGAATGGGCAAAAGACAATAAAACTGGCTTAGAGTTTTTCATAATAAATGAAGCAATAATTTCTAAATTATGTATTCTTGGAGAAGATGTAGAACCTTGCTTTGAGGGAGCATCTATTCAAGGCGCTCAAAAAGTTCAATATTCATTTTCATTAGATAAAAATTTCCAAAATGATATGAAATCCATGATGTTTGAATTAAATAAATACCTTAATAAAGGAGGAGAACCTTTGGAAGAACTTGAAAAGGTAATTGAAACTGCCGAAGCAGAAGCTCCTGAGGTAGAGGTAGAGACTGTGGATGCCGAAATGGCTCCAACCCCCGTAGAGGAAGAGCCGGCAGAAACTCCTACCGAGACCCCCGTTGAGCCTGAAACGGCGCCAGAGGAAGAGACAGAACCTGAAGTTGATTATGAACTTAAATATAATGAACTTATGGCTCAATATTCTGCTCTTGAGACAGAGAGAAATACTCTTCGTCAAAATAATGAATCATTAACTTCTGAGATTTCCACTCTAAAGCAATTCAAACTTGCAGTAGAAAGAAAAGAAAAATAGCTTCTATATGCTTTCCGATGAAGATAAAAAAGATGTTTGTGAGAATATTGATTCTTACTCTCTTGAAGAAATAGAAGCAAAACTTTCTGTAATATGTTTCAGAAACAAAGTTAGCTTTAGCGAAAATGATGGAGCCGAAGCTAATAGCGAAACATCTTCATCTACGACTTTTAGTCTTAACTCTCTTGATATAGAGGAAAGCGGCATTCCCGCTTGGATAAAGGCCGTTAGAGATGTTCAAAAGAATAAGAATTAAATTTAGAGGAGGAAATATATAAAATGGCAAAAATTAGTTTAAGCCAAGCTTCTTTCGTGGAGCGCGGTTATGGTCAGGTTGAGCCGAACCACCTTTCTGCTAAGTGGACTGGTCAGATTTATGCTCAACTTCCTGTTAATGCAGATATAGATGTACTTGAAAATGGTCAGTTCGTTAAGTATGATTATGCTAATCATGAGATTAACTTTACAGGTAAGGGCGAATGGATGCTCGTTTATAATGAGGTAAAGGTTTATCGTGATTATGAGACAGATGCCGACTTCGCTATGAAGAAGGAAGATTATGCAGCGACTGTGTACTCACCCGGTGGAGCTAAGAAGGCTGTTCAGGCTGCTGGCCTTGATTATTCTAAGGTAGTAAAACCGGCAGATGCTTATGAAGTAGATTCTACTGCTACACCCATGGGCATCGCTCAGAGAGAAAGAGAAACTCTTATGCCTACTGGTACTACCATGGTTCCCCGCGTTTTCAAGACAAATGTTGGTGATATTTATACAACTAATATGATTAACGTCGGTAAGAAGGGCGAGGAAGGCAACCAGACTGAAGTTGCTGTAGCCGATGGCGGTTTCCTTGCTCCTGACGCTAAGGGTATTCTTACTACTGTAGAAAATGCTCCTGTAACAGGTATGGTATGGCAAATAGCTAAGGTTTATGACCTTGCCGATGGCCAAAAGGCTGTTAAAATTGTAAGAATAGCGTAATTGAAAGGAGGAAAAAATAATGGCTTTAGATTTTAATAATTTATATGCTCTTGCTAAGGCTACGGCTACTAGCAAGAAAGGTGCTCCTGTTAATTATAGCTTTAATGGTGAGTCACTTGACTACGATGCAATGAATGAAGCTCTTAGAAATGAGTTTGCAGCACTTGCAGGCACAAATGCTCTTTATAGAGAGAATAAAAATAAAGTATTTTCACTTATCGAATAGGTTGTAACTGATGTTCTTCCTGCAAAGGTAAATGATTATTATGGTATGTTTGCTACAGTTAAGACTTTTAAGCAGGGTGAGCAGATTATATTCCGTAGAAAACTTCAGGGTGCAAAGCTTCGTGCAAAGCAATTTATTACTCGTGTTGGCCTCGCTGGCGTTTATGAAGTATTTAAACTTGGTGGCACAGAGTCGTTTGAGATAAAAACTTCGGCGATTGGTGGTGCTTGTGAAATTGGTATTGAGGAGTTCCAAGATGGTAGAGCCGATTTCGCTGAGATGATTGATATTATCATCGAAGGTATGAATGAACTTATCTATAAGGAAATTGCTAAAGCGATGCAAGCTGCTATTGCTCAGCTTCCTGCAAATAACAAGTATGGCGCCGCTGGTTTTGATGAGGCTCTATTTGATAAAGCTCTTGTAGTTGCTTCGGCTTATGGTACTCCCACTATTTATTGCTCTCTTGATTTTGCTGTTAAGATGATTCCTTCGGATGCTTGGAGATATTCTGACAACATGAAAGACGAGCTTTGGAATAATGGTCACTTTACCACTTACAAGACTTATCGTGTTGTTATTCTTCCTAATGGTTTCGTTGATGGAACTAATAGCGAGAGAGCTGTCAATCCTGGTTTCGTCTGGATTATGCCCGGCGATGTAAAGCCTGCACTCATTGCTATTGAAGGTGCAGCTCAGACCCGTGAGATGGAGCAAGCTGACTGGAGTAGAAAGTTTGAGACTTACCAGAAAGTTGGCGTTGCTGTTCTTATGACTAATAATATAGTTAGCTACGAAGATACTGCTCTTAGTGCTGATCCTTATACTTTCGCTAATGCCCTCAAGACTAAGCCGACTGATACCGTTACCAAATAATAAGGTTATTTAATATATAAGGGGAGTAGAATTTCTTCTGCTCCCCTATAAGAGAAAAAGGAGAAAATTTTTAATGGAAAATGCAACGTACAACGTTAAAAATATAAGTGATACTACAATAGCTTATTCTATTTCTGATATGAATAATCTTAGGAGAGTTTTTTCTCCGAGAGAAATAAAGCAAATATCAGAAGATGAGCTTGAAAAGTTAACTTATATCCCCGGCGGAACGGCTATTCTTCGGAAGTATTTGCAAGTCGATAAGGCTGTTATGGATAATCTCGGTATACCAAATGAACCTGAAGATTTTATGACTGAAGAACAAATTATAGATTTACTTCAGAATGGTTCACTTGACGCACTTCTTGACGCACTTGATTTTGCTAAAGAAGGTGTTCTTGAGCTTATTAAGAGATTCGCTGTTGAGCTTCCCCTTAATGATGTAGCTAAGCGTGATGCGATTAAAAAGAAACTTGGTTTTGATGTGACCGCTGTTATAGCTCTTAAAGAGGAAGAAAAGGCCGCAAATGGCGCCGCCGAAGCCACGAAACCAGAGCGACGCGTAAGGGCTTAGGCTGAGGAAACTGGACGTAGAACGGCTCCGCCCAAATATAATATTGTTTCTAAATAAGTTCTATAAAGAAAGGAGTTAGCAATATGGCAACTCGATTTACTGCTGTTTATAATTGCTTTTTAGGCAAAATAACAGATGATTTATATATAGAACTAACCCCAGAAGATACTTTAAGGGATATGCAGGCTTTGTTGCTTAACTGCATTCCCGAGTTTGAATTCCCAAGATAGAACTTATACGATTATACTCTTAAAAAAGAAGCTATTTCGGCGGATGAGATAACTGAAAATGATATTGCTATCTCTTGGTCTGATGATAAAACTGTTATTACAGTAGACAGGTCAGAGTTTAGTGCCGATTTGACTCCAGAAGAAGTTAATATATTAGCTCTCTTAATGCTGTGCGGCTGGGTTTAGCGTTAGATAACTTCAATAGAGGTTACTCGCATGAAATATTCAGGCACAGATTGGAAAATGACAAGCTAGGCTAATCACTTATCAAAATTACTTTCTTTGCAAGACAGGACTAAGACATAGGCTTTTCATATGCAAAGATTATATAAAAGGAGACGCCCAAAAAAAGACGGCGGTGGATATGAATCCAATTGGGACATATACCGCTCAATGATGGGCAATCTTAAATAATATGCTTACAAAATATTCCTTTGACATGGCCGACGAAGCCGTATCAAGGGAATTTTCTCGTTTGACAAACTAGCTTTGGAAACTCTTACCCATGAAAGAAAATGGCGAGGATTGGGAAAAATAGTTGTCAAGCGTTATAGTGGAAGTGGCTGGCTTAAATGAAATTTTTCGTGAAAGAGATATGTATATTTAGCTTTTAGCTAAGTTAGAGGGCATGAGGATAAACGCCGAAATGCCTTTTGAGTTATATCGTAAGACTATCTTTGAGAGCATTACTCTTTTATAGAGGTTAAAGAACTTACAATGGGAAATGATAGTTTAATAAATCTTGGAGCAAGAATAGGTTTATATGCTTCTCCAGAAATGCCGCAAGCAACCTTAGGCGGCTTAAAAAATAATGCAGCTTTACTTTTATAGCAAGGCGGCAGAACTTAGTAGGAGAGAATGATTAAAGATAAAAGAAAGTCTTTAACCAAAGCTCTTCAATATTCGTACCAAAGTGCTTTTATTAAAAAAACCTGCTGCGGTGATTGTTGTCCGCCTGTTAGGGGATTAATAAACGCAAATCGGCTTACACAAGATTACGATGAAAAGATTTTGTCTATTGGATTTGAACACGGCTTTCAAGCAGGAGATATTTTCGAATGGGTTAATACTGGTACTTACTGGTTAATCTATTTATAGAGTCTTACCGAATTGGCTTATTTTAGGGGCAATATAAGACGATGTGATTATACTCTCTCTTGGCTTGACGAGGATAATATAATTCATAAGACCTATGCGGCAGTTAGAGGGCCAATAGAAACAAAGATAGATTCGGCAGATATACATACGACTATTATAGACAGTCCTAATTACTCCTTAAGTATTTTAATGCCGAATACCGATGAAACAAAAGCTTATTTTAAAAGATATAGTAAGTTTTATTTGTAGGATGTCTGCTGGCGCGTAGAAGCCGTAAATGCTATTAGTATGCCCGGTGTCATTGAAATTAGTGCAACAGAATATTATGCTAATGAGCAAGAAGATGATGCCGAAATGGGTATAGTTGGGGGTAAAATTGAACCCATTGAAAATCCAAATGATAAAAGTATCAATAAAATTATAAAAGGCGAAAGTTTTATTAAGCCAAAAAAATGGTATGAATATACCTATTGCGGCTCTGATGAGGGAGTTTGGTTATACGACAAAAACTTACCTATAGAAGCCGAAATAATTGGAAATACAATAAAAGTCAAATGGACTTATTCATATAGTGGACAATTTGATTTGTCTTTTGGAGATTATACGAAAACAATAGTAGTAGAATCTCTTTTTTGAGAGGAGGAGACGGAGCTAAGTGTTTGTAGGTAAAAATTATGAATTTCCAAAATCATCTTTTTTATCTTTGGAAAAAGATATCGGTAAGATAGTTGATAAAGTAGTTCTGAATGATAGAATTTAGAAATTACTTTATTATACAACGCCGAATTGCCTTGAAAAGCCAGCTTTAAACGATGACTAGCTTACTGAAATGTTTGGTAAGAATATAAAGCTTGTACCTAAGTTAACAGTAGATGGCAGTGTCCTTAATTATATTATTATAAGTTGTGATAATTTTACTCCTAGCGAAAATCCAGAATTTAGAGATAATATAATTGAGTTTGATATAATTTGTCACTTTGATTAGTGGCAGTTAAAAGATTTTTCTTTAAGGCCTTATAAAATTGCTGCCGAAATAGATTCTATGCTTGATAAGCAAAAATTAAGCGGAATCGGCAAGATTGAATTTATTGGTGCAAGTTAGTTAATATTAACAGATGAATTCGGCGGAATTTGTCTTTTATATAGAAGTTATCATGGCGGCGATGATAAGGTAAATGCTCCTACAGAGAAAGAAAATCAGGATATTATAGATAATTTTAATAAAATGATGGGGCAATGAGTTTCTAGTACGATAATCGGCTTGCTTTAATGACGGGGATAGATTTTCCTATTTCAGATTGTCATTTAGTTATTCATTAGCCGACTTTAAAAGAAATAGCTCTAGTGGGAGAAGATGAATACTTTACAGGTCTTTAGACTCTCTGTTTATATAAATCTATGTTTGAAAATGGCGATGGCAAATCAATTGTATCTGCTTACAGCAATTTTCAAATATTTATGACGATAATGAAGGAAAAAGAAACGGCAGACAAGAAAGCCGCTGTGCAATAGATATTGCTATTGCTTTTCCCTAATTACCAAGTAAGCTTTATAGGCAAAAATTCTATGACTTTTTTTGAGAAAAGCGGAGAAGGTATTATGATAGATGATAATAATTTTGAAGCTTTACAAAAAGCAGTTCGGCAAGTCGCTTGTTTAAACGATGGGCCAACAGAAGCATAGAATTATAATCCTGCTGATGAAAGAGCAAGGAAAATTGCTGAAAAGCTTATGAAAAGCCGCTAGAAATTGGCGGAACAGAAAAAGAATTCGATTTCCAGTATTTTAACTCAATATATTTCCTCTTTATCTGTTGGATTGAGAATGTCTCCTGACACGATATCAAGTTTAACGATGTTCCAGCTTTACGATTTAGTAGAGCGTTATTCTTTATATTAGGCTTGGGATATAGACATGAAAGCTCGATTAGCAGGCGCCGAGGGTGACTCAAAAGTTGAAAACTGGATGAAGAATATACATGAATAATATAAAATTCTATAAGGAGGAAATATATAGATGAAACGTTATGGCGTAAGAGAAATATGCAACGTAACTTTCCGTGCTACTGCTCCCATGGAGCTTGGCGGTAAGAGATTCTTCAAGGGCGAGCCTGTTCTTTTCTTTGATTCTCTTAAGACTTCTTCGTTCGAAGGTGCTGCGACGACAGTATATGCAACGGGTTAAATACGGCTCCTTTTGCTAGTAATAGTAAAATGAAAATTGCTTGAATTGCTGGAACCTCTCACAAAAATCCTCGTGAGACAATCAGCAGCTAAGATTTAAAATTTAATTAATAGAAGGAGATTTTTGTTAATGGATAGAATGGTCCAAATTAGTAAATATCTGCCAGAAATAAAAGACCGTTATTTTATATGTGAAAATGGCGATTTATATACAGATTTTGGTAAGAAAAAAATGAAAGATAGTTTAAAAAATGGCTATGTAAAGAACGATTTGGTTTTAAAAGATGGTACTAATCACTTTTATTTCCGTCATAGGTTAGTTTTAATTTGTTTTAATAAGGTGGATAATTATTAGGAATTGTAGGTTAACCATATTGATGGAGTAAAAACTAATAATAGATTGGAAAATCTAGAATGGTGTACCAATAGAGAAAATCAAATGCATGCCATAAAGCTTGGATTAAAGGTAGCTTTAAAAGGAGAAGAAAATCCAACTAGTAAATTAAAAGAAGAACAAGTTCTTGAAATAATCCAAGATTTGCTTAATCATGTTCCCTATTCTATGATAATGGAAAAATATGATTGTTCTAAAAGCACTATCTCAGCTATAAAAAATAAAAGAAACTGGACTTATCTTACTAAAGATATAGATTTTAAATAAAGTTCAACGACTATCCTGTAAGGGAGTACATCACAAGCGATTGGTGATGGAAGTGGGCAAGTTCCTATTTATAGGAATAAGATATAGTCTAATCTACATAGCGATATGTAGCAGTTCATAAGAGAACGTATATAATGTAGCGAATTATATAGAATATTTATGGGTAGAGGTAACTCAAGACTTATGTCCTGGGACGGTGAGAAAACCCTCACGTTCACAATGGAAGATGCGCTTATCTCGGTCGACAGCCTCGCACTTCTTGCTGCGGCCAAGGGTAAACATTATGATGATGGTACGGGCAGAGTACATACTCAAAAGAGGCTTGGTGTTGGTGCTAGCGATAACGAAAATCCGGCTGAGTCATATGTAAGTATTAATAGCGAGAATGAGACGATAATTCTTAACGAAAAAGATGCTCTTAAGAACGTGGCTTCTGCTACCGAAGATGACGATGGAAAAGACATAGGTTTGGTCTATGTCCTTGCAGCCGATGAGGGTGGTTTTAATTCAGAGCCTTTCCTTTATAAAGTTGAGGCAAAATACACTGAATTAACAGAAGCGCCCAAGGATTGGTCCACTGGATATGCTAACTATTTTAAAAAGAAAGCAGACGGTTCAGATGAATATGAAGCTGTTCAAGGTGTAGCTGATGGAGCGAGTGGAGGTAAAAAGGCCCCCGATTTTGCTGCTGGTACATATTATAGTAAAACAGAAGGTGCCAAACTTACTAAATGTACAAAAGATTTTTATAATAAGTCCGATAAGACTTATACTATCGAAGCTGGCGATAAAGGTTTGAATAAACTGAAGAATGCGACCGCTATTTATCTCGACTACTATACTACTGGTCAAAACTTTACTCGTCTTACTATAGAGCCTGACAGTTTTGGTTCGAACTTTTACATCGAGGCCGAAACGCTCTTTAGAGATAAGAACGGTGCTGACTATGGAGCAATCTTCACTATCCCGAACTGCCGCGTTCAGTCTAACTTCACTATCACGATGGCTTCGAGCGGAGATCCATCTTCATTCACTTTCACTATAGACGCGTTCCCGGGTTACACTCGTTTTGATCAGACTAAGGAAGTTCTTGCAGCTATAGATATTATGGATGCAGTTGATGGCATCGCAGATGATAGAGCCTATCGTATTAAAACTTACGAAGACACTGAATAATTTAATTTAACATATTGAGAGGAGAGAGAAATCTCTCCTTTTTTTTGTTTATAAGAGAGAAAGGAGAAAAGTATGGCTACTTTATTTCGGCAAAAAGAGTTTTATATATTTAATAACCCGAATAAAATTGAAGCAGCCTATGGGCAATTGTCAAGTGTTAAAGAGTCTTTAATAAATTAGTACCGAGATAAAAACTTCTTAAGAAATTAGTTAGAAACAGAATTTAAACTTAAAAAGAGATTACCAGATAATTTAATTAAAACTTATTTTGAATTTTTAGATAATATTGTAGATGCCGAATTTAAATCAGGGTCAATTACCGACTATATTAAATAGAATTTAAACCAAGAAATAGACAAGTATGACCTTTATACTAATATTACTAGTTCATTTAAAGGCTATGATAATATGAAAGATGCTTTAAATTAGCTAAAAAGCACAAAAAATGTTGATATTTTAAAAGACATTTCGGCTTAGTTAGAAAAAATTCTGACTGATGTAATTAACCAAAAAAATGCTCCTATGGAATTAATAAAAGAATTTTTACTTAATCCAGATATAATTAAAACATTTGAAACAAAAGGAAAATTTTCAACTGATTTTTTTAATGAAGTAAATAGTATATTAAAAAATACAGGTACAGAAAAAGCCAAAGTAATTGGGCTTAAAGATGGAGTCAGGCAAGGGGCTGTTAATAAGTATTTAAGCGTTTTTAAACAAATTCAAGCTTTTGTAAGTCTAGTAGATAATCTGTCCAAAAGTGACGAAGGCAACATTTTTATTCAAAAAAATACAGATATTTTTCATAAAATAGCTTGTGGTATCATTGGTCAAATATAGCAAGCAATGGGTTTTACTTTTGAGACATATGGCGCCGAACTCATAGATGAAAAATAGGAACAAGAAGTCTAGAATATGTTTGATAAAATTGCTGGCGTTACTAAGTTAAAAATTACTGGTGAAAATCGCGTTGCTACTCGGAGCGGCCATAATACCACATCTGTTCAAGATATTGGAGGAGCGAAAATCAAGTTTTTTTCAAAAGATAATAACCATAGCTCCGTGTAGATAGAAGTCCCTCTACCAGGTTCCTCAATCAAACACTTGGCAGAAATGAAAAAAAGCAATAATAAAAGAGTTGTAAAAGTTAAAGGCGGCGGCTCTAATTTGTCGAATCTCTTACACAATATGCCTGTAAAGAATATCTCTTTAATTTATAACTTAATAGCTTCATATGGGAAAAAAGGGTGGCGCGGCGGCTATAAGTTTACATCTAATCCCATAACAGCATAGCATTGGGCTGATTTTAAAGAAGGTTTAAAAATAGTTCTTTTAGTAAATTCTCTTGTAGGGCAAATGAATCAAAGTGATTTTTCTTACTTTTTTATAGTTGATGGAGCTGTTTTTACTATGCAATAGGTTATTTCTTCTCTGCTCAATGAAACAGGATATAATATGTTTACTAATAATATGGCAAAAGAATTAACTTTTACACCTTCGCAAGAGTCCATAATGAAACTTAACTCGTTTATTCTTGCTTCTAATTCAAATAAAATTAAATATGGTAAGAATAAAGATTAGGATTTATCTCCTAATACCGATGCGGCTATACAAAGAAGTTCTATGGCATATAATGCGATGTTAAAAATGAAGATTAGAAATGAGATTAAACTTTCTATTAATAACTTGACATAATTTAAAATTTTTAGTATAATAAATATAAAGAGAAAAAGAGAAAAAGGAGTAAAAAATCCAAATGGCAAAAGTAAGTTTAACAAAATTAAAACTTGAAACAAAATATGATGAAACAAAAATTCTTAAATGGAATAATGAAGAAATCGTAGTGAAGATGAGATTGCCAATGAAGGAAAAGTTGGCGCTTATTACTAAAATTGTGAATGAAGTTCTTGATGATAATGACTTTTGTAATCAATGCCGATTTAAAATTTTCTTTACGATTGAAACGATTGCGGCTTACACCAACATAAATATTACAGATAAACAGCGTGAGGATGTTTATAAGCTCTATGATATGATAGTAAATTCAGGACTTTGGACAGAATTTTATAAGCTTTATTTAGATGGTGAAGAATACTATGAGCTTAATTTTGTAGAGATGATGTCGAATATGACTCTTAGTCAGGTATATACACATCGCTGTTCGGCGGCTGGAATTATGGAGTCTCTTGTAGATAATTATGGAAAAGCTAAAATTGATGTAGAAAAGCTTTCAGAAGATGTAAAACAGAACTTAAACGGCTCAGAAGAAAACATAGCCTTTCTTAAAGAAGTTCTCGAAAAGCTTGGTTAATTTTATTTAATTCTTTGCTCTTGGTTTTTAAATTAAATAGGAGTAAAATGTGAGTGCCTTGGGGTTATTATACTCCAAGGCACTTTTTCTTTTTATATTTTAAGAGAGAAAGGTGGAATTTACTAATATGGCGGATAAAAAATATACTGTCTAGATGGACTTTACAGCTAATACCAGTAGCGCTTAGTAGGCGTTAAGAGGACTTCAGGCTACGTTGGCCTAGATATCGAGCCAAAACATAACTCCAGGCGTAGGCATGGAGGCCAACATTAAAAAGGCTTCGGCGGCGGCATCAGAGTTATCAATTCACTTAAAAAATGCTTTAAATGTCAATACAGGCAATATAGATTTAAGTAAATTTAATAAGAGCCTTACCTTGTCTAAGACTAGTTTGAAGTCTTTAATGACAGATTTGGCATCTATTGGACCAGCAGGTAATTAGGCTTTTTTAGAATTGGCTTCTAGCATTGCTAAGGCAGAAGCTCCAGCCGTAAGATTAAATTCATTATTAACATAGACTTGGGCTACAATTAAAGGTTCATTACGATGGGAATTAGTCACTAGAGGTTTAACTAGTGGATTAAGTAAAATATAGGAAGCATATAATTATGCAAAAGATTTAGATAAATCTTTAAATAGTATTAGAATAGTTAGTGGCGAAAGTGCCGATTCGATGGCTAGGTTTGCTAAGTAGGCGAACGCCGCGGCCAAAGAGCTACATTCAACCACATTGGACTACACAGACGCCGCGCTGGTCTATTACCAATAGGGGCTTAGCTAGAGCGACGTTCTTGAACGTACAAACGTTACCGTAAAGATGGCAAATGTCGTAGACGAAAGTGCACAAACTGTTTCTGACCAGTTAACAGCTATTTGGAATAACTTTGATGATGGTTCTAAGAGTGTAGAGTATTTTGCCGATGTACTTACAAAATTAGGTGCTGATACGGCTTCTTCTACTGATGAAATTGCGCAAGGCCTTGAAAAATTTGCTTCTGTTGCGAATGACGTGGGTTTAAGTTATGAGTATGCTACTGCGGCTCTTACAACCATTACGGCAACTACAAGACAGAGTGCCGACGTCGTAGGTACGGCCCTCAAGACTATTTTCTCTAGGATGTAGGGTCTGAAACTCGGGGATACACTCGAAGACGGCACTACATTAAATGATTATTCAAAAGCTTTACTTGCTGTTGGAGTTAATATTAAAGATGATAGTGGTGAGTTAAAAGACATGAACGTCATCCTTGATGAGGTTGGATCTAAATGGATGACCTTGGGCAAGGACTAGAGAGTGGCGCTAGCTCAACAAGTCGCAGGCATAAGATAGTACAATCAGTTTATCTCCTTGATGTCGAACTATGACTTTTTCAAAGAGAATGTCCAGCGCGCGATGGATGCGACCGGAACTCTTAACGAGCAAAATGAAATATATAAAGAGAGCTGGGGAGCGGCATCTAAAGCTGTAAAGGCATCTGTTCAGGGCATTTATGATAGCATTATAGATGATAAGTGGATAATTAAGGCTACTAATAATGTGGCAGAATTCATAAGCGGTATAGATTAGTTTATAGACTCAATCGGTGGATTGAAAACCATTATTCCTGCTATTGGTTCCATTTTCTTAATGATGTTTGCTAATAAGATTCCAGAAGTGATACATAATTTAGGTTATAATTTTGATGTTTTAACTGGAAAAGCTTATAAAGATGCCGCATAGGTTTATACCACTACAAAAGAACAAATTCAAGACGTATTAAATTCTATGAAAATGCTTCCCGAAACAGAAAAAATTGAATATGAAGCATTAAATTAGATTCTTTCTATAAAAGAGAAAATTGCAAGAAATTAGAAAGATTTGACAGATGAGGAAAAAAAGCGTGTTGAGGCAGCATTAGAAAATTTAAATTTGTAGCAAAAATTATTAGTAACTTTAACGAAACAAAAAAATGAGATACAAGAAGAAGAAACAAAAAAATTAAATAAGATCTAGGAAAAAACTTATAATTAGGATATCGTAGAAGAAGCTTCTAAATGGAGTGGTTTGGCAGGCTATAAAAATCGTATGGCAGAAGCTTATACTGAATCTTTTTTCCTAGATAATAAAGATTATTTTTTACATGAAGAAAAAATAATTAATTATTTCCAAAAAGATTTAGTTAAGTTGGGTAAAACACAGTTAGAAACTTTAAAAGAACAATTTCGGGAGTTACGTTCAAGATATCAAGAAGAAATGGCTCAAATAACAAATCCAAGTCAAAGACCAGAATTTGATTAGTGGTTACATTCTTCTACAAAAAAATATGGCGCAGGAGCTTTTTATCAAAGCACAGGTTTATTTAAAATAAATACTAACGAAAATAGAGGTTTCTTCAAGGATACTTTAAAGAATTTAGATAATTTTACTGAAAAACAAAAAATTAACAGTAAAGAGAATTTAGAACGCGGCGTCGCCTAGTTATAGACTCTCGTCGATACTATTCCTGAAATAGAGTTTGAAATAGACCCTAAAACTATTAAATCAGTAGATGATTTAAATAAAAAAATAGAAGAACTAAAAGAAAAAATAAAAAGCATAAAAGCAATAGATTTAGAAGCTCGTGGCATAAATATAGAAGAATGGGAAAAATTAGTAGAGAAAAGCACAGACGTTGAAATAGGAACGGGAAAATCAAAAACGGCTATAAAAAAATTCTATACAGAAGCTGATGTAGCAGCAGAACATACTATTAAACTTTCAGAAAAAATTTCTTCTTTGGTTGGTTCAACAAGCACTTTAGCATTTGGATTTAATAGTCTTAGAGGGGCTTTAGATTCTTTAACTAATTCTGACTTGACTTGGGCTGAGAGACTGAGTTAGAGCTTTATAAGTCTATCTACTGGTATGCCTATGATAATTCAAGGTTTCCAACAATTAAGTAATACTATAGCTAAAATGAAAGGCTATGAAAGCTTATCTATGATGGCAAAAGGGGCTGTATTGGGTACAGATTCTTTGGCAGGAATTAATGCTGTTATAAAGAATTTAAATGGAGAAGATTCTAATTCGGTTTTATCATTGATATAGGTTTTATCTTCTAAAAATAGTAAAGCTGTTAATATTAAAAATGCTGATTTACTTGTAGCAAAAATAAAGGAATTAAACGCCGCTGGCAAAATTACACAAGAATCTGCGACCACTGGAATTAAAGCTATTACGCAAGGCTTAGCCGGTTCGGGGGGCATTCTAGCTTCTTTGGGTGCGATATTACCATATATAGGAGCAATTGCATTAGCTATAGGCGCGGTAGCAGGAGTTATATATTTAGTTAAAAAGCATATAGAAGAAGTAAAAGCTGCGTCACCCGAAGGTTAGTATAAAGCGGCGCAAGAAAATGTGGAAATGCTTTCTAAGTCTTTAGAAGAAGCTACTAAAAAAAATAAAGAATTTTAGGACTCTTATGGTGGATATAAAGAAGCTGTAAAAAAGATAAAAGATTTAAAAGAAGGTACTGAAGAATATACCGCTGCTGTTCTTGATGCAAATAAAAAGGCTATGGAGCTTGTTGAGACTTATAAGCTTTATGATTAGTATTATTATGAAAATGGAATTATAAAGTTTAAAAATTAGGGTGACAGCACTTTAGAAGAATATGAAAAATTTTTAAATGAAAACAAAGTAAATTTAAAAGTTTAGAAAATATTAGCAGATTAGAAAGTAGCAGAAACAGAATTAAATTATAAGATAGATAAAACATTAACAGATGATGGATATTCCTATGCTCCTACTGAATATAGTGTGGCGACGCTATATTATAAGGATTATTTGAAAAAAGCTCTTGACGATTTAGGAGTTTAGAATAAAAATGGAAATATTGATAATGAGCAATTAATTTCAAAGTTAATAGAATTATGGGGAAAAGAAGTAGGTAAGTCTATTACATTACCGAAAGGTTGGGAGGAGTTAATTGAAGATTCTGTAAGAGATTGGGTAAAAGAAAATGGAAAAGCTATTAAAGAGATAAAAAAAGAACACGCCAAACTCCCTAAATAGATAGATGTTACAGCCTAGGCCATATTAGCTTTAATTTAGACTTTTAGTAAAGAAGCACAAGAAAAATTAACTGTTTATTCAAAAGAAAATCCAGAAGAAGTCGACGAAACTGCTACTCAAACTCTAAGAACTGGTTATGCTTATTATGTTGCCCAATAGGGTGGAATTAACGGTATTACAACTGGAAGTGATGAATACAGCGAAAATGGCAAAAAGCCCTTAACGGCGAAAGATTTAGAAGATTATTTAACTAAGTTAGGTAAGTTAGAAGATTTTAAATTCCTCACTGGCGAGGAAGAGGTTAACTATAAATCAATTCAAGCCTATTATGAAAAATTATATGGTCAACCAGCGGAAAGTTTAGCGCAAGCACTGCAGGGTATTTTCTAGAGCTTGGATATTGAAAATACTATTTAGAAATTAAAAAAACTAGGCATAGATACTTCTAAATATACAGAATTATGGGAACTTTTAGGCAAAAACTATGAAACTGGTTTTACTGAAACTCTTGTTAATACTTTAAAAGAAGATAAAGGTTTAAAGGATTTTAAATGGGAAGAATTTTTACCTAAGCTCAATCTCTCAGATATTGTAAAACCAAATGGAGATACTATGACAAAAGAAGAAATTCTTAAGGCATTAGGCATTCCTGATAAAATTATCGTTCAAATTGTAGGCAAAATACCAGATAATTCTACGAATGCGCAAGAAAAAGCTATCGAAGATATTCAAGAGAAGTTTGCTAAGGACAGGGGAATCATTAATTCTGTCGAGGGATATAAAAAATACGCTAAAGAAGTTCTTAAATGGAGTAAAGCACGAATAGATGCAGAAGAAGATATTATTAAAGCCGTTCTTAGAAAAGATGAAGCTATTAGAAAAGCTACAAAAGCACAGCTTGACTATGCCACTTCTATAACGACTACTTCTGATATATTCGAAGATTTTAAGAAAGCCTATAAAGATTTTAAAGAAGGCGACAGGGATGGCTTATTGGCTAAAATAGCTGATGGTTCTACTTTTGCTAAAAATCTTGAAAAAGTATTGCCAGAAACAGGTGCTAAATTACTAGAACAATTTTAGATTGATGTCGTTACAGCTGAAACAGCAGATGAGGTTTAGGCTGCTTTTGACAAAATGGCTACTAGTATTGTGAATAGCACTTTAAAAACTGAAAATTTAACTTTTGCGACCGAAAAAGAAATAGAAGCAACTAAAAAATCAATTAAAACGAATCTTGAAGCTATGGGATTTTACGCTGATGAAGAATTTATTTAGACCAAATTAGTTGAAGCTGTTTATAATAGTGCCGATGCTAAAGAAGCTTATTCAAAAGCTTCACTAGAAGCTGTGGGTAGCGATGGAGACTGGGAGACTGCGTTAAAGAATGCTTGCAGTGGATTAGATAGTCTTGGAATAGGAACCGAAGCCGCAAAAAATAAACTCAAAGAACTAGCTTGGTAGACATTTCAAGCTTCTAATGCTAAATTAAGTACAAGTGATAAGATTAAAAATTTATAGAATTTTGCTACAGCTGCCAATATAACAGTAGCTTCATTAAAAAATGTTACAGCAGCAGCAGAAAATATAGATGAATGGAATAATCGTTATAAAGAAATACAAAACAGTGGTGATGATGCGCAAAAGAAAAGACGTGCTTATCAGGCGGCAGATTATAAATTGGCAACAAAAGAAAGAAAAGCGGCGGCAGCCTATAAAGCAGCTATATCAGAAATAGATGCTTATTTTGCTGACTTGACTGGAGATTATGGCTCTTCCTATTACAAACCCGATACTTCTTTATCAAAATCATCGGGTTCCAAAGATAAAAAAGACAAAAAAGAAAAAACTGATAAAGAGTTTGAAAAGGAATTAACTCGTTACTATAAAATTGAAAAAGAATATGAAAAAGCTTCTAATAAACTTGATGATATTTCCAAAGCTAAAGACCGCGCATATGGCCCTAAACATTTAAAATACCTCGACAAAGAGATTGCGGCTACTCAAGACCTCATAGATGTAAACAAAAAATATTTAAAAGAGATTGCGGCCTATACTCAAAAAGACTTAGCTGACTTAAATACAAAAGCGCGTGAAATGGGACTTAACTTCTCTATTGGTTCTTTAGATGAGCTTCCTGAAAAATATGAAAAAATGGAAAAACTTTCTAAAGAATATGGAGAAAAAATAACTGCTGAATTTAATGCGGCATAGGCAGCAGCAGTTGATAGATACAACGCTAGTGCGAAAGACACTGCGGCTTCTGAACGGTATGATAAAGACATCAAGGCGGCTGAGGATAATTATAATGCAAAGACTAAACTCAATGATAAGTTCCTTGAATATTTAAGCCGAGTTGATGAAAATTTTGGTAAAAAATTAGAAAAAGAACGCGAAATTGCCGAACTGGAAATCGAAAAACGCGAAAAGCGCATTGAAAAAATAACTTATCAAGTCGAAATAATTGGTGACGCTACTGAAGCAAAAGAAGCTTTTCTTGAATGGCAAAAAGAATTATCTCCATACCAAAAGTATAGAGTTCAATTTGAGATGAATATTGATAGAGAAAACTTCCGTCAAGCTATCAGTGATGTTGAAGATTACTCTGAATAGCTCGAAGCCATATTAAAAGAAGCGGGAATTAATGCAACGGCCGAAGATTTCTTAAATGGAAGAATTTCTAGCAGTGATCTTGATAAGTTACAAGACTAGAGCATTATCGACGTTGTTAAAGAAACAAGTAGTAATCTTATTAGTAGTGCTCAAAAGGTTAAAGAAACTATGGAAAGCATTACACAGGATTACATAGACGGCCTTGATAGACAAAAAGATAAATTTTAGGAGTTTGCCGATTCCATTGGTTTCGTGAGAGAAGGCTATACAAGCCTGCTTAATATTACAGAACTCGCGGGCGGCTGGAATAGAGTCAATAAAATTTTTGATTTTGATTCAAGAATTAAAGAAGCAAAAAAATATTTAGACGCCGAAACCGATATACGCCGCAGTGCTTTAAAAAATCAAGGAGCCGAATTACAAGGTTATAACGAAATGCGTAAGCAAGCTGAAATTGATTATAATGCGGCACTTGCTTCAGGGGATGCGGCTCTAATCGAAGAAACTAAAAAAGTTTTAGATAAACAAACGGAACTTTACCGAGATGCTTACAATACTTGGTCATCTGGATTTGAAGATTTATTAAATAATATATTTGATAATTTCAATAAAAAAGTAGAATTAATGTTCTCAGTTTTTGACAAACAATATAATACTATTAAAGATAAGTTTGATAAAACAAAATCTTTATCAGAAGATTATATGGATGATTTCCAAAAGATGTATGAAGTCAATAAGTTAAATGCTGATATACAAAAGAGTATTAATGATACTAAAAATGTTAAGAGTAAGCAAGAACTTGTTGCTTTACAAAGTAAAATTAACCAAAAGGCCAAAGAACAAGGTAAGATGTCTGAGTACGAAGTTCAAGCCTTACGTAAACAATATGAACTCAAGCTTGCAATGCAGTAGCTTGAGGACGCTCAAAATGCTAAGAGTCAAGTCCGTTTAACAAGAGATGCCGAAGGCAACTTTGGATATATGTATACGGCGGATGAAACAGATATTGCGAACGCTCAACAAAATCTTAATGATAAACTGTATGAATACTATAAATTTAATACAGATAGAGTTGGAGAATTATCTGAAACCTATTTAGATTTAGTGAGCCAGATGGAAGAAGAAATCAAGAATTTGTCGTTACAAGATTTTGAAAGTGAAGCAGCATATAATCAAGCTGTTGAGCGCATAAAAGATTTCTATATGCAAAAAATGGATACTATCAAGACTGAAATGGAACAAGCCCTGAACAATAATAATGAGCTTACAAGAGAATACGCCGAAGCTATTTCTTCTCTTGGTGTTAACTTCCAGATGATAATAGATGAATTCAAAGATACTAATTTGGCGCAAGCCTTAGGCATGGAGGATTCTCAATTAGCTTTTGATAAATTTAATGAGACTTTCTTTGGTGAGGACGGTTTAATCAACAAAGTTAAAAATGAAGCCGCAGAGGCTTTCCGGACATTGGACGAGAGTATAAACGAAGCGGCTACATCCATCGGCGGCGAAGGCGGCTTAACAGATGCGCTCAAAGAGCTAAATGGCGAATTCGGCGAAACGGCAGCAGGCAGCTTATCTAAATGGGCTGAAACTCTTATCGAGACTCTTGGAGAAAATTCAAAACTTTATAAAGAGCTTATGAAAACTTTACCTTCATTGAGCAATGGTCTTAACAATGTTAATGATTCTGTTACAAAACTTACAGGTGGAGCCACTAACGCTTAGACAGGTGCTGCGGGCCAAGGAACTACTGATTATTCTGGCGTCGGAAAAGATTTCTTAAATAATCCTCGTTTGGTTAAGTGGGAGGCACTTAGAGCTGCGGCCGCAAAGCTTTGGGGATACGACGCCTTCGGAACTATAAACTGGGTACGCGATATTCTTAGAGTGGCAGTGGGACTCGACCCAGACCCCGGCGAGCCCAAGAGGACTTTAATGGACTTAGACGCAAATGGTCGCATAGACATAAATGACGCTCGTTTCGGCAGTAGAGTATCTGTTAAGTTAGATGATATTGAGAAAGACTATCCTAAATTCTTAAATAATGTTTGGGATAAGCTCATCGAGGGCGGTGCCAAGTTCGATACAGGTGGTTATACCGGCACTTGGGGCAAGTCTGGACGCATGGCCATGCTTCATGAAAAAGAGTTAGTCCTCAATAGTCAAGATACTTCCAATCTTTTGAGTAGTGTTGATATACTTCGCGGAATTAGTAAAACTCTTGATTTACAAGCCGTTTCGGCACGTATGGCAAGTAGTGGACTACTTTCTTCTGTTGGAATTAATGCTAGAACTCCGCAAGCCGTACAACAAGATGTTCATATCAGTGCAACTTTCCCGAATGTTAGTGATAGCAGAGAAATAGAGGAAGCACTCAATAATCTTGTTAATGAAGCAGTACAATATACTACTCAATAGTTTTAAAATAAAGGGAGAGAGAAATCTCTCCCTCTTTTCTTTTGGGCAGTTCAATTGAAAAAAATAAACAGTTTTTTCAAATTAAATAGAATATATAGAGATAAAGGAGTGAAAAAATGTCAGAACTTTCAAATAATATCCTCAATGCAATGAGTATTGTTTCAAGTAAAATAGCACAGTCGCAAAAAGCCGATATTACTTCAGTTTATGTAATTTGCGATAATTCCAATGCAGCCCTTGGAGAATATAAAGTTTCTTTATCAAAAGAAGGCAGTACGGCGGTTTTTCCTGTCTACAAATAGACAACAGATAATTATTAGTACGAAATCGGCGATTCTGTTTATGTTTTAATCCCAGGAGGTAATTATTCAGAAAAGAAATTTATTTTGGGATTACAATCAGATGCCGAAACGCGCGAAATTCCCGAAGAGAAAGCGGCTCCGGGGCCTTTTGTAACTTTAAGGACTTTGGATACTACTCTTGCCGAAACGCCTGCTGTTTTAGATATAAACGGAGAAATTTTAGAAAAGTCACTTTTTGAAAATACAGTTCAATTACAATCTCCTATTATTCTTGGCAATTATAAGAAAATTAAATTAACCGTTGAACTTAATGTTAATGTAGATTCAGTAGCTCCTATAGATTTATCAAGCGGTGGATATTTGGTGCGTTTACTGTGTCACGATGGAACAAATAATGGTGATTTTTCATACTATCTTGGTTCAGAAGATATATTAGGTAATCTTTATTATTTTAAAGATAAGTATTATATTTTTTCAAAAGAAATTGATATTTTAAGTGAACATTTTAGTATTTCAAGTTATTCATTGAGCCTTGAACAAAAAGGAACAATAAAATACTTAAATAATGCCGATGGAAAAGTTACAGGGCAAATTAAAATAAAAAACTGTAAAATAGAGTTAGGAAGTATTTTGGCTGAATACCAAGATTGTATATATGCTTATGAAAAAAATAATTAGAATACTTTTACAGATAATACTGAATGTCAAATCAGCGTAAAAGTAAATGACTCTTAGCAAGAGCTAACTAATGAAGCATTAAAAAATCTTACTTATGATGAGAAAACTCTTAAAGAGATATTGACGGGTGCAAAAGTATACTGGGAAACTTTTTATAATGGACAATGGGTTCCTTACATTTTAAAGGCGCAAGAAGATTTTGGATATCAAACTTTAAAATTAAATAATAATATATCTAATTTAAAGATACGCGCTTATTTAGGTTTTACAGACGGAGAAAAAATTTATCGCTGGAAATAGAAAAGTTCAAATATTTTAACTTTTGACAATAGCGCAAAAATGTAGTATAATTATACTATAGACATAAAGAGTAATAAAGGAACTGTTGTCGAAAAAGGTAGTGCGGCCACGCTTTCGGTTAATCTTTATAAAAATAATTAGTAGGTTAATTTCGAAGATGAAGAACATAAGGAATTAAAAGGCGATTTGACTCAAACCGATAAAATTATTGCTTACTCTTGGTTTAAAAATGGAGAAGAATTGACAGGTTTTACTAAATGGAAATTAGATATTGCTTCTATTGGTGAAAATGTTGTATATAGTTGTAAAGTAATTATTTTAGATAGTAAAACTCTCAATACTATTTTAACTCTTACTGCTGATTATAATATAGAGGTATATGAAGTACCTGAATCAGCAGTTCAATATGAGATAGTAAGTGATTATGACGAAATTGGAGTTTGCTATGAAAAAATTACAACTGGCGAAACAGTGTCTAAAGGATTGTAGTATTTTCCAGATGAAAATATTAATTTAAAGTTTTATAAGATTCATGGTTCTTCAAGAGAATAGATATCAAGTGGAAAACTATATTATGGATTTACTACAACCACATAGCTTCAATTAAGCCAATCTTCTTCTTTACCTATTGGTAAAATTAAATTTATTAATATTGAAAACGAAAATGGAGAAATAATTGAAAGTGCAGAGCAACAATATAGTAAATTTAAGGATAAAGATAGGTATATTTATATAGTTTATAAAGATGATAATGAACATATACTTGCCGAAAAATGGATATATCTTGTGCATGCTACAAGTAGTATTTTAGCCAACTTTGAGGTTACGGCTTTTGGATTTAATAATTTGACGGAGAATGGAACTAAAGGTATTAAATTTTAGGCCGCAGGTGGTATGAATTTTTATGCTGGAGATGCTACCAAAGAAGAAAATATTATTACAATTTGGAATGGAAAAGCGACCGGAACAGACCACGGGGAAAAAGTGTTTTATGTAACTAATGAAGGTAATGCTTATTTTAAGGGCAAGATTGACGCGAATTCTGGTACTATTGGTGGTTGGAATATTTCTAATTGTTTATATAAAGATATTGAAGAATATGTTCCTCTTTCTGAAAAACCAAATGACTGGTCAAGTAGTTATATGTATTATTATATAAAAAATGACGAAGAATATTCTTTAATTCCAGAAGGAGAAGCTCCTGAGTGGGAAAGTTATACATACTACAAAAAGAAAACCGGAGGTATAGGCTTATGTCCAGAAAGTTCTGAAAAAAATATAGTTTTTTATTCTGGAAGTCTGCATTAGTATAAGAGATGGGCACCTCTTTAGATTAATGGAGCAGGAAAAATTTATGCAAAAGAATTCTATCAATC